>Ga0256830_1001504_pt1 | contig 16444 bp, 15 predicted proteins | sample 128326metaG_FD_190537 | JGI IMG/M metagenome (GOLD analysis project Ga0256830, IMG submission 190537) | Hydrothermal vent microbial communities from Lau Basin, Pacific Ocean - 128-326 | ecosystem: Environmental > Aquatic > Marine > Hydrothermal vents | place: Pacific Ocean: Lau Basin | collected... | reverse complement strand
TGCACGTTAAAGCAGGCAGAATTCAGCGAAGCATGGGCAAATTCCGCAGAGACTCCTATGTCGCTTACCAGGTAGGGGTTGCTTCTGCCCAGAAGAGCTTTATTCAACTCCAGGATCCTGAGGCTCTTTTCCATAACATGCAAAGGCACCTGCGTAGCTCTCAGTATTGCTTTGCCTATGGCTTGTTTCCTCTCTTCCTTTTCCCCGGCAGTATTTTTAGGAAGACTCCTGGCCTGCACATAGGATTGGTAAGCCTTTACATCTTCGTCTGCCAGTCGCAGCAAGGCATATTTTATTTCCTCTGCCTCCCGGAGAACATCCCTTGCCTCTTCTTCAAACTCGCGATACTTCTCTTTTCCCACGGTAAAATTTGCCACCATGCAGACAAGCGAGGCAGCCAGCGCTCCCACTAATGCAGCAGCGCTCCCACCCCCGGGAGCAGGTTTTCCAGAAGCAAGGTCTTCCAGGTAAGGTCTGAGTAATTCAGCGTATTCCATCCGTTTCTTATACGGCGAAATAGTTTTTGAACCAGGCAAACGTCCTCTCCAGCCCTTCCCTGAAGGAAACCAGGGGCTTGTACCCCAGCAGAGAAGATACCTTTGCAATATCCGCCATGGTATAGGGAGGATCTCCCGGCCGCGGAGGAGTAAACACTGGCTTCACCTCTCTTCCGGCTATCCGGGAAAGGTCATCCACCAGTTGCAGAATGGAGATTGTTTTTCCTTCACCGGTATTGAAAACTTCTCCATCTACACCTTCCCGCAGCAAGGCCAGAAGGTTCACCTGGACAACATTATCAATATAAGTAAAATCACGCGACTGCTTCCCATCCCCGTTGATAGGGGGAGGCTCCTTGTCCAGGATACATTTGATGAACTTGGGAATTACCACCGCATATTGAGACTCCAGGGACTGGCGTGGACCAAACACGTTGAAGTATCTAAGCGAAACCGTGGACAAACCGTAGGTCTTGCTGAACATCTTGCAGTAAAATTCCCCTGCCAGCTTGGAGGTAGCATAGGGAGTCAAGGGAGAAGGAAAATGCTCTTCCTTCTGGGGAAGCTGGAGATTGTCACCGTAAACCGAGGAAGAAGAAGCATAAACCACCCTTTTTACTCCCTTTTCCTGCGCCGCGATAAGCACGTTAATTGTGCCCTCTACATTGACCCTGGTATAGGAGAGCGGCAACCCCACTGATTTGGGGGCAGACCTCAGGGCTGCCTGGTGGGAGACATAGTCCACTCCTTCCATTACTTTGTAAACTATGGAGAGATCGGTTATATCTCCCTCTATTAGTTCCACTCTGTCCCTGAATCCTTCTATGTTTTCCAGCTTTCCGGCAAAGAAATTATCCAGGATTTTCACCTTTGCCCCGATACTCACTAACTTCTCGGCAATATGTGAACCGATAAACCCCGCGCCTCCTGTTACCAGGACATTTTTCCCTTTAAGTTTATCAAATACTTCCATTAGCAAACTCCTTTTTTTAAACCCCGATTAATTTTAAGGCTTCCAGGCGTGTTTTCTCGTTTTCTCTAAATATTCCCCTTACCACGGAAGTTCTCACCTTGCTGCCCGGTTTTTTTACCCCCCGCATGGTCATACAGAGATGCTCGGCCTCTATAACTACAATCACCCCTTTAGGACGAATGGATTTTTCCACTGCCTCTGCTATCTGGGTGGTTAACCTCTCCTGTACCTGCAATCTTTTAGAAAATGCCTCTACCACTCTTACCATCTTGCTTATTCCCGTTATCCTGTTATCCTGCGGGATATATCCTACATTAGCCCGGCCGTGAAAGGGGAGAAGGTGATGCTCGCAAACAGAGTAAAACGGGATATCTTTAACCAAGACTATCTCGTCAAAATTTTCCCCCTTCAGGACTTTCAGTAATTTACCGGCATTTTCCTTATAACCGGAAAGTATCTCTTCGTACATGCGTGCCACTCTATCCGGTGTCTCTTTTAATCCTTCTCTGTCCGGGTCTTCACCTAAGGCAGAGAGCAACTCCCTGATAATTTTTTTTATTTTTTCTTTGTCCATTTATGTTTCTCCCATTAACTTATCCTGACTTCTATATTATACACAAATTTACCTGGCGGATTTGGGGGATGCAATAATCATGAAAAAGGAGATGGCATCTCAGCTCTGCTATACCCCTGAAATCACTCCCCGTATTGCAATCTCGTCCCCAGAAATTCAGGTAAGCCTGCCTTCCATATCTTCTCCTGGGCACGGGAAATATCGTACTCCTGGCGAATATACTCTATTCTTCCCTTTTCTGTATCGTAAATAACCCCGCAGGCACGGGAGTCATTGTCTCTCGGCTGTCCCACGCTTCCCACATTTACCAGGTATTTATGTTTTTCTTGCAGTTCAATAATTTCCTCTTTGCCAAAAGTAATATGTTTATTTTCCACAAAGTAAATAGGCATATGGGTATGCCCACAGAAACAAACCGGGCTTTTCATCATTTCTATGTTCCGATGCGCTTCGTAAGTGGAATATATGTAACGCCATTCCTCCGGCATTTCCAGTGTAGCATGCACCAGGGTAAAATCTTCTCTCTCCACTACCAGAGGAAGTTTTTCCAGGAATCCCAACTGAGTATCTGTAAGCACCTCCCTGGTCCATTCCACTGCTTTAACGGCAGAATTGTTGAAATATTCCAGGGGAGTTAATCCCAATACTCCCCAGTCATGATTTCCCGCCACTCCTTCACCCGGCAAATTGCTCACTATCTCTATGCACTCCCCGGGGTCTGCACCATACCCCACAATATCGCCCAGGAAGAGGTATTTATCCACGCCTTCCCTGCGCATGAACTTGAGCATAGTTTCCAGAGCCTCTAAGTTGCCATGAATATCAGAGATAACCCCGTATCTCATGCGCAAATTCCTCCATTGCTTCTTTTAATTCTTCTTTCGTTATCTGGGAAGCACCTAATTTACCTACTACTCTCCCTGCTGCCAGGTTGCTTAGAATAACTGCTTCTCTAAGAGAGGCTCCTACGGATAGGGCAAGTCCTATCACTCCCACCACGGTGTCACCTGCCCCCGTAACATCAAAAACCTCCCGGGCTAAGGCGGGAATGCTAAAGGATGTATTATTTTCGTAGAGAAACATCCCCTTTTCGCCTAAGGTAATCAGGACATTTTCTGCCTTTATTTTATCTTGCAATCCTTCTGCCAGTTTTAATGGATCTTTTTCCTCTTTCTTCAATATATTCATTGCCTCTTTCAAGTTAGGGGTCAGCAGATAAAACCCCTGGTAAAGATACGCATGTTTTACCTGGGGGTCTATTAAAATCCGCATCTCCGGCATCTCTTTTCTCAGAAGAGTAAGAAGATGCGGGGTTACACAGCCCTTGGAGTAGTCAGAAACAATAAGTACGGAATGGGCATCAATATTTTCCTTAATCCTCTCCAGTAACCTATCAATCAGCTTCTTATCTACAGGCTTCCTGGACTCCCTGTCCATCCTTACCATTTGCTGGTGATGAGCAATAAGCCTGGTTTTAAGCGTGGTGCAATGTGCAGAATCGGTAAGTATCCCCCGGGGAGAAATCTCCCAGGTGTTGAGAAGATTTATTACCTCCTCCCCTTCTCTGTCCCCGCCTATTACCCCCGATAAAAATACATCTCCCCCCAGGCTCTTAATGTTTGCCGCCACATTCGCTGCGCCTCCTAACCTCAGCTCCTCTTTCTCCACTTCCAGCACAGGGACAGGTGCCTCGGGCGAGATTCTTTCCACCCTGCCCTTCACGTACTTATCCAGAATAATATCTCCCAATACCACCACTTTACCCCGGCAGAGCTTATTGATAATCTCTGTCAATCTATCCTGCAGCATGGGCATATTCATAGCCTGCCTTTAAAGCACGCTGGTTGGAAGTAATAAGTTCTTCCTTCCCGGCCAACAGATTAGGCAGGGAGGAAACAAGGCTTTCCAGCTTCACTATCCCCGTATAAAAAGAAGTAGCTCCCAGCATCACCATATTGGTGAAGAGAGAGGAGCCCAGCTTCTCCGCCAGCTCGTTACCCGGCACGTAATAAACCCGCACATCTTTTCTTTCTACTTTTCTTTCCACCAGGTCCGAATTCACCACAATTCTCCCTCCGCTTAAAACTCTTTTCTCGAATCTATCCAGGGATTGACGATTCAATACCACCAGCAAACTTGGTTTTTCAACTATGGGAGAAGCTATCTCTTCCCGGGAAACAATTACATGACAATGTGCAGTTCCTCCCCTCATTTCCGCCCCGTAGGAAGGAATACAGGTAACCTTGTTATCTTCTATTAAGCTTGCCCAGGTTAAAAGTTTGCCGGCAAAAAGAATGCCCTGTCCTCCAAAACCTGCAATGATAATTTCTTCTTTCATCCCTTGAATTCTCCCAGGGGAAAAACCTCGGCCAAATTCTCCTCCACCCAACGCACTGCCTCAAACGGCTCCATTCTCAGGTTAACAGGGCAGGGCGAAAGAACCTCTACCAGGGAAAGCCCCTTGTTTTCCACCTGGTTAAGAAAAGCTTTCCTTATAAAAACCTTTACTCTGCGAATATTTTTAGGTTGTGTAACCGCTCCCCTGGCCACGTAGGTTACTCCGGGAAACAACTTCAAGACCTCCACCACATTCCAGGGATAACCCTCCCTCTCTGCACATCTTCCCTTGGGCGTAGTGGCTGTTTTTTCTCCTATGAGGGTAGTAGGCGCCATTTGCCCCCCGGTCATGCCGTACAAGCTATTGTTTACAAAGATAACCGTAAGCTTTTCTCCCCGCAACCCGGCATGGATAATCTCTCCTGTTCCTATAGCAGCTAAATCTCCGTCTCCCTGGTAGGTAAACACAATCCGGTCAGGCAAAACTCTTTTAATCCCGGTAGCCACAGCAGGAGGACGTCCGTGAGGCGCCTCCATGACATCAAAATTGAAGTAATCATAAGCCAGGACCGCACAACCCACAGGTGCAATCCCTATTGTTTTTTCCCTTATTCCCAGCTCATCTATTACCTCCGCAATGATTCTGTGGATAATTCCGTGGCCACAACCGGAACAGTAGTGGGTGGGAACATCCCGCAATGATTCCGGTCTCTTGTATAAAGGCTTCATCTCAATCACTTACTCGCATTAAATTTTCCTGACTCAAAACTCACTATACTCCGCTCCCCAGCCTCTTCATAATCTCTTCCTTCTCCGGCAGGGATCCTCCCATCCTCCCGTAGAACTCCACCTTATTCTTGTCGTCCACGGCAAGTAAAACATCTTCCAACATCTGACCACTGCTCATCTCTACCACCAGGATTTTCTCACATCCTTTCCCTATTTTTTGCAAAGCCTGATAAGGAAAGGGAAAAAGAGTGATAGGGCGGAAAACACCCCATTTCTTCCCTGCTCTCCTGCCAATCCTCACCACTTCCTTGCATATACGGGCAGAGGTGCCATAAGCAACCAGGATTTTTTCCGCATCTTCAACCTCGCTTCCCTCCCATAAGATTTCTTCCTCCATCCGGCGAAATTTATCCTGCAGGTGCAGGTTAAATCCTTCCAGGTCTTCCGAGGGAAGATAGAGACTCTTCAGCAAGCGCGGCTCTCTTGCCTTTGCTCCGTCAAGTATCCAGCCCTGGTTTTGAGGTGGTAACTCAGCCTTCTTTATCTCCAGTGGTTCCATTATTTGCCCCAGGTACCCATCCGCCAGCACCATTACCGGATTGCGGTACTTCTGGGAAAGGCGAAAAGCTTCCTGGGTAAAATTAAACATCTCCTGCACATTAGAAGGAGCAAAAACCATCATGTGATAATCTCCGTGTCCCCCTCCTTTCGTCGCCTGCAAATAATCTCCCTGACTGCCTGCAATATTTCCCAGCCCCGGGCCGCCCCGCATGACATTAACAACCACTACCGGCACCTCCATGCCTGCCATATAAGAGATTGCTTCCTGCATGAGACTTATCCCGGGAGAGGAAGAGGTGGTCATGGCCAGGGCCCCTGCCGAAGAAGCCCCCATTATCATGTTTATGGCCGCCAACTCACTCTCTGCCTGGACAAATACTCCCCCCACCTCCGGAAGCCTCCTGGCCATGTAGGCAGTCAGTTCATTCTGAGGAGTAATGGGATAGCCGGCATAAAACCGGCAGCCTGCCAGAACTGCCCCCTCTCCCACTGCTTCATTGCCGCTCAGAAGAACTTTACGGGAGGGCATAAACGCTTACTCCTTTCTGGTCGTATATTTTTTCACAGGAAGCAAGAAAATTCCGGAATTTCTCCAGGTCTTTCTCTTTCCAGGCAAAGGGACGGTAGGTCTCTTCCACCCGTTTGAATTCCGAGACATTAAACAAGATATGAGTAACCCCCCATTCTTTCAACTTCGCCTCTACCTGCTGCGGAGTAGAAGACTCCCTGATTAAATCGGCAAATGGATTCTTGTCCAGTGGGCTGTATGAGATGTAGGGGATATCACAGTAATAGGTCTGATTATCTGCCACAAAGAGAATGCGGGAATTTGCCGGGAGGTTCTTGTTGATAAATTCATTTGCCGGGTAGAAATAGAGCTTTTCTCTTAAATATTCATCTCTGCCAGTGAGGCGTAGAGAAACCTTCCCGAAATCGTAGTAATTAAAATAAGCCATGTCTTTAAACCAGTTTAAGCTAAGAGAAAATATTACTACACTTTGCAGAAAAATTAAAGTGAGGCGTGTGAATTTTATCCTGTTCAATAAAATTCCCATGAGAAGGGCAAGAAAGGGAAACAAAGGAAAGGCAAAGCGTGTCCCCCGGTAAGTGAAAAAGTAAAGAATTAAAAGCAAATAGAGAGCATAAAAAGAAAGGAAGCGGTACTTTTTAGCCAGGGGGAAGAAGAGCAGGGGAATAAGAAGCAGGAAATGAAATCCGAAACGGGAATCCGCCAGCAGGTGGTAGGTATAAGAAAAAAAACCTGTCAGCGAAGCAGAAGAAGCACGGTGAGCAGAGAGAAATTTCTGGTAAAGGAGAAGGGAAAAATTCTTCCCGCCCAGGAGGGGATAAAAGAGGGGGAAGAGCGGATTCCCGGTAAAATGGATATTTTTTATCATCCAGGGGGCGAAGGTAAGCAAGGCGACAACCAGATATACAAGTGCAGGCTTCCATCCCTTTTCCTCCTTATTGAAAAACAGGATATACAGGAACAGGAAAGGAAGGGTAAAAAGTATGCCCGTATACTTCGTGCCCATGGCCAGCCCGGAGAATACACCGGATAGAATTACTCCCTGCCTGTTAGAGAAAGTAGAGAGCGCATAAAAGGCAAGGAAAACGAATAATGCAAGTGCCAAATCATTGTAGGCAAGTGTGCCCAGCTGGAGAAAAAGGGGAATAGAGAAATACAGAAAAGCAGCCCACAAGCCTCCCTTCTTCCCTCCCTCCCGCCTAGCCCAGGAATATACAGCCATTCCCAGCACCACCCCCATTAAAAGATGCAAACCTTTTACTATGTAGTCATCAAAAATCCTCAGGGCAAGCAGGTAGAGCATCTCCATGTTGAAGGGAAAATCAGAGTAAAGGTGATAGGGAAGATAGGTAATTTTCCCCTGCATAATATAAAACTTGGGAATGGCAAGGTGGTAGGCTAATGCATCGTAGCTCAGGGGCGGGGTAAAAATACCCAGGAAGGCGAGGTAGAGAAAAGGAGAAAGAATGAGAAGGGGCGGATAACAATGGAAGTCTTTTCTGCTTTTCCATAAAAGAAAGAGGCCGTAAAGAGAGAAAGGAATAAGGAACAAAAGATAGACTTCTTTTCTTATTATTCCCAGAAGCCCCAGAAAGAGAACAAAAATAGCCCAGGCACCCGCTCCCAGGGAAAAGGAGATAACGATTTCTTCCAAAAGAGAAGGAAACTTGCCCTGTTTCAAGATAAGCCTTCCTGTGCCATAAAAGGCAAGAAAGAGAAAAAAGAGTATGAAAAGATGCGAGAGCTGGTAGTAAAAAAGATAGAAAAGAAAAAACTCTTTATTTATCTGGCTTCTCAGGATAAAAGTAAATAAGAGCAGAAAAAGCAAAAAAATTAAAGGCAGCTTGAGTTCTTTATTCTCTTTCACTGTGTAACATTTTACCAGAAAAATAAGCCTCTGTAGAGGTTCTAAGATACTGGAAAAATTCTTCCTGCTCCTTTCCCCATGTTCACCGGGAGAAGTTGTCAGTTCTTAGTTGTGAGTTGTTAGTTCCACCTGTTCCCCCGCCTGTATCCTGGAAGAGTTGTCAGTCCCGACATACCCGCCTGCTCCCGATCCCGACTTTAGGTCGGGGAAGGCAGACAGGAAACCCATTCACTCTTCACTGTTCACTATTCACCCAGTCTATAGTCTAAGGTCTATGGTCTAAAGTCTATTATCTTTCTGAACTTATGCAGGGCTCCTTACTAACCTGAGCAGAAGTTTAAGAGGAGTAAGTGTTAAAATAGAAGATAAGTTATGCCTTTTCTTCATCCTTTGTATCTCCTGGGGCTGGTTTCTATTGTTTCGCCCCTGCTTATTCATTTCCTTGCCCGCAGAAGAGCCCGGGTAATCCCCTTTTCCAGCTTAAGGTTTCTCATCCCCTCTTCCACCCGGAGAACTTTCTTTCTGAGACTCAAAGAACTATTACTGCTGCTCATGCGCATACTTGCTCTTCTCCTTTTAACCTTAGGCATAGCACAGCCGGTGAGCAAAACTCTTTCTCCCAATATTCGTTCCGTGCTCATACTGGATAATTCTTATTCCATGCAAGCCAAACAAGGAGAACCCCGGGAAAAAGCCGGGGAAAAAGTGAAGGAATACCTTAAAAAAGGCGGGAGTTACTTTCTTTTGACCGGATACGGAAAAAATATTTACAAGAAGGACATAGAAAAAACCCTTTCTTCCCTGCCTGTTCTCTACGCCCCCTTGCCCCTGAACCAGCTCCTGGATAAGTCCGTAGAATTTCTGGGCAAATTTCCCCGGGGGAAAAAGCGAATAATAATCATTTCCGACATGCAAAAAATAAACTTCTCCGGGGTAAAAAGCTCCTATCCCCTCCCCATCGTTTTCGAAGAGGTGGACGGCAGAGGAGGCGAGAATGCAAGTATAGAGAATGCTGAGTTAAGCATCCGGGGGACAAAGGTTACCTTCGAGCTTACCTTACACAATTACTCCCCGCGCACGAAAGAGGGGAAAATACAGCTGCGCATAGGGGGTAAACTTCTCCGGGAAGAAAACATCCAGATACCTCCTGAATCCACTATTCCTCTCCTCTTTTCCGCCAACCTTGCTCCCGGACACTATGAAGGAACAATAAAACTCGTGACGGAAGACGACCTGAAAGAAGACAACCTGTGGTTCCTATCCTTTTCCACTTTTTCCCCGGTTAAAATACTCTGCCTGAACGGACGCCCCTCTCCGGTAAAATACACGGATAGTGCCTACTACCTTTCCCTGGCCCTCAATCCCGCCAAGGACAAAAACTTTTACCTTCAGCCGGTGGTGGCAGACAGAATCCCCGCGAATCTTTCCCCTTATCCCGTGGTCTTTCTCTTAGAATGGCAAAAGTTCACTCCCCGGGAAGCGGATATACTGGCAGATTATGTAAACAAGGGTGGGATACTCTGGATAGTGCCGGGCAAAAACACATCCCTTCCCGCTTATAACTCATCTCTTTCTTCTCTCCTGCCCGCAGACCTGATTTCCCCCCGGGAGGGCACCTACTACCTGAAAGACACCCCTGATTTCCCCCTCTTAAAAGAATTAAAAGAAAGGGTCACCTTCCGCCATATAATATCCGCAAAAGCAAAAAAAGACGCCCATATCCTTCTCTACTTCTCCGGCGGATACCCCGCACTCATAGAAAACAGACTGGGCAAGGGCAAGGTTTATCTCTTTACTTCCTCGCTTTCCCTCTCCAGCACTGACTTTCCCTTAACCCCCTATTACCTCCCCTTTATCTATACATCTCTTACCCGGGTACTTTCCCCTGCTCACTCCCTCAAGCCAATTTTCACCCACACCCGGGTAACCTTACCCTCTTCCCAAAAAATGTTTACCATCGTAGACCCGCGGGGGAAAACAATAAGGGCAAAAGGCTACTTTACTCCTCTTATACCGGGAATTTACCGCTTAAAAGGGATAAAGGGAGAAACATTTGCGGTAAACTCCAACCGGGCAGAATCCGACCTGCAAAAAATAAGCAGGGAAAAGGCAAAAAAAGAGATGGGCAATAGTGTTATATGGAGAGGCGAAGAAAAAAAAGAAGCTCTCCAGCCAGAGGGCTGGGGCAACCTTTTACTCTTGGCAGGGCTCTTTATCCTGGGGATGGAAAGTATCCTCTCCAATTCCTTCCTACCCTCGGAAAAAGCAAAGAGGCAGTTTTTTCTCAGACAGGGGAAGAAATGAAAAGATATAAAATTATAATCTACGGTATAATTATGGCAGGATGGCTATTCACCCTCAGTGGCTGTGTCACTGTACCCAGGGGTAGAATAAAGGTGAAAGGAGAAATAGGAAAAAGTTACCGGGTAGGCGTGGAAGTGGAAACAAAAATACCGGGTAGAGAGAAAAAGTAAACAACTTATGGAATGGAATCTTACCATAACCGGGAATACCCCTCTTAATCCCTCCCACTTTCTCCTGGAACTACAGGTTCCCTCCTCATTCCCTCCCCCCCGTCCCGGGCAATTTGTTCACATTCGGATAGGAGAGCCGCCCTGTTTTCTCCTGCGGCGTCCCTTCTCTATTTTCTCCTTTCAAAGCAAAAAAAGAAGAATTGAAGTATTTTACAGAATAGTGGGAAGAGGGACCAAAGCCCTCTCACAAAAAAAGAAGGAAGAGAAAATCAACCTGCTGGGCCCCTTAGGCACTCCTTTTAACTGGGATACCGGTACCGTCCCCCTGCTTGTAGGAGGAGGGAGAGGAATAGCTCCTCTCCACTTTCTGTACCAGGAGATGAAAAAAACCGGCATAGAACCCTACGTTTTATTCGGTTTTAAAAACGCCGAGGATACAGTTTTCCGGGAGAGATTCTCCCCGGAAAAGTTTTTACTATCCACAGAAGACGGAAGCGCAGGAGAAAAGGGAAAAGTAACTGATGTGCTTAAAAAACACATCCCTTATTTCCAGGGAAAAATAAACAAAATATTCTCTTGCGGTGCCAAGGAGATGCTGCAGGAAATACACTTAATCGCAAAGAAGGAAAAATTTGCCTGCGAGGTATCTTTCGAACAGTTCATGGGATGCGGGATAGGAATCTGCCAGGGATGCGTGGTAAAAACAAAACAGGGCTATAAGAGAATCTGCCGGGAAGGCCCGGTATTTAACGCGGATGAGATAGCATGGGAATAAACTTAAGCGTAAACTTTTTGGGCAAGAAATTAACCACTCCTGTAATACTTGCTTCCGGAGTATCCGGATACTCCGATGAACTTATACCCTTTCTGGACCCTAACTCTGTGGGAGCCATAACCACAAAAACCATCACCCTGCAGCCCCGGGAAGGGAACCCTCCTCCCCGCATAATCGAGGTGCCCGGCGGGATTATAAACTCTATCGGTCTGGCAAATATGGGCGTTGCAGCCTTTATAAAGGAGAAACTTGCCTCTCTCCTGAAACTTCCCATGAAAAAGATAGTAAGCATAGGAGGAGCTAAAGAAGAAGAATTTCCTCTCCTTGCCCGGATGCTTTCCGAATTCAGAGGAATAGACTTCCTGGAATTAAACCTCTCCTGCCCCAACCTAAAAAAGCAAAAACTCTTTGCCCAGGAACCGGAAACATGCCTAAAAATAATTAAAAACACTAAAAGAGTTTCTCCTTTCCCGCTAATAGCAAAACTCTCCCCCCAGGTAACAGATATAAAAGAGGTAGCTTTAGCCTGTGAAGAAGGCGGAGCAGATGCCCTGAACCTTATAAACAGCTTACCCGTTCTCTGCTATTATGCAGCAGGCAAAAAACTCCGGGGAGGATTATCCGGCCCGCCGCTGAAACCCCTATCTTTACGGCTCATCGAAGAAACCAGGAAAGTTACCAGCCTTCCCCTCATAGGCACAGGCGGAATCTATGCAGGGAAAGACATCATTGACTACTTCCTGGCAGGAGCAAACTGCGTAAGCCTGGGAAGTGTACTGCTTCTCGAACCCTCCGCACCGGCAAGAATAGCAAAGGAGCTAAAAGAAATACTTGCTTCTTCCGGCTACGACTCCCTCTCCTGCTTTTCCAGTTCCACGGGCTTATAATCTAACCGGGGGAAAGGATTAACCACACTGGAGGCAACATTTTTCACGTGTGCACTTATTCGCTTCAAGTAGCGCACTAAAAGCACATAAATAATAGCAAGGTGGGTAGAAAGCGCAGTATCCGCTATTATCTTTTCCAGCAATAATTCGCACTCCCTGGCAATAGAGGCATGCGTCTCCATCACCGCTCTTCCTTTTTCCTTGTCCCCCTGCCTCAATGCCTCCTCGGTTAACTCAAACCCCTTCTTAACTTTTTTCTCTATCTTGCGGATACTCTCTACGTACTCCCCACTCAATGGTTCAGGATACCTATGGGATAATTCAATAACATTCTTGGAGTAATCGCCTATTCTCTCTATATCCTTTATCAAACTGATAAGAGTAAGTGCAGGATTAATATCCTGGGACGGGTTAATGCTCAAATGCTCCAGAATCTTTCTGCGAATATCAATTTCCAGGGCATTTAATTCCCGGTCCTTCTTATAAATATCCTCTTTCTCCTTCTCCTTCTCTATCAACACCCTCAAAGCATAGTCAAACATCTGATAAGCCTTGGAGAACATTTCCTCCGCCTTTTCATACGCAACACTCAAAAGGTCCGAAGTCTTCCATAACTCTATCAACCTCCGAAACATCTCCTATCACCTCCTAAAGAATAATATTATCAAACCAGGAAGAAAGAAGAAAATCCCCAGGATATACACCAGAGCTACCCACCTCTTTCTCCCCACCACTTCTCCCAGCTTGTAAGCCAGTCCTATGGGAACCTTTCTCATCGGGTACCAGACAAGAATTCCCAGGATATTAAAAGCGAGATGAGAGAAAGCAACCTGTATTGAAGTAAAATCCCCGGTTACCAGGGAGGCTAAAATCGCCGTCAAAGTAGTTCCCACGTTAGCCCCTAAGGTATAGGGAAAAATCTTTTCCACGTTTAAAAGCCCCGCGCCTATCAAAGGCACTACAAGCGAAGTGGCCACGGAAGAGGATTGAATAAAAGCAGTCACAGCAAAACCAAGCAGTCCGATTACCAGGGGATTGACAAACAAATAACGGTCCAGAAGCAGTTCTAACTTCTTCCCGGAAACCCTCCTGATTATTTTAACCAGGAAAATCAGGGAAGTAATTACCAGCACAAAGGCTAAAATTATCCCCAGGACAAAATGACTACGCACTAAAAAGAGGAAAAATTTCACCGCAGGTGCCACCGCAACCTTCAGGGGGGAAGTAAAGGTAAAACCTCCCAGGTGCTGGAAGGACACAGTCAGGTAATAGGAGACCCTGGTGAGAATATGAAACTTAATCTGCAGGGGAAAGATAACAATAACGGTGAGAAAATTAAAGATATCATGCACAATTGCTCCGGAAAACGCCCGCTTGAACTCCTCCTTCCATCTTAGATGTGCCAGAGAAACCAGGATATTGGTTATAGTGGTGCCAATATTGGCACCCATGATAATAGGGATAGCATGGGAAAGAGGCAACATGCCGGAAGCAACGAACCCTACCACAAGAGAAGTGGTAGCTGAAGAAGACTGGATAATCGCAGTGGAAACGATACCTATAAAAAGTCCCACCAGGGGATTAGCAGTGGTCTGAATAAGCGACTCGGCAAATCCCTTCCCCAACCCCTTGAGGGATACTCCCAGCAGTTTTATCCCGGTTAAGAAAAGATAGAGATAAATAAACGCAAGGAGAGTCTGTAAAATAACCTCTGATTTTCTGGTTTCTTCCATTATTCAAGAAATCGTAGTGATTATACCTGAAATTTACTCCCAGGGGAAGAATTGCTCCCTGAAGCCCGATACCCCTTCCTCTCACTACTATCTACTCGCTTAATTACTGCTTACTGTTCACTATTTACTGCTTACTATCTCCCAGTCTACAGTCTATGGTCTAAGGTCTAAAATCCTGGATGCCTGCTTCCGCAGGCATGACAGGTAGAGCTGTTTTATTGTCATTCTTGCGAAATCTATCCCTTTACCGAGAAACCAGGATTACCAAGATACCAGGATACCGCCCATCTATTCACTGTTCACTGTTTACTGTTCACTGTTCACTACCCCCCCAGTCTATAGTCTACAGTCTAAGGTCTATAGTCTAAAATCCCCCTCGCTACTAACTACTCACTACTGAAAATGGCGCAGAGCTAAGAACAGGGTAAACAAGCTTATACCCCAGAGGTAAAAGGAAAAATAGGCGAGTTTGCGCAGGGAAATGACCTTCTTTAACAAAACCAGAGAAGCACAGCCGGAAAGGAAGGCAAAGAGGAAAGCGATTACTTCTTCCGGCCCCACCAGGAATTCCCGCACACTACCGGTTTTAATCAAAGCTCCCAGGATAGCAGGTATAACCAGGAGAAAAGCAAAGCGAAAACTTTCTTTTCTCTTAATACCAAGAAAAAGCCCGGCAGAAATGGTTATTCCTGAACGGGAAATACCGGGCAAAAGGGCAAAAGCCTGGGCAATTCCTATAATAAAGGCACGACGATACTGAATATACTTAATTTTCCGGTAGGGAAACCTCTCCGAAAAAAACAGGAGCACTCCTGTAAAGAAAAAGGCGAAGGAAAGAAAAAATGTATTCTGGAACACGGCTTCAATCTTCTGTTCCCATATACCCCCTATTAAGGCTATGGGAAATGTCCCCAGCACAATAAAGGCAAATAATCTTCTTGCATTGTGAAGGGACTTATTTTTATAAAAAATCAGAGAAAGAGCTATCTTTTTTATATCTTTATAAAAATAAAGCAGGATAGCCAGGAGGCTTCCTGCATGGAGAAAGACAACGAAGGAGGCAGAGGTAGGAATTTTTATGAATTTGCCTATTAAGACTAAATGGCCGGAAGAAGAAATGGGTAAGAATTCCGTAACCCCCTGGGTTACACCTAAGATTATTGCATTGACTATCCCCAAAATAATCCTTTACCCCAATCTCCCGGAGGAGCCACAAAAATGGCTCCTCCGAAACAACTCCTTCCCCTGCTACCTTAAAAACAGGGGAGCTAAAACCAGTGAGACCACGGACATGAGTTTTATAAGGATGTTCAGGGAAGGCCCCATGGTATCTTTCAAGGGGTCGCCGAAAGTATCCCCAATTACAGCCGATTTATGCGCCTCGCTTCCTTTCCCGCCCAGGTTGCCGGCCTCAATGAATTTCTTTGCATTATCCAGGGCTGCCCCGCTATTTGCCATTTGAATCCCCAGCTGTAACCCCGTAACCAGGGCGCCCACCAGAAATCCCCCCAGCGCCAGCGGGCCCAACAGGAATCCTATAGCCACCGGGAAGATAACTGCAAGTATTCCCGGTAACATCATACTTTGCAGTGCACCTTTAGCAGCAATATCAACACAACGGGTGGAATCTGCTTCTGCCTTTCCTTCCATCAACCCGGGAATCTCTTTGAATTGTCTTCTTACTTCGTCAATAATTCTGTTCGCAACCTTCCCCACCCCGCCGGCTAGAAGCGAGGAGAAGAGGAAAGGCACCATTCCTCCTATGAGCAAACCAGCAATCAGGCGAGGGTCCGTAAGAAAAAGCTGGATAGGCTGAGAAGAAAAATATCGCAGTGTAGCAATATAGGCAGTTATTAAACCCAGGGAAGCAAAAGCTGCCGAACCTATGGCAAACCCTTTTCCTATTGCTGCCGTGGTATTCCCCACTGCGTCGAGCTCATCGGCTATCTTTCTTACTTCTTTCCCCAGGCCTGCCATCTCTGCTATTCCCGCCGCATTATCTGCCACCGGCCCATAAGAATCGACTGCCAGCGTAATACCTAAGATAGAAAGCATGCCCAATGCACCCAGGGCTACTCCGTACATACCAGCCAGATGAAAACTCAGCAAGGTTGCCCCGGCAATTACAACGGTAGGAACAAAGGTGGAAAGCATCCCCACGGAAATGCCCCCCAGTATAGTTACCGCAGGACCATGAGAGGCTGCTTCCGAGAGTCTTTTTACCGGCCCGAACTTATAGGAAGTAAAATATTCGCTCACTCCGCCTATTATCAACCCGGTAGCCAATCCAGCCACTACTGCCCAGAAAGGCCCCATAAGAGGATAGGCAACATAAGAAATACCGCTGTTTTTAATAAGGAAATAGGCGCCAATCACCATGGCTACCGCCGCCGAATAAACCCCCGTGTTCATCGCTTTCTGCGGGTCTTTGAAAGGAATTATCCGGGTAATGAAAATACCCAGGAAGGAGGAGATAAGCCCCCATCCGGCAATGGCAAAAGGAAGGAA
>Ga0256830_1001503_pt1 | contig 16446 bp, 17 predicted proteins | sample 128326metaG_FD_190537 | JGI IMG/M metagenome (GOLD analysis project Ga0256830, IMG submission 190537) | Hydrothermal vent microbial communities from Lau Basin, Pacific Ocean - 128-326 | ecosystem: Environmental > Aquatic > Marine > Hydrothermal vents | place: Pacific Ocean: Lau Basin | collected... | reverse complement strand
CTTCAGACGCCTTTGCGCCAGGTTTTGTTACAGCCGCCCTCCGTGTGGATAACCCCGGCTCTCGCCAGAAACTCCACCAACTCCCGCCCCCGCTCGTTCATGCGCGCCACGCCGGTATGCGTGCCACCCTCGACGAGCAGCAGTTCCACATGCCTTTCCGGACAACCCGAATGAATCGCCTGTGCATCTGACACCGGTACAGTGGTATCGCGCGTGCCATGCACAAGCAGCACCGGGCAGCCGGTATGACAGACCGTGTGCAGGGGAGCGATGTCGTCATAGCGGTAGCCGATGACCCACTCGATATATTTCAGTACAGCACCGGTGAGAAAGGACGGTATTCCGTGCTTGCGGAGTTGGCGGCGCATCATCCCGGCCGGGTGGGCGAAGGCGGCGATGCTGATTACGGCGGCGATATCATCGCGGCGCGAGGCCTCCAGCAACACGGCGCCAGCACCCACCGAATGTCCGAGCAGCACGATTCCGCGGCACTGCCCGGCCAGGGCTTGTTTTATCCAGTCGACCGCATGGCCGACATCCTCGGCGAAGCGTGGCATCGAGGAGAAACTGTCGCCATCGCTGCGGCCGTGGTTACGCGCATCCACCAGCAGTGCGTGCAGGCCCGCGTCGTGGAACAGAGGCGCCAGCGGCAGCATGTGTCCGGCATTGCCGCCCCAGCCATGCAGGAGAACCACGACCGCCGCCGGTTGGTCTGCCGGGATGAGCCAGCCGAACAGCTGCCTGCCGTTTTCGGTGGGAATCGAGACCTCGCGGTAGTCCAGCCCGAACCTGGCGGGGGAGCCATTCTCCACCACCCGTGGAGCCCGATACAGCCGATGGATCAGCCACACCGACAGGCCCAGCGGGGCGGCAACCGAAAGGAGGATGGCGATCAGGATTTGCATTGACTGCTCGGGCCGCTCACGAACTCCTTGGGCAATAGATCGTTTTTGCAATAGCGGACGCCGCTTCGGCGGGGTTCGCTTCGCTCACCGCCAGCCTACGAATGGCGGACGCTGAGGAGTTCGACCTTGCCGACGTCCACACGCCGGCCCGGGTCCCGGTGGCGGGGCACCAGTACGGTGTCGGCGGGCGGGTGGCTGTGGTCCGGCTGTGGGTAGTCCAGCGTGTAGTGGAGGCCGCGGCTTTCCTTGCGCATCTGTGCGGAGCGGATGATCAGTTCGGCGACCTGCACCAGGTTGCGCAGTTCCAGCAGGTCGTTGGTGACGCGGAAGTTGCCGTAGTACTCCTGGATCTCGTGCTGCAGCAGCTCCACGCGCCGCCGCGCCCGCTGCAGGCGCTTGTCGGTGCGCACGATGCCGACGTAGTCCCACATGAAACGGCGCAGCTCGTCCCAGTTGTGGCTGACGACCACTTCCTCGTCGGAGTCCGTGACCCGCGACTCATCCCATTCCGGCAGTTCGGGCGGCATGGGCACGGCGTCGAGCTGGGTATCGATGTCGCGCGCCGCCGAGGCCGCGAATACCAGGCATTCCAGCAGCGAGTTGCTGGCCATGCGGTTGGCGCCGTGCAGGCCGGTGCAGGCCGATTCGCCGATGGTGTAGAGGCCGGCGAGATCGGTGCGGCCGTGCAGGTCGGTGCGCACGCCGCCGCAGGTGTAGTGCGCCGCCGGCACCACGGGAATGGGCTCCTTCGTCATGTCGATGCCCAGTTCCAGGCAGCGGCTGTAGACGGTCGGGAAATGCTCGCGGATGAAGGCCGCCGGTTTGTGGCTGATGTCCAGCAGCACGTGGTCGCAGCCCAGGCGCTTCATCTCGTGGTCGATGGCGCGCGCCACGATGTCGCGTGGGGCCAGTTCGCCGCGCGGGTCGAAGCGCTGCATGAAGGGACGCCCGTCCGGCAGCAGCAGCCTGCCGCCTTCGCCGCGCACCGCCTCGGTGATGAGGAAGGACTTGGCCTTGGGGTGGTACAGGCAGGTCGGGTGGAACTGGTTGAACTCCATGTTGGCGACCCGGCAGCCGGCGCGCCAGGCCATGGCGATGCCGTCGCCGGTGGCGGTGTCCGGGTTGCTGGTATAGAGGTAGACCTTGCTGGCGCCGCCGCTGGCCAGGACCACGAAGCGGGCGCGGAACACCTCCACGCGGCCGTTGCGGCGGTCCAGCACATAGGCACCCAGGCAGCGGTCGTCGGCGCGCCCCAGGCGGCGCGCGGTGATCAGGTCGACGGCGATGTGGCGCTCGAACAGGTCGATGTTCTCGCGCCGGCGCACCTCGTCCACCAGGCTGGTCTCCACCGCCCGGCCGGTGGCGTCGGCGGCGTGGATGACGCGCCGGTGCCGGTGGCCGCCCTCGCGGGTGAGATGGAAGCCGGAGTTGTCGTCGCCGTCGCCGCGGGTGAAGGGCACGCCCAGATCGACCAGCCACTGCACCGCCTCCGGGCCGTGCTCGACCGTGAAGCGCACCACCTCGGGGTCGCACAGGCCGGCGCCTGCGGCCATGGTGTCGGCGACGTGGGACTCGATGGAATCCTCGCGGTTCAGGACCGCCGAGATGCCGCCCTGGGCATAGAAGGTGTTGCCCTCCTGCAGCGGCCCCTTGGACAGCACGCAGACCCGCGCCCGCGCCGGCAGGCGCAAGGCCAGGCTGAGGCCGGCGGCGCCGCTGCCGATAACGAGGACATCGTACTGGTGCTGGGTGTGCATTGCTTGTGGGCCGTTGCCTGAGTCGGTAATGTTTGCGCCGGACAGGCGTCTGCTGGGATATACTGTCTGGGTTACCTTACCGCAAACAGATGATTCTGGCGAACTTTCCGGACATTCGCCGGTCAATGCGTCCATGAGCGCTGTCCGGGATATAAAGGGGATGGCCCGGATGGGCGACCGCAACCTAGACGAGGAACTGGTCCGGCGGGTCCAGAACGGCGAGAAGGCCGCGTTCGATATCCTGGTGAGGAAATACGAACACAAGCTGGCCAATGTCATCAGCCGTTACATACATGATCCCAGCGAGGTGCTGGATGTCGCCCAGGAGGCATTCATCAAGGCCTACCGGGCGTTGCCCAACTTTCGCGGCGACAGCGCCTTCTATACCTGGCTGTACCGCATTGCCATCAATACCGCCAAGAACCACCTGGTGGCGGCCAGCCGGCGGCCCCCGGGCGGCGATATCGACGCCCGGGACGCGGAACAATTTGAAGGTGCGTCCGGTCTGAAAGAGTACGCGACGCCGGAGCGCATGGCGTTGAAGAGCGAACTGGAAACCACTATCCAGGCCGCCATGGACGAGTTGCCGGACGACCTGCGTACGGCCATCGTGCTGCGTGAGCTTGAGGGTCTGAGCTACGAGGAGATCGCCAACGCGATGGACTGTCCCATCGGTACGGTACGATCCAGAATTTTCCGGGCCAGGGATGCGATAGATCAACGTATCCGCCCCTTGCTCGACGACACTGATGCAGGTGAACGATGATGACTGATGAAATCCGTGAACAGGTCTCGGCATTGGTCGACGATGAACTGAGCGACATGGAGCGCCCGCTGCTGCTGGGCCGGCTTCAGCGTGATCCCGGCCTGCGCGCCTGTCTGGGCCGCTACCAGCTGATCGGCGAGGTCATGCGCGGCGGCAGTGCGCGGGGGGCGAGTCTCGGCATCGCCGCCCGCGTACAGGCGGTGCTGCGGGACGAGCCGCAGGTCACTGCCCCCGGAGCGGCGCCGCTGCGCCGCGTGGCGGCGCTGTGGAAGCCGCTGGCCGGGCTGGCCATCGCCGCTTCGGTGGCGCTGGTCGCCGTGTTGTCGGTGCAGCGTATGCAGACGCCTGACAGGCAGGTGCCCGTACTGGCCGCGGGGGCGGCCGGGCAGGGTTTCGTGCGGGTCGACGACGAACAGTGGAACCGCATCGAGCCGGCGGTCGAGCAGCGGCTGAACCGTTATCTCGTTAACCACAACGAATATGCGGCCAGTCGCGGCATGCCCGGTGTTCTGCCCTATGTGCGTATCGTGGGGTACGAAGGTCCGCAGTGAAGCCGCATCCGGTTCTGACAATTTTCCTGACGGTGCTGCCGGGGGCATTGGTTCCCGCCGCCGGCGCGTCCAGCGAGGCGCGCGCCTGGCTGGAGCAGATGTCGCTGGCGGTGCAGTCGCTCAATTACCGCGGGACGTTCGTCTACCAGCACGAGGGCAGGCTGGAGGCCATGCACATCGTGCACCAGTCCGAGGACGGAGTCGAGCGTGAGAAACTCTATTCGCTGACCGGCCCCAAGCGCGAGGTGATCCGCGACAACCAGGTCGTGACCTGCATTCTCGGCGACCGCCAGGCGGTGGTGGTCAACAAGAGCCGTCCCCGCCAGCCGTTCCCGGCCGGTTTCGCGCGCGATATCAGGGACCTGGAGAAATATTACGGTTTCGAGCTGGCGGGCCGGGACCGGGTGGCCGGTCTGTTGTGCCAGCTGATCGCGGTGCAGCCGCGCGATCGCTACCGCTACGGCCAGCGTCTGTGCGTGGATGTCGACAAGCGCATGCTGCTGCGCTCGGAACTGACCGGCGAACAGGGACGCGTCATCGAGCAGGTGATGTTCACCAGTATCGAATTCCCGGAAGAGATTGAAGAAGCGGCCCTGCGTCCCGATTTCCAGGAGGCCGGTTTCACCTGGTCGCGTGAATCCGAGCACGAGGAGGCGCCGCGGCAGGCGCAGTGGCGGCAGCACTGGACTGTCGAGCGGGTGCCGGACGGTTTCATGATGACCGACCACAACTGGCACCAGCTGGCGGCACATGATCCGGGCGTCGAGCACTGGGTGTACAGTGACGGCCTGGCCAGCGTATCCATCTATGTCGAAAAAGCAAAAAAGGGCCAGGAGGAAAGCTATCGCGGCGTGTCACGGCGCGGCGCCCTGAACGCTTTCGGTACCATGGTGAACGGCCACCATGTGACAGTGGTGGGCGAGGTGCCGCCGGTGACGGTCGAGATGATCGGGCGGTCGGTCCGCTACCGGCCCTGAGGCGGGCGACGTGATCGAGGAACGGGCACGGGTGGTCGAACTGGACGGTGACGGCGTGTGGGTGGAGACCCGGAGGCGCTCGACCTGCGGCGGCTGTTCGGCGCGCGGCGGCTGCGGTACCGCCACGTTGGCCACGGTGCTGGGCAACCGGCGCAGCCGCGTGCGGGTGCTGGCCCGGCCCGGTCTGCGGCCCGGCGACGAGGTGGTGATCGGCATCCGCGGGCAGGCGCTGGTGCGGGGCTCTCTGGCCGTCTACGCGGTTCCCGTGCTGCTGCTGCTGGCGGGCGCGCTGGCAGGCGAGTATATTGCCGGGCGCGGGCTGGCGGAAAGCGCCGAGGCGGCCAGCATCCTGCTGGGGCTGCTGGGGCTGGGGGCGGGCCTGGGCTGGCTCAGGCGGTTCACCCGCCGCATCCGCAACGACCACCGGTACCAGCCGGTGGTATTGCGCCGTATCACGCCCCCGGCACTGCACTGAAACAGATCGAATACAGTTTACTCAGGTACTCAGGGAGTTCTTATGTATCAACGCGTTACTGACGGGCTGGCCCGCCTCATCCTGTTTGCCGGGCTGTTGTTCAGCACGGCGGCGCTGGCCGGCCGGCTGCCCGATTTCACCGACCTGGTCGAGGAGGTCAGCCCGGCGGTGGTGAACATCAGCACCGTGCAGAAGATCAAGACCGGCTCACTCAGCCTGCCGGAAGGCATCGAAATCCCCGACCTGCCCGAAGGCAGCCCCTTCGGCGACCTGTTCAAGCATTTCTTCGGCGAGGGGCCGGGTGGAGCGCCGATCGAGCGCGATGCCAAGTCGCTGGGTTCCGGCTTCATCATTTCCAGGGACGGCTACGTCATCACCAACAATCACGTGGTGAAGGACGCGGAAGAGATCATCGTGCGTCTGGAAGACCGGCGTGAACTGCAGGCCAAGGTCATAGGCACCGACGAGCGCAGCGACATCGCGCTGTTGAAGATCGAGGCCGATAACCTGCCGGTGGTGCGCATCGGCAGGGCCGAGAAGCTGAAAGTGGGCGAATGGGTGCTGGCCATCGGCTCGCCGTTCGGCTTCGACCGTTCGGCTACCGCCGGCATCGTCAGCGCCAAGGGCCGCGCGCTGCCACGCGAGAACTACGTGCCCTTTATCCAGACTGACGTGGCCATCAACCCGGGCAATTCCGGTGGCCCGCTGTTCAACATGGACGGCGAGGTGGTGGGTGTCAACTCGCAGATCTACAGTCGCACCGGCGGCTACATGGGCCTGTCGTTCGCCATACCCATCGACGTGGCCATGGACGTGGTCGAGCAGCTCAAGACGCATGGCAAGGTCAGCCGCGGCTGGCTGGGCGTGCTGATCCAGGACGTGACCCGCGACCTGGCCGAGTCTTTCGGCATGAAGAAACCGCAGGGTGCGCTGGTGGCCAAGGTGCTGCCGGACAGCCCGGCTTCAAAAGCCGGACTGCAGGTCGGTGACGTCATCGTATCCTTCAACGGCAAGGAGATTGCCCAGTCGTCGGCATTGCCGCCGGTCGTGGGCAGCACGCCTGTCGGCAAGCGGGTGCCGGTCAAGGTCATGCGCAACGGCCGTATGCAGACGCTGTGGGTGCAGCTTGGTGAGCTGCCGGAGAAGGAAGCGAAGATCGAACGCGCCGATGAGAGCGAAGTGGTGCAGAGCAACCGCATCGGCGTCAAGATCGCCGATCTCACCGATGAGCAGCGCAAGGAGCTGGAACTCGAAGAGGGCGGCGTCCTGGTCGAGGAAGTCGGTCCCGGCGCGGCCGCCAAGGCCGGTATACGCAGCGGCGACATCATCCTGCGCATCGACAACAAGCCGGTCAAGGACGTCAAGTCATTCGAGAAGACCATCGACAAACTGCCGGCCGGCAAGTCGGTGGCGGTGCTGGTGCAGCGCCGCGGCGGACCCATCTTCCTGGCGCTGAAGGTGCCGGAGAAGAAGTGACTGTCGAGGGGGTGATCTAACCACCAAGGCGCACAAGGTAAAAAATCGTTTCCTTGGCGCGCCTTTGGGCGCCTTGCCGGTTTACGGGAGGTCACCATGCCTGTTCCACCGACGCTCACCCTGTACAGCCGGCTCTACTGCCATCTGTGTGAGTCCATGTTGCAGGCCCTGCGGGGCCTGCAACCCGTTCTGGGATTCGAACTGGAGGTGGTGGATATCGACACCGACGAAGTGCTGGCCGCCCGCTACAACGAAGATGTGCCGGTGCTGTGTCTCGGGGAACGGGAAATCTGTCGCCATTTTCTCGACGAGACCGCCCTGCGGGCCTGTCTGGCTGCCTCCTGAGCATGTATAATCAGTCACTCAGGCTTCAGACACGTGGAACACGAAGCAATGTATCTTCGTGCGCCTTCGTGCGCCTTCGTGGTTAAAAATCCTGCTCGCCCTTGCATTGAAGAATCTCAGAACCCCGACAGCCGGCTGACGTGACCGACCTTTCCCATATCCGCAATTTTTCCATCATCGCCCATATCGACCACGGCAAATCGACGTTGGCGGACCGCTTCATCCAGATCTGCGGTGGCCTGAGCGAGCGCGAGATGGCCGAACAGGTGCTGGATTCCATGGATCTGGAGCGCGAGCGCGGCATCACCATCAAGGCGCAGAGCGTGTCGCTCAACTATACGGCCGCCGACGGCGAGACCTACGTGCTCAATTTCATCGACACCCCAGGGCACGTGGACTTTTCCTACGAAGTATCGCGTTCGCTGTCGGCCTGCGAGGGCGCGCTGCTGGTGGTGGACGCCGCCCAGGGCGTGGAGGCGCAGAGCGTGGCCAACTGCTACACCGCCATCGACCAGGGCCTGGAAGTGGTGCCGGTGCTGAACAAGATCGACCTGCCCAGCGCCGAACCGGAGCGCGTCAAGCAGGAGATCGAGGAAATCATCGGCATCGAGGCCGACGACGCCATCGAGGTCAGCGCCAAGACGGGTCTGGGCGTGAAGGACCTGCTGGAACAGCTCATCGAGCGCATCCCGCCGCCGCGGGGTGACGCCGACGCGCCCCTGCAGGCGCTCATCATCGATTCCTGGTTCGACAACTACGTGGGCGTCATCTCGCTGGTGCGGGTCAAGCACGGCACCCTCAAGGCGCGCCAGAAAATTCATATCATGTCCACCGGCCGCGACTTCCAGGTCGACGAGGTGGGCATCTTCACGCCACGCCGGGAGAAGCGCGATACGCTGTCGGCCGGCGACGTGGGCTATGTCATCGCCGGCATCAAGGAGATCGACGGCGCGCCGGTGGGCGATACCCTGACCCATACCGACCGTCCGGCGACGGAACCCCTGCCCGGTTTCCAGAAAGTGCAGCCGCGCGTGTTCGCGGGCCTGTACCCGGTGGTGTCCGACGACTACGAGGACCTGCGCGAGGCGCTGCAGAAACTGCGCCTCAACGACGCCGCCCTGCATTTCGAGCCCGAGACATCGCAGGCGCTGGGCTTCGGTTTCCGCTGCGGCTTTCTCGGCATGCTGCACATGGAAATCGTGCAGGAGCGGCTGGAGCGCGAGTACAACCTGGACCTGATCACCACCGCGCCCACGGTGGTCTACGAGATCCTCACCACCAGGAACGAAGTACTGGAGATAGACAATCCCTCGGCGTTGCCACCGGCCAACAAGATCGAGGAGATACGCGAGCCCATTATCCTGGCCAACATCCTGGTGCCGCAGGACTACCTCGGCGCGGTGATCGGCCTGTGTGTGGAGAAGCGCGGCGTACAGCGGCGCATGCAGTACCTCGGCAACCAGGTGTCGCTGAGCTATGAGTTGCCGCTCAGCGAGGTGGTGCTCGACTTCTTCGACCGGCTCAAATCGGTGAGCCGCGGCTTCGCGTCTTTCGACTACAGTTTCGAACGCTTCCAGGCGGCGCCGCTGGTCAAGCTGGACATCCTCATCAACGGCGAGCGCGTCGATGCCTTGTCTGTTATCGTGCACCGTGAGGTGGCGCAGAGCCGTGGCCGCGACCTGGCCGAGCGCATGCGGGACATCATCCCGCGGCAGATGTTCGACGTCGCCATCCAGGCCGCCATCGGCTCGCAGATCATCGCCCGTACCACGGTCAAGGCGCTGCGCAAGAACGTCACCGCCAAGTGCTACGGTGGTGACGTCACCCGCAAGCGCAAGCTGCTGGAAAAGCAGAAAGCGGGCAAGAAGCGCATGAAACAGTTTGGTAAAGTGGAGATACCGCAGGAGGCCTTCCTGGCGGTTCTGCAGGTGGGAAAGAAATGACAGCCGGGACGACAGCACCATGAATATCGATTTTCCGACCATCCTGGTGGCGCTGACCGCCGTCACCGGCCTGATCTGGGCCGCCGATGCCCTGCTGCTGGCGCCGCGCCGGCGCGCCGAGGCGGCGGCGCTGAGCGCCCGCGGCGAGGGCGCCGCCGACCCGCGCCAGGTGGAGGCGGTGCTGAAAGAGCCCACCCTGGTCGAGTACGCCAAGTCGTTCTTCCCCGTCATCCTGGCGGTGCTGCTGCTGCGGTCCTTCCTGGTCGAGCCCTTCCGCATCCCTTCCGGTTCCATGATGCCGACCCTGCTGGTGGGCGACTTCATTCTGGTGAACAAGTATGCCTACGGGATCCGTCTGCCGGTGGTGAATACCAAGGTGCTGGACCTGGGCGCGCCCGAACGCGGTGACGTGGTGGTATTCCGCTTCCCGCGTGACCCCGGCACGGATTACATCAAACGTGTGGTGGGTGTGCCGGGCGATCATATCGTCTACCGTGACAAGACGCTCTATATCAACGGCGAGAAGGTGCCCCAGATACCGGCGGGTGCGTACAGGGGTAGCGGTTCGGGCATCTCCATGTCAGGTGCCAGCGTGCGCGAGGAGCAGCTCGGGGACGTGCGGCACAAGATACTGGTGGTGCCCAGGATTCGCGGTATCGATGCTGACGTGACGGTGCCGGAAGGGCACTATTTCGTCATGGGCGACAACCGTGACAACAGCAATGACAGCCGCTACTGGGGGTTCGTGCCGGACGAGAACCTGGTAGGCAAGGCGTTCATGATCTGGATGAACTGGGACTCGGCGGGTGGGGGCATCGCCTGGGACCGGATAGGGAATTCGATCAACTGACCACCAAAACGGGGTGAGGACCATGCGTAGTCTGCGGAAACAGAAAGGTATGACTGCAATCGGCTGGATGCTGGTTCTGGGCCTGATTGCCTTCTTCGTCCTGGTCGCCCTGCGCCTGGTGCCGCTCTATCTGGAGTACGCCAAAGTAGTGACGGTGCTGGAGTCGCTGGAAAACGAACCGGGTATTACCCAGAAGAGCCGCGGCGAGATCTTCAAGCTGATCGAACGGCGTCTGGATATCAATGATGTGCGTGGTCTCGAACCGCGAAAGAAGACCCAGATAAAGAAAGACGGCGGCATCCTGACGGTCCGCATCGTCTACGAGCGGCGCGAGCCGATGCTGGGCAACGTGGACGTGGTCGCCAGTTTCGACAAAGAAGTGCGGATAGTCGCCCGTTGACCATGAACCTCGACCGTTTGAGCCGGTCGCTGGACTATGAATTCCGGGACCCCACCCTGCTGCAGGCTGCATTGACACACCGCAGCGCCGGCGGTCGCAACAATGAACGGCTCGAGTTCCTGGGTGACGCCGTGCTGGGTTTTGCCATCGCGCAGTGGCTGTACGAGAAATTTCCGCAGGCGCGCGAGGGCGAGTTGAGCCGCCTGCGCGCCAGTCTGGTCAAGCGTGATTCGCTGGCGGAAATCGCCCGCGACCTGGAACTCGGCCAATACCTGAAGCTGGGCTCCGGTGAGCTGAAGAGCGGCGGCCACCGGCGTGAATCCATCCTGGCGGATGCCATGGAAGCCATTTTCGGCGCCATTCTGCTGGACAGTGATTTTGACCGGTGCCGCGACTGTATTCACCGTCTGTTCGCCAGCCGTCTCGAGGACATGCCGTCGGCGGCGCAACTGAAAGACCCCAAGACCCGCCTGCAGGAATACCTGCAGGCGCGCAAGCTGGAACTGCCGGCCTACGAGATACTGGAAGTGAGCGGCAGGGCGCACAACCAGCGCTTCGTTGTCGAATGCCGGGTGGCGGGGCTGGAACAGAGCAGCCAGGGGCAGGGCAGCAGCCGCCGCCGCGCCGAGCAGGAGGCCGCCCGGGCCATGCTCGGACAGCTGGAGGCAGAATGACGTCCGACGATTACCGTTGCGGTTACGTGGCGCTGGTGGGGCGGCCCAATGTCGGCAAGTCGACGCTTCTCAACCGGCTGATAGGCCAGAAGATCAGCATCACGTCGCGGCGGCCGCAGACTACCCGTCACCGTATCCTGGGTGTCAGTACCGAGGATGACGCACAGCTCATCTACATCGATACACCGGGCCTGCACGCCAAAACACCGCGGGCCATGAATCGCTATCTCAACCGCGCGGCGTCCGACGCCCTGCAGGACGTGGACGTGGTGGTGTTTCTGGTCGAGGGCACACGCTGGCAGGCGGACGACGACTGGGTGCTTGAGAAGCTGAAGCGGCTGGCATGTCCAGTGATCCTGGCCGTCAACAAGGTCGACCTGGTGAAGGACAAGGAAGCCTTGCTGCCGCACCTTGCCGAACTGGCGGGCAAGATGGAGTTCGCCGAGATCATCCCCTTGTCCGCCAGACACGGCGACAATCTCGATATACTGAAAGCCGCCATCAGGCAGCGTCTGCCCCGCTCGGCGCCGTTCTTTCCGGAAGACCAGATCACGGATCGCAGCGAGCGCTTCCTGGCCGCCGAACTGGTGCGCGAGAAACTGTTCCGCAAGCTGGGTGAGGAAATTCCCTACGGGCTGACGGTGGAGATCGAACGCTTCAAACAGGAGGGCAACACCGCCCACATCCATGCCCTGATCTGGGTGGAGAAGGCCAGCCACAAGCCCATCGTCATCGGCAGGCAGGGCAGCCGGCTCAAGGAAGTCGGCCGCGAGGCGCGCGAGGACATGGAGAAGCTGTTCGGCTGCAAGGTGTTCCTGCAGCTGTGGGTCAAGGTCAAGGAAGGCTGGGCCGACGACGAACGCGCCCTGCGCAGCCTGGGGTATGGCGAAGATGGGTAGCCTGAACCGCCTGTCTAAGCACGAAGGCGTACCAAGGCGCATGACGGGGGAAGCCTTCGTGGTTGATAAAACACCACTTGAACCATGCGTATCCAACTGACCCCCGGTTTCGTTCTGCACGAACGCCCTTACCGCGACACCAGCGCGCTGCTGGAACTCTTTACGCGCGAGCACGGCCGGGTGGGCATGGTGGCGCGCGGCTTGCGTTCGCAGAAGTCGAGGCTGCGCGGCGAACTGCAGCCTTTCAGTCCGCTGCTGTTGTCCTGGCAGGCACGCGGCGAGTTGGGGACCCTGACCGGCGCCGAACGCCAGCCGGGAGGAGCGCCGCTGGCCGGCGACGCCCTGTTCAGCGCCTGGTACCTCAACGAACTGCTGATGCGCCTGCTGCCCCGCCACGACGCGCACCCGCAGCTGTTTGATGCCTACGCGGCTGCGCTGGCGCGGCTGGCGGAAGACAGTGGGGCGCCGGCCCCGGTGCTGCGGCTGTTCGAGAAACGCCTGCTGCAAGAACTGGGCTATGGCTTGGTGTTCGAGCACGATGTCGAGAGCGGCGAACCCGTGCGGCCCGATTGCCATTACGATTACCGTCTGGAGACGGGGCCGGTGCGGGTGCCGCCGGGACAGGCTGGCGGCTTCGTTTTTCCCGGCACCAGCCTGCTGGGCATGGCGCAGGAACGCTTCGAGGACGAGCGGGTGCAGAAGGACGCAAAGCGCCTGATGCGGGCGGCGCTGAAGCTCTACCTGGGTGACAAGCCGTTGAAGACCCGTCAGGTGCTGGAAAGCCTCCGAAGCTGACGCTGCGGTAGACTCCAGGGTAGGGTGGGGTGAGCGTAGCGAACCCCACCGTTTTCCGCAGTGGGGGTGGTGTCGGGGAGACTTCGTTCGAGCGGCTGCCCTCGAAGCATCGGTGGCTTCGTGGGGAATGGCCGCCGGACGGGCCCGGTGGGGTTCGCTTCGCTCACCCCACCCTACGCTTCGGCCAGTGTCGTTCGTGGTGTTGGGAAACGATCCGGTACAATGAAAAGGCCGCTTCGTGGTTGAACGGTGCCGGCTGGAAAAAAAAACAGCATGAGGAGTTTTCGTTGAGTCATCCCATTCTTCTCGGTGTAAACATCGATCATGTGGCCACCCTGCGTCAGGCACGCGGCACGCGCTACCCTGACCCCGTGCAGGCGGCCATCGAGGCCGAGCAGGCAGGCGCCGATGGCATCACCCTGCATTTGCGCGAGGACCGCCGGCATATCCAGGAACGCGACGTAGAGATGCTGAGTGGTATCCTGCAGACGCGCATGAACCTGGAAATGGCGGTTACCGACGAGATGCTGGATATCGCCTGCCGCATTCGTCCGGCCGACTGCTGTCTGGTGCCGGAACGGCGCGAGGAACTGACCACCGAAGGCGGCCTGGATGTCGCCGGCCAGCTTGGTCGAATGAAAGACGCCTGCCGGCGCCTGGCCGAGGCCGGCGTGCGTGTGTCGCTGTTCATCGACGCGGATGCCGCCCAGGTGGAGGCGGCGCGGGAAGCCGGCGCGCCCTGCATCGAAATACATACCGGCCATTTCGCCGATGCCGAGGGCCGTGAGGCGCAAAAAGCCGAGCTGCTGCGTATCGCCGATGCCGTCAGGTTGGGCGACGACCTGGGCCTGCAGGTCAATGCCGGCCATGGTCTGCATTACCACAACGTGACCGCGATTGCGGCCATGCCGGCGGTGCGCGAACTCAATATCGGCCACGCCATCGTCGCCCGTGCCCTGTTCACGGGCCTGGCCGGAGCCGTGCGCGAAATGAAACGCCTGATGGTCGAGGCGCGCCAGTCACAGTCGTGGCAACCGTAGGGTGGGGTGAGCGCAGCGAACCCCACCGGAAGCCGCCGCCTGCCCCTGAGGCGACGCTCCAATCAGGGTTATTAACGGCGGCCGCTGTCAGCCGCCGGCCCGGGGCCTGTAGATGCGCGGACCTGCGCCGGCGTCCTTGGCTTCGTACATGGCCTCGTCGGCGCGCTTGAGCAGGGTTGCCGGGTCGTGGCCGTGATCCGGGTAGAGGGCGATGCCGATGCTCGCCGTGGTGCTGATCTGGTGACCCAGTATCTGGAAGGGTTCTTTCAACGCCTGGTCAATCTTGGCTACCGCGGTCGCCGCATCCTTGGCGTCGTTGATGTATTCCAGGCAGACGATGAACTCGTCACCGCCGATGCGTGACACAGTGTCCGACTGGCGCATGGTGTCCTTCAGCCGGCTGGCGATGGCCTGCAGCAGGCAGTCGCCGGTGTCGTGGCCGTAGCGGTCGTTGATGGGCTTGAAGTTGTCCAGATCGAGATACACCACGCCCAGGCGGCGGTGGCTGCGGTCCGCGCGCGCCATGCCGGCCGCAAGTCGGTCGTTGAGCAGTATCCGGTTGGGCAGCTTGGTAAGGTCGTCGTGCTGCGCGCGGTGTTCGAGGCGGCGCGCCTCTTCGAGGTGGCCGGTGCCGTCACGTACGATCAGGGTGTAGAAAGGATCGCCCTGAATGCGGGTCTGGGCGACGCTGATCTCGGCGGGGAAGCGCCGGCCGTTCTTTCTGCAAGCATCGATGCGGTCGATGCGGAAGCCGCGTGTACTGTCGCGCGCCATGCGGATCAGTGCATTGAGCCTGTGTTTCTGCTGCTCGCGGAAATGCTTGCATATGAGCCGCGTCAGCGGCTTGCCGATGACATCCTCGGTATCGTAGCCAAACAGTCGCTCGGCGCCCTGGTTGAAGACCAGAATACGGCAGCGTTTATCGATACAGATGACGGCGTCGCGTGTGATGTTCAGCAAATGCAGATAACGCCCTGCCTGCCGTATCAGGCGCAGTGCCGGGCTGTCTTCGGGGTTCCCTGTCGTGGTTCTCTCATCCTGATGTCGCGATTTATCGCCGTCTGGTTCGCGCATTCGCCTTCCGTTGATTGATTATTATTACCAAGCCAAATCGGCTTGGTATGTCTCTATACCTGACGGGGCCTTACAGATAAGCTAGCACACTGGCCCGCGACTGCTAGCAGGCTGTTGAAATTCTACTCATGCGGCGCGATACGGCGTTGGAAATGGGCTCAAAATGCTCATTTACTGCGTGTAAACTGCGCTTTTTCGCCCATTTCCGCCTTGTCTCGCACCCGCCTGAGCGAATTTCAACAGCCTGCTAGTACCGGCCGGCGGAAAGCTGGCGGTTTCTGCGGTGAAAAGGGTGGGCAGACGCTCAGCCGGTCTGCCGGACGAAAATCCGGTCATAAGGCACACCAATGATACTCTATTCAATATAATTATGGCCTTCGGTCATCTGTTTGATTACTCTGTGTCTCGATTATGACTTACCCCACCCTCGAACAATTTGTTGGTAATACGCCGCTGGTGCGCCTGCAGCGTCTGCCCGGCGACAGCAGCAACCAGATCCTGGTCAAGCTGGAGGGTAACAATCCGGCAGGCTCGGTCAAGGACCGGCCGGCACTGAGCATGATCCGCCACGCCGAGGAACGCGGCGAGATCCGCCCCGGCGACACCCTGATCGAGGCCACCAGCGGCAATACCGGCATCGCCCTGGCCATGGCCGCGGCCATCAAGGGCTACCGCATGGTGCTCATCATGCCGGAGCACATGAGCATCGAGCGGCGCCAGGTCATGAAGGCGTTCGGCGCCGAGATCATCCTGGTCACCCGCGAGCAGAGCATGGAAGGTGCGCGTGACCTGGCCAGGCAGATGGGGGCCGAGGGCCGGGGCAAGGTGCTGGACCAGTTCTCCAATCCGGACAATCCCCGCGCCCATTACGAGGGCACGGGTCCCGAGATCTGGCGCGACACCGACGGCCGTGTCACCCATTTCGTCAGCGCCATGGGCACCACAGGTACCATCATGGGAACCTCGCAGTTCCTGAAAGAAAAGAACCCCGCTATCCAGATCGTTGGTGTGCAGCCGGCCGAGGGCGCGTCGATTCCCGGCATCCGCCGCTGGCCGAAGGAATATCTTCCGACCATTTTCGAGGCCAGCCGGGTGGACCGCACCATCGACGTCACCCAGCAGGATGCCGAGGATACCACCCGCGCGCTGGCACGGCGTGAGGGCATCTTCTGCGGCATTTCTTCGGGCGGTGCGGTGGCGGCGGCCCTGCAGCTGTCGAAGGACGTGGAGAATGCGGTCATCGTCGCCATCATCTGCGACCGCGGCGACCGCTACCTGTCTACTGGCGTGTTCCCGGCCGAATGAAGAACATCTTTGTCTTCGATATCGAGACCATTCCCGACGTCGCATCGGGACGGCGCCTGTACGGCCTCGACGGCCTCAGCGACGAGGATACCGCCAAGGCCATGTTTCACCTGCGCAGCCAGCAGACCGGCGGCTCGGATTTTCTGCGCCTGCACCTGCAACGCATCTGTGCCATTTCGGTGGTCCTGCGCCACAGCGACAAGGTCAAGGTGTG
>Ga0256830_1001502_pt1 | contig 16470 bp, 17 predicted proteins | sample 128326metaG_FD_190537 | JGI IMG/M metagenome (GOLD analysis project Ga0256830, IMG submission 190537) | Hydrothermal vent microbial communities from Lau Basin, Pacific Ocean - 128-326 | ecosystem: Environmental > Aquatic > Marine > Hydrothermal vents | place: Pacific Ocean: Lau Basin | collected... | reverse complement strand
GTGAGGGAGTGTATAATTTGGCATACACGGGGGACTTTAAGTTCGAAAGATCCAGGCTCTTTGAGCCGGCTAACGTCAGATTCCCAAGGCTTGAGACCCTAATCACAGAGGGCACCTACGGCGGGAGCGGGGATGTACAGCCCACCAGGAAGGAGGCAGAGAGCCAACTTGTGAGGGTCATAAACAACACCATCAAGCAGAAGGGCAAGGTTCTTGTCCCGGTCTTCGCCGTGGGCAGGGCCCAAGAGCTAATGGTCGCCCTGGAGGAGTACATGAACATCGGCCTCCTCAGGAGAGTCCCTGTTTTCTTGGACGGCATGATCTGGGAGGCGACGGGCATACACACCACTTATCCTGAGTATCTTAACAAGGATCTGCGGGATCAGATATTCCACAAAGGCAGGAATCCTTTCCTATCAGAGATCTTTGAGAAGGTCATGGGCACATCTAAGCGGGCTGAGATCATTGATGGAGAGCCCTGCGTCGTTCTCGCGACCTCTGGCATGCTCGCCGGTGGGCCGGCTATTGAGTACCTAAAGGCCTTCGCCGATAACCCGAGAAACAGTATCATCTTCGTCGGATATCAGTCAGAGGGGTCTCTGGGTAGAAGGATTCAGAAGGGATGGAAGGAGATCCCTATGAGCGAAAACGGCAAAACCAAGGTTGTGCAGCTCAACATGCAGGTCCACACCATTGAGGGCTTCTCTGGCCACAGTGACAGAAACCAGCTCATAAACTATGTCCGCAGGCTCAATCCCAAGCCTGAGCGCTTCATAGTGGCTCACGGAGAAGAGTCCAAGTGCGTCGAGCTCGCCTCGGTGCTTTACAGGATGTTCAGGGCGGAGACCCGGGCTCCTCAGAACCTGGAGGTCTTCAGGGTGAAGTGATACTATGGGTGTCACTTACGCCGAGGCAGGTGTAGACATCGATGCCGAAGGAAAGGCAATAGCGGCTATAGTTGAAGAGGTAAGAAAGACCCTGAAGTTCAGACAGGGTAAAGAGGGGGAAGGGGTAAATCTCGCGGGACATTTCTCCGGATTAATAAGGATTGGATCCTCGAGAGCCCTGGCCCTGGCATCCGATGGAGTTGGAAGCAAGATTCTGGTGGCGGAGCAACTGGGACGCTATGACACCCTGGGCATCGACCTTGTGGCTATGAACGTCAACGACATCATATGCGTGGGGGCGGAGCCCCTGGCCATGGTGGATTACATAGCCATAGAGAAACCGGATCCAAAAGTTACCCGGGAGATAGCCAAGGGGCTTGTTAAAGGAGCGGAGCTGGCGGGAATAACTATCGCGGGGGGTGAGCTGGCAACCCTGCCTGAAATGGTTAAAGGGTTCGATATCGCCGGATTTGCCCTGGGAATAGTGGACCTAGACAAAGTAGTTACAGGAGAGGCTATTGCTCCAGGGGACGTTGTTGTCGGCTTAGAGAGCTCGGGGATTCACAGCAATGGCTTAACCCTTGCGAGAAAGCTACTTTTAGAGAAGTATGGCGCCGAGGCGGTGGTGGAGGGCGTGGCTATTGGGGAGGAGCTACTCAGACCCACCAAGATATACGTTAAAGAAGTCTTAGAGGTCATGAAGAAGGTTAATATCAGGGGCATGGCGAATATAACGGGCGGGGGCCTGGGAAATCTCACCAGGTTAACCAGATACGGATTCTTCATAGACTCCCTTCCAGAGCCTCAGCCGATATTCAAGCTCATCCAGAGAGAGGGAGGAGTGGCTGAGAGTGAGATGTACAGAACCTTCAACATGGGTGTGGGATTCTGCATGGTCGTGGCTCCTGATGACGTTGAGGATGTTGTGGATACTTGTGGGAAACTTGGTACCCGGGCATGGCCTCTCGGGAAGGTGGATAAAGGCGGCGGGGTTAGATTTAAAGGGAAAGACTTTAACTTGAAATATCAGTGATAGACATGGCATCTAGACGTGGAAAAGCCGGTGAACTCAAAGTGGGGGGGTACGTTATTATCGACGAGGAGCCATGGGAGGTCCTCAGTGTTGAAAAGTTCAATAGCGCCATAGGCGTTGAGAAAATAAGAGCTGAGATATCCAGTCTCCTAGGGGGTAAGAAAAGGACCATTGAGGTGTTTTCCTCGGAGGAGCTGGAATACCCGATCTTGGAGCTTAAGCCCGCCCAGATCCTCTCCATCGGCGAAAAAGTCACTCTTTTTGACCTGAGGAACAGATCAACGATTATTGTCGACCTGCCTGAGAAAGAAGAGCTGAGGAAAAGTCTGGCGATAAATGCTGAAGTGGAGTATGCTGAAATTGCCGGTGTCAGGAAGATAGTTCAGGTGGGGCTTTACGATGCCCACAGCTATACATAGGATTTTAAAATGGAGCTTAGAGCCATCCTCAGCAGAGCCCTTGAAGACTACAAAAGCAATCCTGTGGTCGTGGTTCCCAGATTAATGGAGTTTTTGATCGACGGGGTTGTTGTCCTGTTAGTAGCATTAATGGGGATGGCCCTATTTGGATACTCCTTTGAAACATCTCTTTCGGGGCTCTCCTTCAGCACTTTGGCCCTTGGTTTCGTGTCCCTATCAGTGGCAGGTCTTCTATTGTTGATGGTCACCGCAGCGGCGAGAGCTGCCATTGTAGCCATGGCCTTACAGGCTTACATGGGTCATAGGGCCTTGTTGAGCCATGGCATAGAGGGGGTTAAGGCGAACACTCACAAGCTGTTTCTGTATTTCGTGTTCTTATTCGGGGTATTGGCGCTTTTATGGGTGATTATATTCACAGCAGTGAGCCTTTATCCACCCATCATATTCTTTATCCTCCCCATAGGCCTTCTAGCCTTTTTTTCCCTTTACCTGCTAACTTTCTTAACCCCGCAGCAGATTGTTGTTAGAGAATGTGGTGTGATAGACGGTATTGCCGCCAGCGCCTCCTTCGTGGTGAACAACTACCGCAAAGTTCTGGGATACGGGTTATTCGTCATGTTCATCGCCCTGGGGATATGGCTCCTTCCTTCGGCTGTTTTTTTTATAATAAATGAAGTAACTCGTTATCATCCTTTTCTAAACCTTGCAGCCGGGATCTTCCACAGCCTTTTATCCCTGGCGGTTGGCATTGCTGTCTCTCCCTACCTGGAGATGGTAAAGACATATATGGTTGTGGGTGAAATCCATGGACGAGTTAGAGAAAATAAAAAGGAGGAAATTGAAGAAGATGCAGGAGAAAGCTAAGCGCCCCGTGCATCTGAGCGACGGGAATTTTAAGGAAACAATTAAGAACAATTCTCTCGTGCTGGTGGACTTCTATGCCGATTGGTGCCACCCATGCCAGATGATAGCCCCGGAGATCGAGGCTCTGGCGTCGTCCCTTGAAGGGGTTGTAGTGGCAAAGCTCAATGTAGACGAAAACCAGCAAACTGCAAGAGAGTATGGGGTAATGAGCATTCCGACCCTCATCCTGTTCAAAGAGGGCAAAGAGGTGGATCGGATAATCGGCGCTGTTCCGAGGTCTGCCATAGAGGAGAAAATTAAGCCTTTCCTCTGAGGTTTCTAATGTTCCTCGGCAAAGCCGAGATTTTAAAAAGAATCAAAGACGAAAAACTCCTGGAAAACCTGGACATCGATAATGTTCAGGGAGCTGGGGTAGACTTGAAAATAGACAGGTTATTCGAGGCTGTTTCAGGCGCCTCATTGTCCAGGGATTCCAGGGAGCTACCCGAACTGAGGGAGATTCGGGAAGACACTTTCACTCTAAGGCCCGGGAAATATTATCTCTGCACCACCAGGGAAAAAGTCAATATGCCCAAAGACTTGGTGGCCTTTATTTTTCAGCGGTCGACTCTCTTCAGGTGCGGTGTGTCTCTCCGAACTGCGGTTGTGGACCCAGGATACTCGGGTATCCTGACCATCGGCATAAAAAACGAGGGGTCAAAGGCTTTCTCCTTGGAACGCGGCTCCCGCATATGTCAGATCGTCTTTTCCAGGGTCTACGGCGAAGCCCAGATCTACGAGGGCAGGTATCAGGGCGGCATGGTCAGATAACGAAACTTTTATCTCCTCGGTGTTGAAAAACCTTACAGGATGTTCGGGAAGGCAGAGTTCGACAAAGCCCTCGAAGCATACAGGCGGGAAACCAGCCCCAACGGTAGCGATGAGTTCACATCTCTGAGAAGAAGCAACGAATTCTTCAAGGACATCCGTTCCAGAGAGGACGTTGAGGAGCAGGTAAGGCTTTTCATCGAGGTTATCTCCTCTATGGACCGGGACAGCTACACTAATCGCTACGTCGTTCAGACGTTTTTACAGGATTTCTGCAAGTTTCTGGACAAGGATTTTCTCTTCTTTATCACTGATCGAAGCTTCTTCGAGATTAAAGAAAAAATAAAGAAATTCACGGGAGAGATATACGAAATAAACAAGGAGTATACCCAGAGGGTTGGCCTTCACACCCTTGATCATCTTCTCCAGGACTACAGCGCCTTAATAAAGTTCGTGAGCGACGAGGAAAGCCAACCAGAGAGCATATGGGGCGGAAATAAACTCTGGTAGGGGTTGCTTACTCTGTCCGCATGATGGCTCTGTAGACATCTTCTATTTTCTCTCTTAGATTCTCCAAGGACTCTTCATTAATCACCATAAAGTCTGCGAGAGCGATAGCCGACCCCATCCCGTACCCCAGCTCACGTAGGTCCCGCTTCTCGAAGGTTTCCCAGTCCGCTGGATCGTCACCCCTGCCCCGGCTTTTCAGCCTCTCATAACGGGTGAGGGGGGATGAGTGTATAGCCACGATGTAGAACTCGGCCCGGAGATTTTTTTTAAAATACTTTATCTCTTCAAGACTCCGCACACCCTCAACTATAACATCCTTGCCTAGGGTGAGTTCTTTTTTTATTCGGCTGATGCACCGACGGGCAATCTCCTCCTCACCGTATTCCCTGCGCAGGGACACCGAGACCTCCCCGAGGCTTTCAGGAGTCTCAGGTTTTCCCCTGCTCTTGGCTTCGTCCCTCACCACGTCCCCCATGTTGACGGCTGACAATCCATGGTCCCTGAAAATCCTCACGGCCTCACTCTTACCAGAGCCTGGCATCCCGGCGATAAATACAACCCTCATGTTACTTTGAAGATGTATACGTAGTCCCCTTCGTCTTTATAGACAAGTTCGAAATTATTGAGCATCTCCCAGACGTTAAAATTGCCGGGGAGGAGATTAAAGGGTAGCAAATTTAGGAGAAGCCTCTCCCTTATTTTCTGGACATCCTCAGGGACCAGGTACCATACGTAGTACTTGCCATTTTGCTTTTTAATAAAGTAGGCGGACACTCTGTGCTCATTGATGCCCTCGATTATCTTTTCCAGGTCCTTATCCCGATCACCCGTGGCGTCTACGGTGAAGACCCTCATCAAGCCTTTTTTCCCCGCAAGATACTCGATGGCACTGCTTTTCTGAAAGTCTTCATAGGTTATGAAGACATAATCCACGCCGTATTTTTTAGCTATTTTGTATGCCTCGTCCTCGTCTGAGGTAAAAAATTTCAACACGTCGTTGAACTTTTCATCGTCTTCGTATCTGAAGATGTCTTTCTCGTCGTCGCTTAGGGTTTTTAGGCACTGGGACTTAGAGCAGGGGTCTGAGATCAAAGCCTCTCTCTGGGCGAAGACTCGGATAAAGTCGCCGTAGTCCCACCATGAGAGGAAAACAGCGTCTTCAGGTGTATTGTTTTTTACCCACTCAAAGGCTTTGCCGTAGGCGTTTCCAGGCGCGTGGGGGGGCGACAAGGGAAGAATGTCTTCATTGTCGGGGTATATCCTGTTCAAGGCTCCGGTTCGGTAGGCTTCACCATTCCAGTAATAAATGGCCTGGTAATATGAATAGGAATCATTTCCCATAACCAGCTCTTTGGTGAGGAGAGTCACGTTTTTGAGCTTACCGAAGTCACCTAATGGATACTCCCCTATTACGGTTACTGAGGGCTCATTGGCCACAGGCAATGCATCGGTATTAATAGGTTTGCCAGTGTCAACTTTTTCTTTAGGCTGATCCTCTGCCATGCAGCCTGAAGCCAAGATGAGAGCGAGAATAATGACAAAAACCATCTTCATCTTGTTCACCTCAGGTTATACATGAAGACCCAGACCATAATCCAGACCGTTAAAAAGATGAAGTATCCTTTTCCAAGCCATTCCTTAAGGGTGAAATCCTCACTAGAAAGATTAAAGAACTTCATACTCAAAATCTTTAGGGGATAGGAGAGAATAAAGCCCAGAAGAAGAACACTCAGCAACGTCAGTTCCGGAGTATTAAGATACAGTCCGAAGGCAACTCCTAGTGCAACGCCAGCGAAGGCGTGAAGGAGGGCTATCTTTCTCTCGATTTCCATTTCCATTGTATTGCCTCTCTAAGGTGAAGTGATGAAGTCCAGCCTCAGCAGCTTCGATGTGTTTGCCGTCGTAGATGAGTTAAGGGAATTAAAGGGTGCCCGCCTTAATAAAGTTTACCAAGTGGGTCCTCAGGAATTAAAGGTAGTATTGAATATAAAAGGTTTTGGCAGAGCAGAACTCGTTATCGAGGCTGGCAGGCGGGTGCATCTCACAGAGTACCCTAAACCCAGCCCTAAGGTTCCATCATCCTTTGCTATGGCCCTTAGGAAGCATCTCGGAAACTCATTCCTGGAGGATGTGTTTCAGGCCGGCTTCGACAGAATCGTGGCATTCAAGTTCCATAGGGCGGGTAAAGAGTTTCTCCTGGTGGCAGAGCTCTTCGGAAAAGGCAACATCGTTCTAACAGACGAAGAAAGAAGGATCATCGCTGTACTTAGGCGTCAGAGCTTTAGGACCAGGGAGCTGGCGGTGGGGAAGGAATACAGAAATCCTCCGGAGAGGCCTGACCCATTCAGCATCACCCCCGAGGAGCTTATGAGAATAGTGGGTGAGTCGAAGGCAGACCTCGTGAGAACCCTGGCGACGAGGCTTGGGTTAGGGGGTCTATACGCTGAGGAGCTGTGCCTCAGAGCGGGCTTAGAAAAAACGAAGACCCATATCAGCTTTGAAGAAGCTGGGAGACTTATTCAGGAGCTGAGGTCTCTGCGTGAGTCCATCAAGGAGCGAAAAGCCTGCATAGTCTATGACAACGACACAGCTGTTGACGTACTCCCCTTACCATTGGAGAGTTACAAAGAAAAAAAGCACAAATTTTACCCGTCATTCAATAAAGCCCTGGATGATTACTTCACCACCCACGAGATAGCGGAGATTGAGGAGGAAGGTGAGGCGGAATTCCGGAAAGAGATGGGTCATCTCGAGGTTAGGCTGGAGGAGCAGAAACAGACCCTTGAAAAGTACCTGGAAAAAGAGAGAGCCTATAAAAAAATGGGGGAGGTCATATTCATTCATCTAGGCGAGGTTGAAAGAGTCCTGAAAACCCTGCGGGATGCGAGGAAGAAGTACTCTTGGAAGGAGATAATTGAGCTCCTGGAAAAAGGACGTAGAAAAGTCCCGGAGGCAGGGCTTATAAAAGATGTCCTGCCCCGTGAAGGAGTGGTTGTTCTGGAGCTTGAGGGGCTTAAAGTCAGGCTGCCTGTTGACAAGCCGCCTTCTCAGACAGCCGAGAGCTACTATGAAAAAGGCAAGCGGGCAAAGGAAAAGGCGAAGGGGGTTGAATCAGCCATAGCCAAGACGGAGAAACTTATACGGGAGGTCTTGGAGAAAGGGAAGAGGGTAACTGACACCGGGAAAAAGCCCAGGAAACGCGTAAAAAAGAAGCGTAAGTGGTATGAGAAGTTCCGGTGGTTCCACTCGAGGGACGGTTATTTGGTCATCGGCGGTAGAGACGCCACCTCCAATGAAGTTCTGGTAAAGCGCTACATGGCCCCAGAGGACATATTCGTCCACGCGGATATCCACGGGGCACCGGCCGTAGTGATCAAGACAAAGGGCCGGGAGGTTCCTGACACGACCCTGGAGGATGCCTTCGATTTCGCTGCTTCATATTCCCGGGCATGGAAACACGGCCTAGTGGCAATAGACGTTTACTGGGTGAGGCCAGAACAGGTCAGTAAGCAGGCAGAGCACGGAGAATACGTGGCTAAGGGCGCCTTTATAATACGGGGTAAGAGGAACTATGGAAAAGGCAGGGTGGAGCTGGCCATAGGGGTGCTGTTCGAGGGGGATGAGGCGAGGGTTATAGGCGGCCCAGTCGAGGCTATCACCGCATCCTCCAGATATTCGGTCAGGATCATTCCGGGGCGGCTCAAAAGCAGGGAAACGGCAGTGGCGGCGAAAGAGAGGCTCATGGAGATGGCCCAAGAGAGTGATAAGGAGCTGGTGGCCTCCATACCCGTGGAGGACATTCAGGTATTCTTACCCGCGGGCGGATGCGAGGTGAAGTCCTTAAGACGCTCATAGGCTTTCCTGAGTCTTTTAGGAACTCTCTGAAACTCTGTTTTCTCTCTCATTAGTTCGAGGTATTTTTCGACAAAGCGCTCCGCATCTACTTTTTCCTCCGGCCTCATGGCCTTGAGAAGCCTCTTCACGAGTTCTTCTTTCTTGCCAGATACTTTGAGCCCCTTCTCCCGGAGGAGGGCTTGTAGCTCCGGGACGGTTTTTTTCCGGAGAAGGATCTCCTGCTTTCGGAGGATGTCGTTGAGTTCCTTTATCCTCTCCTTGAATTCATACTCTGTCAGCTTCTCACCCCTAACCCCCACTAGGTTGGATGTTAGGAGCTTCCTGATCTCCCGCACAGTTTTTTCCCCGATACCCTGGACAGGGAACTTGCTGGGCGGATGCTCCAGGAAAGCATTGAATACCCTCATAGGGGTTCCGAAGGCCTTGAGGAGTGCCTCAGCTCTTTTAGTGCTTATCCCTATGAGTCCCGAGATAAGGAACAACTGTCTGTCTCGGTCGGTAAAGGTTTTTGACTTTCTGCGTATGGTGAGGTACTCTCTTTTACTCCCCCTCGTTGCCCAGTAGCGGAGGGTATCTGCGGTGTCATAGGCACTCCCTGTCAATATCAGCTTTATCCCCATATCCTGCATTTTTTCGAATATTGAGATAAGGGCGTGGGGATGAACAAAGAACTCCGTGCTCCACGTCGCCCTGGGCTGTTTCTTTGATCTTCTCTTAACATTGAGAGCTCTGCCGAGGGAGTCAATGCTGTAGCACCTGCCGCTTTTTGCCCTGGTGAAAATAGCTCCCTCCAAAATGATCCGCGGGTCCTCATATTCCATGAGGTGCTCCAGCTGGGTGAAGAGCCTTCCATCGCTGACGCTGGCGAGGAAGTCGCTGGCGCGTTTACGCTCCACGGCGATGGTTCTGCCCGCGCTCTGCACGAGGTAGTCCGCTATCTCTAGGGGGCGCTTCACCGTTGTAATGTCATCGAACTTTTTAAGATACCGCACGACATAGCTCTTGGCCTCCCGGGAATCGTATACCACCACAGGCTTGCCGTCTATGAAATTGTCCAGAAGCATTCTTCAAAAACATTTATCTTCAGGGTATATAAGAGGTTTCTAGAATGAAAGTCCTCAGAAACCTCAAAGAAGGGAAGGTGAAGGTGGTTCCAGAGAATCTGGACGACCTTTGGTACCTGAAAGGGGTTATCAGGGAGGGAGATGTTGTATCGGGCAGGACGGTCAGACGAATCAAAGACGAGGAGAAGCTGAGGGCTGACCGGGGGGAAAGGGTGCAGGTTTATCTCAGCTTAAAGGTTGAGGATCTTAGCTTCCATCCCTCCGTAACGAGGCTCAGGATAAGGGGTAAGATCCTGACCGGCCCTGAGAACCTGGTATCCCTGGGCTCCTACCACACTATGGACATCAAACCCGGGGACACTGTAACAATATTCAAAGAAGACTGGCGCTCATGGGAACTTCAGAGATTGAAGGAGGCTGAGAAGGCCTCAAAGGCGCCTCTCGTCCTAATCGTCGCCTTGGAAGACGACGAGGCGGAATTTGCCCTTGTCAGGAGATACGGCGTAGACCATCTAATGAGGGTTACAGGGCACGTGTCGGGGAAAAAATCTCCTGGAGACAGGGACTCAGCTATCATGGATTTTTTCTCCAAGGTGGCCTCGGGGCTGAGGGAGGCTGTTAAAAAACACGATGTTAAAGCCGTTGTGGTGTGTGGTCCTGGTTTTACCAGGGAGGATTTCCTGACATTTCTCAGAGATAAAGAACCCGGCATAGCTAAAGTGTGCTTCCAGGAGGGAACTGGTTCAGGGGGCAGAACAGGGATCCAGGAGGCCATAAAAAGGGGGGCGGTGGAGAGAGCTGTCAAGGAGAGCAGGGTATCCATGGAAACCCGCCTTATTGAGGATATATTTAAGGAGATAGGCAGGGACACCGGCATGGCCACCTACGGGCCTAAAGAAGTGAAGAAAGCCCTTGACATAGGGGCCGTGGACAAACTTCTGGTCAGTGATGAACTGCTTAGAAAAGACAGGAAGATGGAGAAACTCATGAATAAAGCTAAAAAGACGCGGGGAGAGGTGATAATCGTATCCACGGAGCACGAGGCAGGAGAGAAACTCATGGCCCTTGGTGGAGTGGCTGCCCTGCTCCGATTCAGGGTTTAATATGGGAGGAGGTGCCTGTAAGAAGGGGAAAAGAAGCTCGAAGGTCTCTTACAGGCAGATAAAAGGATATTAGGGCAATTATTTATATTTTTTTTAAAATTTTTTTTAATCTGCTATCGATTTCCACGGATAATTTTATAACTAGGGGTCAATTCTTTTCTTATCTATGGATTCCCTTTTCTGGGCGGATCAAAAGGCAAGAGAAATCGTCACACGAAAGAAGTACCACTACCTCAACAGAGGCGTTCCAAAATTTAAGAAATACGTGATTAAGACGTCAGCCTCCATCTCAGGGGTGCTCCACATAGGCAGGCTCAGCGACACCATAAGGGGGGAGGCCGTGTGCAAAGCCCTTAAAGATGCGGGGTATGAATCTGAGCTAATATGGGTGGCTGAGGATATGGATCCTCTTAGAAAAATCCCTGAGGGGGTTTCAAAAGACTTCGAAGAGTACATAGGCATGCCAGTGGTGTCGGTGCCCGATCCATGGGGGTGTCACGCCTCCTATGCCGAGCATCATGTTGAGGAATACTTTGAGGTTATTCACGAGTTCCTGGACACTGAGTTATCCAAGTACTCTATGCGGGAGGAGTACGGTAAGGGGAGTTTCAAGCCCTATATCTCTGCGATGCTTGATAACTTGGAGGCGGTGAAGAAAATACAGGAGAAGTACCGCAGAGAGCCCCTGAAACCCTGGTGGAGCCCGTGGACGCCCATCTGTGAGGGCTGCGGCAAGATAATCACCCCCAGGATAAAGAGCTTCAGAGATGGCATCCTCAGCTACGTATGCGAAGACTATTCCTTCGAGAAGACCGTGGCCAAGGGATGCGGATACGAGGGAGAGGTTTCCCCCCTCCGGGCCGAGGGCAAACTGATGTGGAAGGGGGAGTGGGCGGCTCAATGGGCAAGGTGGAGGGTCGTCAGTGAGGGAGCAGGCAAGGAATATGTGGTGCCCACGAGTGCGTGGTGGGTGAACGCCGAGATCGTTGAGAAGGTCCTTGACTTCCCCATGCCTGTCCCTATTTTCTACGAGCATCTCATGATCGACGGGAGAAAGATGTCCGCGTCCCTGGGAAACGTCGTCTATCCCCGGGAGTGGCTCTCCGTGGCTGAGCCGCAGCTCCTGCGGTTTTTTTACAACAAAAAACTCATGAAGACGAGGAGCTTCTCATGGAGCTATCTCCCAAATCTCTACGATGACTACGATGCCCATGCAAGGGACTACGAAAGTGAAAAAGATGACAAGAGGACCAAGCACAGGAGACGGCTCTACGAGATATCTCAGATCGGCGAGGTGGAAAAACCTATTCCCCTGAGCTATTCCCACGCGGCCCTTCTGGCCAGAGTATTCCCTGGGGAAAAGGAGATAATATCGAGTCTTAAACACTCAGGGCATTACGAAAAGGAGGTGCACGACCTCATCCTCAGGAGGATCCGGCACGCAGCCAACTGGGTGAAAAAATATGCCCCTCCTGAGCTCAGAGGGGAGAAGGCGGATCCTAAGGTAATAGCTGAGAAGCTATCTGGGGAGCAGAGGAGACTTTTGGCGGAGCTGGCCGCCTACCTATCGGAGGAGAGAACCCCTGAGGAAATCCAGGGCAAGATCCACGAATTAGGCATGTCACTAGGCTTAAGCCCGAGGAAGACATTTCAGGCCATCTACCTGGCCGTAATGGGTCTCACGGCAGGCCCCAAAGCAGGGGGTTTGCTGGCATCGCTGGATAGGGGGTGGGTTGTTAACAGGCTGAGGCAGGTGGCGGAAGGGGGATAGTTAAGTTACTCTGCGAGCCTCTCCCTGAGCGCCTCCACGGCTTCACGGCTTCCGAAGATTATCGCTGTTGATCCCTCCTCAAGGATGTCCTCCTCTGAGGGATCCATTATTATCTCGCTGTCTTTTTTCAGCAACACCACGGCGCACCCTGACTCAGCTATGCCGCATTCTTGGAGGGATTTGCCAAGGGCAGGGGAGTGCCTCGTTACCACGTATTTGTACAATCTACTCCCCTCTGGCAGAGTCATTACATCCTGCTGAAGCTTCTTGTACTCCTCAGGAGCCACCACCATTTTAGCCAGGATCTCTCCACCCACTAGTGAGAGGGAGGTGACAAAGTTGGCGCCGGCTTTATAGGCCTTCTCGATGGCGCTGGTATAGTTGACCCTGGAGAAAATCGTTACCCCTGGGTTAAGTTTCCTCGCCAGCAATGTGGCGTATATATTGAGCATGTCCTCCCCCATAACAGCCACGAGGACAGAGGCGTCTTTGATGCCGGCTTTTATAAGGGTTTTCTCAGAGGCTCCGTCTCCATAGATAGCCAGGACCTCTTTTTCCTGAAGGGTGCTCTCATCTCTGTCAACAACCCGAAGGACGACTCTCTTCCGCAGCATCTCCACCAGGGGGGTGCCGACTTCCCCATATCCCAGGACGATAACATGCCCTGGTGAGGCCTTCTTGCCCAGGGCCTTTCGCAGCTCCTCCAGCTCCTCGGAGGTGCCGATGGCGGTGACTATGTCCCCGTCTCTCAGGACGTAGTCCTTAGGAGGGTTCACCCTGAGCCCCTCCTTGCTCCTCACCGCCACGATTACCGCATGAAGTTTGATGTCTTCAAGCTTCTCCCCAAGCAGTGGGCTCTCTTTTTCCACCGGAATGTCAACTATTTTAAGCCCCTCGTAGAACTCTTTAGGTGCCACGATTTTGTCTCTCAGATGTTCAAGAACCTTCCTGGCGATATACCTCCCTGTGAGGGACTTAATGGAGACAACTCTATCGGCACCGGCATACTCAAGGTACTTCGCTTTTGACCTGTCCTCAACGACGCTGACTATCTTTATCCCTGAAAAGGCAGAGGCGGTTAAGACTATGCTGGCGTTCTCCTCGTCTTTCTCGTTGGCTATCACAAGGGTGGCACGCTCGATCCCGGCTTTTTTCAGGACGCCCTCCTCCTCGGGATCACCCCATACCACGGGCATACCCTGTCGGTAAAGGGCCTCTGCCAGGTCTTTTTCCTTCTCCACTATTATGAAAGGAACATCCACGGTTTTCAGCTCTTTAGTAAAGGACTCCACAAGGGCGTTGTATCCGCAGATTATTACGTGATTCCTCATCGTCTCAGGGGCGCTGGTGGGGAGTATTTCGAAGATATTGCGCCTGAGCCACGGAACCACCACCAGGGGAAAAGCGGCGAATACCACGGCCAATCCCGTCAGCTGAACAATCATTGATAGGAACTGGAGCGCGGGGGATGAGAACTCCAGTCTCTCAAAGACCTCTCCTGTGGTTGTGATGGTGGAGATGGTCCAGAAAAGGGCGTCGTTGTAGCTTATGGTTTTGCCCTCACTGTGCTGCATCAGGAATTTAAAGAGAGCTGAGTAGAAGGTGACCAGAACTAATACAAGGAACAGCAGGGCTCTGCCAGACCCGCCTATCCTAGACACTACGTGAGCTATCTTTTCCGCTCCATATATACCGGACATAGTCGGCACTCTCCGGGGGGATTATCCTTGTCGTCAATTTTTTCCGGACACTCAGGATAGCTCCCGGAGCAGTGAGGATACTTGCCCTTAATTCTCTCCCAAGCCAGCTCGCTTTCGGTTTTTTTTCTAGGTAGCCTTTTTCTTTGCTTCCGGGTCACTCAGCATCACCTTACTTCTTCATCTATCCACTCCAGGAAGTCTTTGCTGCCTTCCAGGACAGGTAGAGCGACGACAGCAGGGTTCTCGTAGCTGTGCAAATCCTTCACAGTTTCTATAATGTCCGCTACTTTATCCTTCTTGGACTTCAAGATAAGAAGGGCCTCTGAGTCCTCCTCTAACGTCCCTTCCCACCAGTAAGTGGAATGGATTTTCTCCACAACATTGGCGCATGCCGCCAGGCGCCTCCTTACGATTTCCTTCCCTATCTTCTTAGCTTCCTCCGCATCAGAGGCGGTTACGTATAAAAGGACGTACATTCTTATTATTTATTTTCGTTAAAACAATAAAAGGATAGTGGAAATGGAAAAACTCTACATATTTCTGGCAGTAGTGTCCCTCTCATGGGTACTGATTCTGGGCCTGGAGAAGGCTGGACGTCTCAACGCCGAGAGACATTTCGTGCTTCTGATAGTAAGAACTGAGCGGGGAAAAGAGTTCATATCCAATATGGCTCGTTACAGGCGTTTCTGGCAGGTCTTCGGATCCATTGGGATAGCAGTGGGCTTGATTGGGATGGCCTTAGTTATGTACTCTATAGCCGATGGGGTTTACTCCAAGTACTTCGCCGGGGCCCCTGCCATGGGCGTTCAAGCAGTTATACCCGGTGTCACCATCCCCTTCGTCTACGGAGTCGTGGGCCTTGTAACGGTCCTGGTGGTGCATGAAATAGGCCATGGGATCATCGCCCGAAGTGAAAAAATAACCCTTAAGAGCTTGGGGCTCGTTTTCTTCACCGTAATCCCCATCGGGGCCTTCGTAGAGCCCGACGAGGAGGAGTTGAAGAAGACATCCAGGGCTGCAAGGCTAAGGGTCTACGCGGTAGGATCCTTCAGCAACATTCTCCTCGCTGTCCTCGCATTCGGGGGAATGTTCTTCGTGACAAACAACTTTTTCGACACAAACCAGGTGCAGATAGTCGAGGTTGTTGAGGACTCCCCTGCCATGGGGGTGTTAAAGGAAGGGATGATAATAAAAGAGATTAACGGGTTGGAAGTTAATTCAATGAGGTCCTTCTTCAGAGCAATGCGGGATGTGGAGGCCAGGGATACTGTCTCGGTCAAGACCGATAAAGGCGTCTACACCCTGACCACCGTACCTAGGGAGGATAACCCCTCTAGGGGTTATATGGGGGTGGTGGTTAATAATGCCGTTAAAGAGTCGGTGGCCAAAATTCTTGGGTTGACCCTGCCCATGGTGATATACTCATCTCTTTACTGGATCTTTTTGCTGAATCAGGGAATAGGGCTGATCAATCTGGCGCCCCTTCACTTCGGATTTGCAGCGACAGATGGACACCATATTCTCAGAGAGATTCTTGCCCAATTCATAAAAGAAGGGAGCGCAGATAAGCTGAGCCTATTCATCTCTGGGCTGACAATGATAGGCCTCCTATTCATGGTTGTCCGGCTTCCCCTACCCATCGGCGGATGAAAAATGGATTTGGAGACTAAGAGACAGCTCATCCACATGTCTGGTTTTGCTATAGCTCTCTATATCCCATGGGCAGACTCAAATCTGGGGTTTCTACCCCTGGCCACTAGCTTGATCCTGGCTGTTTTCCTCCTATACTCGATATCCCTGGCATACAAGAACAACCTCAGGCTGCCAGTGGTGGCATGGCTCATTGACATTTCAGAGAGGCGGGAGGTAATCAAACACAGCCCTGCCAGAGGCGCCCTCATGTTTCTCATAGGCTCTGCCCTTGCCGTCCTATTATTCGAACCCCCCATCGCTGCCTCAGCTGTTGCAGTTCTCGCCCTTGGAGATGCCTTCTCCACCCTTGCGGGTCGCAGATACGGCACCCTGAGTATCCCTTACAACCCTGAGAAAAGCATTCAGGGGAGTCTCGCAGGACTGGCAGCTGCCTTCTTCGGAGCCGCCGTTATCCTTCCTCCTCCGTACGCCCTCTTGGCAGCAGCTGCCGGAATGGTGGGCGAGTCTCTTCCCTTAAAGATAGATGACAACGTCGTTATTCCCATGTTTTCAGGCGCTGCCGTAAGCGTCGCGACCCTCATCGGATAACAGAGGTTATCTCCTCTATTTTTGCCCTAACATCTGTCACCCTCTCCACCACGGTGCCGGTTACTATTATGTCTGCCCCTGCCTTAACGACTTCTGCCGCGTCTTCGCCGGTCCTTATCCCTCCTCCCACTATTAAGGGGATATCGATGAGGCTCTTCACCTGGAATATCATCTCCCTGGGAACGTGTTTGTCTGCCCCCGACCCCGCCTCCAGAT
>Ga0256830_1001501_pt1 | contig 16472 bp, 26 predicted proteins | sample 128326metaG_FD_190537 | JGI IMG/M metagenome (GOLD analysis project Ga0256830, IMG submission 190537) | Hydrothermal vent microbial communities from Lau Basin, Pacific Ocean - 128-326 | ecosystem: Environmental > Aquatic > Marine > Hydrothermal vents | place: Pacific Ocean: Lau Basin | collected... | reverse complement strand
CAACAAGACCAAAAACAGCGAGGTACACGCTAGACAAAAGACAAACGAGAGAGGAGCGATAGACAACAAAAAGATAATGAAGAGAGTGAAAAATAATGATAAAAGGAAAAGAGAGAAAAAAGAGAGAAGTTAGATTGATAATTTTTTATCCCAATCAACAGGTTTTAAAATTATTTTTCCTTTTTTATCAAGTACATAATTTTTCCACTTCCAGCATAACAATAATGTGGTATTTCCTTCATCATCTTTCATTTTAAAAACACCGTACAATCCAAAGATGTAGTAAACCCACAAGAATGTTCCATTACCATAATTACATCTCTTTATCTTTGTGTCATCTGCAGTTACCAAATCTAACACAAATGATATATCATCATAATTACAACTGTGCCAACCAGCCTCCAATAACCTTTCCACCCTTACCTTTTCAATTATTGGTGCCATATATAGTATATACTATATGGTATACCACTTACGGCGCCATATCACCGTTCTATTATTCTACAAGTTTACATGATTATAATGGAAAAATGAGTAACGATTAATTGGAAAATGAGAAGATAAAGTGGGTAAACATGTATCCTAGTGTAGTATCATATTTCTTATTTCATATATATTCATCTTCTGAGGCAGTTTTCAATCGCTTTCAATCCTTCGTCTATCCGCCATATTTTCATTGCTTCTGCTAATTCAAGGTGCATCATTTTTGAGCGAATTAAACGGTATCTCAATTCAACAATCTGTGGACATTTTGTCACCAATTCGTTAATTATGTTATGACAGTCTTGTCTATCATAACCGTATAACCATTCCTGTACGCATCTTGTTGTAAATACCCTTAGCACAGGATTGTTAGGACGTATGATACGTAATGCGATAGGCACTACGTACTGCCATATCCACGCGCCTAACATGTTTACGGTATGTTTCCACTGTATATGAATCCTTCGAAGTTGCATCCGCCATAAAGCTGGCATGACGTTCTACCGCATGTTTCCAAAGCCTTCGTTAACTCTGTTAACTCGTATTTCCTACTCTTGTACATCAACCCTTCGTAAATAGCGACCACTTCGCCTGGATTGAAACCAATACCTTCATATTCGAATGGTGTTTGGACTATCATAACTGTGGCGCCCTTGAATTGCGGGTCCTCCAATATACCCACTACCGTTGAACACTGTGAAATCATAAGGTCAATGTAGGTTGTTTGCTCATTACAATTGCAAATCACTTTGTAACCAGCTATCAAATCCTTGAATATCTTAATGTTGGTATTGTATCCAATATCTGTCTGTGCCAACACTATACCGTCCTCCGTAACAAGTTGATACACAATACCGCTTGTCGTGTTGATTTGCTTCAAGATAGCTAGTTTCGCATCACCGTTAACAGTAACAGTGAATGTTAATGCTGAACCCTCTTCGAATTCCACGCTACCAAGATTCAACACCTGGTTTCTAAACTCCTGGACGAAGTCATAACCAGGCGGGGGCGTCGGGTCTTGCACCCAATCGTTAAAGAAGCCAGTAATGTTGAAGTTGACAATATCGGAAATGGGTTTCACGTCAACCCCCTGCTGATTAACAACCCCCAACATGTCCCACGCATTGTAGTTAAGAAGTGGAAACGGTTTAGGGTTGACATACGGCACCTTGTTAAGCGCATTATTAGCCAAGCACCACGTCAACCGTCCCATGAACACCTGCCTGATTTTCCCTAAGCGAAGCAGAAGTTTCAGAGCCCTGTCAATCCGAGTATCCATGTTAATAGAGTGGTGTAAAAAACGAAATGGATAATAATTGAGGTTACTGTCTTACGGCCCTCATCAGAGAGTTGATAGTCTGTACTTTGTTCTCTATATTCTGTTTGATACTTGATAACATTTCGGTAACCTTACCAATCCACTCATTAAGCAAATCGATAATCCTCTGATTAGCGTATGTATCATCATAGATATAGTCACATGGTACGATAGTGGATACGCTTTGCTCCAAATCATTTACAAGCGTCTCCAGCACGTCGAGCATCTTGTCGTAATCGGTGAACGGTACTTCTACACCTGCAACATAAGCGGATATTTTGGCGTCAATGTAATCAGATATGATATTCCTTATCTTGTTTGACAATATCTCAATCGCGTCGATAACCCTGTACATTGTATCAAGCTGGTCACCGCGGTATCTTCGGTATGCTTCGAACGCCTGGCCAATAACATGCAGGTTGAACATGTCGTCGAAGAGACGCTGTATCCTCTCACGCACAATTAAACTGAACGGTGACACTGACTGTAGCAACCCTGCGTAGGCGTGAGCCACTCCGCTAAAGATGTTGATGCCTGATACTAGATACTGCATTGCTATTTCTTCGGGCTTTTGGATAGCACCTTCAGCTATCGTCTCTCTTACCTCATCTACATCAGGCTCGTATCCACCCGTCTTAATCTTCAGGGCCTGTTCAACCACATCAGACACCGCTTTTTGCATGATTTCTGATACAAGCTCCTCAGCCATATCAGACCCAACATCAGTTCCCGATAGGACGTCAGCCAATATCATAAACCCTATAGCGTCGGTGATAATGTCTAATGCTTCGGTAAAACCCGTCGTGGTAATGTATCCTGTATCATGCGTCCTCTCCTGCCGCAATCTAACGTCTTCATACACCAAGTAGTTGAACAAGGGGATTAACAGGTAGATTGCTGACAACCCCCCGACACCACCCCGCACTATATCCTCGAACCTACTGACGGCGAAGTCCTTACCAAATTTCTTCAAATAGTTGGTTAATACTCTAACAAACTTATTCGATTTGTAGTTGAAGTCGCCTGAGGGTGTTTTCAGGTTCAAACCCCCTGCTATTGCCATTGTAGCCATGTTCATACCCAGCCACGTTAACACCCTGGCGGCAGCAGCCCTGGCACCAGCCCCGATAAGGAAACCCAATATGGCTGGAGGCATATCAAAAATGATAGATTAAAGGAAAATGAATAAAAAAGAAGAGGATTACTCGCAGTCGATATTCATCTGGATATGCTGCTTACAACTCTGTGATGTCTTCAAATGTATTTCGTCTTGCTGGCTAGATGATAAGAAATCCTTCAAAACAAAGCCAAGGGTGGATAGGTACAACATGACTATCGATACAGCCTCACTGTATTTTCCAAGCGAAATGAATTCCATTATAATGTGAAAACCATAGAAGACGAATGCCAATACGACAACAACTGCCAACCCCAGCTTAATGAAACGAGATACACCGTTCGGTTTCATGTTATTTCATATCTATTATTTGATTATAGTTGTAATTGTGGGTTACCTGAAAATCCTACTTCTACGTTTGTCAAGGGTATGCATATCATTGTCACTCTTTTCGTTTTGACACAATTATATTCTTCGCAATAGAAACTTACATTTGGAACCTCATTATCGTTAGCCAATACGATTAACGGTTGCACATAATGAAATACTTCTCCGTTATCTGATGTATCATACACCATAAACACTAACCCAGTGTATTCTACAAAAAATGGTAATGGTTGCTTGACAATGAATGACTCAGCGTCACCGATTTTGATGTAAAACGTGTTGTATGTTGGGAACCGTTCTATCATCCAACTATCGCCTTGTATCATTTCTATTTTCGTGTACAATTCCATTAATTGCGAGTACGCATGAACTATGATGTGAAAATATTGGTACGGACTTCTTATCAACAATGCTTCGAGTTCAATGAAACAATATTTCATGGCCAATAAATCGAAATGTTACCTTCAACATTTTCATGAATTTCTACGTTTTTGAAAGGTATGCATGAGTAAACTAATTGATAATCCATGATACAATCATATTCTTCACAATACATTGATATGGACGGCGTTTCATTTTCCAAAACAACCATTTGGAGCTGGAATTTCCTTATCAATACAGGTTCTACGTCAGGTGAATAGTAATACGACATCATTTCATTATCCCTAACATCGAGATATCTATAGTAATATCTTCCCAATAGTTTGAACAAATTCATATGACGTATCCCTGACTTATTAAGCATTGGATTATACGCGTTGTTAGGATACCTGCTTCTAAGCTCGCCGTAGTATACAAAGTTTCCAATTTTTCTTCTCATTTTCAATACTCTTATTGCATCATCTTCCCACGGTATACGTTGCCCATCCCATTTAAATGATATATGAAGATAGATGTTATGAAAATCGGTACCAATCGTTTCATGATAATTTATCAAATTCAAATCACTTGGCGGCGCATACATTTTGATATATACGTCAATCCAACAACTTTTCAGGTTAACCATTATGTCAATGGAAATACCAATCGTATTGTTAACGATAACGGCTCAGCTCCATATTTTTGTATCGGAGGGTCGACATATGACCATATCAGTGCCCGCCATATCAAATTGCCTTGCGCGTCGCTTGTCTGCATGGCTAACGCTATTGCGTTCGCAGTATAATCACCTGGCGTACTGTCAACCACATGGAACACCATAACGTAGGCATTGTTACCAGGGCACAGACCATAATACGTTATCTGACTCGGCGTGAAGTATCTAAGTACATACGGCGTAACATCGTCAAGAGGGGGTGTTACGTTAGTCAAATCTAGCAGGAGGATTGAACCCATTTTTGAGTCGGGACCCCACAAGCACTGCGGAGGTATCGCCGTGGTGGCTTGACACCCAGGCGCCACCTGTATGTTCCAATATTCATTAGGGTCACAACCATAATTACTGATTAACACTGCTAACCACCTGGTTCCCTCAGGCCCGAAGGGGTCGGTTGGCGCCCTAATTTCTATTGTTCGCTCCATATCATTACCATGATTATAATAATCGAAAGACAAAATTAGAATTGTATTGCATTCGAAACCACAAACGCATTATTATTATCAACCTTGATTTCAATTTCAACAGTAATGTAAATTGGTAATAAAATTGACTGTGGTCTTATAACGTTGAGATTAACAAAGATTTTAACAGTATACGGTTTGCTTGTCACGAAAAACATGGGGATACTAATGTCGGTGTTAACGGTATCAAGCCTGTCCATATAAACATCAGTTAACACCTCGCTTGCATTCCTCCTATAGTTAACATACATTGTCATGTCCATTGAACCAACAACCCTCCTGTAACTGATTAACACGTTAACGGCGACCCTTCTATCAACCGTACCATGGGTAAATAATAATGAAACGGGTAAGTACCTATCAACCGACCTACTACCAATCAAATTGATGTTAACGAGTAGGTACCTATTAACACTAGTCCAACCGAACCAAACGGTAAACGCTATATTGCTAACCGTACCCTGACCACTAACCGTTAACGGTACCGTTAATGTACCCCTATTAACCCTGGACTCAACATTTACTTGTAATGATACATCATTTGGTTCAACTGTATAACCGATAATTGTAATTATTGTTGGTACCTCGATTACAACCCTACGCCTATATACATATCCCCCCAGCCACGGTTTCCACGGCACGTAAAAACCTAATTATAATTGGGTAAGGATAATGAGTGATAAAAAAGAAAAGAGTTGTTAAGCCTGGGCCTGACTACCCTCCCCCGCCTGGAAAGGCTCAAGCGCCCACCTCCTATCCTCTGGCATCACCACGAACCCGCTATCCACTTTGCAAACCACAGCGTGTTCCCACCCTCTCACAACACCGAAAGGCGTATCCATTTCCACTTCTCTGCCAACCAAATAACAACCGTCACCAAAATCGTGAAGGATAATTGGGGTTCCGACCATCATTATCTCTTCTGCACGTAGTCAACAAGTAGTTTAATCATGGCGTCTATGCCACGCGCAACCACGGCAATCATGTAACCGTACTTCTCAGCATCCAACCTATACCTGTCAACCGACTGTTGAACAGCCTGGACGTAGCTGTTGGGGTCAACCATGGCGAGCCTCATGGCGTGCTTCAAGGCCGCGACATACTGTCTACCCGTTGGTGTCCCTCCCAGCATGAACGCCTGATAACCCTCAGCCGCAGCCCCAAGAATCTCAGCCGCGAAGTCCGCGGTAAGCAACTGGGCATATTCGCTCCACCTGCCCTTAGCGATTGTTTCACTCTCACCATAGTTCTGCTTAATCCAATCGACATTTGGATAAGGCGAGAATTGATACTCTAGCAACTCTGCCCACGTGGTAGTCCCAGCTGAATTCCGAATCCAAATCGAGACCACGGGGTAAGCACCTGGTTGCGCGTTAACTACCTGGTAGTCAATCCTGTGCCCTATTACATTAAGCTTATCGTTTACATCAGCCCTAGTCCTAGTAAGCAATTCGTTGAACTCGTTAGCATCAATCCTCCCCTGACCCAAAGCAACCCCGCCTAAAGCCGCAGCAAAAGTGAACTGCGTGATAGAACCCGTAATGGCGGGAACCAACACCCTCAGGTAGGGCTTAACAGCCATGTAACGCGTGATTACAACCCTATCGGGGATACTGATTAGCCTCTCCCCTGGTGCCTGAGCCATGTTAATACAACACGTTAATAACCTGTGGATGGAAAAAGCATTACAATTTCGATTTCCTTAACGGTGAGGTTGATAGGGTCTTCGACAACAAGGCGTACATATCGCATTAACCATAATTATCGTTAATGCTCGAGCAAAGATAGATAATGATAGATAATTACGGAGGGGGTATAATATAATATAATATGGTACTACACCATGCATGTAGGAGGGGGATTGAAAGTAGGGTGGGTTTAAAAGAAGGGGGTTAGCATCTGAGTTCCCGCCTTACCTCCCTGTACCATTCTTCCAACTGTTTACCCAATTCCCTCAGGACGTAGAATTGGTTTTCGATTAGGTTTCGTGCTAGCTGTGGAATATCCCTGAAGCTGAACACCCTCCCCAGGAACTTCAGCGAACCGTCACAATAGTAAATCAACAATTTGTCTAACGCGAAGATTCTTGAATCTGTAATGAAGAACGAATCTGTTATGTAGAGACCCACTTCCAAAACGAATTCGAAATCACTGTAATAGCTATACACCTCATAATCATCATCTTTCACAACAATCATTAAGTATTGTTTTGGTAACAATATTAACCCTATTGCGTCATGCCTCTTAACCTCATTACGAACAACTTCAATTGCCGATTCCATAACTATCACACAAACCCCATATATACCCTAACCACACTACCCTCTATTACCATCATTGCAAAACCTCGCCAAAAACATCATTACAGTATCGTTAATTTCAGATGACAGTTGAGTTAATTTCCCTATCAACTCTCTCATTTCATTATTGTTTAACTGTGGTAGGATTGAATGGAAGAAAAAGAAGGCCTTCGACACTGTGACACCGTAGAGTTCGACAGCCCTACAAATATCGTTAACATTAATATTAGTCACAGAAGATTTCGGAGAGCACGTTAAGGGTGTAATACACACTATCCAACTCTCTCATGACGGGAATGAGGTGCCAAAGCACATGATAATCCATCTGTTTGTAATATGTTTTCACATAGTTTTCGATTCGGTCTCTGATATCCCTTAGGTATTGAGCCCAATAGCTAACCTCCTTACAGAAACCCATGAGATAATGATAATGATGGTATAAATAGGAAAGAGATAAAAACGAGTATATAAGCTGGACGATTATCCCATTTTTAAACCAAACCTAGAAAAAATAAAAGGAGGGGAAAAAGAAGAGGATTAATAGGGGTCTAGACAACTATCTACATATCTTTTTCTTAGTTCCTCTTCTAGTTCTAAAAGATAATACATGACTAAATATGCTAATTTATAGTATCCCGTTAGTTCATCAACTATCCTTATTAACTCCCTTATTTTTTCTAATATTTGTTTCCTCTCTTCACAATCCATAAGAACTTATAGCATATTTAAGTTTTTCTAACCGAACCCTTAAAAAGGTATATCGAAAGATTTAAAAATGGGATAAGTATCCAATTTAAAAAGAAGGTATATAAAAAAGAAAAAGAGAGGAGGTTACTGACAGTAAGCCTCCTTAATTTTTTCTAAATCTTCAATTATCTTATTAATCGCTAAATAAATGTTAGAAACATGCGGTAACAAATGTAATGGTAGTTCCTTTAACTCTGTTAAGAAATCCTCTAGATACACCTTTATATTGCTAATTTCGTCCAACCAATAGTTTATTCCCTTACATATTGATTCCTTCTTCACGTAAAACTATGGGAAATTTAAAGTTTACATCAGCGAATCCTTAATTCCAATTGATAACCAAAATGAGAAAAATATAAAAATGGGACAGTTATCCCATTTAAAAAGGGTGTATAAAAAATAAAAAAGGGTGGGTTAGGGGGCGGCGATACAAGGCGGCATCAATCCCCCAGCATCAAGCCACGCTTGAGTTGTCGCAGAGGGGTAGGTGCCACATGGCTGAAGCGGCAACACTGCGTAAAACTCTAAATCATCAATACTTATATTTTCATCACCCTGAGGCCTCCTACGCAATACTATAGCAATGGGCAAATCGTTAGATTGATAATTCCACTCGCCTCTGTTAACAGGGATTACGGTACCACATAGCTTAGATATCGTAACAGCCGTACTAGCATGACCAATATAGGATATATAATCATGTTTATGTAACAAATCACATAATATTTCAGGGACAACCTTTTCTATATATATAACACCCACTTTATATATTTCCCTTATAGGGACTCCTGTTAATAACACAACCCTTACTTTACTGTTTCCCCTACTCATGTAGAAATTCTTAGCTATTTAAAGTTTACATCAGCGTATCTCTAATTTTTGATTGAAACTAAAATGAGTAAAGATTATATATGGGACGGGTATCCCATTTTTAAAGGACGGAATAAAATAAAATATAATGGAGAATGAAAAAAGAAAAGGGTGGGTGGGGGAAAAAGAGGGGGTTAGGACTCGCTATGCTCGATTATCTCGAAACCCCAATTATTTAATGCGTATTCATACAAATCGCCATCAATTTCAATTTCGATTTCATACATTTTACTTAATTCTAATAGTTTGTTTACAGCCTCAAGTTCTTCTGCAATTACACCCGAATAAAACTTTATTTCACTTTCAATTTTATCTTTTAACAGATTGACTATTCCTCCTATTCCTAAGACTCTCATTTTCACATCTTTGTGTTTAACAGCAATTACCTTCTCATTATCATGTTCAATTACAATATATATTTTCAGTTCGCCTTCTACAACAAATCCATCATTTTCCTTTTCTATCCTTATTTTCCCACCCTTTACTGCTACTGTAACCATTGGTTTTTCCATGTCTCTTTTTCCTATTCTTTTTAAGTTTAATCCCTGATGATTCTTACTGTCAATTCCGCTTTTCCCGCCGAATCCATGATTATGGATAATCACGGTTCCACGGGTACCAATCCTCTTACATAGGTTTACGTTTGTAAAACATCGCTAGTTATAGATAATGATAGATGGATAAGGGGTAAGCGAAACCTGAATCAATCTGTAATTTCAAACGACAGAAGAAAGTGGAATGAGATATACCATATAATATAGTATATAGTATAGTAAGCGGACAACCCTCTTACAACAAAACCAATTTTACCATCTTTTCCACATTTTAGATGACAAAAAGATGTGGAATGTGGTATACCATATATTATATATTATATATACGTCCACTATCAACTGTTTCATTTTGTTTCCCTGTCAATCCCCTCACCATAATCCAGGGTTGATAGTTCAGTAAAACTTAAATAGACAAGAGAAGAAATATGAAGATTGAAAAATGTGATGAAGACGTTATAAGGCAAATAGAAAGACGTAATCCATTAGGGGATTGTAATTCATTAGATTTATATGATTGTTTTAAACAATTAGGAATAATTGTAGAAAAAGAAAAAGTTGAAATGTTGGAAAAAATAATATGGGATTGGAAAGAACCATCAATATCAGAATGTTGCCATTGGTATAGGGTTCATTGTATCAATCCTTCATGCACCAAAATGATAATTAAACTGATTGGTGCGGAATATTCGTGGTGTGGGGGCCCAGCATGCCTTCTTAGTTGCGTCCAGGTTACGCTGTAAATCCCCTTCTTTTATTTTTTCGACGAATGGTTTAAAAATGGGATAAACGTCCCGACTTAAAACTTTTCCCTTCTTCTCTCAATCTCACATGATTGTTTCACCATTTGCACTACAGTTCCTAACGTAACGGGATTTCTACTCTCCCACTTCAATCCTCTTTCACATGTAAAATTGTGGTAGAATTGGTATGCCCAGGTGTTCCACGTCCAATCCTCTTCTTTTAGCCTGGGTTTCTGTAATGCTGGTTCGACAAACTTTCTTACGATTCGTGTATCATAACCATCATTATTGATGTACCATATCCTCACGTCGTACCATTTCAATCCTTTTACACCAACCAACCCCCCTGCCAACCTCCAATACGCTTTCCCTGTCAACTCTTCTCTTTTCCAACTAAGCGGGCTCGCTTTCAACCGCTTCTCAACCTCCCTGGCTTTCAACCGCTCCACTAACAATGAATCGACTAAGAGGCTAGCATACCGATATCCAACATAATACTCAAGTGACAATCGTGAAAGAGCATGAACGATATCGAACAATCCCCTGTCCCCGAACCTCCGTATCAATCCTATCTTCATCAAGACGCCATACTTCAAAGCATCATCAACTTTATGTATACTATATGAACAATCACTATCGTACGTTAGGGATTCCTCATACGTTATGTATTCAATCCTCCTACTACAATGGTTTTGCCTTTCAATCCATGTGAGAGCGATACCATCTGTACCTTTGATAGGATTGACAGTAACTACCAACAATCCTTCCATTCTATCCTTGATTTCAGCCCTGAGGCGTATCCAATCCTCCCAATCAACCCTCCTGCCAAGAACCTTGAGTTCAGCTAGTTTCAATCCTCTTTCGCAAAAAGTGAACAATCCATCATTATTGTTGGTGATACAGAAGTATGGATTGAGCATCATCTGTACGTAGCTAGAATCCAAATCGAATTCTATGGGCTCGTCATACCAAGCCCATTTGCGTATCCAAATACCTCCAGGTCTTACAGCCCTGGCATTATCGATAACGGTATCAGGTATCAAAACTGATATATCGAACGGTTTGCGTAAATCCTCAATAGTTTTAGCTTTTATCCAAATCGATTCTGAAAAGAACTTAACAATACAATCAATCGTTTGACAATTCGGTAGCCTCATAACCGTTTACAGTTATCAGGTATCCTGCCAGCGTAGAACGGTGTCGTGTAGATACAAACGTAATCGGATGATGCCGCATCTAGGACGGATTGATAGTGGTATGACAGTATTTCGTCCGCGGTATACATCCTCTGCCTATCTCCTAACGCCTTGAGGCATGGTTGTCTCCCGCGCTTAGGCTTCGGAGGCCTCTTACCACGATAAACGTAGATATCGGGCTCGGGTTTGATACAATCGTCCTTCCACCACACCATGTATATCGGCAAATTCGGTTCTAAGTCCCTCAAGGCTTTGAGCACTTTGATAATCAAATCCCCTGGCATGCATAATCTACCATCAACTATGATATCGCCTACAGGAGGTAGCCCATATGATAACAGTACACAGTTAGCCTGTTGGATACTGCGATAAGGTACCGCGGGTGCAAACTTAACTAGCCTAGCCAACACCGTCTCAGGGTGCCGAATAAGTGCCCTATACAATTCTTCGATAACCCTCAGCCTCTCAACCCTTTCCAATATTTCGTCTATCAACCGTCTCATTTCGGGTGTTTGATATCTTTTCCTCAAAACGTCGTGCCACTTCTTAGCCAACTTTGGATTGATATCACGTATCATGCGGTAAATCTGTGGCGCCCTAACTCTTTCCCCCCTCAAAATCCTAGGTATCAGGTACGCTTCTTTAACGGGTATCCTTTGCTTGAATTTGATTCCCAATAATTGTTCCATGGCGTACTGTATCCAGCTGGATATAGAGCGCCTAACCCTGCTAATCCTGCTATACGCCCACTTACGTAATTGTTTTTCCGTGCGGACGTTGATAAAACCCATGTTAATAGGAGGCTATTTTAAGGGGGCTGGGACACAATACAATATCCTTATGCTTCACATCTTGTCCAAGGCTTCTTAAACCCCCGTTAACCCATGTCAACCAGGCCTCAAAGAAGGCAAAGAAGGGTTAACAACAATCAGGGTTCAACCATAAGATTGTCGTTATTGATAACTAGTGATAGGGTCTTCATTAGGAATTTGGATTCCAATAATGTAATGATAAACAATGGTGGAACAATAAATGGGCGGATTGTCGATTTCCGTAGGACTCAGAGAGGCGTTATAATTGTAATTGAGATTCACCGTAACAATAATGTTGTTAGTGAAGTTGAAAATGTAGTTAGTAGGAACAATAAGAGTAATGAAGATATTGATAGTTCTGAAATAGGAATATAATTAACATGGCAATCATTAATTTCTGTTACCCGAAGGAATACAACACGGTAAATTTGGTAATAGCGATTCCACATGTTAATTATAATTATCATGTTAAAAAATTATATAAATGGTTGAAGAAGAACATCTTTGATGAAATATATGTAAAGATGACTTACTTAGGATACTTTGGCATCGTTTTGGATTTACAGGGAAAGTTGTATGAAAAATGGTTATGCAACGTTTTAGAATTACAGAAGAAACTGTTTGAGTACGTAATTAAGAATGGATATATAATTGAAGAAATAGAGTTTTTCTAACCCCCGTAGGTTTTCCCTTAACCCAACCAAAGACTATTTTTTCAACATCAACATGTGTCTCTTGACAAGTGTCTAAACCCTAGGAGACCGCATTCATCTATCCGCTTACTTTTGACTAGAGTTGGCATTAACCCTGACAAGGGATTGAAAGTATTGGACTTAACCTATGGGCAGGGTCTGTTTTGGTTCAAGTTTCCCAATATTCGTATAGTCGGTTTTGACGTACGTAAACTTCAATGGAAAGTGGCACCTACTTGTTTTGTACAGGATAAAGCTCAGAATTGGTATTTGTATAGGGACTATATTGTCGATTGTCTAGGGGGTAACCCTGACATTGTCGCTGTCGACCCTCCCTTTTCCAAAAGGCTAAGTGGCTCCATGTACGACAAGACGCACTACTATGAATCCTTTGCCGAAGGAACCGTGGAAGAGATAATCGAATCAGCTTTAGAAGCGGGTAGATACTTCAAATCGTTAGTGTTGATTCGCTATAGAACACTATGGAATTGTAAGATAATTGATTATCTTCGTTTCAAGTTTAAATGGATGAAAGATAATGTTACATCATATTTGTTCGTTTGTAATCCTGATTGAACTGTTAACAGTCATTCAAAAATTGACAATGATTAGCGTTATATCGTGCTATTGGGTATGGTACCCATAGGGGGTTATAATCCGCTTAGGACATGGAAACGCTTAGGGACTACCTAATCACGGAAGAGGATATTCAGAGGGCTAAGCGTGTTTCCAGGCAAATTGCTGAAGAGTATGGTGAAAGTATAAGCTGGCTAGATGTTGTTAACATTAGAGAGGACTATGTAATGCACGTGCTTGCTGGAAGGTCTGCTAACCTGTTAAGGGTGAGTGGATTGGAAGAGTTCATAGCCAAACCGACAAAGGTAAGGGTAGATGAAGGTGGATTGTCAGCTGAAGTAAAATATCCTAATAATGTATATGCTACATATATCTTCAGAGCGAAAGAAGGGATTGATAGACTGAAGGAGTTTTCCGATTTGATAAACAATTACCATTACGTTGTTAGGAAGAATGGTAATAAGTGGGTAGTATCGAAGATAATTAAGGTGGGGGTTGATACTGAGGGAGCCGAAAAGGTTATCGTTGAATTGGGTATCAAAAAGGCTATAGGGCTTACGTTAGGTTTGTCTGAGAAGGGGGTTGAAACCTATTGGTGGCGTATAATCCCGCTATTGTTTGATTCAGGTCACGTGCTTGAGATTTCAACTCCTGGTAGCGGTAAAACGCATTACAGTTTGATACTCTCACGGTTCTATCAGTTTGCCTATTTCACAGAGCCTCCTACGCTGGCTAGACTGATTTTCGATGCAGCTACCAGGGAATATGGCGAGCTTTACACAAGTAAAGGGCTGATTTTGGACGAATTTGACAAGTATGCTAGTAAGGATAGACAGAGGTTTAAGGAGCTTTACGGTGTGCTTCTAACGGGAATGGAACAAGGGGAGTGGGTACGTGGTGCCAGGGGATTTGCCAGGCTAAACAAAAGCATTCCCATCATAATGTTTGGGAATATGAACACCGAAATGTTAATACGCTCTGATAATGCATACGATTCAGCACAGAATTTCCTCGGAAAAACACTGAAGGTTGATGTTGAACCATTGTTGACTAGACTGACATTGTTAGTGATAGGAGATTCAAGTGAATTGAAAATCAAAAATGATTACATTAGCAATGTATTACTTAAACCAGCTGTAGCTAGAGGCGTGATATCAATTCTGAGACAGAAAGCCGAAACTATTCATGACAATATCAATCCTCCAGCTGAAATGGACGTAAGAATGAGTAGGAGATACAGAATATTGATATCGGTAATGAAGCTATTGGATATCAAAAATGATGAAAAAGAGATTGTGGAAAAAGGTTTGATTATAAGTTAGATTTTATACACCTGGTAATACACTTTTCTTTCCTCCTTTCCCTCCTTACTTTCCACATTTTCATACACTTCAATCATGTACTTTGATGTAAACAGCCTTACCATTTTCTCTTGAGGATTGTAATCAGCCATATGAACGTGATTAAGATTGATACATATTCTATGACCATCTGAAGATTGTAACATTATGAAGTTATCAAATTTCCCACATATCCTATCAAACAGCTCTTCAAAGTCTATATCATCACTAACAAACACATCTAGCCCTAATTGATTTGCTACGGTCTCAATTGCCATACTAAAAAGCGGGCTTTTTAACCTATCCGTAAAAATGCAGAATACAATTTGTATACCTTATGTTGACTAAACCATATAAACCCCTAGGCAAAAATCTACATGGTATGGGTAAATAACGAAGAGGAAAAAATAATAATGAAAATGATAAAACTGATAATATACATGAAAAACAGTGAAGAGCATTATAGTAAAGTGAGTAAAAGATGGAACATCACTAGACAAGGATTATACAAAAATCTACATGATTTACAATTATTAGGATATGTAGAAATTAAAAATGGAATAATAAAAATTACAGATAAAGGAAAAGAATTGTTAGAAAAAATAAAGAATCATATTGATTATATAATTTCCGACTAATCTCTCTCTTTTTTCTCTCTTTTCCTTTTATCATTATTTTTCACTCTCTTCATTATCTTTTTGTTGTCTATCGCTCCTCTCTCGTTTGTCTTTTGTCTAGCGTGTACCTCGCTGTTTTTGGACTTGTTGTTCGGGTTTCATTTACCATATCTCGCATAATCTGCGTCTTGGTGTCTGTTTCAGCGAGGTTTTCAGCGAATGGCTTTCTACCCCCTTCTTTTTCAAAATTCGCAACGATAATCAAAATGTGAAACGTTTGCTTGACAGATGATGGTTTGGTTAAGCATCTTTCATTATCGTTATTCGACTTACTATCCCCTGGTTATTTATCCGCTTTACGAACGTCATGGTTCTCATCTGTAAACGTTTACACCATATCGAAATGGACATTGACATTAGTCAAGTGCCTAATTACAAATGCGTTAAGGGCCGTTTTAGCAAAAGTAAAGGAGGGTTAAAGCTAACGATTGAATATTACAATCATGGTAATTTGGTATACAAAATCAAGAATCATATTGTTCGTGACTATAATGATATTTTAGATTTAATTCAAACCATAATGATTGAACTTGATGATGACGATTTTACCATACTATCATTATTATTCATTACATATGCTCTATCAATCCCCTCCTGATTAACAACGTTAAACCATACCATTAACACTGTTAAATCAGATAATATTCTGATGATATCGCTAGATGAAGGATAATGATAATTATTGTTCATGTTCTGTCATGCTCGAGCAAAGATAGTTCATGATAGATATTATTAATGTCACATATTTCCATTATCATTCGTAGGACTAATATTACTGTCAATATACTTCATGTCCGTAATGTGGTATGAGGAAAACCTGTATGACAGTTACAGATGTAACAAAATGTGTAATGATAATGATTGTTGGTTAAGGTGCGTGAAAAGAAAATTGTGTGAAAGATACCCATGGATATGTAACTATCATGTAGTTTAGTTTTTTATCATTATTTTTATCTCAATTATCTATCATTTGTTTTTGTATCTGTAGTAGTACCATATTTATTATACTATGTTCCGTATGTCATTATCTATCATTTTGGTTGTGTATGTACATATGTTGTGTTGTGTGTATGTGTGTATTGTTATGTATATGTGTTCATACT
>Ga0256830_1001500_pt1 | contig 16493 bp, 11 predicted proteins | sample 128326metaG_FD_190537 | JGI IMG/M metagenome (GOLD analysis project Ga0256830, IMG submission 190537) | Hydrothermal vent microbial communities from Lau Basin, Pacific Ocean - 128-326 | ecosystem: Environmental > Aquatic > Marine > Hydrothermal vents | place: Pacific Ocean: Lau Basin | collected... | reverse complement strand
GAGGAAGAAGGGATTCCGGAAAATTTGAATGATTCAAGAAAATACAATAGAGTTGATTTATTGCAATATTTTCGATCATAGAAAACGTCCTGGACAGCATATTTCGAGTTAGTTTTGGATTGTGTGCGCAAAGTATCAGGGAATCCTCTTTCTTAAATCCTTTAGGGGGATTGTTTCAGGAAGAAGAGGCCAAATCTGTCCAGGACCGAGGGGCACTGTACTTGAATTACCACTATTTCAAATTATTTTGGACAGCAATGTGTCGAAGTAACACGTGGACAGGGATGCTTGACGTACACCTTTAAAGTTGTCTACTTTAGCCGCTAATAAATAAAGGGGTATCGATGTCAGACAAGCCACTTCCGGAAATCACGCTGAAAGCTTTTATTCTGGGCATTCTTCTGTCCGTAATCCTGGCGGGCGCAAACGCGTACTTAGGGTTATTTGCCGGTATGACCGTCTCCGCATCGATTCCGGCCGCTGTTATCTCAATGGGGGTGTTACGTTTATTCCGTAATTCCAACATTCTGGAAAACAATATTGTTCAGACAGCCGCTTCCGCAGGCGAATCATTGGCAGCCGGAGTAATATTTACGATCCCGGCACTGGTTCTACTTGATTACTGGACCGAGTTCAACTATTGGGAAGTCGCCAAAATCGCCAGTATCGGCGGTTTAATCGGCGTGTTATTTACCATCCCACTACGTCGGGCTCTGATTGTGGAAGCACAATTGCGATATCCGGAAGGCATCGCCACGGCGGCGATCCTGAAGGCCGGGGATCGCTCAAATGATTCGGATGAATCCGCGGGTGGAGTTAAATACATCGCCCTGGCGGGATTGGCCGGAGGCGTAATGAAACTGTGTCAACAAGGATTCGCGCTTTGGCATTCGGGTATTGAGGCAGCCCGCGCTGTAGGCGGCGCGATATTCGGCATCGGGACAGGTCTTTCACCGGCGCTGGTTGCCGTGGGATATATCGTCGGACGAGACATCGCCATCCTCGTGTTTGCCGGGGGCCTGATTTCCTGGGCGGTAGCCATCCCGATCTATTCCGCCCTTTACGGTTTCGAGGGCGACCCGATGGACGCCGCATGGAATATCTGGAATAACGATATTCGATACCTGGGAGTCGGGGCAATGGTTGTTGGCGGTATCTGGTCATTAATAAAACTTTTCAAGCCTTTAGTCGCCGGCATTCAAGCCAGTTTGAATGCCATGCGACATACCAGCGCGGGTGGTGTTATTCCCCGGAAGGAAAAAGATATTCCCATCCTGTATGTGGGTATTGCTTTAATCGCTCTGCTGATCCCTCTATTTTTCCTCTATTTAAATGTGATTCACTCCGTCGGAATCGCGATTATTCTTTCGCTGGTAATGATGATTTTCGGCTTCTTCTTTTCCGCGGTCGCGGCTTACATGGCTGGCGTTGTAGGATCCTCCAACAACCCGATCTCCGGGGTAACCATCGCGACCATACTGTTTTCGTCCTTATTATTATTGGTCTTATTGGGTACCGGATCTGAAGAGGGAGCCGCCGCGGCCATCATCGTTGGCGCGGTGGTTTGCAGCGCCGCTGCCATCGGCGGGGATAACCTGCAGGATTTAAAAACCGGTCATATCGTCGGGGCGACACCCTGGAAACAACAGGTAATGCAGGCAGTCGGCACCTTAAGCGCCGCCGTTGTTTTGGGACTGGTACTGGACATCCTGCACACCGCCTATGTCATCGGTTCGCCCACCCTGTCGGCTCCGCAGGCGACATTAATGAAATCGGTGGCGGAAGGGGTCTTCAATGGGGCTCTACCGTGGGGTATGGTTTTCTTTGGCGGTTTAATTGGTGTCCTGCTCATTATCATCGATCTTCGCCAGGAAAAGATCGGGTCGGATTTCCGGGTCCCCGTTCTGGCCGTTGCAGTCGGAATTTACCTGCCGATCGAACTGTCGGTACCGATTTTTATCGGCGGGATGATCGCTCATTTCGGTAAAAAAGCCGGGTCGACCGGATCCACGGAAAAACACGGATTACTGTTGGCTTCGGGATTCATCACCGGAGAAGCCATCATGGGTATCCTGGTAGCCGTGCCCATCTTTATTTCCCAAAACAAGGATTGGTGGCCGACTTTCGAAGGCTTTACCTGGATGGGACCGGTGCTATTTCTGGGGGTAATCTACTGGTTATACCGCACATTGATTCCGAGGAGCGACTAAAATGACACTGAATAAGGATTTACTGAAACGTCTTCCAAAGGTTGAGTTGCACTGCCATCTCGACGGCAGTTTACGGGTGGACACTATTCTTGATCTGGCTCAAAAAAATAAAGTTTCCCTGCCTACCTTTCAAAGAGATCGATTGGATAAAATCCTCAAAATCGGGAAAAAACGGGGATCCCTGGAGGAATACCTGGAGCGATTTTCCATTACCCTGAGTGTTCTGCAAACGCCGGACGCCCTGGAACGGGCCGCGTTTGAATTGATTGAAGATGTGGCCGAAGAAAATGTCCGCTATATTGAAGTCCGTTATTCACCGGTCCTTCACACCAACAAGGGAATGACACCCGAGGATTCCATTAACGCCGTAAGAAAGGGACTTAAAAATGGAGAACGGGCTTTCAAAGTTAAATCCGGGATAATTGTTTGCGGAATCAGGAACATTTCGCCCGCAACGTCCCTGAAGCTGGCGGACCTTACCGTTCGTTACAAAAACCAAGGCGTTGTCGGTTTCGACCTGGCGGGAGCCGAAGAAAATTTCCCGGCCAAAGACCACCGGGCGGCCTTTTACCTGATCCTGAATAACAATATCAACGCCACCATTCATGCCGGTGAAGCTTTTGGACCGGCTTCCATCCATCAGGCCCTACACTATTGCGGCGCCCACCGTATCGGTCATGGAACCCGCTTAAAGGAAGATCGTGATCTTATGAATTATGTGAATGATCATCGCATCCCCCTGGAAATTTGTCTGACGTCGAACTGGCACACTCACTCGGTCAGGTCATTGAAATATCACCCCATGAGGTATTACTACAATCAGGGTATCCGCGTGACCCTGAATACCGACAATCGACTGATTTCCGATACGACTTTGACAAAGGAATTCCTGTTAGTCAATCATCTCTACGGATTCAGTCTTCACGATTTCCGGGAAGTCACCATTACAGCGATGAAAAGCGCCTTCCTGTCGTACAACAAGCGAAAACAAATGATTCGAAATATCGCCGAGGAATTGGAAAGCGAGTTCGGACTGATGCCGGAGTTTATTGATCAATCCGAAAATGAGGTTGCGAAATAAAACGCATGTCGTGATGCGTGTCGAAACGACCCGATGACGCGGAACGACTGCCGGAAAAACGTGAGACGGGATTATTATTGCCGTAAATTGTTTGTCAATGTCGAATAACCGCCACCTTGGCGAAACGGCTACCCCCGCGCGGATTAAATACTGAAAGTAAGTATACTCCGCTATTCACCCAGTTTCCGGATTCATCCCGGCCATCCCATTGAATCTGGTACCCGTGTTCGCCCAGTTCACTGTCCATAATGCTTCGCACCACCTCTCCGTTCAACAGCATAACTTTCAGAGAAGAGTTATCCATCAACCCATCAATTACCAGGGGACGAGTCGCGGGAATATGGAAAGGACTGGGAAACACCTTCAGGTTACTGTAAGAAGCCTTCTTTTCGGCAAAGGGGATTCTGAAGACACTAAGGCCCTTGTTTGTCGTGATATAAGCGACGCCCAGATCGGTATCAAAATCGATATCGGTGACTTCGTTCGACAACAGGGGCGTATTTTCATTTTGAATCGCTTCCACGGCCACGTTCGGATCTTCATCCGGCCAGTAACTGGCATTGCTTAAGAGCACATGGATCCCATCGCTTGGCGAAAGTGTCCACACGTTGTTTCGGGCATCAAGTTTTAATTTTGAACCGGAACTGAAAGAGATATTCGGGAAATAGGTAAACGGATTATATCGCCGTACCGGATCGGTATTGGAATATTGCAATTCCAGCACCCTCAGTCCCAAGGGTGTCAAAACATATAATGTATTATCGGGAGTGATCGCCAGCGACCAAACGGTACGGGTCGTAAATTCCGGATCAAGACTCAATTTTATGGATGACCACTGAAAATCATCGGGATCCGCAGGATCACCGGAATACACCAGGAGCGCCAACCCGCCATCGGCATGTTTCGCATTAACCTCATTCTGAAAAGAGCCTACCCATACCCGTCCCCAACCATCCACATCGATAGTATTGGGAGTTAGGCTCAGGACGCCGTTACTTTGACTGGCGCTATAGGAACCCCATTGTCCATTGCTACTGCGTACCTGAACGGGAGTAAGTTTATTAATAGCGAAAGGATTGGCCACCCACAGGTTGTCATAGGCATCGAATGTTAAATCCTTTACTACCAGATAGGGAATGGGATTGGTTGATGTTGTATAATAATCCAAATAATTCGTATCGATTAATACGTAATTCCAGGGGTTGTCAATATCAATAATTACGATCCCACCGCCATGCCGATAGGGCTCGGGATACGTTCCCCGAACTGCACAATAGACCAACCCGTCCGGCCCCTGTTCCAGATCGGCGGCGAAATTACCCGTTCCCCGTCCGAAATTGACCGGTACCGTATCGGCGGCGAAATACCTGTAATCGAATTCATCGTGAATCGAAATGTCATCCGACAGCGTAGACACGATATTACGCCACCCCTCCCGCTCTTTAATCGCCAGTCCTTTCCCCGAAGCAGCAACCACCCGTCCATCATCCAGGACCGTTACGGCAGTAAATTGATTTGACAGAGGTGCGTTGGGAATATAGCGCTTAAACGACCGGGCTTCTTCATCCAGGATTGCCAATCCATTTTTGGTTCCCGCCACAATCGTACCATCATTTGTTTCAATTAAACTGGTGAAATCATAACCGGGTCGCAGGGACCAATCAATGCCCGCAGCCTTGGTTTTGCTAAACGTGCCGGGAAGAATCGTCCATAGATTCCCGTCATCGGTTAACAGCGCGTCAATCAGGTTGTAACTCGTTTCGGCATAATAGTCCCAAACCACCAGAGGCTCCCCATCGTTTTGCAAATCGACAAGATAAACGGTCCGATCCTGAATAACCAGGAGCGTATCTCCGTACAGCGCGGATGCGGAAATATTGCCCCTAAACAGCGGGTAAGGCCGGGACCAACTGACCGGATCCTTCAGATTACTTGTCCGCCAGTTACCGACAAACAACCCCTGATCGGTACCGACAAAAACTTTATCATTCCATACTTCGACCCCGGTAATGGCACTCAATACCAGGGGCCAGTTTCGATAAACATCGCGAAATATAAATTCATCGCCATCCAGAATGAATTCCACTAATCCCCAGTCCTGATTATCCCGATACGCGCCGTATATTAACGAATCAGAGACGGCGAATGATCTGATTTCCGAAAGGCTATAATCAAATTGTGCAATGGAACGGCGTTGGTTGGGATCATAGATCTGGATGAATCCGTTCGGTTGCCTTCCCCCTATCCAGACATGTTTATGCCGATCGATGGCAACGGCACCAATGTCGGTCCCCATCAACCCGTCAATGTTTGTCAGGGTGGTAAAATTTTTATCAGAGGGATCAAAAACAAGCAGCCCGCCTTCCGTCGCACTGACAATCCGATCATCCAGGATAACCATTCCTTTGATATATAAGGGGGAAGTAAAGGATTCCCAATCACCAATTCGGCTCTGGGAAAAGGAAACGGAAAGGAGTAGTAAAAGTCCGAATCGATTCATTTTACGTTTGAAAAGGCGCCGGTATAAAACAAAGGATGAATATGGCCAGGCAAACGTAGCCGATCATTCTATCGTTTTTAGACAGGGGTTCGTCAACATTATAAACGGGAGGATGTTTGGTGGTTCTCATCAGGATCAGGATCAAAGCTCCCCATATAAGCCAGTTCAAGGAGAAAAAACTAAGCGGGATCAGCGACAATAATGCGATTTTCGCGACAATATCGTACTTACGTCCCAAGACGGCATAGGCGACATGTCCGCCGTCCAACTGTCCGATCGGCAACAGGTTGAGCATGGTAACCAACAGCCCGATCCATCCGGCAAACGCCATGGGATGCAACAGGATATCCTGATTTTCAGTTAATCCGGGAAATATCGCGGCGGTCATTATCTTCATCAATATTGAATCTCCCAGCATGATACCAACTTTATCCGTTGATACATCGACAATTCTCGATGACAGCAACCCGATGAACAGCGCCGGTACGGCGACAATAAAACCGGCGATGGGTCCGGCAGCGCCAATATGCAACAGGGCGTTTTTGCGATAGATTGGGGATTTAATTTTAATAAACGCGCCAAACGTCCCGATAAACGTCGGGGCGGGAATAAAATAAGGCAAAGTTGCGTCAACACGATGTTTCCGGGCAAAATAATAATGTCCGAATTCATGGGTTCCTAAAATCAACATCAGCGTAAATGAAAATGGAATGCCCTTGGCAATATCCAATGGATTTATTAACGGATTCACGCCTTCCATCAATGCGCCGGCGAAGAGAGTTGTCAGAACCGTCAGGAAGAACAGAACCAGGTTTATTCGGGGGATGGTCGGAATCCGTAACAAAACCCTGTCCTGGTCTTCGGCACGGATAAGCACTTCTCTATGATCACCATAAACCTGAACGGAATAAGGCTCCCCACGCAGGGCTTTTTTGATATCGGCGATTGTTGCGTTATTAATTAACAAACCGGCGGCCACCCAGGCATCCCCGGATGATCCCAATTGTCTTGGCAAAAAGACATGGTCAATTTTTAATAACAGGTGTTTGAATTCCGCTTCCGTCATAGGATTAATCTACCTTTGAACATCCATGCTATCCAAAGGTTTCAAATAACAATTAGGCTGTAATTCCCTCGTTACCGGCAGACAATATCCACCGGTCGGCGAAGAGCGAAGCGAAATCCCGACGAATGTCGTGAAACCAATCCGCCGCTAATTGGATTGCGAATAATTTTCACTTATGTTAGTTTGCTTTTAATATCAGCACCGTAAATAAGAAATTCAGCCATGTTAAAAACCATACTTTTTTTGTTCCTCGCCATTCTGAATGCCCAAACGTCCCTTCCGCCCCTTACCATTGACGTCCGGCCACGTCTTTTTCGGGATGACAGGCTAAATGTCGTTGTTCAAATTGACAATCATACCGATCGCAATATTCTGGAGATGGAGGGGTTTATCACCGAATCGGACCAGGAGGGGAAAATGGTGAGTGAAAAACGGTTAATTTTGGTACGTAGTTACGACCCTGCTCTGAAGCCGGAGATGACGGTGTCCGGAAGTTTGAGTTATCCGTTTAAACGAACCGAACCGAAAAATTACACATTTCATATCAGCAGGATTCGTTTTTCGGAAGATTATCGAATATATGCTTACCACCCGGCAATCGGATTCATCAGAATCGATTAATTCCGACGATATATAAACTCACCGTAGTATAAACATGCCGAAGCATAAGATATAAAACGTGATGCTGGATTATTCTTAACAGGCGCGTAATGCCTTCACTGCGATATTTTGACCTTTAGACCTTCTGACTCCTTACCGGTCAATAAATAATTACCACTTTTATTTCCTCAAGGTCGAACCAATCCCAAAAATTGGTTCGGTCGAGTTTTATCACGCCATCCTTAAAACTGAAGCGTACGCGTTTACGATACAAGGATTCGGTAAACCAATCGGAATTACTGCGTTTATAATAAATGGCCACATAAGGAGGGCTGTCCTCTTTAAGATCAGGAATGACTAAAGTACAAATGGCATCATTGAACTCACCCTCTTCGGTGATGAATTCGACTTTGGTAAAACTATAAACACGTTTCTTAAGATTCGTATAATCTTTAAACTTAGTAATTGTTTGCCCAAACAAGCCTCCGAATAAACCGATGGCAAGCATAACAAATAAGTAAGATTGGGCTTTGCTCCATAAAAATCTTTTCACTTCTTCTTTAGACCAAGCAAACCTTTCTTTTTCTTTTTTTCCTTTTCCTCTGATTTGGATTGCTGTTTTTCCCGTTGCAGTTTCTTTTCTTCCAGACGTCGTTCCCAATCACTCATTTCAGGTGGTTGTTCCTCTTCTTCGGTTTCCACCGGTTCCCCAGAATCCGATGGCGCCTCATCGGATATTTCATGTTCCCAGATAGATCGTAATTTTTCATATCGTTCCTGGGAACGAGTCCGCATTTCTTCGATTAAATTTGTTACTTCATCATGAAAATCAGCAATGGTTTTCTCCAGCCTCCTGATCAGTTCCTCCTGCAAAGGCGCCCCGTACCCATCACCAATTTGCTTAATCAGCGAACCAAATTTTTCAATCAAATACTGCTTTTGAATATCAACGGGTTGTTCCTTTTGTTCTTTGTTCGCTTCAGCCATATATCCTCCAGTTAATGCTAACAGATGTAATTACATAACCAAATAATAATGTTCCTTGGGGTATGATGGTTATAAAAATTTTACACCAATTCCGGGAATCATTTTCATATTGGTGAATCTTTTCAAAAACAGGGACAATCTTTTACGGAGGGGCCTACTTCTTTAATCGATCCATTTCAGCGGGTGTAAGCGCGAATACTTGTTTAGGGGTGGCTAAAATATCCACCGAATTCATAACCTCGGAAGCGGCCAACAATCCCAAAACGGTGCCTAAAAACCGAAAATGCCAAACCATCTCAATCCGGGGGTTGGTTTGAACATTCCAGATTTCACTCAACCCTAATCCGGTGGCGGCACACATTATGAAAATTACCGGTTTCCAACGTGGGTGTTTAACAAGTTTCTGACGATACGAAATGCGCTCCAGATTCCAGATAGGCAGTGAAACGATGGAAACCGGGGTCTGGATTTCCAGCCACTTTCCGTCAAAGGACAATAAAGTCCCGGTAATCCGTTTACCGTTGCGGTGTTTTACGGACACATACTGGTTTAAAGGGATACTCTCCAGAACCGCAACCGTCTCCAGGTATGAAAAATTTTCACCAAGGGCTTTCCTGTCCTTATCGGTGATCATCGGAAAACGATTAACACTATTCTGTAATTCGGTGAATTGTCTAAGGGTAAACGCTTTGCGTGTTATCCTTTTATTGGTGTATTCCACAAATACGATTCGGGCCACGATACGGTTAGGCCTAACCTGGTAAAATTGGGCGCTTTCAAATCCCTTGATTTCCGGGAAAATATTGTAAAAAGCATTCTCTTCGGCATCAATCACCGTTCCCACCTTGGCGCTCAAAGGAATTATTTCACCCTGCTGGGCAACCAGGGGAAATGAACAGAACAGCATAAGGAAGATAAAGCAAGGAAAGGAAGTCTTCATTGACCGCCGCAAGGTAAATATGCCCATTACCGGCATTTCGTACGAAACAAACCCCTTTTCATCGGGATTGAGTTAATTATCTCTCCTTTCGTGCGTTCAATTCTCATCAATTAACCGAATTATTTCATCCAATTCCGGGAATCGTCCCTTTTGTTTTTTGGAAAAGATCAATTTTCCGTTTTTCGTAACCTCAAACACTCCTCCGCCGGAAGGAATTAAAATGAATTCCTCAATGGCCGTTCCGTACTTTGAAAGAAGATCAGTAGCCATACTGGCTGCTCGGGGTAAGTAATTTCAAACGTTGCAGTATTCAATTGAAATTTTCATTGTTGTTACTCCTTCCTTTAATTCTTTTTCATCTTAATCAGGATTTCTATTAAAGGTTGTACCGAGCCCCGCCTTTGATCAAACGAAGCTCGGCATTCAATATATGGTTAAATCCGGGTCTGTACGTCAGAAATTAAAGGACGTTTCAATCGTGGTTTGTTTAACCGGTTCCAATCCTTCGCCGGTATCCCGATAAAATTGGCTGAAATTCCAAATCAGGCTTACGCCGGGACTGACTTCATACCCCAACCGGTATCCAAAAATTGTATTTTCCGACGGATTTTTGAAATCAAACGGATTGGGATCGTTGTTCCTTTGATAGTAAGCCGTCGCTTCTGTCAACTTGGGAATGAACTTGGCGTTTATCCCGAAAGAAGCATAAAAGCTTCTAAATTTAATTGTGTCCGCCACCATGTTGGCATAAGCGGCGCTGAACTGGGCAACCCCAAACAAATCCATTCCGGCGGAACCGAAGTAACCGGACTGGTTCACATTGGAGTTCTCCTTTTCAAAGATAAACATATCTTTGGTCCTGATTTGTGTCGGGCTTACAGAGTAGTCTGGGACAACACGACTCACATCATAGGATTGATCAAAGAATTGGGGAACGAAATACCCCTGTTTCAGGCGATATTCGAAACTAACCGTCAATAACTTGAATAGTTGAGCACGAATGCCGGGGATCGTGATACCGGTGCCGGATCTTGAGGGACGATAAAAAACCGATCCTTTGGTTCCGGTTTCGGGGAAGTTAAGCATATTGAATTCACTATAGATCAACAGGTTCACCAATTTCGTATTGAGCACCGGATATCCGACATCGAAAGCAAGCCCAAAGACACGCGCCCTGTTTTTCCGGATATTAAAGGGATCCGAATCCAATTCATATGACAATGGGAAATTCTTGGTGCTATCGGGATAATTATCAGTCAAACCGTCACCATCGCGGTCATAATCCAATTCATCGGGAATTCCATCATTATCGCTATCGATCTGATAATCTTTCCCTTTTAGCTTATCCCCGGGGTTATGGCCGAAAGCGCCGGGATAATACTCACTGGGTAAGGTGAATTCCTTAAGCGGGAATTTATCAAAGGCGTCGGGAACATAATCTCCATCCTTATCCTTTAAACCGGCAAACTGGTTGATATCCATAACGAAGTTCGCGCCGATGGTCAAGGGTAATTTCTTCGACACCTTATAGGTCGGGCGCACACCGATCAACGTACCGCCACGAATGAGATCCTTAACATTGGCCACAAATAGTTCGGTACTGACCTTACCAAAAGTAAAGCCACCGTTAATCCCGATCGGTCGCACGGTGGGGAATTCCACCATGTTGGAATAGCCCATTAATAAGCCACCGTAGCCCAAAGTTACGTTAGGTAACGCACCCAATTTAATCCAAAACGGATCCGATTTTTCTCCCCAACGGATGTACAGGAATTTATCGATTATATCGCTTACTTCATCCCATTCCTCTTTGCGGAAATTCCCCTCATTATCGATATAAAGGACTACATCCAATCCGATTCCCAATTTTCCGAAGGAAAACTCCGGTCTGAGAGCCAACTGATTGTACAACACACCATCAATCGTAACCGAACCGATTCCTAATCCCATCCCGAACGGTTTCGGCGCTTCAGGAGGCCCTTCACTCTCTGGCGCTTCCTCCGGAGTTTCGGGCGCTTCAATAGGTTCGGTGCTTTCTTCACCCGGAACCTCACCCGGAGCCTCTTCAATCTGTTCCATTTCCTGTGGTTGTTCCGGTTGTTCTTCAATCTGTTCTTCTTGGGGTTCTTCTTCAGGAACAACCTCACCGGGGGCGGGATCTTCCGGATACTCACCCGGGGCGGCCGGCGCCTGAAGGAGGTTCCCCATGGCATTCGAAATTGCCTTCTGTCCCGGCCCGACGGTCACGGTTTGGCCACTGATCGTATTAAAAACTTCAAACTGGCCCTCGGAACCATAAAACTGATCCACACCGGAAGGATTGACTACCGCGGCAAATTTGGTTCCTTTTACGGATGCGACCGACACCGGAGTCTCCACCCTGAACGTCTTGGTTCGCCTTTCTTTTTTCACGTCGTTCAGAATGGTACCGAATTCAATATTCAGACTGCGGGTATTTTGTGTATCCGTAAATTGAAACTGAGTGTTTGTGCGTAATTTTACAACCGAACGATCATCCAGAAAAATCACTACCGCAAATCCGGCATCACCAACCTTAATCGCGTCGCCATTATTTATCGCCGCTCCGGCGGAAACGGCTTCATCGAAAACTTGCGCTCCCAGCCGTTTTATGAATACATCTCCACTGGCCTTCATTACCCGGGCAATCGTCTCGGCCGATACAGTGGAAAACGCGATGATTAATATGATAATTACCGTTGAGAAATAAGATTTATTTTTCATGATCGCTCCTAATGTAGTAACTAATTTTTAACGGTGCCTGGAAGTTGGTAAAATTAAATAATAATCCGCTTACTTCAGTTCTTTTTTTCATGGTCGAATATAATCATTCATATGGAATAAAGAGAATGATCAGAATCCCGCGATTCACCATTTTCTATTGAGATAAATAATCACGAACAAGAACAGCTATCGATTCATAAATCCTATCCGTTGCCGACATCATGCCTATTTCGCAGGTCCGGCTGGTTGAATACCCTTGATAGTCAGGTTTTAATTTTTCCAGACTTTCGGCTTCATGCCTTGTAGCCGCGACGGTTAATTCCGGAATCAACAAACCCCGGTCTCCGGCGAATCCACAGCAACCCGCATACTCGGGGACAATCACCGTCCGGGCGCAGATATGAGCCACTTTTTCCATCAAATTTTCCATCCCCATTTTCTTCGTGGAACAAGTGGGGTGTAAAACGATGTCGCGATCCATTTTGGGTTTCGGTTCCCCTTTCACCAATTCAAACAAAAAGGGAATAATATCGATAAACTTAAGGTGTTTCCATTTTTCCAACTGTTCACCGGTCAATGAATTACCGACGTGTATAAATTGATATGTACAAGGTGATGTATCAACCACGACCGGATATTCACCCCCCATCGTAACTTCATATAATACTTTAACTGTTTTTCCCAACATCGTTTTATTAGCGTCGCTATACCCTTTTGATCCATAGGGTGTTCCACAGCAAGTCCGATCAATATTGCGCGGGATAATTAATCGCACACCGGCATATTCGGCGATTTCGCCCATAATTCCCGGTAACGAATCCCGGTTTTCCGTGGCGGCAAACACGCGATTCAAACAGGAAGTATAGTATACATAGGGCTGTCCTTTCCCATAATTAAAACGGCGGATTTTCGGAGCTCTCCCGGGGATATATTTATTCCAGACCGGGAAAGAACGATTGGTATTCTTATTCGCCCATGTTGACAATCGGATGAAAATGTTATGTCCCAGCAACCCGGTTTTCAGTCTCGTTACGGCCAGGCCGAACCGTGCCATTCTCTGAACCCAACCAAAATGGTTGACCGTTCTGTCCGCCAACCATTCGACGGCCCTGGTATGCCGATTGAACCGCTGTTCCTTCACAAACAAACCGATATTAATATTTACGGGACAGGCCGTTTCACAAAGTCCGTCGACCGCGCAGGTAAGATCACCGTAATACAAATAATCCCGGAGCAATTCTTCTCTTTCCGGATCATTGTCCACTAAAGCTAATTCACGTGTCAGGACAATCCGTTGACGCGGTGTAAGCGTCAATTCGCGTGAAGGACAAACCGGTTCACAAAACCCGCATTCCACGCATAAATCGATAATATCATCGACCTTCGGCAAGGGTTTCAGGGACTTGATATGGACCCGTTGATCCTTATTCAGCAAAACACCCGGATTCAGGATCCCCTGGGGGTCGGCCAGCCGCTTTACGCGCCACATGACATCGCATAGTTCACCACCCCATTCATATTCGACAAAAGGAGCCATATTGCGACCGGTCCCGTGTTCGGCTTTTAAGGAACCGTCGTATTTCCCGACCGTCATCTCAACCATATCCTTCATCAACCCTTCATACCGGGCAACACCGGCCCGCGAATCCAGATCAATCGAAGCCACGAAATGGAGATTCCCATCCTTGGCGTGACCGAAAATGACCGCATCATCATACTTCCACTTTACGAAAAGTTGTTGCAAATCAGTCACAGCATCGGCCAAACGCTCATTATCAAAACAGATATCCTCGGTTATAACACTGGTGCCGACACGACGAAGCGCCCCCACGGTAGGGTACAATCCCTTGCGTAATTGCCATAGTTTTGACCGTTCCCGTTCACCGGACCGGAACCCACCTATGACAATTCCATGATAACCCGGTAATTTGTTTTCCACAGCCTTTTCAGCGTCGGTCAGTGCCGGAACAGCTTCTCCCTGAAACTCACACAATAAAGCGCCCGATCCCGGCTTAATCGCTGAGAAATCATAGGGCGGATCTTTGAAATAACGGGCCGTGGATAAGGAAGCGTAATCCATTAATTCCACCGCGTCGGCATCCAGGGCCTTCAGGGTTGGAATTATGGCACAGGCGGCGTTCATTGACTCAAAAAGCAATAATCCGGTTGTTTTGCAAGGAGGATCCGGGATGGTGTTCAATGTAATATTGGAGATAAAGGCCAAAGTACCTTCGGCCCCAACAAGAAGATGACTGAAAATATCCAACGGATGTTCGTAATCAAGGAAAGCGTTTATGGAATAGCCCAAAGTATTTTTTAAACGATACTTGTGTCGAATCCGGTTAACGATAGATTGATCGTGCAGAATGTGTTGCCGTAAATCCCTTAGTCCTCCGGCCAATTCGGATTCAACCCGCAAAAAGCGGTCATAATCCTGTTTCAGACTTGTATCGTACGTATTTCCGTTAGCCAGGATAAAACGGATGTGTCGCAGAGTATGGTAGGAGTTATTTTGAATCCCACACGCCATACCAGAGGCATTGTTGGAAATAATACCCCCTATCATTGCCGCTTTGATGGATGCCGGATCGGGACCGATCCGTCGACAATAAGGACGTAGAGACCGATTGGCATGATCGCCGACAATACCCGGTTCAAGTTTTATTGCCGTTCCGCCGTCGAGGATTTCAAACCGTTTCCAATCCCGAACCGTCTCCGCAATGATACCGTCCGTCACCGATTGACCGGAAAGAGATGTCCCGCCGGCACGAAAAGTGACTGACTTCCCCTCCGTTCGCGCGAAGGCCAGCAATCTGATAACTTCTTCTTCGTTAGCCGGCCGGACTACGGCTTCGGGAACGAAACGGTAAATGCTGGCATCATGGGCGTATGCTAAACGGTCAATCAGGCGGTCGGAAACACGGCCGACCGGTAATAAATCACGTAAACTTGTTTTCTTTAACGACATTGGTTGCGGAATACATCAGGGACCCGTATTGACCGGCCTGACTTATAATTAAACGCAACCAGAATAAAATTCGCCCGAACAATGGGAGTATCTTCACCCTCCTTAAATACGGCTGTTAAAATATCGAAACTTTTATTCCCTACCCTCGAAATCCGCTGGCCAACTTCCAAAACCGCGGGATGGGACACTTGTCCGATATAATCGACTTGCATCGACGCCAATATCGTGCTTTCTTCCTCATCCCATCTTTCAGGGGCAAAACCAAGGTGTAGGTAATAATCGAGACGGGCGGTCTCCATATAGGAAAGATAGGCGGCATGGTTAATATGACGCAGACCGTCCATGTCACTCCAGCGAGTGTGGATTGTGGTCCAAAATTCGAAATCCTTCCTCGAAACCGTAACCCTTGTCATGACCTAATTTAAACCGAATTATTCATCCGGGGAAAAACGATTCTTGCCAATGCAATAATCCGACGGTATCGTATTTTTATACAATAATTGAAAGCAGAAACAGAAATGTGAGGCGTAAGAATCAATTCGACAAGCGGCAATATTACTATACATTAACCGGTCAATTTCAGGCGGTTCCGATTTCGGAGACTATTTTCGCGAATAAATGTCGCGTTCCTCGATGACCGTACCGTCGGCCGGCGAATTGAATATTTTCTCCACCCATAATTACGGCATTACGATCCGTATATTTTCTGATCAATTCACTACGTAAATATCGCTAATTTCCACCTCTTTTCGGTTTAGGAATAAATCCAACTAATGATTAAACAATTAAAGTAAGCGGAGGAAACATGAATTGTGTCAAACAAGAGATTTCGGATGGCGTCGGCCTAATAACGATTGATCGCCCGGAGGCGTTAAACGCTGTTAACAGCGATATTATTGATGAATTAAAAAACAGCTTCCGTTCCCTGCGCGCAGACAAAGATGTCGGCGTCGTAATTATCACCGGTTCCGGCGAAAAGGCTTTTATCGCCGGCGCCGATATTAAAGAAATGTCGTCCTTCGGGATCCCGGATGGCCTGGATTTTGCCCTCCGGGGCCAGGACCTCACCAATTTGATTGAACGATTTCCCAAACCGGTCATCGCCGCGATAAACGGTTACGCGTTTGGGGGTGGTTGCGAGATCGCCCTCGCCTGTCATATTCGAATCGCAGCCGAAAACGCCCAATTCGGGCAGCCTGAAGTCAGGTTAGGTTTAATTCCCGGCTGGGGGGGCACTCAACGGCTCCCGCGGCTCGTCGGGAAAGGTAAAGCCATCGAAATGATCACCACCGGCAACACCGTTCATGCCCGGGAAGCAAAAGAATTAGGACTTGTTAACCATGTCGTCGCCCAGGATAAGTTACTTGAGAAGGCGTTTCAACTGGCAAAAGACATTTTA
>Ga0256830_1001499_pt1 | contig 16507 bp, 13 predicted proteins | sample 128326metaG_FD_190537 | JGI IMG/M metagenome (GOLD analysis project Ga0256830, IMG submission 190537) | Hydrothermal vent microbial communities from Lau Basin, Pacific Ocean - 128-326 | ecosystem: Environmental > Aquatic > Marine > Hydrothermal vents | place: Pacific Ocean: Lau Basin | collected... | reverse complement strand
TTTTATGTCGAGGAGACGGTAGTGGAGGAGACGATAGTGCCGCTCGATCCGGGCTGTGGGATCCCGGATTCCGCAGTGGCTTGGAAGTGATCAGCGTTCTTCGGGTGGCGATCGCCTAGTGAGAACGTTCAGCGACTGCGACCACTTCCCTCGGTCTTCGCTTGTTCCAGATCCGCCACGATCGCTCGGATGACTTTCGTTTCCGGGCTCTTCGGTTCTAGGTCCATCGAGATCTCATAGGCATGGATCGCGCCGTCGATATCGCCGATGTGCTCGAGAAGAATGGATCCGAGCGTCCGGGCGGCAGCGGCCGAAGGCTCGACCTCCAGCGAACGTCGATAGGCCTCGACCGCGCGATGGTATTGCTTTTCGGCATAGGCCAAGTGTCCGAGATCGGACCACGCGACTCCGGACCGCGGGTTTTGAACGAGGGCTCGCTCGAAAGACCGTCGTGCCGCATTCATGTTTCCCCGGTGTGCTTCGAGACGGCCGTGGAATACCAAGATCTCTTCGTCGAGGATGTCTTTGGCCAAGGCGTCTTTCAAGGTGCGGATGGCCTCCTCCATATCACCTCGCGCAACAAGTGTTTCCGCGAGTCGGAGAACGGAGTCCGCATGTCGAGGATGCCGCTCGAGTGCCTGCTGGAAATACCCCACGGCACGGTCGGCCGCGCCGTGCTCGGAGGTGGGGTGCAGCGCGATGGCGGACCAGACTCGTCCTAGATTGAACGGCGGAAGGTGGGATCTCTCGTCGAGTTCTGCAGCTTTCTCGAAGGCGGCAATGGCTGCACGCGTGCTGCCGGCGGCGAGTCGGGCGTTGCCGAGCGTCAACCATGCCGGAACATGGGTCTCGTTTTCGGCGACGATCGCCTCGAGCAACGGGAGCGCTTCGTCACCTCGATCGTCAGAGAGCAAGCGCCTCGCTTTTGCAAGCGAGCGCGTCCACGCAATGCCGCGCTTGGGATCGATGGCGTGAGAGGCGGCCGGAGCCTTGGTGGATACGTAGCCAAGTGAGGCGAGTCTTTCGAGACGCTCGCCATCGACTTCGTCGGTTTCGACATCGGAAGACGAAGCATGCTGATCCGTACGAAGCTCCCACGGGGGCGGCCCGAAACGCTCATCGATCCAGGCTTGAAGCGATGTGGCGATGCCGCCGTGCAGAGTGATCAGGTTTGTTTCCTCTCTAGAGTCCGCCTTCAGGTCATAGAGTTCCGGCTCCGGGGCTCGGATGAACTTGTAGCGACCACGGATCACCCCATAGAGAGGGCTCCACCCAAAGGACAGCTCGCCGTAGCGACTCTCGAGTTCGTAAGCCCGTAGAGGAGACTTGCTAGGTTCCCAGCGCAAAACGCCTTCAGACGTTTCGTCCGTCGATTCGCGCTCGAGCAACGATCTTCCGGACATCATGTCGGGTATCTCGATGCCGGCGAGGGTGAGAAGGGTCGGTGCTAGGTCGACCAACCCGGCATTGGTGTCGATGACGGTATTCATGGGAATGCCGGGGCCCGCGAGCATCATGGGTATGGCTTGAGTGGCTTGGTAGATGAAGACGCCGTGGGCATCTTCGCCATGCTCTCCGAGGCTCTCTCCGTGATCGCCGGCGATGGCGACGACGAGATTCTCGTCGAGATCACGGGATCGAAAGGCGGCGAGAATCCTTCCAATTTCCCGGTCGACGAAGGCGATCTCGGCATCGTAGGGGTCGAGTTCGTTCTTGTCGCTCGCTGTCGCCGGAGCCACCCACGGCCGGTGCGGATCATAGAAGTGGACCCAGAGGAAAAACGGCTTCTTGCCATCGGGGAGATTGTCGATGACGGCGGATGCCGTTTGGCTAGCCCCTCTTTCCGTCCACCCGAACCATTCTCGCGGGCCGAGCCGGACATGGTCGTCGAAGGTATCAAATCCTTGGTTGATTCCACTGCTGCGATCGAGCACCGCAGACGCAATGAAAGCGGAAGTTCGGTATGACCGAGAAGAGAAAATTTCCGCCAGCGTCAGTGCATCTTCTCCGAGGCGCGTGTGGGAGTTGTCGTGCACACCCAACTCACGCGGCGTGCGCCCGGTCATCATCGTAGCGTGGCTCGGCAAGGTCAGAGGGGAGGGGCTGATGGCTCGACTCCATCGCACGCCTCGTCGCGCCAACCCATCGATGTTCGGCGTGACCGCTCCGGGATATCCGTAGCAGCCGATACGATCGGCGCGCGTCGTATCGAGAGTGATGAGCAGAATATTCGGTGGGGTTTCCGCCCGAGCCGCAACGGCGAACAAGAACGGAACGAAGGAAAGGCATCGCAAAGCCCGACGCAGAGAATCTCGCATGGCATCATTGTGCACCGAGTTGAGAGAGGCGGGTACCTGTCGGATTCAACAACGATAAGCGGGCGAGTGGGAGAGGGAACGCCCGCGGGCGCTCTCGGTGAAGGGCTTCATGATGGAACTTGGAAAGCTGTCGACGAGGGAGTTCTCGGATTACCTGCGGGAGTGCGGCGTGCGGCGCTTCTTCCTGGCGTGGGACGAGGCGGAACGCCGAGTGGTCACCAGTCATCCGGCCCTGCAGCCGCTTGCGGATCTCTTCTCGGCCGATCGGCGAGACTTCGACCGCCACGAGGGTCTCTTCGTGCAATACGCGCCGCGATCGTCAACCCTGCAATCCGTCGCCATTCATCGGACGAGTCGAGGACAAGGCGCGGGGGGAACGCGTTATTGGGGCTACGACAGCACTGAGGAGTTCTTGCGCGACGGCCTCAGGCTCTCGCGAGGGATGACGCTGAAGAATGCTCTTGCGGGAATCTGGTGGGGCGGCGGCAAGGGGGTGATTGCGCGAGAGGGAGATGCAGCAAGCGAAGATCATGAACACCGCCGTCGAGTCTACGAGGAGTACGGGGAGTTCATTACCAGTCTCCGGGGCGCATATGTCACCGCCGAGGATGTCGGCACGACAGTCGAAGATATGGCAGTCATCTTTACCAAGACCCGGTTTACGACCTGTATCCCGGAGCAGGTCGGAGGAAGCGGCAATCCTTCGGCGCCGACGGCTCTCGGCGTGGTGCGAGGGATGGAGGCGGCGCTGCGTTTTAGAGAAATGGGGACGTTGGCGGGCAAGCAGGTGATCGTTCAAGGGCTTGGCCACGTCGGGCTGCCGATGATCGCCTATCTCCTCGACCGCGGTGTGCAGCGAATCATCGGAAGCGACATCGACGGGCATCGCGTGGCTGTCGCAAACGAAAGATTCGCCGGGAGAAACGTCGATCTACGCCGGGCCGCGCCGGATGACACGTCTGTATTGGCGGAAGAGGCGGATGTCTTGGCTCCGTGCGCGGTAGGGGGCGTATTGACGCCGGAGACGATTCCTCGGATCAAAGCGAGAATCGTTTGCGGTGCGGCGAACAATCTCTTGCTCGATCCACGAAGAGATGGAGAGATCATCTTCCGGGAAGGAATCACCTTTCTTCCCGATTTCTTGGTCAATAGGATGGGGATCGTGACCTGCGCAAATGAGCAGTATGGTTATGCCGATCCCGATCCGGCCATCGAGCGTCATCTCGGAGAATCTTGGAGTAACAGCATCTATCGGCTGTGTCTGGCCGTGCTCGAGCGCGCGCGCGACGAGAAGCGCGCGACGAGCGATGTCGCTCTCGAAATGGCCGTCGAACGCTCAGAGGAAACTCATCCGATCTGGGGTGATCGAAGTCGCCGAATTCTCCAGTCGCTGATCCATGGAGATTGGGCAGGATGATCTTTCGCGTGCCGGCTTCGTCGGAATTGCGCTTGCCTCGAAGTTCCGAATCTGCGTATGATCTGCCGGACTTTGGCGGATGAGGAAGGCTGCGAGGGAAGTGAGACCGAACGAAGCGCAGGGAGGCGAAGGGCATACCGGTGGAACCGTTCCATCGGAGACCGGCGTCGCCGGAATGCGTTCCCGAACGAAGCCGGTCGGTGATAACGGTGATAAATCGTCCGCCCTCGATCCACGTCCCGTCATTGCCGGATTGACTCTGCGCGCGGCAGAGATGCGCGATTGCCGTCGGATCCTGGCCTGGGCCAACGATCCGGCGACGCGGGTGAATTCATTCACTTCTCGTCCCATCGGATACGCAGAGCATCGGTGCTGGTTCGAGGCCGCGCTCGCTTCAGATCAGAGATGGCTCTACATCGCCCAAGTGAAGCAGATCCCTGTTGGCCTAGTTCGGCTCGATCAAGAATATGCCGGTGCGGAGGTAGCCGAGGTCGGAATCAACGTCGCTCCGCGGCATCGCCGAAAGGGGCTATCCGATCCCATCTTGCGACAGATTCGGCGGATCGCCGGTGCTCGCGGTATCCACACCCTCGTGGCGAGAATTCGCGCAGAAAACGAGGTCAGCATCAGGGTCTTCGAGCGCGCAGGGTATCGCTTCGTCGCCGAAGAAAAGACGCAAACCGGCCTCGCGCGACGCTATGAGGCTGTCGTTCAGATCGTCTGAAATCAATCCGGATATCCCGGACCATTCAAGGAACTTCCGGGCTATGACCCCGCTCGACCGGTGCTCAGCGAGTCATAGAGTTCCAAGATCTCATCTGCATAGCGACTGCCGCGGAAGGTGCCGCTTCGCAGCTGGCCACGAACGCGCGTCGGCCCGAAATTGTACGCCGTGAGCGTCACGACCGGGTCTCCGCCGAAACGCTCGGATAGTTCCTTATAGTAGAGGATGCCCAAACGGACGTTTTCGACGGGGGAGTGGAGGGTTTCGTCGCCGATCCAATCCACCGCGGAAGAACGCAGCGCAACATCTCGCGCAACCCACGGCCTCAGTTGCATCAGGCCGACGGCACCCGCAGAAGAGCGAACACGGCTCTGGAAGGAGCTTTCTTTGGCGACGACTGCCGCGACGAAGAGCGGATCGACTTCAGCGAGAAGCGATTCCTCGTAGACGGCATGGGCCAATTCCTTTCGCCAGGCTGGATCCGCACTCCGACGATAGTGCCCAACGAGAGCCATGATGGCTTCGAGATCCGCGGAAGAGGAGGCCGTTGCGTCGGAAGCAAGAGCGCTCGCGTTTCTAGAGTCGGGATCAGGTCGATCGAGCAGCGCGTCGGCTTCCCCGGCCGGGGTTGAGGGGATGGGTCCGAGAGCACGGTCGACGTTGCCGAGGGCGACGAGAAGGGATGCGACCAAGACATAGGCGCCAATATGAGCGACACGGAAGCCCGTGGCGGGGTCGAGGGAAGGAATTCGCAGGTGGCGGCGTAGGTGATCGATCTTCGGCATCGTCCTCATCCTCCGAGGCATCGGACGGCCCCGGCGCCGGTTTTGATCGCAAGTCCGATGCCATCTTGTTCACTCGGCGGTAACTACCCTGCTCTTCGCGGCTTAGCCCGCAGGCTGCCCGGAAAGCCGCCTTCGGCGGACTCCTTCGTTCGCCAATATCTTGGATCGATCGGTTTTTCCGGATCTGCGGCAACTTCCTGTGATGACGAGACTTGGCGCTGATCTCGGCCTATCTGCGGATGGCCGACTTCTTGACGCACTCGGCCAGAATGTCTCGCTAGCACTGTGAGCGGCAGGTCGTCTACCATTGGGGGCAGGACGGGGCGGCACGAGTCGAGCGGCCCGAGGGTAGAGGGAGCAGGTGGTCATGGGTAAGGAAAGCGGCAAGCAGTCGGTTTGGGTCGTGCTCGGTTGCGGGTGTTTGGCGGTCATCGTCGTGGTGTTGGCCATCATGACGCTAGCGACCCTTTCCTGTTATCAATGGGTGAAGGATGCCGAAGCCTCGATGGTGGATCCCCAAGCTCGCGACCAGTATGCGATGGAAATACTCGGGACCGATCGACTACCTGAGGGCTACTACACGATCCTCGCTCTCAATCTGCCATGGATCGCCGAGATCGCCGTTCTTTCGGATCGTCCGGCCAAGGAAAACGGTGAACCACAGGATTTCGGTGAATGGGGATTCGTTTTCGTGCGTGGGTTGTCGATGATGTCGTGGTTTCAAGACGAAGAGCAGTTGAGGGACTATATCGAAGGCCGCAGCGACGATGCAGGGATTCTCGGCGCCAACGGTATCCGCCTCGACGTGCAGGAGATCATCGATCGAGGGTCTTTTTCGCGCGAGGATGCGGAGATTTGGTATGTGACCTTTCGTGGTCGAGTCGCTGGAGAAGGGCCGGTCGGCGACGGGGTGTCTGTCGCCTTTCAGATCCAATGCCGGGGCGACGACGCATTCCGTTTTGGGGTGTGGTTCGGTCCCAACGTCGAGGAGAAGGGTGAGGGAACCGATTATTCGGGAAGCGCGGCGGATCTCGCGGCCCTGCAGACCTTCCTTGAAGATTTCGATCTTTGTCGTTGATCACTCATCCGAGTAGGTGATCTCGATTCGCCGAATACGCCAAGCGCAGGCGAGGATCGCGGCGGCGCTGAGGAAGAGAATCCCGGGAACTGCGATCCATGGCGATGCCGGTACGGCGAGGACCTGAAAGGGGCTGTCGCTTGGAGGCAACGGGGCGACGGACGAGATGTAGTAGACCACGCTCATCGCCTTGAGAGTGCTAGGGAGAAACGGGTTGAGGAATTCCCAGCCCCAGATCAGTACTCCGACGATGATCGGATTGCGAAAGAGCGTTCCGAGCAGCAAGAAAACCGAACCGTAACCGATACAGGCGAGAATCGTCGCAGCGACGAAGAGAGTGACTTGCTTCAAGCCGGGGCCGAAAACGACGAAATCGAGAAAATGGCTGCTTCCCGTCGGAATATAGAAAAGGACGAAACAAAGCAGCGTCGCCCCGCCGAAGAGGATCCCGGTCGACAGGATACCGGAGAGGAACTTGCCTGCCATCAGGACCTCACGGCGAATGGGTGTGAGCATGTAGTAGTGCAAGCTTCGATCCAGGATCTCTCCCCTGATCAGATTCATGAAGACCCAAACGCAGGCGATGTAAAGCACGAAGCGCAGAATGAATCCATGATAAAGGAACGAGAAGATCATCGAGAGGGAACCGGGATCGTCTAGTCCTTGAATGTTTTCCCGGGCCACTACGCCCGCGAGCGTCCACAGAGAAAAAAGTGCAACGGGCAAGGCCGCGAGGAGATAGATCGGCAGGGAGCGGAAGCCGAAGAGGTTCTTTCGGACCTCGAGCGCAAAGACGCCTCCGACTTGGCTCAGCCGGCGTCTCCATTCTTCGGAGCCTCGTTCGTGATCGGTCCTAGGTAGAGCGGACATCCTAGCCGTCCTTTCCGATCAGGTATTCGTAGACTGCGGAGACGTCCTCGTCCGCAGGCGCGACGTGCTCGACCTCGATGCCGCAATCGACGACGACTTGGTTCAAAAAGAGGTAGAAACCGTCGGCATCTTCCGTGCTGATCAGAATGCCGGCGCGGTCTGCGTGCATGCGGACTTCTACGACGTGGTCCTGTCGGATCAAATGTTCCGCGAGTTCGGCCGGCTTATTGCAGCGGATCGTGACTTTCAATGGATGCTTCTTCATTTCGCGGCGAACTTGCGGGATCTCTCCTTCCGCGACGACATAACCTTCATTGAGCATGATCACCTGATCGGAGAGTAGGTCGACTTCATGAAGAATGTGGCTCGAGATGATCACGTGCATCCCCTTGTCGGCCCATGATCGAAAGAGCGCGATGATATCGGCCCGAGCTAGAGGATCGAGTCCATTGAGCGGTTCGTCGAGGATCAGGACCTGTGGCCGGTGCGCGATGGCCTGAGCTAGCTTGATGCGTTGGCGCATACCTTTGGAATAGCCCGCGATCTTGCGGTCGGCCGCTTCGACCAGTCGAACCTGCTCCAAGGCCGCCACGGTCAACGATCGCGCGTCTCGGCCCGAGAGGCCGTGAACCCGTAGGTAGCCCGCGATGAATTGCCGACCGGTGAGACCGCGGGGGAAGGAGTCGAATTGCGTGCAGTAACCGACGTTTTGGAAGAATCGCTCCGGGTGGCGGGGGGACTCGCCGAGCACGGTGATCGATCCGCGGCTCGGCTGCAGCAGGCCCGTCAGCAGATTCATCAATGTCGACTTGCCCGAACCGTTCGGCCCGACGAGGCTGGTGATTCCCTTGGGGATCGTCAGGTCGACGTTGTTGATTCCCAAGACATCTCCGTAGAACTTCGAGATGTCGTGGCAGACGATGACCTCGTCTGTGCGTCTTGTGGTCGAAGAACTCATCGGACGACCTGGTAAGGCCTAAGGCGCCTCATCAGCACGTAGAAGCAGATCGCACATACAGAGAGCAATGAAAACCACGCGGCCGCGGTCGGCAATGCGTCGGCGGCGTGAGGCACGCGGAACAATCCGTGCCAGACGATCTTGACCATCTCGGCGACGTTGATGAGATCTCCCCATCGCGTATCGAACATGGCATTGAATGCCTTGGCAAAGCCGAAAGGAATGACGAAGATCGCAAAGAACGCTGCACGAGCCATCATCTTCCAGCGTACGAAAGCGGAGATGGCTAGCGAGAGTAGCGATAGGACCGCGATCCAAATCCAGGAGCCCACGAACAACCCCACCGCAGCATAGTAGTTCTCGGAGAGCCACTTCCACCCTCCGTAGTAGGATTGCATGGCGAAGAGCAGCAAACCGGGAATCCACGTGATCACCGAAAGCATCAAGGCGAGCACGAAGAATTTTCCCGCCAAGTACTCGAGACGACTGAATGGGCGAGCAAAATAGAGCGCGAGCGCATTGTTTCTAAGATCGGTGGAGATCAGGGCGGGGCCGAGAATCAGCGACATCAAGAAGCCGAAAAAGACGCCCACCGGAGTGAGGAAATGAACCAGGAACTTGTCACCGGTGATGGCGAGGGCCTCGGAGGGATCGACATCCGGCCAGTAAGGGAAGACCGCCGCAAAATTGTGGTAGATGTAGATTCCGCAGCCGATCCCTAGGGGGTAGACGAGGGTGAAAACGAGGAAGGCGATGAAGAGTTTCGACCGAAAGACTTGGCGATAGGCATTGCGTGGGATGATCGCCAAACGGGACCATTCCGCCGTGATCGGTCCGTTGTAGCCGCGATATTTTCGTTCATAGACCGCCATTGGAACGTCCCTCCATGGCCTGGTCCTGCTTCGGCTGCGCCGCCGTCGCGTTTTGACCGCCGGTATCGTTCATGGCGCGCTGAAAAATCTCTTCTAGCGAGTCGCGCTTGTAGGAAACGCGTCTCAACTGCACGCGTCGTTCAGCCGCTAGCCGGTAGATCAGCCCCAACTCGACTTGGTCGGGGAGGATGGCTTTGATGCGGTTCGGTCGGGAAATGTCGCAGGTGCAGCCGAGGTCTTGAATGGCTTCGGCTAGCGAAGCGCGATCTCCGACGGTTTCGAGTTCGACGAACTTCTTGTCTGCCTTGCGTTCTTCCTCGAGATTGCAGGTGGATGCGATTCTGCCGTCCTTGAGAATCAAGACCTCATCGCAGCACTCTTCGACATCACGCAGGAGGTGCGACGACAACACGACGTGCATCGATCCCTCCTCCCGGATTTCCTGGATCAAGCGGATCATTCGCTTGCGATGGGGGGGGTCGAGCCCATTGGTCGGCTCATCGAGAAAGAGGATCTTCGGTCCATGGGCAATGGCTTGAGCGAGCTTCGCCTGCTGTTTCATTCCCAAGGAGAAGGATTCCATCGGTCGGTACCGTGCCTCACCTAGGCCGACGTAGTAGAGCGCTTCATGAGCTCGCTCGAGCGCCTGTCTTGGGGGGAGCCCGCTGATTTCGGCCATCAGCCGTACGTACTCCACGGCACTGACTCCGGCGACGAACGAGTCGTTTTCGGGCATGTAACCGATCAGTCTACGCAGATGCCGACTTTGGCCGACGATGTCGAGTCCAAGCACGCTGGCCGCGCCCGACGAAGGCTTGAAAAAGCCGAGCAATGTGTGCACGAGCGTCGTCTTGCCCGCGCCGTTCGGGCCAAGCAGGCCGATCGATCGCTCGCGCACCGACCCCGTCAGGTTGTCGAGGATTCTCGTGCGGCCGAGATGGACGCAGAGATGATCGAAGGTCATCGGGCAAGCACCGGCTTCGGGAACCCCGTCGGAGCGCGTAGCGATCACTGTGATTCCTGCACCGAAGAGCTTGCATCCGAGACGGTACCTTCGCTCGGAAGGAACATCGTATCCGAAAGAATCTCGTTCATGCCGAAAGCGCTGGTGAGTCCGATCAGGTTACCGAGTTCCATGCCGAAAGTTCCGTTACCCGTCGTGGAGACGGCGATTTCGCTGGCACTTGCGTGCGCATAGATCAGGGTCGCCGGTGCCTCGTCGGCAAGCTTGGCGAGAAAATCACGCTGCTCGAGGGAGAGTTTTCCGGCGATGGAAGAGAAGCGACTGAGTGGACCTAGCAGGCTTCCCATGTCTTGATACAAGATACCGGAGAAATTGACGTCGCGTCCCTGGGGAAGGAGGTCGGTAAAGGTACGTGAGGCGGCCAGCGAGTACGCGTTTTCGTAGTTTTGCATCGTTCGCTCGAGCAGAGCCAAACTTGGCGTCATGACGAGATAGCCGTCCGCATAAAGGTAGTAGACCGAAACCGGAAGGCCGTCGATGCGCAGAGCATAAGCGCTGCGCCCGCGGAAATCCGCGCTTTCGAGACGAAGTCCGGAAATCATGTTGCCGCGATGAGAATTCGTGGCGATCCACTGATTGATCTCATCGATGAGGCGAACGATCGCCTCTTGTGCGGCCTGTTGCTCGTAGATCTCGAAAACCACTTTCCACGAGGGTGTCGGCAGAATCGGGCCGTCGAGTGCGATGGCGAACTCGCCTCCGAGAGGGCGGGCGAATTCGCGAATCCACGCGAGTTCCACCGCAGGGTCGAAGCCCGTGGAATCGTGCAGCCACGATTGCTGCCGGAAAAAAGAGACAATGTCTTGCAGCATCGTCTCCGGCGTCTTCATGACGAGAGCGGCGGCCACATGCGCATCCGGGGAGATGAACCCGAGGCTGCCCATCGGGGCCGGTTCGGCTAGCCAAGAGGCCATGCCTTCTCGCGGTTTGTCGAAAGAGACGACGACTCGGTTTTCGGTTTTGTTGCGTACGGTCTTGCGTTCGAAGAGCACATAGTCGATATCCTCGAAACCGCCGGCATGACTCGTCTGTTGCTGAATCCCGGCAGTGTCGCTCTCCCCGAGGATGTCGTGCATCGCCGTACGAACGTCCGCGCCGACGAGCCAGCCTTTGCCGCGATGATAGGCCGTGGCAAGTTTTTCATGGAATCCACTCCTCTTGAATGGGTTGTCATCGCTTTTCCGGCGAGCGAGCGTGTCTCGTATGCGAGCGGGATCCGGAGAAGCGACCAGCAAATCGCCGTGCAGCCAGACGAAGAGAGTTTCGTCTTCCTTTGCTTCGCGCTCCGGCCGTCCCCTGGAATCGAGGAAGACGACCGGGGCGGGCCCACCGGCCACGACGGACGCCATGCCGAGTTCGACCGATAGCGCTTGCCGCAACGCCGTCGCGTCGGTGATGTCGGCGAGGAGAAGGAAATCCGGCGCCCCGGCGCCCACACCGATTCCTCCCATGGAGATCACGACCTCTTCGCCGATCAGGTTTCCATAGAGCCGGACGCGATCGAGCGCGGCTACGAGGGTCTGCTCGGTACCGGTCTTGCGCATGTTCTCTTGCCACCACTGATTCAGAGCCTCGTTCGAGCGAATTCTATCGAGCAGCACGTCGGCCGCGCGCGTCAGATTGTCGGCGACATTGGGAATGCTGATGTAGACGACGGTCCCCGGCGGGACCATGTCGAGCAGGCGCGTGCTCGTCGTCGGCTCCTGCGCCTCGATACGGTCGAGATCTTTCCGGATGGCCGAAACGGTTTCGAGCAGCGCAATCCATTTTTCAGCGTGTTTGCTCCAGGCGATCTCATCCTCGAGCGCCACATATTCGAGACTCGGGCTGGTAGAGTGCTGTTGGCCGGGCAGCAGAATGCTTGATGAACCTCCCTCTTCGATCTCGACGCGCCCCTCGAAAACGGAAACGCGGGATCCGAGGGTTCCGCTGTTGACGCTGAAGACCGTGCCCTGCACTGCCACACGGCAGTCATCCGTCTTCACGAAGAGATGTCCCGTTCCTTGATCCGACGCCTCGATCAGAACTTGGCCGCGCCGGAGATGCACGGTCGTATCGCCTAGCCACTGAGACAGGGAAAATTCGGCTCTTGCGCCGATCTCGATCACTGACCCATCGGGCAGGGTGATCGAAGCATTGGAGTTCTTGCCCGTTCGGATCCACTCGCCGTCTTGGATCACGTCCTGCGATGTGAGCACGACGCTGTCTTGTCCCATCAGCCGCAGCAAGGTCCCATCGGCCTCTCGAATCTCGCCGAGAGTTTTCTGGGGGCTGACCATGAAGAAAATCCCCGCGGAAGATGCGATCAGAACGATGGCCGCAACGGCGAGCCGCAGGAGAAGGGAGGCCCGATCGTCCTTTTCGTCGGAAACATGCTCGCTTTCCTCCTTGGCCAGCGAAGCGGCCTCTAGCGAGCCGTGCTTCGATGCTTCGGCGAGCGCGCGCCGACAGGGAAAACACTCGCGGATGTGGGAGTCGAAGAGGATGCGTCGTTCCGCAGGCAGCGTCTTGGCGATGGATTCATCGATCAGTTGCCGGAAGTCCTCGCATTCCCTAAGGACGGAGAAGGACGAAGAGTCGGAAGGAGCCGAGGAATCCTCGGCGAGTTCGGTAGTGATGCGCTTCCAAACTCGGGACGACGCCTCGCTCAATGTCGAGTCCTCTAGATTCCGGCTCCTGACGCTGGAACTGAGTCGGTCGAGCACTTCGTCCCAATCCCGCGGCTCGCCGAAAGCCGATTCGTGGACGGGTGGGTCGTTCTTCTTGCGCGTCATGATGTATCTCCGAGATGGCGGCTCAGTTTTTCTTTCAGCTGCGCTCGCGCGCGGTGTAGCGTGACGGCAACGGCGGAGCGGGTCGATCCTACGATGCGTGCGATTTCAGTGTTGCCGAGTCCTTCGAAATAGCGAAGCGCGAAGACTTCCGCCGAATGCGCGCTGATCGTTCCCAAGGCGTCGGTGAGATGACGCTGCATTTCCTTTTCCCTATGGATCTCCTCCGGATCGCTCGAGAGCGGCGCCCTCGATTTCTCGTCGGGCGTTTGCTCGAGCGGCACCTGTCTCTTGGAGGCGGGGGAGCGCACCTGATCGAGAGCTGCATTGACCGCCGCCCGGTGAATGTAGCTGCCCGGTGTCCGGCTCAGGTCCGGCGGTACGTCTCGCCGCGCGATCTTCAGGAAAACCGTCTGCACGACATCTTCCGCATCTTGGAGGTTCCCGACGATCCGGTAGGCCGCGCGAAACGCTCGCTTGTGATGATCTCGGAAGAGCGCTTCGAGATCGAAAGACGGCTCGGGTCCCGGCGACCGGGTGGCTTCTGCCCGCACGGGGGTCTCCTTGTTACTTTCCCTGTCCATGAGGAACGACTCTCCCGTGGGATGATTACAAGAGATCCCGGCTTGGCGGCCGTCGACCGGAATTCGGTGGAATCGCGGTGGAGATGATGTTTCTTAACTCGTTGAGAGTAAATGGTTTCTGGATGAATGCGACCTGTCCGCCCCCTCCTAGACGTTCCATCGCTCCCCGGGAGTCGAAGCCGCTCATCAGCACGATGCGGACCTGCCGGGAAATGAGCCGGAGTCGATGAAACGTCTCTTCTCCGCCGAGGCCGGGCATGGTGAGATCGAGCAAGACCAAATCCACTTCTCCCTGCTTTTCCGAGAAGATGCGGAGGCCTTCCTCGCCTCCATCGGCCTCCAAGGTACGATAGCCGAAACGCGAGAGCATGTTCGCAGCCGCTGCGCGGACCGTCGGTTCATCGTCGATGACCAAGACCGTGCCTAGGCGTTGGGGCATCGTCTCGCGAGCACTCCCGCCGCCCGATGTGAAGCGATCGTTCTCCATCTTTTCGTCCCTCGATCGCGTGCGACCTCTAGGAGTCCGTGCGCTCGACATCCGTAGCCGAAATGCTCCGGACGAGTACCCCGTGTGCCGCGAACCCTCGGCGAATCTTCCCGGTCGACTCCTCGTGTCGGCGAATGCGTGAGCCTACCACGAATCATTGCTGCAACGGCGTGATTCCGGCGCTCGCCGATCGCTTCGGCCGCGAGTTTCCTAGGGGCCCCGCCGAGCTTGCGCTATAGTCCCGCGATGCCGGCGCCTCGTCGATCCGTTCTGATGCTCGTATTCGTCGTTCTCTCCGTGATATGGGGGACGACGTGGTCCGTGATCAAGATCGGCCTCGCCGGGGCTCCCCCTTTGACCGGTCTGGCGATACGCTTCGCGATCGCGGCCGCTTTCTTATTGGCGCTCGCGCGTTGGTATCGGATTCCTCTCGGTCGCAGCGCGCTCGAGAGGCGCCTATGGCTCGTCAATGGCCTGCTGTCTTTTTGCCTTTCCTACGGGGTCGTCTATTGGGCGGAGCAGCATATCTCCTCGGGACTCGCCGCCGTCATCTTTGCGACTTACCCGCTCTTCGTCGTCGTGATGGCGCATTTTACCTTCGAAAACGAGAAGATGAGCAAAAGGAGCGTGAGCGGTGTGGCGATCAGTTTGATCGGTGTCGTCACGATCTATGCAGACGGGATCATGTCCTGGGGGGGCGGCAAGCAGGTCTTCGCGTCACTCGTTCTGTTGGCTTCTCCGCTAGCTTCGGCCGTGGCGAGCGTGTCGATCAAGAAATGGGGCGGACGGATGCATCCGATCTCGATGACGGCGGTGCCGATGGGCTTGGCCGCGGTGATGATGGGAGTTCTCGCGGCGATATGGGAGCGGGGACAGCCCGTACATTTCGATTTTCCGACGGTCGCTTCGATCCTCTATCTCGCCATCTTCGGCTCCGCTCTGACGTTCAGTCTCTATTTCTGGGCACTATCGCACGCCGCGGTGACCGAATTGTCGCTGATCGCTTATACGATTCCCGTCATCGCGGTCGTGATCGGAATCGTTTTCCTCGATGAAGCGATCACTACCCGTACAATGCTCGGTGTGCTGCTCGTCATCGGCGGCATCGCTCTTAGCCAATCTCGATGACGCAAGGGGTCGCGAGCGGCGTGCGCCGACGGCTTTCGGGATAGGAGAAACTCATGAACAGGCCATGGGTCGTAGTGGATTGCGGCGCCTCAGTGCTTTCATCGCCCGACGGTTGGCGGCAGATGGCCCGACGTATCGATCGGCTTCGGAAAGAACACCGCATCGTGGTGACGCTCTCGGCTCTCGACGGCGTCACGGAAGAACTCGATGCCCTGCTCGCTTCGTCGGACAACTCGGATACGGATCGCGTGCTTGGGACGATTCGGCGTCGTTATGGGGACTTGCTCGAGGCCTTCTCGTTGTCGCTCGGAAGCGACGATCGATTGACCCGTCTATTCGATGAGGCTGCAAGGCGGCTCGAGGGGGTGCGTTTGAGCGGTGAGGCGCCACCGAGACTGCGCGCTAGGATTCTCGCGACGGGTGAGCAGGCATGTGCGGAGATCGGATGCCGGATCTTCCGAGCACTCGGAATCGATGTCGAGGCACTCGAGGTTGCGTCTCTGCTGACGACATCGCCGCGCCCCGAGGCGACGGAAGAGGAGCATTTTCTCGATGCGAAAGTCGATCTCGCTTCGACCGAATGGACGCTCTCGTCACGACTCGAGGAGGCGGAGGTGCTCGTCGGCGAGGGATCGCTTGCCGGAAGTCCGGAAGGCGAACTCTGCTTGCTCGGACGGGAAGGGCGCGCAACGGCGGCCGCCCCGCTCGCCGCCGGTCTCGGAGCCGAGCGCCTCGAGGTGTGGGGCGCGTCGCCGGGCCTTTTTACCGCCGATCCGCAAAGCACTCCCTCTGCCCGCTTGATTCGGCGCATCGGCTATCGCGAGGCCCAGGAAATGGCGGCGATGGGGGCAAGAGTCCTTCATCCGCGGACCTACGAGGTTCTCAGGGCACGGGCTGTGCCCGTCTCGATCCACTCCATCACCAAGCCGGAGGCCGAAGGCACTCGCATCGGGGCCGAGGTGGAAGACCGCCGAGGCGTGAGTGCGGTGACATGCCGAACGAACGTGACCCTCCTGACGCTATCGACCGTGGCGATGTGGAACGAGTCGGGCTTTCTCGCTCGGGCGTTCGCGCCATTCGCCGAGGCCGGTATCTCCATCGATCTCGTCGCGACATCGCAATCCGCGATCACGCTGACACTCGATCAGATCCCGGGTGGTGTGGACGGGCGAGCGATGAGGAATCTGCTACGGCGACTCGAGGAACTCGGCCGCGTAGAGGTGCGCCACTCGCTCGCGGTCGTCTCCATCGTCGGCCGTGGGGTACGCAGCGTGCTTCACGAGATGGGTGGAGCGATGGAGGTCTTCCGCGAACGGCCGGTCTACTTGATTTCCAATTCCTCGGAAGACTTGAATCTTTCATTCGTCGTCGATGAGCGCGATGCCAAAGCTCTCGTCGCTCGCCTGCACGGGCAACTCATCTCGTCTCAGGGCGATGGAAATCGTCTCGGCGAGACATGGGAGATGCTCTCGGGTCGCCTCGCTTCACTCG
>Ga0256830_1001498_pt1 | contig 16516 bp, 10 predicted proteins | sample 128326metaG_FD_190537 | JGI IMG/M metagenome (GOLD analysis project Ga0256830, IMG submission 190537) | Hydrothermal vent microbial communities from Lau Basin, Pacific Ocean - 128-326 | ecosystem: Environmental > Aquatic > Marine > Hydrothermal vents | place: Pacific Ocean: Lau Basin | collected... | reverse complement strand
GATCGCGCCCGAGACGGCGACGCGCCCGTGTTCGGCATCGGCCTCAAGCTGCACGACCAGATCAGCGTCGCCGTTTACAACGATATTGGCGTTGTGGGTGGCGACGATGACTTGACGCTGACCTTTCAGTCGGCGAAGTGCCGGTAAGACCGTTTCCCAGAGGAACCGATTGTCGAGTTCATCTTCCGGCTGGTCGATGACCAGAGGTCGATCATCATGCCCCTCAAGAAGGAGGGTGAGCAAAAGACTCACGCGCTTGCCGCCAGACAGTTGATCGGCCCGGCGGTATTCATCGTGGTCGACACGAAGTTCCAACGTGTATTGGTCAGGGCTTCGAAGCGAACGTAACTCGAAGCGCTTGGCCTCGGAAAAGACCTCTTTGAATCGCTCCGCCACGGTCGCCGATACGCCTAGGTTTCCGAGTTTGTCGTTTTCTAGCGCTTCGTAGATACATTCGGGTGAGGGGCGTCGGCCGGGTTCCAGGCCGTTCCACCAGCGGGTGATACCTCGCTGATTGAAACCAACAATGAACCGCTCGAGATCATCTGATACTCCGTGGTCGATACGCTTTACTCGGATTCGGCCATTGAACTGACGCTCCACCCTCTCTTTCACTCGATCGAACGTAGCCCTTTGCTCGCCAACGAGCCGCTCTCTTTCGCGCATGTCCCGCTCGAAGGTTTTTTGCGCGGCCTTGAGCTTCGAATCAATGTCGTTGAAGGCGGCAGTGTAGCTGCTCAGCATCCCGGCCTTGCGACTCAGCGTCTGAAACTCCGCGAGTTTCTCCGCTCCATGGCCTTTCTCGGCAAGCTTGCGCGCGACAGTTTGGCGCTCAACTTCGACGGCGCGCTGCAGGACATCTCGAACTCGCCTCAGCTCGACCGCCCACGCTTGGACGGTCTTCATCGCACGGTCGGTGTCTTCGATAGCTTGCGTGTGTAGGTGTCCCAGGCCATCTGGTGGCGGCGGGGCCTTTATCCGTTCCAGGCAAGCAACGATCTTGGCCTCGACCTCCGGATCGATGCCGGCCTCCTCAATCACAGTACGGAGGGCAGCCATCTGCTCATGCGCATCGGCGCTGCCTTTTACGGCCCGGAGTGTTTCGCCATGGAGCCTTTCAGTCGCCTGCAGCGCGGCGAGGCCAGCCTCCTCGAAGGCTTTCAGCGCATCCTTCGCTTCCCGGGCCATGGAGAGCTGCTGCTCAGCTTCGGCTCGCTGATCGAGCAACTCTCCGATCTGTCGGGCCTTACTTGCGAGGGCAGCATCCAACTCGGCAAGACGCTTACTTCGGTCCAGGATTGCACGCTGCTCATCGGGGACTAGGCGCGCGAGGATGTCCTCCACTGCGCCGGGATCCTGGGCGAGGCGCTGAAGCTCGTTCTGAGTGAAGAAGATGGCCGGCCAACGCTCGTGAGGTGATCCCGCCCGACGGCCTGGCGTATCCAGCTCGACGTCAGGCCCACCGGCCAAGAAACCCTCCCTGCCCCTGGCCTCCACGTCCGCGCGAAGCCTCTCCGCAGTCGGTAGCTCCGCGCCGACATAGACCCGCAGGCCGTCGAGCAAGGTGGACTTCCCGGTCATACTGCCGCCGATGACGCACGTCAGGTCCGGACTCAGGTTGACGGTCACCTCGCGCGGCTTGTTGCCCTGTCGGCCACCAAAGAAGGCTGCTCCGCCGCGGACGGTGACGCGGCGCAGCCACGGCCGCGTGCCCCGGAGTGGGTCGGGAGGATCGGAGAGAGGATGCAGAACGCCGCCCTGGTCCCGCTCGTACGCGATCCGCATCCGCGACTCGCTCGCGAGAAAGGCCTGGCGGAGCGCTTCGATCCGCGGCGAGGCGAGTTTCACCCACGTCGTGCGATAACCGACGTCATGCTCGCCGGGCTCATCACCGGCGGCAATGCCGTAGGCGTCGCTGGAGTGGAAAAACGCATGGCGATAACGTTCCATTCCCTTTTGGAGCCAATCTCTTTTCGACTTGATCAGATCCTCGGGGAGTTTGTTGTCCGGAAGTTCCAAGCCCGCAAGGTGCGAGTGCTCAAAAAGCTGAAGGATTTGTGCTTTATGTGCGCCAAACAAGCCTTTGGGCGAATCCACATGGGGGGCAAGAACCAACACATCCCAGGGACGCGATCCGGATGACTCGCGCGGCGATTCTCGATTCATGAATTCGTCGAGTCTTTTGAAAGCTTCGGAGGCTGTAAAGTTCGAAACTTGGAGCTGTTCCCCTTGATAAGGACTCACTCCTCCCATCATGAGAGCGAAGGCTCGAAGGAAACGATCACGGCCGATCTCAGGGTCGAAAAGGAAGAGCAGATGAAGACCCTCGCGGCCTTCCTTGAAACTTGGCTCGAACCCGGGGAAGACCGCGTAGATCTTGTCTCGGAACAGAACACCGTCGCTGTCCTCCTCCGTGTTCCACACGTCGATGATCTGCCAGACGGCGCTGGTATCCGGGTCGTTGCCGACCTTTGTCGCATGCGGGGTCAGGCCGAGGGCCTGGACGCCGGCTCTGATCACCCCGCTCAGGAACACTCTCGCGTATTCCCGACACACCTCCGGGTTTTCTGGATCTCCTTTCAGTCCGGTGGGCATCTTGGCGCGCCCTCCCGGCTGATCGTCAATCGTGTGGACGTGGAGGTCCGCCTTGAACCACCGCGCGCCGGGAACGTCCTCGTGCCAACGGGGCGATGCGTTCCGTTTGAAGCTCATGTCGAAACTCCTTGCTCTTCACGCGCCGCCTGTTTTTCGGCGAGGGTCAGGTGGTGGTCGTTGATGCGGTCCCCCTTGAAGAGGTGGTACCAGGGGGAATCGGGCGGATCCTTGCCGCGGTCCTTGCCCCACTTGATGTTGGGCTTGTCGCGTAGGACGCCGGCGCCCTTCTTGCCGACGTCGCCGACCAGCAGGAAAGGCCGAATGTTCACCCGCACGCCATCGTTGATGTCCGGGCCCCAGCCCATGGGCTGCTCCTCGATGGGTTTCCACCGCACGAAGATGTCACAGGGCGGCTCGCCCTTGAGGATGAGCTTGAGCTTCTCCTGCAGACCCTTCGCGGCTACCAGACGATCCGGCGCACCTTCCTTGCCCCGCTTGACGCCGTCCTGCTGCCGGCGGATCCAGTCGCCCAGATAGTTGTAGGTCAGCGTCTCGAGCAGCTTGCGATCGAGCTTGTGGTAGTTCACCAGGGCGCTGAACCCGCCCTTCTTCAGCCCGTCCCAGATGTGCCAGATGAAGGGCCGGCTCTGGAACACTTTGCAGTGCTGAGCGAAGAACTTGTCCTGGAGCCATCTCTCCAGCGTCCAGCCCTTACAGCCAATGGCAGTGAGTAGCTCTGCCTGCTTTCGAGGCGACCACTCGTCACCGAAGGCACGAGCGAGAACGCGCTGCACGAGAGTTACTGCCGGCTGCTCACCGCGAACAGGAGGCAGGCAGACGATCCCGTCGTCGTCGATGAGGTCATCGAAATCACGGGTTCGTTCGATCCACGCGTAGGCCTCGTCGGACAACTCCAGGTTTTGACAAACCGCAGAGGGTGCGGAGAGGTTCTTGCTGTTTTCTTCCTCTGCGCTCTCTGCGGAAAGTTCCAGCTCCGCCAGCCAGCGATAGCCGAGCAGACGGGCGACGGCGACTTGGAGCGTGAAGTTGGCGCCTTCCTCCGAGATGGGCGAGGGCTTGAGTGTTTCGGGCGTGGGCCAAGGTGGGTCATAGGCCGGGCCATAGGCACAGGGCTTGGGGTGGCCGTGGAAGAGCCACTGGGTTGGGTCGTCGGAGTAGGGTTTAGGTAGGCCGTTGGGGTAATTTTCGTCGGCGACCTTTTGCCAGTATCCGAGATCGAAAGGGACTTTAACTAGAGTCGCGTTTGTGACGTTTAATTTTTGATCAATCCTGCGAACAGCCTCATAATATTCTGATGATGAGCAGAAGCACCAGATAGGTAGGAGCTTATCTCGGCTGATCGGGACAATCAGCGCGGGATTCTGATGAACAAAGCCGTGATTGTAGATGTATGTGTACAGCTGTCGCATCCTATGAACGAGCACGCCCGGGGTTCCGATAGCGCTCAAGCCCCGAATGCATGCGTTTCTTTGTCGTGAGAGGTTGCCTCGCCCTCGCTCCCACCTCAAGAGCCAAGAGTGGCCCTCAAAAACTGAATTAAAGTGTTCAGGGGAGGAGACCATAAGCTCCCATATCCTCTTGTCTGGGCACCCGACTTCCCAAAAACGCAAAACATATCTGGAATCATCCGCAGTCTGAATTCCAACAATCCCAAGAGCATAATCACCTAATATCGATATGGATTTGTCATTCACCAGCGTTATTCGAGAATCTGGACTATCCAACTGCGCCTTCTGTTCAACCTCCTTCAACTCCTCGGAAAGCAATGCCGCCGCTTTTTCTTCAGGCTTTCGCAACTCTGAGACGTCGAGGCCCACGAGGGTCTGGTCCTCGTACGGCTCGTGGTGGGTGATGGTGAGCAACGCGGTAAACGCACCAGCCGCGGCCGATGAGTTGAAACCTCCCTCTCCGAGCCGTGCGAGGACTTGCCATGTCTCCTGTTTCAGCAGCTTCTCTCGAAGCTTCCTGTAGCGGGTCAGGAAGAGCCAGTTCTGGGGAAGCACCAGGCTCGACGTTCCGCCCGGCGTGTTGAAGGCCAAGCACCTTTCCATAAAAACCGTCGCCAGGTCGTTCTTGGCCGCCGCGTAGGACTTGGCAGAGAACCCTCGCAGGGTCTCTCCCTGCTTGCCGCGGGCAAGGAAGGGCACGTTTGTGACGACGAAGTGGTACTTTCCAGCCAGCAGCTCGGCCGCGGCGACGATGCCCTGGGCTGCGACGCCCAGCTCGTAGCGCTGCGTGTCCTTCGACTCCTCGGTGCACAGGCGTCGTTCGAGGAGGGGCCGGAGTTCGCCGAAGCGGGCCTCGAAGAGCTTGCCCTCTCCCCTATCCGAAGCACCCAGGCGCCGGGGGTCGATGAGGCTGCCCAGCACCGGCGCGTCGGTGAAGAGGTCGTAGAGGCGCGCCATGCCGTTCTGGAGCCTCTCGTCGTCCCCAGCGAGCACCAGCCACTCTTCCTTCTTCGACCTCGGCGCGCGCCCCGAGCACGCAATGTGCATCTCGGGTAGCCCGCGATGACCGCCCACCGCCGGGAAGGTCCATGCCGCGAGGGCGAGGGCGAAGGCCGCGATCTGCGTGCAGCGCTCGTCGATCTCTAGCCCGTGGATGTTGTCGCGCAGCACGGCGTCGCAGGCCTCGGCTGGGCTCAGCTTCTCCTCGGCCATCCGGAAGTGGACGAGGATCTCGAACGCGGCGACGAGGAAGTGCCCCGAACCACAGCAGGGGTCGAGGACCGTGATCTCGGCGGCCGTGTCCGGCCATCCGTCGAACGTGCCGGCGGCCGGCGTCCCGTCGTCGAGGAAGCGCAGGTAGGGCATGTCGACCGGCAGTGACTCGCGGTCGTGCCGCCCGACCCACCACGCGCCCAGCGTGTTGTGCAGGAGGAACTGCACCATGTAGGGCTCGGTGAAAAGCTGAGTGACCGCCGGCAGCTCGTCCGCGCCGATCTTCACCTCACTCTTGTTGACCTCCTCCTTCTTCTTGGCCTGCCAGAACTGGTAGACCCAGCCGAGGCTGTCGCTCGCCTTGAAGATCTCAGGCGGCAGGTCGGCCAGGAGGCGTTCCAGCTCGCGCTGGCTCTCGGGCGGTAGCTTGACTTCGAGCACCGGGGCGTCGGGCCGGAAAATCTGCGGTAGCCTCTCGGCCGCATACCGCGCGGCAAGCTCCCAGCCGTTCTCGGCGCCCTCGTCGGGGGCGAGCTCCTCACACTCTTCGAGGGTAACCGCCACACCGCCTGGGTGTATCAGCACGTTGTTCTCGGCCAAGAAGCAGGCGAAGAGCATGCGATGCCAATGCTCGTAGGCGCACTCAACTACAAGGTGATCGATCTGGTGCTCGCCGCTTCGGGCGTCCCGCCTGTCGCCGAGCTGGCGGGCCCTCGCGCGGAGACGATTGCGCAGGTCGCGTTGCTCGGCAGAGAGGTACGCAAAGGGCTCGCGGCGGTGGACGGCAAGCTGCTCGATGGCCGCACGGGCGCCAAGCTCGGCTACCTCACGCGCGCGCTCGACCGTCTTCTCGAGCTTCCTGCGTTGTCCTTCGTTCAGGACCGCCATAGTCAAGCCCCCATCTCAAACTGATGCACCGGGAGCATTCTCCTCATAACTCGACCTGCTCGGCCGGCTCCATGAGCGACACGGGAGCGAGGAGCGACCCGTCTGGAAGAAGGCCTGCGCCAGAGTATCTTCGCGGTCGCTCGACAGACTCTTCCAGTGTCAGCGGCAACTCATCACGGACGAGAGCCTTGACGACGGGCAACGCAACTCCGTCAAACCAGACGTCATCGAGGGCATCATCGAGGACGGTTTCCCACAGCCAGGCCCATCGATTCCACTTCGTTTGGTCGATCTGGATTGGCATGAACCGCCTCACAGACCGCCAATCCAGCAAGAACCACGGCATGTGGACGAGCAAATATCCAACCGGCCGCCCGACGAAAGTTAGCCGCTCCAGACCGGGGACAACGCATCGCCAAGTCATAGTTGGCACTGGCGGGATGTGCTCCCGCATGCCACCCACGGCCGCTACACGGTGTGCAATGCGATGCTTTCGCAAGCGGCGAAGATTCCGCAGCGTGTGGACACGCGCCAGCCATAGATTCATGGAAGGCGCCTCGTCAGGCCGGAGGTCTCTACTTCCGGGAACATCCGGGTCCTCGGCGTACATCTTCGGGTTTGTACGCGTCTGCTTCGCGGAAACCCATCTCGTCGCCACAATCCAACCCTTGAGCGTTATGAGCTTGTCGTCCTTGGAAACCTTGATGTTCTTGAGCTGGGGCCGCCAAGACTTGGCAAGCACCGAGGAGCCCTGGTGGATTGAGCGGTGGGTTCCTTTCGCCTCCGCCACGGCAACCTTGTTGCCGTCTCCAACAAGCCAGTCGGGCATATTGCCGCCTTTCGGCGGCCGCTGGACTGACCATCCTCGTTCGGGGGTGCGCAACAGCTCCTTGACGTCAGAGAACCATCGATATTGATGCATGGAGAGGTAAGCCCGTGCGAAGATCCTACCGAGCTTCTGGCTTTCGCTGTTCTTGTGGTCGCCTTGTGCGATCCCGTCGGACCACTTGAGGAGGTCGGTGCCGGGGGCGAGCAACGGTGCGTATTCGTCGAGGAAGGGGTTGGTGCCCTCTCTCGGCGACCGATTGTGCACTTCGATGTAGCCGTGGTGAAAGACATCTGCCAATTCGAGCGGTAGGTCATAGAAGCCATCCGAACGTTTCTTCGCAACCGTGGGTGGCGTATGTTTCACCACTTCCAGAACAAGTTTGCGGGTTTCGTTTGTCAACACGCCGTTATTTGGGAAAATGCTTTGCATGGTCACCTAATCACCACCGGTCCACTTGCCTCCGCTAGCTTGTCGAGGAGGAGCTTTTTCAGATCGGAAAGCCAAGCCTTGACGTCGTCGGGGTCCTTCAATGTTCGTCCAGGTACCTTCACGTACACCGTCTCGGGCTCAATCAACTCCGCGGCCGCGAGGCGCACCTTGTCGAATCGCGCCGGCAGAGCGGCGATGCGGTCCGCCCACGTGGACAGCGACATCGCGTCGAGCGACTCCAGCACCTTGGCCTCGTTGGCGGTGTCGATAACGGGGACCTTCGTGAGCTTCTGCGCCACCAGCAACTCGTGCTTCTGCTCGGGCGTGAGCTGCGTCCAGTTCTCGTCGGCCTTGAGCATCCCCATGCCCGCTTCATGCGCCGTCTTGTACTCAGCGTGGCTCCGGGTCATCGCGTCGCGCAGCAACCCCGTGAGCTGGTCGCAGAGGGCGGGGACCGGGTCGGGATCATCCAGGAGCATGCGCTGGTCGCGGATAGCAATGACCTGCGTCTTGATCTCGGCGGCTTCCTTCAGGTGTCCGTCGGCGTGCGCAAGGAGCCGCTCGAGCCGGTGCCAGCGGGGAAGACGCTCGGCGATCCGCTCGCCGGTCTGCCGCCACGCGGCGTCCTGTTCGGCCAGCTCGTCCCGTCGCTCGTACACGGCGACGAGCTGCTCGTTGCCCGCCTTCAGCCCGAGCTCGTCGAGGTGGCTCGTCGACGGGGGCTCCGGCCTGGGCGGCTCGCCGCCCGCGGCCTGGGCGCGTTCGCGGAGGGTCTGAAGCAGCGTGGCGATGCCCGGCAGCTCCTCGCCGGGCTGACAGGTGATCCCGACGTCCTGGAGGAACTTGCGAACCTTGATTCGCTGGATCGTGCTCACCGTGACCGACTCGACGCGGAAGCGCGTCTGCGTGAGCTTCGACCGGTCCAGCGCCTTCGCGTCGAGCACCTTGTTGTTGGCGTCGGTCGCGCGCAGGTCGCCGCTCGCCACGAGGGCGTAGATGGCCCCGTCGATGGCGTCTCGCGGCCAGCCGTAGGGGCTGTCATCGAAGTGCTTCCGGATCTCCGAGCCCTTCTTGCCGCTCCCCACGAACTTCAGGATCGCAGCCGGCACGGCATGCTTGGCGACCTCACCCGAGTGGTCCACGGCTTCGAGGGCCGCCGCGTCGCCCTTGCGCGCACGCTCGATGACCTTGTTCCACCTCGTGTGATCGGCGGCGTCGAACTGCGGGTAGAGCCGGACCACGGAGCCCCGGGCGGCCTGGGCGACCTTGTCGGCGAGGTCGTTACCGAACACCTCCTGGCCGCCTCCATGGAAGACCCGGGCGCCGGCGAACACCTCGTCGATGAGCCCGACGAGCCGCCGCTCGGCCTCGCTCTTGCGGGTCTCCATGGCCTGGCGCGCCTCGTCGCCCTCGGGCGTGCTCGGCACGCCGCGGACGTGCAGCGTCGCCTCTGCGGCGCGAAGGCTGCCCAGGGTCTTGCGGATCTCCTCGGCCGTGCGCTTGGGGATGAACAAGAAGATGGTGGGCGAGTCGCTGCCGGCGGCCCGGGCGTCGGCGAGCACTCTCTTCTCATCGTCGTCCCAGCCGTCGCGCACCCAGACGTGGATGGCCTTGTCGGCCCCCTGCGGCTCCTCGGGGCCGAAGTGCGGCGTGATGCTCCGTTGCTCGCGACACTCGCCTTGGAAGACCTTCACGCCCTTCAGGCGCTTGCCGCACTCGCTCTGCAGCAGGTCGGCTCGCTCGCCCGCGACCCGCTGCGGGTCGCCCAGAATGCTGGCGATCTGGCTGCGGTACTCGTCGTTCCAGGCACTGCTCTCCCGGGTCTGCATGCGGTACTCGTCGCCCACGCGCATGACCTTCCCGCTCTCCTCGAGCTCGGCGAGCAGGGCGGGGATCCGCTTCCGCAGCTCGGTGCTGCCGCCCTTGAGATCGGTGACGAGCAGATCGGCCAGGGCGTCGGCGTTGGCCCTGATGCCGAGGTCCGCGCCGGCGTCGCGGGGCAGCTTGCCGATCAAGAAGATCAGGCCGCAGATGCGCGCCTTGAGCCGATCGTCCTCGGAGCCCGCCCCCAGCTCCTTGATGAACTCGTAGATCTCGCGCGGGAGGATCCCGGTCTGCAGGAGGTTGGCGGCGATCTCGTCGTAGATGAAGTCGCCCGCGACGACGCAGCCGAGCTCTTCATCCGCCGTGGAGCGCGTGGCCTCGTGGACGACCTTGAGCTGGTTGGCAAGCTGGCGGCCCGTACCGCTCTTGTCCACGGCCCGTAGCACTGCGTTCCAGAATCGACGTCGTACCGGAAGCAGTGGATAGTCGGGCGCGAGAACAGCGCGGTCTTCCGACCGATGCGCGACCAGTGTCCCCGTAAGATGACGACAGATCTCCCCAAGGTTGTCGGTTACGACCTTCTCGACGGCGGGGACCTTGTCGGCCTTCTTCGCCAGGATGACCTTCCGAACAACAGTGTCGGCATCTGTGTCAGAAAGCTCGATCGGCACCGTAAAGCGACGCATCAACTTCTGAAGCAGCGGCGTGCCGGCCAGTGCGGTCTGCCCGGTGGCAACGAAGAGGAGGCGCCCGCCGAACTGCTTGCAACAGGTCTCCGTAATCTCCTGGACGGGAAAGGAGCGCGCCGAATGTTCTTCGATATACTGCTGGACCTCGTCGAGGGCGATGAGCGTGAGCGGGAACTTGCCGCCTTTCGTGAGAGCGTCGCGGATGGCGCTGACCATCTGCTCCGTGGTGACGTCGGTGACCTTGGGGAACTGCTCGCGCAGGAGCGCCCGAGCCTCCTGGGGGCTACCGGCGAAGTCCGGGTAGACGTCCAGCAACGCCGTGGCGATGTGGGGCGACACGTAGAGGTTGCGCAGCTCCTTGCGCCAGTTCTTGCCGGCGGCTTCGACGTGCTTCTTCACCGCGTCGAGGTAGCCTTCGTCCCGTAGCCACATGACGAAGCGGGCGAGCGGGTACTGCTCTGGCAGGCCCACCGACTTGAAGACGAGGTGGAGCAGCTCGAGCCGGACGTAGTCGCCGGCGCCGGAGCCCAGCTTGCCGGAGGCTGCGTGCAGACCTGCCTGTCCGCGGGACGCAGGCAGGTGACCGAGCTGGCGAGCGGTGGTGGACAGCTCCTTGAGCAGATCGCTGATGTCGGTGGGGAGGTCGACGAGCCCGCGGGCGGTGGCGCCGTCCGCGAACTCGATGTCCACCCACAGGGCGCGCAGCATCTTGACCAGGTGGGACTTGCCGCTGCCGAAGAACCCGCTCACCCACACGCCCGGCTGCATGGGCTGGTCGAGGTTGCGGAGGTAGGTGTCGAGGATGCGGCGCAGCCCCACGGCGTACTCGCCGTCGCAGACGAAGGTCTCGAGCTCGTAGCGCAGCGTGCGCATCTCGGCGTCGGACCGACCTTCAGTGACTTCGGCCACGCCGTCGTTGAGCAGCCGGTTCTCCGCGGGATCCTTGAGGTAGACTTCTCTGTTCTTCATCACACCTCCGCTCCGTCGTGCGCGGTGATCGGGACGGCCATGTAGTTCCACCCGTCCCGCGCATCGAGCAGACGGTAGTTGTTGTCCTCGTGCTCGCCGGGGAAGAACACGAGCAACCGACCCGGGATGCTGCCCTTCACCTTGGGATCCTCGAGAACCTTGGATGCTCGAGTGAACCCGAAGAGGCTGGCGATTCCCAGGATCGCGACGACCGTGCCGGGCCCGACGTCCTCGGCGCCCAGCGCCGTGCGCACCTGCTCCACCACGTGCTCGTGGTAGTCCGGCAGCAGCAGCTCCAGGGCCTCCGGATCCTCGAAGTAGCTGTCGCGGTAGTCCTGCTCGGCCATCCAGCGAGGGAAGCTGTCCGTCAGGTCGCAGAGCTTCCATCCGTGCCCGGCGCGCGTCGTGGCGATCTCGAACTCGTCGATGCGGGCGCGGATGCGGCGCTCGTCGGTTTTGTCGAAGACCACGAACCACACGCGCTCGGCACCTGAGAGCCGCTCTTCCCACGGCAGCTCGACGAAGTGCTGGTAGCGGCGGATGAGGCGGTCGACCCTACTCATGGAGCAACTCCTCCTCTTCGGGGCGAAGCCAGTCGGGGAAGCGCACCTCGATGACGGAGCCCACGCTCCGGAAGTCGAGCCAGCCACGACGCGACGCGGCCCGCGCGAAGTCGAGCAGCCGCTCGGTCGGCGCGTCAAGCAGGCGAGCCCACGTTGAGGCGTAGAGCCGCTGGGCACGTCGCCCCTCCAGATACCCCAGGAAGAGGGCGTAGGTCGTGCTACCCGGAGTGGCGCTGGTCCGCGCTCGTGTCTTCTTCAGATGTCCCGTCAGATGGCCGGACTGGGTCCACGACGAGAGCACGTTGCGCGCGATGGAGCGCTCGCTGCTCTCGCTGAAGCGGCCGGCGGCTTCGCGTCGAAGCAGCTCCTCCACGTCCTCCGGCGTGATCTGGCTGCCGACCTCGGCGTCCAGCACGACCTCGGCGGTCATCCTGAGGAGCGGGTCGCGCGCGAAGCCGCACAGCAGCGCGAGCAGCGGCCGCCCCTCGGCGTCCACGTCCCACAGCCGGCGCAGGGCGCGGAACACCGGGACCGCCGGGTCGAGACCGTAGAGCGCCTTCAACTTCCTGGTCGTGTGCTCCCGGGTGGTGTGCGTGCGCTTGCCGAGGACGTTGTCCTCGACGATGGCGCGCCGGTAGTCTGCGATGCCTGCGTCCGCCGGCGTCGCATCGAGCAGCAGCTCCAGCTCGCGGAGCATGAGGGTCCTGCTGGAGTGCGTCCCCCGGTCGCCATCGCGGAAGCCGAGACGACTCCTGAGCTCTCCCGAGTTCGACCCGGCCATCGGGCGATCGTGGTCCTGAACCCTGGCCGGGCTCACCATCCTAGTCCTCCCCCTCTTGCTTCTCACACTTCGGGCTCGCCGCGCTCCCGGCACCCACTCAGGCGTCCACCTCGTCCCGCTTGAACTTCCACAGGCGCCCGATCCGGTGGCCCGGAAGTCCCCGGGTGCTGAGCCAGGTGTAGACGGTGTCCCGGCTGATGCCGAGGTAGTCGGTGATTTCCTCCACGTAGAGGCATCGATCGTACATCGGTCCGCACCTTTTCTCAGGACCCTGGAAGCCAGTTCGTTGGTCGACTCTTGATAACAGAAGGTGTCCATGGGCAAGAAGCCCTTTGCGGGATTGAGCAGTTTAGATGCCTGCTGAATCCGGTCTCTGCGGGTAAAGCGAGAAGTTGGTGCTTGATATCGCTGATGCAATTTAAGGAGATCTTTGCGGTAGGGTCACAATGAGAAAACCTCTCCCAGTTTGGCCGCAGGCGGTGCTCGATGCCGTCCGACGCTCGATCCGCGAGTGGAGCGGTTCAGAGTATCCTCGATCCTTGAGTTCGACGAGGAGTTCGGCGTATCGGGGTTCACGATTCCCGATACCTCCGGGCGTTGGAGGAGAAGGGCTCTGTGCGGGGTGAGAGTAGTTTCCTAAGCAACCTCGAGTTGATCGGTCAGGTCTTCATGAGACGACGCCTCGGAAGCGGCGAGGCGCTATTCGCCCTCCGGGTTCGGACTGGTGCAGGTTCCGGGTCTGAAAGAAGGGGCCAGCCTCGACCACGCCTCTCCCCTCACGTCGAGGGCCGACGAAAGGCTCCGAAGGGCGGAGGGGTGCTTGGCGTCGTGGCGGATGCTGAAGGGCTCCCTTTCCTAGGTGCTCGGCGGGGCCTTGGTCCCGAGCTGGGCTGGAAGGCTGAGGTCGGGTTGGGGGGAGGTTCCGACCTTTTCGGGGGAGGAGGATTGCATGCTCGGGAAGAAATAGGTATTAAGGGTCCTGTTTTCCGGAATCTCGAGGTCCCGTTCCGGGCGGGGCGAGGAGCGAAGCGATGGAGATCCAGGGCTGGATGGTCAAGGCGCTCGGGGAGCCGATGGTCCTCGAGGGACGCGGGGAGGAGGCGGGACCGGGCGAGGTCCTCGTCGAGGTCGCGGGCTGCGGGGTCTGCCACACGGATCTCGGGTACTACTACGACGGGGTCCCGACCCGGCATCCCCTGCCGCTGGTCCTCGGACACGAGATCTCGGGGGAGGTCGTGGCCGCCGGCGAGGGGGCCGAGTCCTGGCTCGGGGCGAAGGTCGTCGTGCCCGCGGTCATTCCCTGCGGGGAATGCGAGGCCTGCCGGGACGGGAGGGGCTCGATCTGTCCGCGGCAGGTCTTCCCCGGGAACGACGACCACGGGGGCTTCGCGACCCACGTCAAGGTCCCGGCGCGCGGACTCTGCAGGGTGCCGGAGCTCGAGGACTCCGCGGTCAATCCGAAGGGGCTTCGGCTTTCCGACCTGGCCGTCGTCGCGGACGCGATCTCGACTCCGTACCAGGCCCTTCTCCGCAGCGGTCTGCGGGAGGGGGACCTCGCGGTCTTCCTCGGATGCGGAGGGGTCGGCGGCTTCGGGGTGCAGATCGCGAAGAGCATGGGCGCGAAGGTTGTGGCGGTGGACGTCGACCCGGACCGGCTCGAGGCGATGCGCGCCTGCGGCGCGGATCTCTGCGTGGATTCCTCCCGGACGGAGTTCAAGGCCATGAAGAAGGAGATCCGCGCCTTCGCGAAGGAGCACGGCGTCCCGACCTGGCGCCGCCGGATCTTCGAGACCTCCGGCCATCCGAAGGGGCAGGAGGCCGCCTTCGGGCTGCTCGAGCACGGCGGCTTCCTCTCGGTCGTCGGATACACCCCGAGAAAGGTCGAGGTCCGGTTCTCGAACCTGATGGCCCTCGACGCGACGGCGCAGGGCAACTGGGGTTGTCTCCCCGAGCACTACCCGGCCGTCGTCGACCTCGTCCTCTCGGGCGGCGTCTCCCTGGAGGGATTCATCGAGCACCGGTCCCTCTCGACGATCAACGAGACCTTCGAAGAGATCCACGAGGGGAGGGCGCGCCGGCGCGTGATCCTCGAACCCTGACCTTTGCCCTGAACCCCTGGAGCGAACCATGGACTTCAAGAACCACGACCTGATCGGCGATTTCGAGTTTCCCGGAATCCGCTACGAGGAACGCCCGCTTCTCGGACCCGACGGAACCCCGGTCGAGGGGCTCCACGAGGTCTGGATCTGGCTCGACAACCCGAAGCAGTTCAACTCCTACACGACCGAGATGGTCAAGGGGGTGATCCTCGGGATGCGCAGGGCCTCGAACGACCGGGCCTGCACGAGCGTCGTCTTCACCGCCGTCGGCGACCGCGCCTTCTGCACGGGGGGGAACACGAAGGAATACGCCGAATACTACGCCGGCCGGCCGGAGGAATACCGGCAGTACATGCGGCTCTTCAACGACATGGTCACGGCCATCCTCCACTGCGACAAACCCGTGATCTGCAGGGTCAACGGGATGAGGATCGCCGGGGGCCAGGAGATCGGCATGGCCTGCGACTTCACGATCGCGCAGGACCTCGCGATGTTCGGGCAGGCGGGCCCGAAGCACGGCTCGGCCCCCGACGGGGGCAGCACCGACTTCCTTCCGCTCTACGTCGGCATCGAGGCCGCGATGGAGAGTTGCGTGCTCTGCGAGCCCTGGAGCGCCCACAAGGCCAAGAGGCTCGGCCTGATCACCGATCACGTGCCCGCCCTCAAGGTCGACGGGAACTTCGTTCCGAACCCTCTCGTCACGGTCGATCGCTGGACCGACGACGATGGCCGCATCGTCTACGGGGAGCCGAAGACGGGGAAGGCCAAGGAGGAGGGGAAGGCTCTCCTGAAGAAGGGGGAGATCGACCTGTCCCTCCTGGATGCGAAGGTCGCGGAACTCTCCTGGAAGCTCGCGAACATGATGCCTGGCTGCCTGACCAAGACGATCGAGTCGGTGCGCAAGCACAAGCTCGCGCACTGGGACAAGAACCGCGAGACGAACCGGGCCTGGCTCGGCCTCAACATGATGACCGAGGGCCGGACCGGGTTCCGGGCCTTCAACGAGGGGACGAAGGCCTGCCGGGAGGCGGATTTCCTCCTCCTGCGCCGGAAGCTCGCGGCGGGCGAGACCTGGGGCGAGGACCTGATCGAGGCCGTCCTCGCGAAGGCCCACGGGAAGGCCTGAGAGGATGGACCCCGTCGCGAGGGAGACGGCCGTCATCCGCGGGCTCCGGCCGGAGGACCGGCCGGAGGTCGTCAGGATCGACGGCCTGCACCGCGGGGGCGCGCAGCCGGAATACTGGGCGCGCGTCTTCCGGGGGTTCTTCCAGGAGGACGGGGAGGAAGGGGTCCGCGTCGGATACGCGGCGGAGGAGGCGGGGCGGCTCGCGGGCTACGTGCTCGGCGAGGTGCGCGCCTTCGAGTTCGGATCGGAGGCCTGCGGCTGGATCTTCGCGATCGGCGTCGAGCCCGCGCACCTGCGCGGCGGCCTCGCCTCGCGGCTCCTCGCCGCGGCCTGTGCGGATTTCCGGAAGGCCGGAGTCAGGACCGTGAGGACGATGGTGCGCCGGAACGACGTGCCGGTGCTGGCCTTCTTCCGGAGGAACGGATTCGTGGGCGGCAGCTTCGCCCAGCTCGAAAAGGAACTGGAGGTGGAATGATGGGGCTTCCCCGGTTTCCCGAAGGATCGCCCGTTCGGATCGAGGAACTCGAGGGCGGGGCCGTTTGGAGGGTCCTGCTCGCGACGCCGAAGGCCAACGTGCTGGACGCGGCCAAGATCCGGCTGCTGACCGATGTTTTCGCCGCGGCCGGGGACGACAAGGGACTCAAGGCCGTCCTGCTCGAAGGGGAGGGGCCGAACTTCTCCTTCGGCGCCAGCGTCGAGGAGCACCTCCCCGGCTCCTTCGCGGAGATGCTCCGGGGCTTCCACGGACTCTTCCACGAAATGCTGGACGCGGCGGTCCCGGTCGTCTCCGCCGTGCGGGGTCGTTGCCTCGGAGGGGGGATGGAACTCGCGGTCTTCGCGAACCGCGTCTTCGCGAGCCCGGGGGCGGTCTTCGGGCAGCCCGAGATCGTGCTGGGCGTGTTCCCGCCGGTCGCCTCGGTCTTCCTGACCGAGAGGATCGGGCGCGGGCTCGCCGAGGACATCTGTCTCGGCGGGCGGGACCTCTCGGGCGAGGAGGCCGCGGCCCACGGGCTCGCGGACGCCTGCGCCGAGGATCCCGAGGC
>Ga0256830_1001497_pt1 | contig 16523 bp, 11 predicted proteins | sample 128326metaG_FD_190537 | JGI IMG/M metagenome (GOLD analysis project Ga0256830, IMG submission 190537) | Hydrothermal vent microbial communities from Lau Basin, Pacific Ocean - 128-326 | ecosystem: Environmental > Aquatic > Marine > Hydrothermal vents | place: Pacific Ocean: Lau Basin | collected... | reverse complement strand
GTGCTCGCCTTTCCCGTGGATCCAATCCGCGACAATGACAAACCTGCCCGGTAGTATGACGACACAGCGCTCATGGAGCAGCCCTTTTTCCAGGCGGGTATATCCATCGTGAACAGCCTGAAATACATCGGCGGCGCCAACTTTTCGCGCGGATCTGCTTACGATCTTTGCCCTTCTCCCGACTCTGAAGCTTTTCCACACTTCGGATTGATTCTCGCCGTCGATTTCCAAGGTGCTGTGCGCTGCTGTCGAACGCGAGTACTGTCGCTCGGGGCATTCCATGTAATGAAAGACCCCCGTATCGGAGATCCAGCGCCTTCCTTTCCAGCTCATCTCGAAAGAGAGGGCATCGGCGTGAAGGTGTCCGGGCTGGTAATCCGGCGCCCCCTGCCCCGCGTCAAAAACCAGGAACAGGTCGGAGGAACGGTGGACAAAGTATCCCGACTCGCGTCCATCCGCGGGGGACAAGTTTGACAGCGTCTTTTTCGTCATCGCTCGGCCGCTTGCGAGGACGCATTCAGTATCGATGAAAAACGGCTTCGTAGAATCATTGAGAAAAGGAATTTCCCGGTCTGGATGGAGAATGTACTCCAGGAAGATCGTCATTTTCGCCGCTGTACGTTCGACGCCAGAATCGATCGTAACACGAAGCGATTCAGTGGCCTCGAGGATATCGATCAAGTCATTGAGGAACGCCACGTGGTACATCGGGCTCATCTCAAAATGGCAACCGTCAGCAAGTACTTGCTCACGAATTTCTCTCGTCAGGAGATTTTCCGCGGTTGCCAACCACCTGCGAGTTTCTTTTCCATGCAGGAACAATCCGATGAGCATGAGCGCCTTGATATTCTGAAAGAGATGATTCGCCAACGTACCACGTTCCAGGTTGGCATGAAGTTCACGACCGTGCAGAACGAGATCGCCCAACATTGTTCGCATTCGTCGATCAACGGGAGACATACCGGCCTTCCTCAGCAGGACGTAAACGCGAATCCACGCCTCGATCCTCTTGGAAATCACGTACGGGTGCCACGCCGCTTTTCTGCTGCCCTTTTCATCCAATGGAAAGGCTTCCCTCCACCATGCGATGAAGTCCAGCGTTGTCTCCGGGTCAAGTTCTTCCGCGTTTTTCAGCAAGGGCGCCAGGTAATCATGGTAGTGATAATGATACTGCCAGAGCAATGGAGCCCGGGAAATTTCCGTGCGCGCCGCGAAAGGATCCCGTGGAATGACCCGCGATTCGTTCAAAAAACTGAAACGCGATGCTTTCACATCGATCGATTCATTCCGTACACACGAAACGAGATCGGGAAAGTCCTCCCGTGCTTCCGCCTTGGGAAGATCCTCGAAGCGCACCGGGCGTCCATGCACGGGAAGGATGATATTCCATGCCATCCCTTTGAACGTTCGAACCAGGCGCCACCATACCTGGGAAGGTTTGAGGTACCACAGCGACCAGAAATACACCTTCAAATTCTTTAAAACCACCTGCACGACCTAATGAGTGAATGATACGTTCATCTTCCCAGCACCAGCATGGGATGAAAAGGCTTCTCTCGTTACCGCACCGGTGGAGCACAAAAGACCAGCTCTTCGTCCCGTGGTTCCACGGGAGACCGGTCAACGAAAACCCGGTGCCATTCTTCCAGGACCAGCAACGCCCAGATTTTCAACGCATTGTCCTTTACACCGTTGTCGTTATCTTCTATCAATTTCGTCACCATGCGCAAATCGAAGAGTCCACGTTGTTGGAAGGAGCGTGAAGAAAAAACATCATGAAGATATTCCTTGAGGTTATTCCGAACCCAGTATCGCACGGGGGGATTGAAGCCGGTCTTCTTGCGACGTATGATCGCGTCCGGAATTCGCCCGTTCAACGCTTCCCGAAGAATAAATTTCCTCGTCAGCCCGTGTATTTTCTGCCGGTCGGGAATTGCAGCGACGCGTTCCACAAGCGCTTTGGCGAGATACGGCACGCGCATTTCCACGGAGTTCGCCATGCTCGTCTTGTCGCTATTCTCGAGGTTCAAGCATGGTAAGAAGAGCTTCTGATCAAGGTACAGCAATCGCTGGAGCAATGTGGCTCCTTTTCCATCCTGGTAAAGCGACCGATAAACGTCGTAAGTGTTTGCCGGCTGTATCCCGGTCAGTTCCGGCAGCAGCAAGCGATTGATTTCATCCTGCTGGAAAAAGACGGAGAATCCCATGAAACGAAGAAAGGCGTCTTTATCGGCGTGGGCGGCAAGCAGTTTCAAGCGCCGTACTCTTCCACTCATCGCGCGATCGTCGAATGAACCTTGTACGAGTGTAGATATTTTATGGAACGATCGACGTATCCATCCCGGCAAGAATTCTAAAGCATGAACCGCCACGTGGCGCGGATAACCGGCAAAAATCTCGTCCGCGCCCATTCCGCTGAGAAGCACTTTCGTTTGCGACGCCGCTTCTCGCGTCAGGCGATAATTCACGATGATCGTGGGATCGGCAAGCGGTTCGTCGAGATGAAAAACGACTTCAGGCAAATCGCGCGTAATGTCCGGGTTGATGCGTAATTCATAGATCGGCAATTTCATCTTTTCAGCAACCATCCTCGCATAATTGCTGTCCTCTTCAAACACGTCACCTTCCCGTTGATCCTCGCCATAGGTGGCCGTGAAGATACGAACAGGCGGCTCGGCGTCATGGATGCACTCAAGAAGGCCCGTACTGTCCAGCCCTCCACTGAGAAACAAGCCGACAGGCACGTCGGCGACAAGCTGAGAACGTGTCGCCTGTCGAACGAGATCGTACAACTCGTCTGCGTCGATGGGCCGAAGTTCGTCTTCGGAAGGCAACGGCACATCCCAGTATTGCGCGATGCTCATTTCTCCGTCTTTCCACTCAAGAAGATATCCCGGGGGCAGCTTGGCGACGTCGTTGAAAAAAGAAAGCGGGTGAGGCGTCCAGGAAAAGGAGAGATAATACGAAAGGTTTTCGTATGCCGGCGCCGATAATGAAGCTTCAGCCTGGAATAACGCCTTGGCTTCGGAAGCGAAGAGAAAGCCGTCCTTGTGATGCGCGTACACGAAAGGTTTGATTCCCAGCGGATCACGCGCGGCAAACAAAAATCGCTCCATCCGGTCCCAGACAGCGAAGGCAAACTGGCCGTCTAAATGATGCACGACCTCACGTCCCCAGTGCGAAAAACCATTCAGCAAGACCTCGGTATCGCTTTCAGTGCGAAAGGTATATCCCTTTGATATCAATTGACTACGCAGGTTCCTGTAATTGAATATCTCGCCATTATACACGAGAACGAACCTGCCGGTTGCATCCCACATCGGTTGGCGTGCTTCGTGACGCAGATCGATAATGCTGAGCCTGCGGTGCCCGAGAGCGACGTTTCCTTCGTGGTCAAACCAGTACCCTCCGTCGTCAGGTCCTCGGTGGATCATGGCATTCGTCATCCTTCGGACAACGTGGGGATCGGCACAGCCCACCATACCAGCGATTCCGCACATATCAGCTTAGTCAGCCCATTTTTCGACAACAGAGAAAAACGACGCGGCAGCAGCTTCCACGGTTGCGTCCCTGACGCAATTCTTCCGATACGCCACAAGATCGGGATCGCGTTCATCAAGCGCCCGTTGAAGCGCGTCACGCCATTCATTCGTCCCGGAAGCAATGTAGGTTGCCCCGGGATATACTTCTTCGACCTCGATAATTGGAACGGAAACAATTGGCTTTCCGATGGCCATGTATTCACGATACTTGATAGGACATGAATTGAGAATCCACGCGGATTCCTTCCACGGCATCAAGAGTGCATCCGAATGTTCTCCGGCAGCCCGCAGTGCTTCGTAATTCATGGATGAAAAGAAATGGACATTCGGTAAGCCTTCCAATTGGGGATACGGGTGTGTTTTGCGTCCGATGAGCACGAAATGCCATGAAGGTCTATCCGCCGCCAACTCAGCGATCAGCACATCGTCAAATATCCCTTCCATTTGCCCCCAATACGTAAAACGCGGACGGGGAATGCGGCGAAGAAAATCCGGTTCGGGTCGTGCCCTGTCATTGAGAAATGCGGCATCTACTCCATGCGGAATGTGAACAACATTGTCTCTTTTTCTGGTAATACGCCGAAACAATCCCAGCGACGCGCATACAACCGCGTCTGCGTTTCTCACGAGCATTTCATCATGTTCTCTAATCTGTGAAAAAGACATGTTTTCGTAGTATGATGAATAGTCATCTTTCACATAGTAAATGAGCCCGTTATGATTAATCTTGTCAACGAGCAAAGCTGCAGTTGGAATAGCAGAAACAATGACAGGATTTGAAAGACCAGCCTTTTTCATTGCATAAAGTATCTGCAAATGTAAGATAAATAGATTAAAGCGCCGTATCGAATCAATTGCCCACAAAGGAATTAGCAAAGGAGTCAGAATAAAAAGATTATTATCATTACGCCTGATCCATCGAAACATACTTCCAACTTTTCTTACCCCTCGTTTTAAAGTCGATATTGTACGAATATTTGGAAGTCCAATACCGATTGAATTGACAAATAGAATTCTTTGCCCATCGCGAGCGAATATTTCAACCCATCGTTTCTCACTGAGGGGATTGTGTAACCACCAATCCATCCCAGCGAACCAGAGGATGTCTCGCTTAGTCACCTTTACCACCAGGATTCCCAATAAGAGTACGGTACGCATTGGCAAGACATTGGAACTCCTTTTCCCAGGAGAACATTTCTCTCGCTCTTCCGGCTAGAGCGCTTCTATTAACCGTTTCTTTTACCTTCATGACAGCCCGCGCAATATCTTTAGGCGATTCCGGGTCGCACCAGGTCCCGAATTCACCGTCCTGAACGAGCTTTCTCAACCCGGGAAAATCACTGACCACCACCGGTACACCGGAAAATGCATATTCATAGAATTTGTTTGGAGCTGCAAAGTAGTTGTTGCGCCCCCTGTTCCTGTATAATACAATCCCTATGTCCGCCGAGGAAATGTACTCCTGAACATCGTTGTAAGAGACCCTGTGTAAAACGTGCAACCTGGATCCCATACCGGCTTTCCGCCCTTTTTCCTCGAGAGATGACACGAAAGCACGCTCTCCCGGGCCCAACAGTACTACGTGAACGTCCTCTGGTAACCAGGACAGGCTGTCAACAAGCTCCGGCAGGCACCGCGAAGGAGACAACAATCCATGATAAAGAACGAGAACGGTATTTTCTTCGATGCCAATCTTTTTCCTCAAATCCAATCGATTTGTTAGGGGTTTCCAGTCAGGGATATTGCGTACGATGACCGGACGTTTCCTGGCGCCGAATTCCCGATAAAATATCTCCGCACGGTTCTCCTCGGGCACGACTACGAGATCAGCACGCCTTGCGACGAGCATCTCAAGAGGTTTCCAGCATCTCAGCAAAGGTGAAATCTCCGTTCCCGCTTCACTCCATATTTCATGGGCATGGTAGATCATTTTTCTTCCTGCCAGCCAGCAGCCCAGAAACACCGGGAGCATGGCGGGCATATCGTGTCCCACGTACACGTCCGCCCGCGTCTTCAGGATACGCGCCAGGGTTCGAACAACAAACTCAATGTAACGAATCAATTTCAGGCCGGCTTGTTGACTCGCTGTCAGTTTTCTCCCGGTAAGGGAGATAAAATGAAAGCCCACGTGATCGAAGTTGCTTTCCAGCGAAATCGCAAGAACCTCCGGCGATTGTTCATGCGGGTAACGAGGAGCGATAACTGTTGCATGGATGTTGTGCTTCCGATAGTGAATCAACTCATTACGCAAAATCGGCAACGCGAATACGTTCCCGAAAAATACGTGGCAGATTGACACCTGACCGTTGCTTTTTCTTCCGTTCATCATGTTTTCTTGCGTGTTTTTCGACGAATCAACCCGCGAATAAAACCGGCAGTATGTGCCAATTCAATCAAATTGATGAGCCCGAAGGCGGCCAAGGACACGTGAATCGGGTGACTCCCCCATTTATATTTCGGCCAAAGCCGGATAAGATGAACAACCAACGCCAGGAGCGCCAATCCCCACCACAGCGGTTGATATGCGCCAAGGATCAGGATCGTAACGGCAGCCAACCATTTCATGGACAGGAAGAATGTGCGGCGAGCTTTGAATCCGGTTTCACCGTCGCCAATTCCATAAAGCCAGTACTGCCGAAGAAACGATCTCATCGAGTGACGCGGGAACCATGTTACGCGGGCGTCCCATCGCACGGCGAAATGTTTCCCCAGCTCCTTTAAGCGATGGCAGAGAGCAGTGTCCTCTCCCGCGAAATACAAGTGTTCGGGATATCCCCCTCCTTCCCAGAAGATCGTTTTTCGGATTGCGAATGACCGCGAAGACGGAAGAAACGTATCCTTATTCCGGCTGTCCAGAGGCAATGTGGCGGCCGCGGCAATGGATTCAAATTTGCTCCTTCCTACGACCTCGTATCCCCCCGCCACTGCGTCGATGCCCGCATCTTCCAGTAACGGTCTTGTGATGCGATAGAGCCAGTCCCGATGAAGCAGGCATCCCGCGTCCGTAATTGCGAGTATGTCGTACGATGAATTCCTGATTGCTTCATTGCGCCCCTGGGCGATAGTGAAGCCGGGGCGAATTTCAAGCTTGATCGTAACGCCCGGGAGCCGCCACGACCTCAGAATGTCCACTGTTCGATCAGAGGATCCACCGTCACATACCGAGATTTCCACTGGTGCGTGCGTCCCTTTGCACAAGCTCATAAAGAACTCGTTCAGCGTCGATTCTTCGTTCAGGGTTGTCAGTATCAGCGCGACTGGAAGGATTTCAGGCATGGCGAGGTGTCCGAGCATCGTAAACCGCGAAGGCGGCGAAGGTAAGCCCCATGAGAAATTTCAATCGCGTATAGTACATGAAATTGAACATGATAACTGAAAACATGATAAAATACGCCAGGACCGTCCATGTATCGATCCGCTTAACTTGCTGTTTTACGAGCAATATGCCCTTTCGCCAAAAGCGGAAAAAGGTACCGTAGATGACGAGGACACCGAGAATTCCGACCTTCAAAAGAAAATGAACGGGATCAAAATGCGCTGACGTATGAACTCCGGTGAACTGTTCCATCAATCCAAACGACGACATGTCAAGAGGATGTTTTATCGCAATTTCATACCACGGCGCTCCCCACCCCAGGCCCCATAGCCACGCTCCTTCGCGACTCAACGTTTCCCATATATTGATTGCTGACAGGACGCGCTGGCCGATCGACATATCACTGTATAGTACGACGGCATCGAACCAGTTGAACGAGCTCTGCAATACGTAGGCAATCAGCTCACGGTTGCCCTCGCTGAGAATGAAGTTGTAAAAGACAAGGATTCCCGAAACCAGGAAAACAAGCGCGGTTATCACTGTTCTTATGCCGACTTCTTTTCTGAATAAGACGAAGATAACGATTAATGTCACGGAGCTTAGAACCATCGTAGCACGTCCCAGGCTGGCAACGACGAGCACGGTGAAATACCCCGTGAGCGCAAGCATGGCGAAACGCAACCGTCGCGAATCGGTTCTGTAGATAAAGTACGTTCCCACCCAGATGAGAAGCCCCATTGCCACGAAAGGAATATCGCTCCCCATGAAAAGGCGTCGATACTCGTAGCCCGAAAACAACCCGCCACCCATGTTATAGCGAATGATAAAGAAGATCGATTTACTGAAAATGATGACCAGGAACATGATCACGATCCTGGTATAGTCACGAGGTCGTCGGAAGATTCTGCTGGCGAGAAAGTAAAACGCGACAACGTATCCCAGGTCTTTCAATTCCCACGTGTAATTACTCCACTTCAGGAAATGAAACAGCCCGGTAATCGCGGCAAACAACCAGAGAACGAGAAGGGGAAGAAAATACAGGTCCAAAGGAAGGATTTTCCAATACCCGCGCTTGCGGGACTCGTACATTTCCCTAATCGCCAGGGCCAGCACGAAAACAGCAATAGAGACATCCATCAGCGTCAGTCCGAAGACTTGCACGGCGACGACTGACGTCGTCGATCCTAACTGCTTGAATGCCGCCGTGCTGCTGAGATTGAATTCCTCGTATGAGAAAAGGAAGATCAAAAAAAGAAACAACGCTGTTCGAAGGTCGATGATCATGATGCTGATCGCTGCGACCAGCATGGCAAGAGCCGCTAGATACGCGGGCGATTCAATCATCTTCGAAGCGGTAAAGAGAAGAAAGACGACGATGAGAATGACCGTAACGCTTTCACCGAAGAATGTTCGAAGCCACGGCCGCGTATTCCACGGTATGACTAAGGCTATTCCCCTTTTCATGTCTTAGAAAACTCCCATCTGAAAACCATCGCGCGTATTCGTCTCACGTCTTCCATCGTAATAATTCTACCGGCAACAATCACAAGAATCATAACAAGCAATGGAAATACCATAGCGCTCCACTCGCTCTCAAATCCGGCGAGAGTATATACACTCAAGGAAAGAACAGCAGCTACGACGACACCCGCGATTTTCGCAACCGGCAGTTGGAAACCGAAGATTCTGATTACCTCGACCGTGTACACCACGAGAGGAATGATCTCGGCGGCAACAAGCCCGATCGCTGCTCCCTGAATCCCCATGAACGGAATCAGGATGAACTCCGCTCCGACCATTACAACAAGAGCGACAACATTTGCCAACACGACACGCCAGACTTCTCCCCCAACCATGAGGATGGTGCTTCCCATTAAACCAAGCGCGTTCAAAGGGATGAACCAACAGAGGAAGCGCAACACGACAATGGATTGGGCATATCCATCACCGTACAAAATGCGAACGATGAAGGGCGCAGCGACATAGAATGAAACGGCAACGAACACGGAAAAAACGGCCAGGTAAAGAGAAGCTTTTCGATACAAAAAACGCGCCTTCTCCCTGTCGTTCTTTATCAACGTTCCCATCATGGGATACAGCAGTGTTGCGGACGCGCCAATAAAAAACAGGGATGAGACAATCAGCCTGGAAGCCGCCGCGTAGAAGCCTACTTCGGTATTATCCGTGACAAGCCAGGACAGAATAATCACATCCAGTCGTTGCATCGCAAAATGCGCTCCATTGAGAAGCAAAAAAGGAAATCCCATTATCACAAGCCGCTTTAAAACAACGGGATCCGGTTTCCATCGAACCCTTGTGCGAAATCGGGCAGACCATGTTTTTCCAAGCACAAACTTGATGACTGCAATCAACGAGCTCGCAGCCACCAGCGCCAGTATCCCATGGTGAAGCATGATCACAACGGTCACGGCAACCGTATATAGCAGCATGCAGAAAATCTCGATAACGGCGAAAGGATATAGTATGGATTTCGCGCTGAGTATGGCGTTGTACGTGTTCGCCAGTCCGCTGAAAAAAGGTCCGATGCTCCCCACAACCAATGCCGCAAGCAAAACACCGGGATACCCCGACGCTTTGCCGGTCAGAATGATCAGTCCAACGATGATCATACCCGCAGCCACCTGGAGGGCAAAGAAATTGTCCAGGTATATCTTTGCGCGCGATTCATCCTGGCTCACTTCTTTGATAACAAAGTTCGTCACCCCCAGGTCGGTGAACGCCATGAATATCCCGATAATATTCATCACGACAGCATACCCGCCGAGGACTCCCGCACCAAGCTCCCGCGCAAGATAGATGGACACCCATATACCCACAAAGCGGTAGAGAACCCTCGAGACGGCAAGGCTCCAGACGTTTTTACCGATATGTTGTACGACGCGGTCGATCACCGGACGGGCTTTAACGGTGCTTTCACTGCGCGCACCAGGGCGGCCAGTTGCGCCGCCGCCGGCTTGTAAACATACAAATAGACGGCAAACGAGAACGTCGCCAGAATAATCATACCGGCCGACACGTTCTTGTACTTTCGGTAATACACCATATCGTTCCGGAACCTGAGCCAGGCTGCATCCCGCTCGTGAAAAAAGGCCCGGGTCGTCTTTCCCGGCTCATGGCGGATAGCGACTTCTCCGCAATAATAATTCCTGTATCCGCGTTGCGCCAGCCGTTCAGAGATGATCTGTTCTTCGGCAAAGAGAAACGTGTCCTCATCAAAACCGCCCACCTCTTGAAAGGCGCTGCTGCGAAAGAGTAAAAAACAACCCATGAGTCGATAGACGTACCCCTCTTCAATATCCGTGATAACATCGGAAATCACCTTGCTCTGGAAATAGGTTCCAAACAGCAGGTGAATGATCGGGTAAAACAGGAACGCTATGTACCGCTTGTAGATGGACTGGTATTTGAACGGTCCCTGCCACGTCGCCGTATGGCTGATGATTCTTGGACCGATGACGCCGATATCACGCTGTTTGTCGAGATGACCAACTAACGTCGAAAAAAGAGTGCTCGAAATACATTCGACGTCATTCCCACAAGCAAGAAACACATCGCTTCCAAAGTGATGGTTTCCTATCGCGAACGCCAGGTTATGTCCTTTCGCATATCCCTGGTTTTCATTATTAAAGATATAAATAATACCATCATCAGCCGTAATCGTGCTCTCATTCCAGGTTCTGTTTTGAATATCGACGATGCGCAGCGATGGAAATACGCCGGCCAACTCTTCCTGAATCATGGCCCTGTCTTCGCGGGAATATAATTCAAAATTATCCAGTACCGCGATTCGACAATCCACTCTTTCCCTTTCGAGCTGGTGTAGCATGTGTCTCAGGAAAGCTTTCGTCTGCTGAACCTGTCCGTACGTAACAACTGATATGAGGAGGCGAGGCATGGCCGTCTTCATCACTCCGAAGGTTCGAGATGCGCACTCACGCCGTGTTCCAACTGCCAACCTGCGGCACGGTGGTTAGATATAGAACCATGGTCCACATGGGATCGTGTTGCTCGGAAACCGCTATGATTTTTCAAGCGAGGAACGTTCTGGTCGCCGAGTCGATTTTCGGGATTTCGTCGAAGAAAAGTAATCCGTGATGAGGATGTAGGAAACCGAAAAGAGAATGCTGAAGAATACCGTAAGAATCATCCATAATGCTCGCCGGGGCGAGGAACGCATCAACGGCGGAACCGCTTCGTCAAGCACTTGGACCGTGGGGGTATTTCGACCTTCCTTGACCCGGTCCTGATAATACTGCTGGTTTAAGTAAATGATTACCTGTTCGAGCACTTTGACCTTTCGCAACAAATTCGCCAGATCGCGTGCCACAACAGGAATCTTGGAAAACGGGATAAAAAATTCATCGCCAAGTTTATCGGCGCCGGAACTCAGGGCGTTATATTGCGCAACCAACTGTTCAACTTGGGTCTCCAACTCTTCCACGACGGGGCTGTTTTCCGCAAAATCCTGTTTTCGCAACCCGAGTTCGACACGAGCTTTCAGTATTTGGCTCTTTAACTCAGCGGCGCTCTGGAGCGCGGCCTCCAGTTGTTTTTCGACGATCAACGATTTGTGCTCCTCCTGGTACCGCACCATCTGATTATACGCGCTGTCGAGGTCTGCCTGCGTGCGTTCTATTTCTTTCTCGATGAATTCCCTGGACACTTGAGCCCTAGTGACCAGTTTTTCCCTGTTTACACGATCGAGCCAATACACGTACTGGTTCGCCAAGTCGGCGGCAAGACGCTTTGTCGAGTCGATTTCTTCCTCCGAAGGAAAATAACCGGTACTCAGTCTGACCGTAACGTTGATCACCCCGTCTTTTGTAGCTTCCACATCGGTCAGTTGCTGCAATGGTTTAATTGCGAAACGGTACGATTGGTCGGCGGGGACACCGAAATACGAAGCCAAGTCGTTGCGCACGATAAGGCTTTCAGCAACGGTCCTGCTTTTAAGCACTCGAACGTAGAGATCCGCGGGTCTTCCTCCCAGCCCGAGAGTCGAACCGATATCCATGAACGGCAGCGCGTTCCCCCCCCCGGTAAGCAGGGAGCTCAACCCCATGTTATTGCTCTCCGGTGGCACAGGGATAACCGTGACTTGCGCATCGTAGCGTTGTGGCATGATGAACACATAGATGAGCATTACGATTGATGCAATACCCGTTATCCGGTATACCGTACGCCGACGCTTCCATACCAGCCGCGCCAGTGAACGGTAGTGCTCAACTTCCGTCATAGGAGTAATGTCCTGGTCGTGTGTTGCCATCATCCCTGTCAGCGACTTACCGCAATGATTATTCCCACGATTCCTGCCAACTGAGAGATGACCCCGAGGGTTGTCAGAGCAATCTCCCAAAAACGAACCTCGGGAACTTCCGGTACCCATATCGTGTCCCCCGGCTCCAGCTCATAGCTATCCAGTTCGTCCGCGTCAACCAATTCGCCGGTCCTGGCCTTGACGATACGCACGTCGCCTTCGTCGGATCTCCAACCGAATCCTCCGGCTGCGGAAACATAATCCAGGTAATTCCACTTCGGGTCATAGATCACGTTTCCCGGACTGTTCACCTGGCCAATAATACTAATGTAGTTCTTCTTTTTCGGTATCTCTACGACATCGCCGTCCCGGAGAATAATATCTTCGGTCGAATCGCCGAGGATGAACAATTTCTTGAAATTCACGACCATCTGCCCGCGCCTCTCGCGGGATCGAGCCTTGAAATACTCGTATTCATCCTCCCGCATATCGGCGGGAGACATCTTCTTCAATCGTTCGTACTCCCGGTCCCGTTCTATTTCCGACCCGCGTCTTGTCACGGTGGCTTCTTCCAGCGACGCCTCTTCCGTGAAGCCGCCCGCGCGCTGAATCAACGTACTGAGCTTGGTTCCGCCAATTTCAATCGCATACACACCGGCGTACTTCACCTCGCCGTACAAATACACCAATCTCCTGAAATGATACCGCGGATATGATCGTACCAGAACAAGGTCTCCGGGTTTCAGTTCGATATTTTGGGATTGATCATCCGGATAATTCTTCAAGTCGAGAAAAATCCGGTACGTGGAAACGTTGTCCTCCTTGAATCGCACCAGTTCGACACTATCCAGGAATGCAGACGCCCGAAATCCCTGGCAAACCTCGATGGCGTCGAAGAGTCTTTCGCCCGGAACGTAGTCTATCCACCCTTCCGTTCCTACGGCACCCAGCACTCCGATCATCTGGTCGCGAGGAGGGAAATAAATAACATCCCCGCCGGTAACAAACGGATTCCCCTTAAGATCGCCTAAACGATAATACCGCAGAAGATCGGCGGTCTCGACCTTCCCGTTCAATCGCTGAATACGGATATTTCGCAAAGCGGTCGTATCCGGTATAGTACCGCCGATGCGTTCCAGCGTTTCAGACACCCGCGCAGATGCCGGTAAGAGAACAACCCCCGGGTACTTGACAGCCCCCGCTATCGTTACTTTCACCTTTCGCGCCCTTGCCAGGCTCACCAGTATTTCCGCCCTCGGGACATCGCGGCGGATTTGTTCCTTGATCACGGAGCGAACTTCACGCAAGGTCATGTCACGCACGTAAATCTTGCCGAGGTTGGCGATAATAATCGCGCCGTCGGAATTAACGACAGGCTTGTAAGAGTAGTACTGGGTCCCGAATATGCTGATCGCCAGTTGATCTCCAGGACCGACGACGTACGTGGAATCAACAACCGGGATTTCCAACGCTCCTTCTTTTTCTTCTTCCGTAAAAGCCTGTGACTGCCTTCGCAATTGGTTTTCTTTCTTGTACTCACCATCGACCTGGCCATAGAGCATTTCCCCGGAGAGGAACAGCATCAGCAGCACGATGAAAGGCCAACATCGAAACAAGCGGAGATTTTCAATCACGGCAATCTCTCCCGTGCATACAGTGTTGCGTTTGGATACATTCACGGACGGAAATATCGCAGCTTAGTAGCGACACCGGCTATGACAACCATGCACACGGCGATGCCCAGCAGCACCCCGGTCTCACCTTCCAGCGAGACCAAAACCCCGAGAATCCCAAATGCCCCGCTCCAGGCGTATAATGTCAGAACTGCGTGCTTCTGATCCATCCCCATAATATCGACAAGACGATGGTGGATATGGAGACGATCAGCCCGGAACAGGTGCCGTTTGTGCGTTGCCCGACGCAGAATGGTCAGAAGCATATCAAAAAGAGGTATTCCAAGAACAATCACTTGCGATAACAGGCTTTCCGGCCGATGCTGGAAGTCAACATGGTGAATCATGAGAACGGAAAGAATGAAGCCCAGAAAGAGGCTCCCGGTATCACCCATAAAAATTTTTGCCGGATGAAAATTAAAATACAGGAAAGCGAGAGTTACCGAAACAATGATGGTTGCCAGGAAACCACCGCCAACATCTCCATGAATAACAGAGAGAATGGCAAGGAAACCCGCCGCGATTGCCACTATTCCCGCTGCGAGCCCATCGAGTCCGTCAATCAGGTTTATGGCGTTACATAATGCCGAAACCCACAGAATTGTAAATGGTACGGAAAGCCAACCAAGTTCGACCGGCCCCCAGAACAGGGTCGGGACACTCCTGATCTGCATTCCTGCCAGGACCAGCAGACCACCCACTACGACCTGAACCGAGAACTTCTGGATGAAATTCAAACCATGCAAATCGTCGAATAGTCCGGCCAGGAGCAGTATAACGGACGCCAGCGCCAGCCATGGAATGATCGGCAGGAAAATCCGTCCCATTTCCTCGTTGATGGTCATGGCCAAACCCATGGTCAGGAACAAGGACAGGATAAATGACACTCCACCGATATTCGGAATGCGCTCCTGGTTGACCCGGCGCGGCGACGGCGAATCATAGAAACCGAATTTCCTGGCAATACCGCGTACAAACGGTGTCATGACGAGCGTTGTCGCAAAACCGATGGTAAAGGTCAGCAACAGGCTTACCAGAAGAGGATCGGGAATAAGGGTCCGGATAAAAATCATGAAGTGGGGATCACCATCGAACGTTTCAAATTACAACAACGAGATGTACCGAGGGCGGGACTTGAACCCGCACGCCCTTGAAAGGACCCGAGATTTTAAGTCTCGTGCGTCTACCAATTCCGCCACCCCGGCCTGGATTCGTTGTGTTTCAATATCGTCTCGTCAAGATTTATGCTTCCGTTTCTTGAGGCGACGGGCGGATTCGAACCGCCGAATAACGCTTTTGCAGAGCGCTCCCTTAACCACTTGGGTACGTCGCCAGTGCAAAAACTAAGATAGCTACTTGCGTTCCAAAAGTCAAAGCCTATTCATGATGTTTCGCTACGGGTCGAGTGGTTTTGGACACCTCCCGGCCTCGTTACACCACACTCCGAACCACCAACCCCACAGTGTCGCGTTTACTGAATTTGAATTATTCCCAAGTTTCAGTATCCTTTTGGCTGTAGATCGTTGGATATCGTTCATTCCCACTCGCCTCCTCATTCTTTTTGGATGCACCCGTAAAACATTGTTCCTTCAATCCATTGCTTTCGACAGTACGAAAAATATTCTCCGGCAGCCGGATCGAAATTGTCCTGAAGGTTCTCCTAGTTGTTGCGCTTTCTGTCGGAAGTTTTTCGCAACTCGAAAATGGCCTCGCGGACAACGGCGATTACACAAGGGTGATGACGTGGATATCTTCAGGGCCGGTAGGGTTCTCAAAGAACTGGCCCCCTTCCGGCACCACGGATTACCAGGAGCGGTTTTTCAATTACTGGCTTCCCTACTGGACACTCGATTTCCCGCTGGCTTCCCGCTGGGTTACATCGGTCCTGCTTCTTTGGATTCCGGGTGTCCTGCTCAACATGGTATTGATCTCTCCATCCGTACTCTGGCTACCAATGCTTTCAATAGCGCCACGGTTTTTGAGCATCGTTTTGCTTCTTGCGCTGTTCCGTTGGATCGACAGGCATGCGTCGTCTTACCGCTCGTTGCTTTACCTCACCTTGTGTTTTCCGTACATCTTGATTGCAATCGATAAGGATTATCTCGCATACTTCAGCACGTTCTATCAGGAACCGGCGAGCATTGTGTTCATCCTGTGGCTCGTGACAGTTTTTATTGCCTACAGAAGAAAGAACACGCGGGCTATCCACGTCGTAACGCTGGGCGCATTGGTATTCCTTGTCACCGAAGCAAAATTCAGCAACATCTACTGGCCGCTCTTGGCAGGCGCCGTCACATATTTCTTCTTCTTGCGAAACATGCCACGCAAAAGAGCAGTAGCGTACATGACCTTGATCGTATTGCTCCCCTTTACCATTTCCTTTCTGCAATCTTCTCTTGTCGGATCCAGGTACGCGAATGCATACCAGAGTCTTTACTGTGGCGTGTTCGTTTTCAGTGATCGCCCCCAGGACCACCTGGCCCGGCTCGGGCTTGAAGGTACCGAGGAATGTTTCGATATTCCGGCCTACACTCCTCTCGGTGAAGCATGCATCGACCGGCACCGCGATAAAATGAGTCATATCAATACGGTTTCCGTCATAATCCACGAACCCATCATCGCCTTGAGGATGTTGCGTTTCGCGGCTGATAGTATGCAACGCGCCAACATCTGGTACCTGGGCAAGAACGTCCTTCGTAATTTTGAGGGACAGC
>Ga0256830_1001496_pt1 | contig 16535 bp, 10 predicted proteins | sample 128326metaG_FD_190537 | JGI IMG/M metagenome (GOLD analysis project Ga0256830, IMG submission 190537) | Hydrothermal vent microbial communities from Lau Basin, Pacific Ocean - 128-326 | ecosystem: Environmental > Aquatic > Marine > Hydrothermal vents | place: Pacific Ocean: Lau Basin | collected... | reverse complement strand
GGGATACTTGGGCTTGGGACCACGCATCTTTTCACCTCCTGGCCCAAGTATACCCCACTAAGTCAGTTGTTCAAATTAGGAACGAATTTACGCAAGGATGTACTAAGACCAATGAGACCAGTAAGACGAATAAGACCAGTAAGACCAGTAAGACCAGTAAGACGAATAAGACCAGTAAGACCAGTAAGACCAGTAAGACGAATAAGACCAGTAAGACGAATAAGACCAGTAAGACGAATAAGACCAGTACGCTCCACGTTTATTTATTGTACCCCAACCATCCGCCCATTTCGAGCAAACTTTTACCGAAAAATCGGGTATGATCAGAGCATATTCTTCTGGTTTCCGCAAGCTGTGACCTTCGCCCCGTCCTCATGAACGCAACCATTCCCCCTTCGCTCTCCCCCCTGCGACGATCCGATTTGCACCCGGACCCAATCGTGCAATTCTCCGAATGGTTTCGAGCCGCGGAAAACACCGGCTTGCCCTTTCCCAACGCTATGACGCTGGCGACCGCCAACCGGCACGGGATTCCCTCGGCGCGGATGGTGTTGCTCAAAGGGTTTGACGCCCGCGGCTTTCGTTTCTTTACCAACTTCGAGAGCCAAAAAGCCCATGAACTGGCCGAAAATCCCTTTGCTGCATTGGTCTTCTACTGGCAGCCACTCAACAGGCAGGTACGCATCTGGGGCATGGCGTCCAAAATTCCGGCGGACGAATCCGACGACTACTTCCGCACCCGGCCGCGTGACAACCAGATCAGCGCCTGGGCTTCCGAACAGAGCCGGAGGATCGAAAACCGCGCTGTCTTGGAGTCACGCTTCGAGCACTTTGCGCGCAAATTCGGAAAACGGCCCGTACCCCGGCCACCCCACTGGGGCGGATACGTGTTGAAACCTTCAGAATTCGAGTTCTGGCAGGGGCAGCCCAATCGTCTGCACGACCGCTTTCGTTATTCTCCGCTGACCGATGGCACCTGGCACATCGAGCGGCTGGCCCCTTAACCTGATTCAGGAGTTTACCATGCACCCCCAGCACGTAGGAAAATATGAAATCTTGTCGCCCATTGGCGAAAACGAACGCGGCACTGTGTTTCGCGCCCGCGACCCGGAGCAAAACCGCGAGGTCGCGCTCAAGCTGCTAAAGAGCCAATCTTTATACACCATGACCGCGGAGCGCGCCTTCAACGAAATGGCCGAAAAACTGCGCCAGCTCGAACACCCGGCCATTGTGCCGGTGCTGGACTACGGAGACGAAAACAATCGTCCCTTCATCGTCATGCCATTGATGGAGGGGGGCAGCCTGGGGGACAGGCTGGAAGCCGGTACGCTCTCGCTGGAGGAAATCGTCCAGACCTTCACGCCCCTGGCGCAGGCATTGGACTTTGCCGCGCAGCGCGGCATACTCCACATGGATTTGAAGCCGAACAACGTGCTATTCGATGAGCGCGGGCAGCCCTATCTGGCCGATCTGGGGGTGGTGCAAATCGTGGATGCCCTGTCCGCGGCGCGCGTCCCGCAGGTCAACCCTTTTTACACCAGCCCGGAGCAAGTGCGCAAACACGGGATGGACATCCGCTCCAATGTGTACTCGTTGGCCGCGTTGATATACCACGCGCTGACCGGCCAGCCGCTGTTCAGCGGGGTCAGCGAGATGGTGACCGCGTTCAAACACATCAGCCAGCGGCCACAGCCGCCGAGGCAATTGCGCCCCGAGCTGCCGGCAGCGGTGGACGAGGTGATGCTACGCGCGCTGGAAAAGAAACCGGAAGATCGTTACCCCTCCGCGAGCGAGTTTTTACGCGGGCTGGACGCAGCCGCAGGCGGAAAGCTCACTCCCGGTGTGGTCGAGCGACAAACCGAAGCGCGCCCGGCTCAAGCTGAGCAACCGCAACCCATGCGGGGCGCGGTCGCGCCCCTGGCGGGGGCACCCCTGGCAAGAGAGGGCGCACCCCCCGCGTCCGGCAGGACGGCAATCCGGGTGTCTTTGTTGCTCCTCACCGGGTTTATACTGGTCTGCACCGTGGGCGCGATTATGTTGGGCAACCTGATCTCTATGAGCGAAACCTTCGATAGCACACCCACGCCCAACTTCCCAGCCACACAATCCGCGCAGGCAACGGAAACCGCAGCCAACACCCTGCGCCAGACCGCGGCTTCCTGGCCCATCGTGCTTGCGGACTCGTTCGATCAGAACATCAACGATTGGAGGGATGGGGTAACCAGTGACGAGTATGCCAACATCGTGTGGAATATCGACGGGCAATACGTTTGGACCGTGACCGCCAATCAGGGGTTTGTTTGGCAGGTCTGGCCTGAGATGGCGCCGCAAAGCGATTTCTACCTCTCGGTACAGGCACAGCAGTTGAGCGGCACTTCAGACACCCAGTATGGCGTTACCTTCCGCAACGATGAGAGCACCAACAATTATTATCTCTTCGACCTGACCAACCAGCAGCAGTATTCCTTTTGGGTGCATTTCAATGATGAATGGTTCCCGATCATCGATTCATCCTTCTCGGAAGCCATCATCCCTGGCGCGCAAAATCAGATCGAGATCGTGGCACAAGACAGCCACTTCACGTTTTTCATTAACGGGCAATACGTGGCACATGCGCTCGATGACCGGCTGTCCAGCGGCACGATTGGACTGGAGGTGGGCATGAATAGGGAGGGGGACCAGGCTGTGATCGCGTTCGATGAGTTCACGGTGCGCGTGCCGTAAGCGAATTTCGAGAGCATCACGACATGAAAAAATTTCGGTATCGCCTGCGTTTATGCAATTACAGCTTCGGGTACGAATGGAGCAACCATTGCGCATCTGAACGCTAAAATCTACGTTCTTATTTGGCATTATCGATAGGCTGGCTGGTAAAATAATACCGGATGAGCTTTTCAACTGCCAGCCGAGAGGAGTTTACCCCATGAAAACCCAGCGCACATTTTTAATTTTCGCTATTTTTGTGCTTTCATCCACTCTGGTAGGGATTACCTGGGCTACTGCGGACAGTGCTGCTGCCGCGGTCCAGGCTCGGCGCACATCACAGCTCACAATGCCCGGCGCGGCCAACAACCCCACAGGGCGGGCGCCTATTTTGCCCATAGACGCTGAGGACAATGCCTTCGCTCAAGATAATCCCCCAACCCGAGTCCCCGTGTTTCCGCCAATTCTACTCGTGGACGACGATGACAATACCCCGAACGTAGTACTCAGCTACACACAGGTGCTGGACATGCTGGGATACGACTACACCACCTGGAATACTGCAAACTCCACCAACGAGCCTTCTCTGGCGGTACTGAACAATTATTCCGTGGTGATCTGGTTTACCGGAGATACCTTCTCGACTACCAGAGGCACCGGCCTGGCCGGCCCCGAGGCATCTACGGAAGCATCTCTGGCCAGCTGGCTGGACAATGGCGGCTGTCTGTTCATCAGCAGCCAGGACTACGCCTGGGATAAAACCACTACGGACAACAGCCCGACCCTGCTGATGCAAAATTATCTGGGGGCTTTGGGCGCCATGGAGAGCGGCACCTCCCCTACCGCCACCATAACCGTTACCGGCACCAACAGCTACGACGGCTTAGGGCCCTACACGACATCATTTTTCTTCTCCAACGCCAGCGATGTGTTCACTCCCACCAGCGAGGCGAATATCGCCTTTTATGGCGACATCCTCACCTCCACCGGTGGACTGCTTGCCAATCAGTGGGGGCAAGGAAAAGCCGCTCCCCTCTCCCCCAGCGCACCCGCGGCATCGGTTCCAGCTGCGGTCGGGTTGGAGAATACCAACGGTGTCTACAAGACCACCTGGCTGGGCTTCCCGCTGGAGGCCATCCCCTCGCTGACAGACCGAATGCAGATTCTGGAGCGCTTCCTGAATGCTTGCTTCCAGAATGATCTGGAAATCCAAAAAACAGCCTCTTCCAACACGGTGGTGCTGGGAGACCTGCTCACCTATACACTGGTGATCAGCAACAACGGCTCCTACCGGGCTACCAATCTGAACATTATTGACTTCGTGCCCAACGACGCCACGCTGCTGTCCTTCTCAAGTTCCTTCACGATTGCACAAGGCACCTGCAACTCGCTCACCGGCAACAATGTGTCCTGCAATTTGCTGGAGCTAAAGGCGGGTGCGTCTGAGATGATCACCATCACCGTGTCGCCAGTACAAACCGGCACGTTGACCAACTTTGCCATCGTCAGCATCAACGGCGAGGACCCGAACCCGGCCAACAACGCGGTGAGCGAAAGAACACTGGTGCTGCCCCCTAATTTCACCCGCCCGGTCATCACCGCCGTTGTGCCCGATCAGGCTGCCAACACCGTCAGCACCTCGGTAAAAATCGAGGGCGTGAACTTCGACCCCGGCGCCATCGTGCTCTTCGGCACGACCACCATGAGCAACGTGATATTCGTGTCCGCTACCCAACTGGACGTCACCGTCCCCCCGGGCCTCCCAACAGGCAGGTACCCGGTAGAGGTGATCAACCCCAACGGTGAGCAAGATGTGTTCTGGAGCGGGTTCACCTCTTTCGACCCCAACGGGCTGCGCGTGGATTCCGTCTTCCCCTCCTCCGCGCCCAACGATAGACCCGCAGCCATCGACATCTTTGGGGCCGACTTTTCACCCGACATGACAGCGGGCCTGAAATCGAGCATCTCCGGCACCCTGATCCCGTTGGAAAATGTGGTCTTCATCAGCCCGCAACACATCCGGGCGACCGTCCCCTTCAGCATCACACCCGGCATGTACGATCTCACCGTCACCAACACATCCGAGATCAGCGCCACCCTGCCAAACGCTTACAAGATCGTGAACGGGATGAACATGGACGATATGTTCATGCTGAATTACGACCTCTGGCTGCTGCCCGCCAACGTCCGCGCCGGAGAAACCGTCTCGGTGGGGCTGACCATCCGCCGCAGGACGGGTTCGATGTCGCCCATGGCAAACATCGCGGCAAGCATGGACATTGGGCTGGTCATCTCCGGCGGGGGGGCGGGTCCCGGCACGGTGATGAGCGTCACCACCACCATCTCCCCCAACAGCGCGCTCTCCGTGACCTTCCCGTGGACAGTAGGCGCGCCTGGCAATTATGATCTGGCCGTTTCCCTCAGCCCGATGAGCGGCTTCGGCGACACCAACCCGGCCAATAACACGGTCACACGCACCGTGCTGGCCCTGCCGCCCACGGGCGACACCATCCCACCCATGATCGTCGATTTCACACTCAACAACGGAGAGGTCACCACCAACCAGCCGGATATCTCCCTTCGCCTCAACGCGACGGATACGGGCGGCTCAGGCCTGGCGCGGGTGCTATATCTGGAATACATCTTCGACCGCAACATAGGGGACTGGGTGCCGGCGGCGAACAGCGGCTGGCTGCCATACCAGCCGGACACCACCAACTTTCAGTGGATGCTCCTCCCTGCACCGGGCGCGCATTACTTGCAGGTCTGGGTGGTGGACCGGGCCGGCAACATCTCCTCCCCGGCAACCCAACTGATCAACTTCACCCCACCCACCTCCAGCATCGCACACGATGAAGGACAGGTATACCGCCTGCCGCTCACCGCGGGAGACATCATTCAAATCGATCTGACCTCCCTGAGCGGGGATGCGAACCTCTTCGTCTGGGGGCCGGGCGGCAATCTGATAACCGCGGCCTCCTCCGCACTGCCCATCGAGCAGGCCACTTTCGTAGCACCGACCGACGGTACTTACCAGCTCGACATCTACGGCCGCGAAGCAGCCACCTACTGGCTCGAAATCACCCCGCTGAATGTGCTCACACCCGTGGACATCGAGGCAGTAGAAGGCCATCTGAAAGGCACAGACCGCCCCCTGCTGGTACCCGGGAATGATCCCAGCACGGACGTCGGTATCCCCACCCCGCCAATCGACGTGTTCCTGCCGGTCATCGTTCAGTGATGCCCAAACAACAGGCAGAAAACGAAGCCACACCTGACACACCGCCCTATGCCCAACGTCTGGCAATCTTTCATCCCTCACTGTCTCACTCAAGAGCTGGCACAACACCCGACCAGCAATCCTATCGGTCGTGAGCAACGCTTCGAGACGGTCGCCTTGTTTGCGGATGTCTCGGGGTTTACTGCCATGAGCGAAGCCTTGGGGAAAGCAGGGCGTTCGGGAACGGAGGAACTCACCCGCGTTCTGAACAGCTACTTCGAGCCAATGATCGCGCTGATACACTCCTACGGGGGCATCATCGGCAAATTTGGCGGAGACGCGATGAGCGTGCTGTTCCCCTGCGACCGGCAAAATCGGACGCAGGCCGCCCGGCAGGCCATCCAATGCGCGCTGGACATGCAAGCCCGAATGTCGGATTACGCGGCCATCGAAACCAGCGCGGGAACCTTCCGGCTTGCCATGAAAGCGGGGTTGGCTGCCGGCCCGGTCTTATGTACCACCGTGGGTGTTCCCTCCATTCGCCTGGAATATGTGATTGCAGGCTCCGCGCTGGAAAAAAGCGCGGATGCCGAACATCACGCGGAAAACGGCGAAGTGGTGATCGATGCGAGTTTGGCGGCTATGCTGGACGGCCTGCGCGTCGAACAAAAAAACGGCTTCCTGGCCGTGAAAGGCATGTCGCACCCGCCTCCGAAGCCGACAGCGCGCACCTGGCCAGAGCTGCCCCAGGCGGCCATCCACACGGTAAAAGCCTACCTGCACCCGGCCATCAGCCAGCGCATCCAGGAGGGATTGACCAGTTTCGTCAACGAACACCGCAAAGTAACGGTGCTGTTCGTACGTTTCGATCCGCTGGATTACGACAACGACCCGCACGCGGCCCGGAAACTGCAACATTACTTCAAACAGGTAATCGAAATCGTGCAATCGTACGACGGCTACCTGAACAAAATCGACATAGGGGACAAAGGCAGCAAGTTCATTGTGCTCTTTGGCGCGCCAATTGCCCACGAAGATGACGTGAACCGGGCTTTGTACTGCGCTCTGGATTTGCAGGACATTCCAGATATGCCGGTACACATTGGGATCAATACCGGCTTCGTTTTCTGCGGGCAGGTTGGCTCGCCCTTGCGCCAGGAATACACGGTCATGGGCGACGCGGTGAACCTGGCGGCTCGCCTGATGCAGGCAGCTCAACGCGGCCAAATCCTAATGAGCGAGACCGTATATGCCGAAAACGAGGAGTTTACCTGGACCAATCTCCCCTCCATCCAGGTAAAAGGCAAAACAGAGCAAGTGACCATCCGCCATCTCAAGGGACAAAAGGACCGGCGCAGGCTAAAGCTCCAGGCGCCTGAATACAAACTCCCGATGGTGGGACGCGAGCGGGAATTGCGCATCGCTCAGAGCAAGATCGAACGCGTGTTAAACGGCCAGGGACAGGTCATTGGCATCACCGCGGAGGCAGGTATGGGGAAATCGCGGCTGAGCGCAGAGATCATCCGCCTGGCAATCGAGCAGGGCCTCACCCCCTTTGGAGGGGAGTGCGTTTCCCATGGCACCAACGCTCCTTACCTGGTGTGGCAAAATCTGCTGCGTGGATTTTTCGATCTCGATCCCTCCTGGACATCCGCGGAACAAATCAGCCGTCTTCAATCCCGGCTGGAGGAAATCGATCCCAATTTTCTCCAACGCGCTCCCCTGCTGGGGCTGCCCCTGAATCTCAGCATCCCCGAAAACGCGTTAACGCGCTCGATGGACGCAGGATTGCGGAAGGCCTCCCTGGAGGCGATGCTGGTTGAGTGTGTGCGCCATCGCGCCAGGGAAACGCCTCTGTTGTTGGTGCTGGAAAACTGCCACTGGATCGATCCGCTCTCCAACGATCTGCTGGAAACCATTGGGCGCAACGTGATCGACGTCCCCGTAATGGTGCTGATGATGTACCGCCCTCCCGAAACAGAGGCCATTCAGCCCCGCGGCAGAAACTTCAGCCATTTCACCGAAATTCGCCTTACCGACTTCACCCAGCAAGAGGCCCTCCGGCTGATCGAATTAAAACTCAAACAGCTCTTCGAGAATATCGAACGCGTCCCGGACGAGTTCATCCAGCGTATCTCCGAACGAGCACAGGGCAACCCCTTTTACATCGACGAAATGCTCAACCTGATTCACGATCAGGGCATCGACCCGGCGGAGGCGGGCGCGCTGGAAGAGGTCCAACTTCCGGAAAGTTTGCACAGCCTGATCATCAGCCGTATCGACCAATTGAGCGAGGGGCCGAAAACCACGCTAAAAGTCGCCAGCGTGATTGGCCGTTTGTTCAAGGCCGCCTGGCTGTGGGGGATTTACCCCCAACTGGGCGCGCCGGATCAGGTCAAAAACCACCTCGAACACCTTCACCAACTGGAAATTACCCCGCTGGACAAACCCGAACCCGAGCTGGAATACCTCTTCAAACACATCCTGACGCGCGAGGTGGCCTACGAGAGCCTGGCGGTCGCCACGCGCACGATGCTGCACGAACAGGCCGGGAAGTACATCGAAAGGACCTACCCGCACAAGCTGGATCAATTTTTGAACCAGCTTGCCTACCACTATGGCGCCAGCGATAACCAGGAGAAAAAGCGCGAATACTTTCTCAAAGCGGGTATCGCGGCGCAACGCGCCTACGCAAACGAGGCGGCCATCGACTATTTTCAACGATTGCTGCCGCTCCTGCCCCAAGATGAACAGCCGGAAATCATGCTTCGCATGGGGCAAATCTGGCAGCTTACCGGGGATTGGGAAAAAGCCGAGGCTATCTTCCGCCAGGCTTTGGAAATTGCCACAAAAAACCAGGACGGCGAGAGCCGGGCACGCTGTCAGGCGGCCATTGCCGGAATCCTGATCCGCCGCGGCGCGTACCAGGAAGCCTCGGAGTGGTTGGCGCAGGCCAAAGCCTATTATGAAAGCCTGGATGTAAGGCACGGGCTGGACGAAACGCTGCGGGAATTGGGTGTGCTCCACTGGTATCAGGGCAACTACGACCAGGCACTCGCCAATTTCGAGGCCAGCCAGAAATTTGCCAAACTGACAGGCAACCAGAAGGCTGCCTACCGCGCGCTGGGCAACATTGGTTTGATTTACAAAATTCGCGGCGACTATCAACGCGCCCTCTGGTGTTACCGTCTGGCGCAGGAAGTGGCCAAAGAGCTGGCCGACCGGCAGGGGGAGAGCATCATTCTTGGCAACGTCGGCAACGTGTACCTTGAAGAGGGGGATTACTCCCAGGCTTTGAACTACTATGCCAAAAGTCTCCAACTTTCTCTGGAGATCGGCGACCGGCAGGGTATCAGCATTTCGGTGGGCAACATGGGGAAAATCTACTGGTACACCGGCGATTTCGCCTCCTCACTGGCTTGCAATGCCTTCAACCTGCAAATTGCCATCGAGCTTGGGGATCGACTCAACGCGGCTATCGCGGCCTCTACTACGGCCATGGTATACATGGAGCAAGGCCAGTTTGACAAGGCAGCACAACTGCTCGAAAGAGCGGTCGCGCTGGGGCGCGTGCTAGATGCGCCCTACGAACTCGCCGACTTCTTGTTCAATAAGGCCAATCTGATGAACGCGCAAGGAAGGCCCAGACAGGCACTCAGCGCGCTGGACGAAGCCATCCGCCTGGCCGCCGAGGTGGGCAATGGTGCAACACAGTTCGAGGCCGAAGTGACTCGCATCCGAACAAGAGCGCGCACCCAGGCTATCGACACGAACACCGCCATCCTCGAGTTGGAAACCCTTCTCGAAACCTGGAAAGACCACCGCCGCGACGAGGAAGAGGAGGCAGCCATCAGTTACGAAATCTGGAAACTCGATCCCTCCCGCACGAACTGCCGCGAGAAAGCCGTACAACTCTACCAACATCTGTACGAGCACACGCCCAGCAACGAATACCGCAGCCGTTACCAGGAACTGACGGGCGAACCATTGCCCGACCCACCCCCTCTCCCTCCCCTGCCGGACATCGTGGCACAGAAACCCATCCACCTGTCCAACCTGCTGGCCCAGCTCGACGCGCTCATTCAGGAGGCGGAAAAGGAACGCAGCGTGTAAGCGGAGAGCGTAGGGAGCAGAGAGGAGCGTTCCAACGTTCAGCGTTCCCTCAACCATCCAACCACCACGGAACAAAACCCCATGCACATGTTGATGTTCGTACTCGATGACCCTAACCACCTCGATCCAGTGCTGGATGCGTGGGAGGCAGTCGGTGTGAGCGGCGTGACCATCGTCGAGAGCACCGGCATGGCGCGTCACAAGCGGGCCAACATGGTTGGTTCGCCGCTGATGGCCGGCTTCAACCGTCTGATGCAAAGCGATCAGGAAGGCCACTACACACTCTTCACCATCGTGAAAGGAGAACAGGTGGTGCGCGAGTGCATCCGCGCGGCGGAAAAAGTGGTCGGCAATCTGAAAACGCCCAACAGCGGCGTGATGGCGGCCTGGCCTCTGACCATCGTCAAGGGCGTGCCCGATCCCAGCCTGGACACCGAGGGGGAATGATGGTCTGGTTACAATTTATGCTCAGCGCGGCCGCGCTGGTGTATACGGCCATCAAGCTGGCCGAATATGGCGATGTGATCGCGGTGCGCACCCGTTTGAGCGGCATGTTCATCGGCACGCTGTTGATCGCCGGTGCCACCTCGCTGCCCGAGCTGCTTTCAGCCATCAACGCCATCCGCCACGGGGTGCCCGATCTGGCCGCGGGCAGCATGTTCGGCAGCAGCATGTTCAACATGTTCGTGCTCGCGCTGCTCGACCTGATCTACCAAAACGCTCGCATCCTGCGCAGGGTAGCCATGAGCCACGCCCTCACCGCCAGCCTGGGCAACTTGCTGGCGGGCATCGCGGTGTTTGCCATCCTGGCCAACATAGACGGCAAAATCGGATGGGTAGGGCTGGACAGCGTGGCGATCATGCTGGTATACGCCGGAGGGATCAGGCTGCTGCAGGGCAACAGACCGCCCGCGCCGGCAGAGGAGGAAATGATCGACGAAGGCGTACCCACCCTGCGCCGGGCCGCAGCCGGATTCGCCCTCGCCGTGCTGGTGCTGCTCTTCGTCACCCCCATTTTGGTGCGCAGCGCGGCCCAAATTGCCGAGAGCACCGGCATCAGCTCCGGCTTCATCGGCATCACCTTGCTGGCCATGGTCACTTCCTTACCCGAGCTGGTGACCACCATCGCAGCCGCGCGGCTGGGCGCATACGATCTGGCAATCGGCAACCTGTTCGGCAGCAACATTTTCAACATGTTCGCCCTCGGGCTGACCGATTTTTTCTACCTGCCGGGGCGTTTCCTGGGCGCCATCGACCCGCAGTTCGCGCTGGCCGGGCTGCTCGGCCTGCTGCTGACCGGCATGGGATTGATCGGCAACCTGGCGCGCGTGGAACGGCGTTTGGTGTTCGTCGAGCTAGACGCCGCGCTCATTCTGCTGGGCTACCTGGGGAGCATGTGGTTTCTGTTCGTGCGAGGAATTGGTGTTTGAATTTGGCGGCTCTCCTGAACGAAGATGAACCGTCTCCGAATTTCTGAGGTCTATTGGCTATGCGCATCGCAGTCTTCTCCGACATTCATGGCAACATCTACGCGCTGGATGCTGTGCTCGAAGCGCTGGCTCACGAACCCCCACTGCACGCCATCGTCGCAGCCGGCGACCTGGCCCTGGGCGGCTCCGATCCGGCCGGCTGTATAGACCGTCTGCGGCAGGCGCGCGCTCTGGCTGTGTACGGCAACACCGACGAATATCTCTTCGCGCCCCACAAAACCCCCGGAGACGAACTCCACCTGAAGAAATGGGACCGCCTGCTGGCACAGGTACACTGGGCACGGCCGCTGCTGGGCCAGGAGCGCATCGATTGGCTGGCCGCGCTGCCGCTCAAGATCACCTTCTCCCCTTCCGCAGACCCGGCCGACGACCTGCTCATCTTCCACGCCAACCCCCTCAACATCGAGGACATGATCCTACCCGCTCCCCCAACACAGCTCGAACTACTGGGAAACGCCCGCCAGACCGACGAAGACCCGATACTGGCACGCGTATTGGAGCGCGTCGCGCCGCGCACGCTGGTCTTCGGGCACGTTCACTTTACCTCCGTACGCCTCTGGCGCGGCAAAAAGCTGGTCAACGTCGCGCCGTGTAGCCTGCCCGCGCTCGACAAGGACCCACGAGCGCGCTACACCCTCTTCGAATGGGACGGTCACGAATGGTGCATCACCCGCCGCTACATCGACTACGACTGGCAACAGGAAATCAAAGCGCTACAAGCCAGCGGGATGCCCTTTTTCGAGGATTACACGCGCACGTTTGCGCAATCGTGAATCGAGAATCAGGTACCCAACCACCCGGTTACGGATGCGCACGATTTCGCGATTGCGGGCTTTTTCTTCAGGGGCCAGCTCTTTGCCACCGGGTTTCTTTTTGGGCAAATTAACAACAGAGGTTATACAGTTCATGCCTGCTGTTGCCTGTGTCATTCTGAACGCTGTTGTTTGTGTCATTCTAAGCGACAGCGAAGAAGCCCGGCGATGGTGGGGGGGATTCTTCGAGCACTGCGTGCCCTCAGAATGACGGGGGACGGATGACCGGGGACCGGGGCGTGGCTATTTGGAGGTCGGGGCGACCGGCCGGTCGCCCCGACGGCCGTTGCGCTCCCTCAGAATGACAGGAGGGGGTGCGCTTTTGCGATCTATGTAAGTTCTGTAAGTAAAAGACGAATGTTAACGAACCTGCCCCACCATCACTTACTCCGTGACCACTACCCGCGAATGCTCCCGCCGCTTGCGTAGTGGTTTTTTTACGTATCGAAACCGGCATTCCGGTTTCCGGTGTGTACGTTTGCGCTTAAAATTTTGTGTGAACCTGTGTGCTCTGTGCCCCCGCGGCCATCGAATTGCACCACAATGGCACCAATGCAGAGAGCCTGCTCGTGGAGCAGGCTCTCTAAACACTATATGTGGGCGAGACTGGCCGTTCACCCCCACATATCAGGCGCCCGCGGAGGGACTCGAACCCCCAACCTACTGATTCGAAGTCAGGCGCTCTATCCATTGAGCTACGCGGGCGGGCAGGGCAATTATACCGCGCTTCAGGGTTGTGGCAAGTTGTAGTAGTTGTACACCGATTGCGACAGGCGGGCGATCAGGCCGGAGGCCTCTTCCCAGATCAACTGCACCGGATCGTACAGGAACACCACCATCACGTAGTTCCCGCCAGGGGTGTAGATGATGCCGGCATCGCCCATGGTGCGGATCACGCCGGTGCCATCGGTGATCCAGCCGTGTTTGTGCGCGATCTGGGTGCCTTCGGGCAGGCCGGCGGTCAGGAGAACGGGCAGTTTGTTGCGGATCAGGTAGGTGATCATGGACTGGCATTCCTGCTGGGTGATGGCCTCGCCCCAGACCGCGATCAGCGCGCCGCCGCCATTCTGGGCACACTGGTAAATATCTGCCAACAGCATACCAATGTCGGAGGTGGTGGTCTGGCTATACAGGTCGGGGTCGGTGTTGATATCCAGGCGTTGGTTGGCGGGCGTCTCGAAGGCCACCAGCAGCGGCGCGCCAAAGTAAAAGTACCCGGCCATGAAGGTGTTCTCCAACCCGAGCTGGCGCATGTCTTCGGTCACCTCCAGCGGCCCCAGGTTGGGATCGATCACGCGCTGCATCAGCCAGTCCGCGGGGTCGTTGCCCGACAATTCGATCATCTCCTCCAGCAGTTTGATGATCTCCGGGTCGGGGTTCTCACCAATGCGTTTGAAAATCGAAACCATGATGGGGATTTTGATGATGCTGGTGCCGCTAAAGGCCACGTCTGGCTGCACGGAAAGGTATTCCCCCTGGCGGTAGGCAAAGTGAATTTCTTGCGCGGTTTGCAGGTCGAGGAGGTAGACGCTTGCCAGCCCCTCGAAGCCGGACAGGTCGATGGTTTGCTGGAGCAGCACAGCCAGGTTGTTGAACGGCAGCCGTGGGGGCGCGGTGCGCACCAGGGGCAGGTCCACCGAGCGTTGGGAGGTGGAAAAGAGCGCGTTCTCGATCAGGCCGACGGCTTCGTCTACGTTGAGCGCGGTGCCGGGGGTGCCGGGCAGGAAGTTGACAGTGCCGACCGCGGGCCGCGCGGAGGTGGCGGGTTGGTCGTAACGCGGCATGATCTCGCGGGTCAGATAGGCGCGCAGGCGTTCCTCGGAATAGGAGGCACGCAGGGGGACGGGGTCGGGCCGCGGCTGCCGGCCCAGCAGGTAATCCCAGAACCCTGACCAGAAGGACTGCTCCACGCGCTGCAAATCCGCGGCGGCCAACATGCTCTCCATGTCCAGCTCGAAACCGACCACAGCCGGGGAGAGGTGGATGACCGCGTCGCTGTAGCGCAGCTCGACCGGGGTGGCGTAGACCTCGAGCAGACGCTCCGCCGCGGCCTGGCGGTCCAGCCCCCCGACCGGTACCCCCGCGATCACCAGCCCGTCCGGGAAGTTGGCCCGGATGCGGCTGTAGCGCACGAGCTGCAAAACGGTCAACACCAGGGCAGCCAGGAAGAACAGCAGCGAAATCCAGGTCAAAAAGGAGCTGCCGCGTCGTTTTGTTGTTCTCATTTGCATCTTCTCCGGTGCTATTACTTGTCTCAGGTGTCTTAGTTGTCTTAGTTGTCTTAGTTGTCTTACTTGTCTTACCTGTCTACCTGTTTACGTGCGAGGTGCGCTACGCTTTACGTATTGCGTAAGGCGTAAATGGCACACGGAAAGCGCGGATGACACGGAAGGAAGGCGATTCACGATTCGCGCGGTGCGGCCTGGAGTCTACAACAAAGCCTGCAAACCGTCAATCATGGCTAAAATGTCCTAACACGGGGCTATTATCAAAACCTGTACTTCCCGGTTAAAATATGTTGGATCGTAACGGCTCAACCTGGATGGAACACAGAGCCTCATCCGGTTGAGGAATTACACCCATATAGCTTCAACTGCGCGGGAGATGCGATCCCAGCGGGTTGAGAATACATGTTTTGAGGAGAAATTATATGAATGTCGTTATCGTCGGCACCGGGTACGTCGGCCTGACCACTGGGGTGGCCCTGGCCTATCTGGGACACAAAGTCACCTGCCTGGATGTGATCGAAGAAAAAATCGAGATGCTCAAGGACGGGAAGTCGCCCATTTACGAACACGGCCTGGAAGAAATGATGGCCCTGGCGTCGCCCAACCTGAGGTTCACCAGCTCGTATGAAGATGCCGGCATCGATCAGGCGAATGTGATCTTCATCAGTGTGGGGACGCCGCAGCTGCCCGACGGCAATCCCAACCTGGCATACGTACAGCAGGCCGCGGAATCCATCGGGCGCCACCTGGGCGATACATTCACCGTGATCGTCAACAAGTCCACCGTGCCCATCGGGAGCGGCAACTGGGTTGGCTCGCTGGTGCGGGACGCGATTTTCCAGACCAACGGGCGCTCCGGGGAGGGGCAGTTTGCGGTCGGGTCGAACCCCGAGTTTTTGCGCGAGGGCAGCGCGCTGCACGATACGCTGTACCCCGACCGGATCGTGATCGGCGCGGAGGACCAACGCGCTATCGTCACCCTGACCCACCTCTACCGCCCGATTCTGAACCAGGATTTTCCGGCCCCGGACTTCCTGCCCCGCCCGGAGGGGCTAAGCGCGGTGCCGATGGTGACCACCGATCTGGCCTCTGCAGAGCTGATCAAGTACGCGGCCAACGCGTTCCTGGCGCTCAAAATCAGCTACATCAACGAGATCGCGCAGCTGGCCGAGAAGGTGGGCGCGGACATCACGCAGATCGCGCGCGGCATCGGGCTGGACACGCGCATCGGCTCCCGCTTCTTGAACGCGGGCATCGGTTGGGGGGGAAGCTGCTTTGGCAAGGACACCGCGGCCCTGATCCGCACCGCGGAGGAGTATCGTTTGACCCTGCCCATCGTTCATGCCGCCCGCGAGGTGAACTACCAGCAACGCGTCTGGGTGGTGGAAAAACTGCTGGACGAATTGAAGATTCTGAAAGGGCGCACCATCGCGCTGCTCGGTCTGGCGTTCAAACCCAACACCGACGATTTGCGGGACGCGCCTGCGCTGGACATCGCCCGACACCTGATGAAGCGCGGGGCCAAGGTCAAGGCACACGATCCGATTGCGCTGGAAAACGCCAGAAAATATTTCGGTGATCTGGGCGTTCACTACTACGACTCGATTTTCGAGGCCGTGCAGGACGCGGATGCGGTTGTGTTGGTCACGGAATGGACCGACTACCGCAAAATCGATTGGGAGGCCATCAAGCCGTTGATGAAGACTCCACTGGTTTTGGACGGGCGCAACTTTTTGCCGCGCCAGACACTGGAGCAGATCGGCTTTCACTACGTAGGGGTCGGCATTGGCGGTGTTCGGGCCGCGTATCTGCCCAATGGGGTTGCGCAAACAATCTGATTCGGGGAAGATGCGGGTGTCATGGAGGACACCGCTTACCCTGCTGTAGAGCACAAGAAGAAATCGCCGCTCACGGAAATCTTTTCCCATCCAGGCACACTCCAACATAGCCGGGTGAGGGTGTTTTTGAT
>Ga0256830_1001495_pt1 | contig 16539 bp, 9 predicted proteins | sample 128326metaG_FD_190537 | JGI IMG/M metagenome (GOLD analysis project Ga0256830, IMG submission 190537) | Hydrothermal vent microbial communities from Lau Basin, Pacific Ocean - 128-326 | ecosystem: Environmental > Aquatic > Marine > Hydrothermal vents | place: Pacific Ocean: Lau Basin | collected... | reverse complement strand
TTAATCGTATTTCCCGCGCAATATTTCCGATATTGGTTCTGTTAACTTCAGCTCATGCAAATGATTTTTGGGTTACTGCCAACGGGCCATATGGCGGTATTGTTTTCGATTTTAACATCAATTCGGCGGGAGAGGTTTTTGCCGGTACGGGAGCAGGAATTTATAAATCTTTTGACAGGGGGATTAAATGGGAAAAAACTCCTTTTATGCCGATCCCCGTTTACAGTATTGTGTTAACGGCTAATGAAGTATTGTTTGTAGCGACAGATTGGGGAATCTATAAATCGATAAATGCGGGTGAAACATGGATTCAATCTTTCAATGTTCCCCTCGTGACAGATATATTTATTGATGATCAAGGAAAACTATTTGCCACTACATTCGGCAATGGCTTATTCAGATCCACCGATTACGGAAGAACATGGGGGAGAATAAATATATCTGAGCCATATCTTATAACGATTGCGATTGATTCTTCCGATCACATGTATATCGGGACTTTTAGCGAAGGGTTATTCCTTTCAAAGGACAGGGGGATTACATGGACGAAAGCTGATTTTGGAAATAGAAGAATTTGGTCTCTTGCCCTTAATTCAGCCGGTCACATCTATGCCGGTTCAGCCGGTTCTGGAGAAATATTTCGCTCTACGGATTATGGCGTGAATTGGATAAAGTTACGGGATGGATTGGAAGGGATGCATATTCTGTCATTAGCTGTTAATAATCGTGGCGATCTTTATACAGGAACAGGGAACAACGGGGTTCTTTTTTCCGCTGATAGTGGTAAAACCTGGGAGCCAAGGAGTAATGGACTGGAAAATTTAACAGTCAATTCAATATATCTGGATCCCGATGAAAATATGTATTTAGGAAGCGCTGGTGGGGGTGTTTATTATTCCGGTGACGGCGGACAGGTTTGGACTCGGGAAAATACCGGTATTATCAACACGAGAATAGTTGGCCTGGCGATTGACAGCAAAGATCAGGTCTGGGCATGTGCGCCCGGAACTGGAGTTTTTTATTTTGACAAAAATAATGGAATATGGAACCCTGTAAACAATGGTTTAACCAATTTGGAATTCACCGCTTTAGTCGTCGATTTGGAGGATAACGTATTTGTAGGAACAAGGGAAAATGGAATATTTCGCTATATGGAAGAAAGCGGAACCTGGGAACCCAAATTAAACGGGTTAAACAATCATAATATAGTCTCTCTCTATGTCCATCCCAACGGTTACATTTTTGCCGGTGCCGGAGGTATTTACCGTTCAACAGACCAAGGAAACACCTGGGTTGAAACAAGGACGTATGGGGATATTACAACATTCGCTCACAATTCCCTGGGAACCATATACATGGGTGAAATAGGGGTTTTTTACTCAACGGATCTGGGTACCACTTGGAAACCAAAAGGTTTAACGAATTATTTTGTGGAAGTGTTGGCAGTAAACTCCAAGGATCATATCTTTGCCGGAACTACAAACGGGGGTGTCTTCCGTAGTATTGATAACGGAGATAGTTGGCAAGCCATCAATTTAGGGCTCCCATCGGGGTATATTTACTCTTTGATAATTGATTCCAATGATGACATCTATGTTGGGTGTATGAAGGGAATATACCGATCCGTGGATAACGGTGATTCATGGTACAAAGTCAATAGCGGAGTGGATTGGACCTTGGGAATATCGTTTGCAAGAGATTCCAAAGGCTTTTTATATGTAGGCACAAGTGGGTTGGGAGTTTATCGTAGTGCGAAATCCACGTTGGAAAATGTGCGTGATCCGGGTGGTATTCCGACATCATTTATTCTTCATAAAAATTACCCCAATCCCTTCAATCCCGTTACAACGATCCGGTACGAATTACCGGTTCGCAGCCGTGTGAATCTGACCGTTTATGACCTCCTCGGTCGGGAAGTGGCTGTATTGGTTGACAGGAACCAGGGGCCGGGTGTCAGGCAAGTTCGATGGAACGCCACCAATGTTTCCAGCGGGACCTATTTTATCCGCATGGTTGCCGGAGACTTCCTTCAGGTACGGAAGGTGATGGTGTTGAAGTGAGCCGGTTATCCTGGATTTGTGATGCCGCAACTGACCCGATTGATTTATTGGAATTGCGTTGGTCAGGTTAAGTTTATGAACATTAGATCCGTTTAGGTCCCCGCCGACGGTAAATTTCATCAGGGGCCGTAATTGTTATAAATCACGCTTTTGCAACCGGTATGTCGACCTGGAGAATAGTACCTTGCCTTGGTTTTGACTTCAGATGCAAATGACCCCCTACGATCCGGACACGTTCACTGATACCCTGCAGCCCCAAACCCCGCTCTTCGGGCTTTTTCCTGAGAAGGCTCCGGGTGTTAAATCCTTTTCCATTGTCGGAAATACTGAAGATGACTTTACCTCTGTTCATTTCAATATGAATCTTAACGCGATTCGCTTGGGCATGCTTTACAACGTTGTTTAATCCTTCCTGAAACACGCGATAAATAACGGTTTTTATTTCGCTGTCGAGCTGCTCGATTTCCTCCGGTCCATCGATATGAATCGTAATCCCGGTCCTCTTTTCATAATTTTTAGCATGTGATCGGAAAGCTGGAAGAAGGCCAAGGTCATCGAGCATGGCCGGCCGGAGTTCGTACGTGACACGATGCAGATCTTCGATGGTTTTTTCCACCAGGTTCTTGCAATCATGTATCCGCTGCTTGAGATTTTTCATTGCCACCGAATCCTGCCGGATCAATTCCAGGTTTATGCTGATGGCAGTGAGGGCCTGTCCGACTTCATCGTGCAATTCCCGGCTTATTCTTTTTCGTTCCGCTTCCTGGGCCCTTATCACTTCGGAAGATAATAGTTTCAAGGTTTCCTGCTGGCTTTTAAGCGTACCGATGAGGCTTTTCAGATCATCCTCCATTTTTCGCCTTTCGGTTGTATTCCGGGAAATGGCAAGAATAATATAATCAGATGTATTGTGTCTGTATCGGGGAATCAGGGTTGTTTCCAACCAATATACCTCATGATTGATAGTGGTTTTAAATTCAATTTTATCAATTTCACCAACTTCGAACACAACATCAATACACCGCATCAGCCTTTTCACCCCGTTCCCGGGAAACAAATCATTAATTGACTTTCCACAGATGTTTTCAGATGTCTGATGTAATAGTTTTGAAAGTTTACTATTTGCGTAGAGCACTTTCCGGTTGGAATCAATAACAAAAACGGAGTCGTCCATGGATTCCACCAAATTTCGATATTTTGCCTCGGATTCCTTAAGAAGTCTGAGTCTTTTATACCGAGACTTCAGCAATCTTTTGCGTCCGATCAGGACACTTGAAATAATGATGATGACCAATACCAGGACCACAATGGTTCCAAGGGTCAGGACCCACCAGAATTCTATGCCCGGTGTAACGATAGGAAACCTCCCGAATAACAGATATTGGCAATCATTGCTAAAATATTATGGATTGTCCAGGCCCGTAAAATAATGGTTGAACTGATAGCGAAAAGAACCAGGTTTCCGGAAAAATAGATCAGAAAACCGGTGAGAATCCACAAGACAGAGGCGGAATTTTGACGATCGAATTCGGATGAAACCAACCCCAGAAGGGCGTACGCCGCGGCAATTGTAATAATGGCGCACGACAGAGAGCTTGTATAATTATCAAACCCGTTTTGGTTCTCAACCAGTATTTTGGCAAGCATCCATATTATTGCGTAAGGGGCTATGGAATATTTAACAATTTTTCTCGCAATATCGGTGGGTTGCCAATTTGATAATACGTTGGTGATAAAACCGAATTCGATGAGAGTGTAAAGATGTAAAACACTCATATTGTTCATTTTGGCGATTGCCATAAAATACATAATAAAGGAAAAACCCAATGAGATTAACAAAAACCAAAAAAATATTTTTAACTCTCCCTGTAAACGTTTATGCTTGATTATACCAATAACAACTGGTAAGAAATTCAGATAAAATGCAACCTTCGATATGACGTGTTCTATCAGCTTATTCTCTTTTACTGTTTAATTAATTATCCTTACCATAATACGGGGAGTAGTCAGCTAATAATAACGGATACGATTATTCCCGTTTTTATCCACACCAGCGAAAATAAACTTAGCGGTGCCGTTATCTTTCTGTCCATAACAAATACCGAGTTCAATACATCCTTCCGGGATTACTTTTTGCACGGGTGTAGTGAAGCGCAGATGTATTCATACCGTAATGCCTCTGTGACAGGGGTGGGGTGTATTGGAATAGTCAATCCGGTTGACGGATCGCCGGTAAAGTGAAAAAACATATTAAAACAAGGAGCGTAGTCCGTGACAATTCAACGAAAATTAACGCCCTGAAACTCCGGGAAACCGGTAAGACGGATGTTATTTATCCCGGACCGAAAACAGTGGTCCGTCTATTCAACGTAATTGCTACCCTGGAATCAGCTCCTTCAGGCGCCGCAGCCGTTCCGGGCGGTCTTTGGCGAACCGTGTTATTCCTTTCCAGACCCACTCCGGTGACAAATGAGCTTCGTCGATGATTTCTTCCAGGCTGCCTCCCGAGCGCCAGCGGTTGTCCCAGTCGGAGGAGAGAGAATATTCCTCTACCAGAGGATTGGCCATCCATTTGTACATTTGTCTCCGCGCGCCGTTGGTGATTACCATGGCATCGGCCCATTCCTCCGGCGCGACGACCTGCCGACGGTACGTTTCCGGCTGACGCCGGAACAATTCCCAGGAAACAGCGGCTACGATTTTTACATTCGGTCCGGATTGTTTCAGGCGCGGCAGGATTTGCACGACCGAATTGGTGGAACTGGTCCCCCGCACAAAGATCACCCCATCCTTGGGGCGTTCCGGATCAAAGTCCCTGATCAGGTAGGCCCCCTTGGCCGCCTCCAGGTAGGAAGCCATTCCCAGCGCCTCCCGGTCCGGGATTTCCACCGGAGGTCGGGTCAGGTGGAGCGCGATGATGGGAATATCGGTGGCCAGCGCGGCGGTAAGGGCCGGGGCCACTTCATTGTGTTCCCAGGGATACAGATTGACGATCTGCCCCTCGGGGAAAAGCTGTGTTACCCCGGGCGCGAAAATCCCGAAATGGGTACGGCTGTCTTCAGCCGTTTCCGGTCCGGAATGGCCGGCAATCCAAATCAATTTGCCTACTTTTAATTGCGAGTCCTGGGCGATCTGACTGAAGAGACGCAGGGGGCCGTACTTGAGATAGCTGAAGGAGCCGTAGGTGCTCATGGCGCCGAAAAAGCCGTTGAATTTTTCATAAGGGTCGCGGTTAAAATTCACCGTGGCCAACCCGGCCAGCATACCGGCATTGGCAAATTCGGTGATTCCCTGGGGCATGAGCGGGCTGTTGGGATTGGTATCGCGATGATACAAACCCAGATCGGGAGCCTCGTCCCAACCTTTGGCGAAACCGGAGATATTGGTGGAATCGGCCAAATCGGCCGACATGGCGATTACCAGGGGACGACCATATTCCTTGATACACATAGTATTCAGCCAGGAAGCGTATTTGGACAGTCCCATCCGGTTGGGCGCCTTGACACCCGGTTCCACGAACAGTTCCTTCGGAAGATTTTGGACATCGTACAGTCGCTTGTTATCGAGTGGGTTGCTGGCCGAAATCCGGCAGGAGGGAATTTCTTCCGGAATGGAGTCTCCCAGGCCTACCAACGTTTCGGCCAGGTAATCAACCAGGCCAGGGTTGTTTTCCATGACCGAGAATACGGTGTGGAACATACGGGTGGCCTGTTCCACCTGGCCTTCCCAGGTGTCTGCGGCCGGTTCGCCAAAACCTTCGAAATCGATATTGTATTTCCGGGCAAAATCCTCTTTCGTTTTCCAGAATAATTCCGAATTACGTGGGTGGGGGGTGCCGTGGCTCTGGTTGTCGTAAACGTAATAGCCGCGCCCCTTCCGGGTTTTTGCGTACACCACTTTTGGTATGTCGGGATCGCCGTTTTCGACCAGCAGGCGGTAAAAGGCACCGGTCAGCGTTTCCCAGTTTTCACCCTCTTCGGTTCCTTCCACGTGCCATCCATGAGAGCCAAACCAGTCACGGGGACCGCCGTACATAATGGAACTGAAAGGACGGTTATCGATGCCGAAATCGTTCCAGTCCACGAAATAAATCAGGTTGCCCAATCCCAACCCCCATGCCGAATTCAGGGTCTCATGGGTTACACCGGTGGTTAATCCGCCTTCTCCCTCGAAGGCGAACACTTTTACCTGGGATGTTTTTGCCAGTTTCAGGGCCAGGGCTTCTCCGGCTGCGGCCGGTGAACCGTGTCCACTGGGTCCGGTGTTAAATTTGAAAAACAGGGTTTTCCCCTCCATTTCGGCATGCCCCGGCAAACCGCCGTTACGCCGCAGGGTCAGGAGGTCCTGCCAGACCAACTGCCGTTCCTCGGCATGGTTAACCAAAAAGCGGGAATTACCGGTGTTCCGGTACTTAATTCGCAGGGCTTCGTTCAGGACGGCCAGTGTTGCGTAAACGGCCGGATTGGCGTGTCCCCCAACCAGGACAAAGCGGTCGGCAAAACGTTTTCCCGGTTCGCGGATGTCCCAGCGCATGGCGCCGGACAGGGTGGTTGCCACCAGGGCATGCACCTTGGAGCGCGATCCGCCGGGATGCCCGCTTTGGCGCAGATTAAGCATGATATCGATACATTGATCAATAAGGTCTTTCGTGATTTCCCAAAAAGGAAAATACGGTTGTAGTTCTTTTACGGATTTCATTTTGTCGTCTCCGAAGTTTGTCGAAAATTTCACCAATCGCGAAAATATGTTTTTGGAATTCCTTTTAAGTCGATAATGAACAGTTCAAGCCACAGCCGACGCGGCCTTTTTGTTAACGACCGGTAATTTATTGTTTAAAACGTGACGCAGAAATTTACCGGTGTAAGAGCGCGGTTCTGTCAGTAAATCTTCCGGTGTGCCTGTGAAAATAACCTCACCGCCGTTGTCTCCGCCCTCCGGGCCGAGATCGATTACCCAGTCGGCCGACTTGACAACTTCCAGATTGTGTTCGATTACAATGACCGTGTTTCCCTTGTCAACCAACTTTTGGAGCACGGCCAGCAACATGCGAACATCCTCAAAATGCAGACCGGTGGTAGGTTCATCCAATATATATAAAGTCCGGTCGTTGCTTACCCGGGACAATTCCGTAGCCAGTTTCACCCGCTGCGCTTCACCTCCCGACAGCGTGGTGGCCTGTTGTCCCAGGCGAATATATCCCAGCCCCACTTCATTGAGGGTGGTCAGTTTTTTAAAGATCGAGGGAATATTCCTGAAAAACGTCAACGCTTCCTCGACGGACATAGCCAGGACCTCGGCGATATTTTTCCCCTTGTACGTCACTTCCAGGGTTTCGCGATTGTAGCGTTTGCCTTTGCACACTTCACAGGTAACGTACACGTCCGGCAGGAAATTCATTTCAATTTTAATAATTCCATCCCCTTCGCAGGCTTCGCACCGGCCGCCTTTTACGTTAAAGGAGAACCGGCCCGGTTTGTACCCCCGCAACTTTGATTCGGGCAACTGCGAAAACAGGTCGCGAATGTGGGTGAACACCCCCGTGTAAGTAGCCGGATTGGAGCGGGGCGTCCGCCCGATGGGCCTTTGGTCGATATCCACCACCTTGTCAAGATACTCCAAGCCTTCAACCGCTTCGTACGGCAGGGGATATTTGCGGGCGTTGTGAAGTTCCCTGGCCAGGATGGGGTAAAGTGTTTCGTTGACCAGGGTGCTTTTACCGCTTCCCGATACACCGGTCACCACGGTGAATTTTCCCAGGGGGAACTTCACGTCGATGTTTTTCAGGTTGTTTCCCCGGGCTTTTTTTACAACCAGGTTTCTTTGATGTCCGTTGCGCCGCGTATTGGGAACGGGAATTTTGCGTTTACCTGATAAATATTGACCGGTTATGGACTTCCGGCAGTGAATAAGGTGTTCGGGGTCGCCGGAAAATATCACATTGCCGCCGTGTTCACCGGCACCGGGCCCCAGATCGATAATATAGTCTGCTGCTTCAATCGTTTCCCGGTCGTGTTCCACGACCAGAATGGAGTTGCCCAGATCCCGAAGGTGTTTAAGGGTGTTCAGCAGGCGGGTATTATCCCGCGGGTGAAGACCGATAGAGGGTTCGTCCAGGATATACAGGACCCCAACCAGTTGGGAGCCGATCTGGGTGGCCAGCCGGATCCGCTGCGTTTCGCCTCCGGACAGGGTATTGGCCGCACGGTCAAGGGTCAGGTAGTCCAAACCGACATCCATGAGGAATCCCAGCCGTTCCCGGACTTCTTTTAAAATCTGTTGCGCGATAATTTTTTCGGTTTTGCTGAGATCCAGGGAACGGAGGAAAGTAAGAATATCCTTGATGGACATGCGGGAAAGTTCGCCGAGGTTTTTTCCGCCGATGGTGACGGCCAGGCTTTCCTGCTTTAAGCGGCTTCCCCCGCAATCCGGACAGGGACGCATGCGCATAAATTGTTCAATCCATTCCCGGATACCCGATGATCTGGTTTGGCGGTAGCGCCGCATCAGATTGGGAATGGTGCCTTCCCAACCACCGACGTATGTACCGGTCCACCGGTCGGAGGAATATGACATGCGTAATTTTTCCTTGCCGGTGCCGTAAAGCAATATTTCGCGTATTTTGGGGTCCAGCCGGTACCAGGGGGTTGTGAAATTAAAATTATAATGACGGGCCAGGCTTTTGAGGATGCTGCCGTACCAGTTCCCGCGCGGTTGTTCGCCCAGGGGAATAACACACCCCTGAATTAATGATTTGGTTTTATCGGGTACGATTAATTCGGGGTCGATTTCCATGTGGGAACCCAATCCGTCGCAGCGCGAACAAGCTCCGTAGGGGGAATTGAAGGAAAACATCCGCGGTGTCAATTCTTCTATCGAGACTTCACAATGAGGACAGGCAAAATGTTCGCTGAATAGGTGATCCTTATTCGGCAATTCATGTATAATCACCAGACCGGCACCGATTTTTAAAGCCAGTTCGACGGATTCGGTCAGGCGTTCCTGGAAATCGCCCTCGAGTACCAGGCGGTCCACCACAACTTCAATGGTGTGTTTTTTTGTTTTTTTAAGACGAATTTTATCGTCCACCGAATGGAGTTTGCCATTTACCCGGGTACGTAAAAAGCCTTCGCGTTTGATCTCATCGAAAACGCCTTTGTGTTCACCTTTACGGCTCCGGACTACGGGTGCCAAAATATAAATTCTGGATTCGGCGGGGAATTTTTTCACCGTGTCGACGATTTGCTGGACGGTCTGACGTTGAATGGGCCGGCCGCAGACCCAGCAGTGTGGTCGACCGATATGGGCGAACAAAAGCCGAAGATAGTCGTGGATTTCCGTTACCGTACCTACGGTGGAACGGGGATTGCGCCCGGTGGCTTTTTGTTCGATCGAAATAGCGGGGGAAAGACCTTCGATATAATCCATGTCCGGTTTTTCCATGAGACCCAGAAACTGGCGGGCGTATGAGGACAATGATTCGACGTAGCGGCGCTGCCCTTCAGCATAAATTGTGTCAAAAGCCAATGAGGATTTTCCCGAACCCGACAAACCGGTAATAACGACCAGTTTATCCCGGGGGATTTCCAGATCGATATTTTTCAGGTTGTGCTGGCGAGCACCCTTAATAATGATCTTATTGGCAGGTCTGGTCATTTTTTAATTTGGTCATTCCACTCCCAAAACCGGTAAAAACATAGCGTAAAGTACAATCCAAAATTTACCCCCATTTGTCGGGGAATCAAAAAACGATTTGCAGCTTTTTCTATGTCAATTCATCTGTCCAAAATAAATGTTGCGAAGAATTATTTGGACAGCAATACTATGTCAAAATTCAAATTCGGGGCGCTTACCAAAACTCATCAGCAGGAATCATAATTGGGTTGACTGTTGTGTGACGCAATTAATAGAATGACAATGTGCTCAGAATCCAGGAAAAGATCGGCAATAGAAGTTAACAAAACAGGGATTCAATCCGATGGATTATTGCTGTTTTATATCTTGATTTAATCAGTGACTTTGTCGCGGACCTGCTCCAAGGCCAACCCGGAGGAAAAGTACCGTTCCCCCCTCCCGATTCAAATCCTGTCTTTTTAGGTATCCGTCGGCCGATTGCACGGTCTTATTCTTCGATGAAAGAAAATTTTCAATTGGATTTGCAAAAAACAATAGCAGGGCAAATTTATCCGTTGAAAAATTTGTGTTTAATGAACTGCTTTTTTCCGTGGTTTCCCGTATATTCCTTAAAGAAAGCGGGCAGGGAATGTATATGTGGTATTATAAGTGGATATTATTTGCTGTTCTTGTGATCAGGATAGCAATACGGTAATTTAATACGCCATGAGCTGCTTTTTCTACGGGGCATCCAGGTTGGGTTTGGTCTTGACGTGTCAGGCGCCGGAGAAAAAACGAACCGGTTAACCACGGGTTTTAGATGAAACGGGTAATTGTCTCCTTTCTTTTTATAGCCTTGTTTGTATCGGCCAAAGAGATGAGCCGCTTACAGCGAAACAATCCCGGTGCGCTGGACCAACGTCTCTGGGACGGTAATAACATTGCTGTTGTAGTCAGCAATGACGGGGCGTTTGTGGATTACCGGCTAACCGGTGAAAGTGGGCTGGAATGGCCGAAGGGAAGCGGGCTCACAGCCGTTTTTACAGCCGGCCTGTGGGTCCTTGCCGGGCGAGTGGACGGAATAAGTGAAATACGAACCGCCGTCGGTTACTATTCCGCCGAATTTGCCCCCGGGCCATACGGTTCCGATCCCGATGATGCGAGTTATCGTATCTATGCCCTTAAGACAACCGATGATTCTACCAACACCGATTGGCAGACATGGCCCGTTGATCAGGGTGCCCCCTGGGTCGATGTGGACGGCGACGGAGTATATAATCCTGCGACAGATCACCCCGATACCGAAGGCGACTTGTATTTCTGGTCTGTTTTCAATGATGGCGATACAACCCGGCACGAGGAATATTTCGGAACCGATCCGCTGGGAATTGAAGTCCAATCCGCCATTTACGGGTTCAATGCGGATCAATCCTTAAGCAACACTCTTTTTCTTCGCTATCCGGTTATCAATAAGGGACCTCACGATCTGGACTCAGTTTTTATATCACCCTGGAGTGACCCGGATCTCGGCGAAGCACATGATGATCCGAACGGGTCGGATTCCTCCCTTGCCATAGCGTATACCTACAACGATTCCGATGGCGACTTGAAGTACGGTTCAATGGTCCCGGCTGTTGGAACTATTGTATTGCAGGGGCCGATGGTGTACTCTCCTGGTGATACCGCTTTCATGTTTGGTCGTTCTATCCCGGATTACCGAAATCTGCCCCTGACTGCGGTCAACATGGGGTACAAGCACGGTGCCTGGGGTGAACCGGGAACAGCTCGGGAAGCTTATTATTCCGTGCAGAGTCTGGCAACAAGAACCCGGAATGAGGTTACGGCCGGGGACCCCCTGGTTAATCCCGTTACGGAAACCATTACGAAATGGGCTTTTACCGGCCAACCCTGGCTTGGCACGGGATGGCTGGATGAATTACCACACGACCACCGACAGGTTCCGGCCGTGGGTCCTTTTACACTGGCGAAAGGGGATTCCCAGGAAGTCGTATTTGCCCTGCTTATTGCCCAGGGAATGACTCCGGAACTGTCCATAGCGGTTTTGCTGGATGATACTCGTTGGGTCCGCACAGCCTGGGATTCCCGCTTTGCTTTTCGGGAACCGGTGGTCATTGTGACCGAAGTATCCAAATTCAACAACACCGAAGAAGCAGGACCTTTTTATTTGGTTTTCCGGATCGAGCCGAACGCGTGTTGGACCCTGGGGGACCAACCTTTCCAGATTTATTTTGGATCCAATACGGTTTCCGATTCTGCGGAATTGGTGTTGATTGAGCATGAAGGGAAGCCGGCCTACGCCGTTTGGATACCTGAACAATCGGAGGTAACGGACACAACGGAATTGCACTATTACTTGGCGATCTATGCCGATGACGACACACGGATGTTCTGGCCTTCTGGGGCACCCTGCAACTACCGGACCCTTATTTTCGGGCCCGATACAACGGCTCCGGAGGTTACCGAACCGAACGATTTCATTAATGTACACTATCGGATTCCTTTTGCGAACCGGATCCGAGTGCAGATTGAGGATGATCTATTTGCATTCACACCCCGGTTGAAGTGGAAGATAGGGAACGGTGCTGAACAATCCGTTTTACCCGGAAACTGGTGGTGTTGAAATAAAATATTGTCTAGAAATTAAAGGAGGGAATTAGTGATAAAGAAAATTATAATTTTTTTAGCGTTGATTTTAACGGCTTACGGCGCTGATCCGCGGTCTGCAAAGGTAGCTGTCCAGACCAAGGGTGTTGAACACGTTATCTGGGACGGGAACGCTATTTCCACGATTCACGGCAATCATGGGGATTTCGCCAGTTACCATGTTACCGGAAAATCGGGATTGGAATGGCCCAAAGGGAGTGGCATTGGAGCCGTGTATCAGGCGGGCCTCTGGATTCTTGCCGGGAAAGTCAACGGCATAGAAGAGATCCGTACCGCCGCCAGTGAATATGTTTCTGAGTTTGCGCCCGGTACGATCAATGGCGCCGGTGAATCGGGGAAAATCTACCGTATCCATCGATCCGAAATCGAAGCATTTCTGAACAATGACTGGAATACGTTCACTTCCCTGTCCCTGATGCTGCCGGTTACGATCATCGAGGAAAGAAATGCCTACACCGAGTTGGTGGAGACCCCCCTTCCCACGGATGATTTTCTGAACTGGCCGGTGGAGGACGGGGCTCCCTGGGTGGATGCCAATAACGATGGAGTATACAATCCCCCGGATGGGGATTACCCGGATATTGAGGGGGACATGTTTCACTGGTACGTGATGAACGACGGTAATGAAAGTCAGCATTTGAACCTCTGGGGTACCCCTCCCCTGAATGTCGAAGTCCGGACTGCCTTGTACGGATTTGATGTGGAGGGTCCATTGAAGAATACGCTTTTTATAAAATGGCAGATTGAGAACAAGGGTCCGGATTTTTTGGATTCGGTATTTATTGCCGTGTGGTCGGATACGGATTTGGGAGACGCTACCGATGATTTGACCGGTTGCGATCCTGAAATCAAGCTCGGATTCTGTTATAACGACTTCGGTGGTGATCAGCTATACGGACCGGCACCGCCCGCCTATGGTAGTTTGTTTTTACAAACTCCTATTGTTCCTTCCCCCGGTGATTCGGCTTTTGTCTCAGGAGAATGGATTGCGGATTACAGAAACTTACCGATGAAAGCTTTCACCCCCAATTATCACTCGCCCTGGAGTGAAATAGAATATTCGAAGCTCGTTTTCAACTTGGTGAACGGATTGACCGCCGATGGTGCGCCGATCATTGACCCAACCACCGGTGAGGTAACGACCTTTGTTTATAATGGCGATCCGGTAACGGGCCAAGGCTGGGTAGAATACGACTATCGTCCTTTCACAGACCGGCGAATACTTATGTCGGTTGGTCCTTTCTCACTGGCCCCTGGTGACGTTCAGGAAATGGTTGTGGCACTTATTATGTCACAGGAGCTCTCTAATTTGGCATCGGTCGCTTCCCTGAGGTCAGATGCCGGAATGATTCGTTCGATTTGGGAATCAAACTTTCAACTGCCTTCACTACTTCCTCAGATCACCAGGATCTCTCCCCATGAAATGGATATTGAGTCGAAAGGCCCTTTCTATATGGTCTTCAGAATTACGGATGCGAATACCGGGCTGCCTGAAGAGAATCTGTTCTGCCAGCTTCACTATAACGTCAATACCGTAAAAGATTCAATGGTATTGGACCAAATTGAATATGAAGAGGAACCTGCTTATGCGGTTTGGGTCCCTGAATTTCCGGAGGTAGCCGGTACAACCGAATTACGTTACTATCTGTCTCTGACTGCGAACGACGGCAATAAACTATTCTGGCCTTCCGGGGCGCCGTACAATTACCGAACGCTCATATTCGGGCCCGATACAACAGCACCGAAATTGTCGGGAGTAAGTGTAACTCAGGACATCCATTATTTGCTGCCGTTTGAAAAAACGGTTATCATTGATACGGTCAGGGATAGTCGTTTTGGGATAACGGATGTGGAATTACACTGGCAGATAGGAGATGCTCCGCAACAAGCAGCATCGATGACGATTTATGATTCGCTGTTTTTCGACTGGGAATGGTCGTACCGGTGGTCCGGGGTTATTTCCGGTCAGGCTCAAGCTATGGGTGACACAATTTATTATTGGGTCACGGCAATCGATTCAAGCAAAAGCGGAAATACGGGAATATCGGAAAAACAATGGTTTGTAACCGGTGACCGGGAAGCCGTAGGGGACTGGGAACACACCGATTCGTATGATCAGACAGAGAATTGGCGAATGTTTACTAATGGGAAATTCCAGAATTTCAACTATCCTCAGGCCCCCTGGAACCGGGTATTGATTTCTCATTTAACGGAATCCGGTGGTATCGGAGACACGATGCAGTATCTTCGGGCTCTGGATTTAACAGCCTTTGATAAGGTCTGGCTGACTATTCCAATGGCGTTTAATTTCCACGCTGACGACAACTTCGGAGTTTTGGAATATTCTTTCAACGGATCCGATTGGGTGGTAGTGGATTCTTTTTCCGGGTACCAAAGTCCGGACACGTTCCATTTTCCATTGTCTTCCTATACCGACCGGGATTCAATGTTTCTTCGCTTTAGGGTAAACCGCAATTCCAAATTTACCGAATGGATTTTCGATGATATTATCCTTCATACCGACTCCACTTTATTGGGTATTGAAAAAAAGATTCCCCTGCCCCGCATGGTTCTCCTCCATCAGAATTACCCCAATCCTTTCAATCCGGCCACCACCATCCGCTATGAATTGCCGGAAGCGACCCATGTACGCCTGGTGGTGTACGACCTCCTGGGCCGGGAAGTGGCAGTACTGGTGGATAAGAAGCAGGAGCCGGGAATCAAGGAAGTGGTCTGGGATGCGTCACGGTCGGCCAGCGGGATTTATTTTTACCGCTTGGCAACTGATCAAGTACAGTTTACCCGGAAACTGGTGGTGTTGAAATAAACCAATTCCGGGAATGGAAAAACCAAATGCATTTTCGTTTCAATAAAGGGAAAGTAATTCGGATAATCTTTACTCTTATCCTGGGTGTTGCCTTTATTTTGGGAAAGGGAGCCAAGCCGACTTCGCAGCAAAGGACAAAGTTTTTTGAACTACGGACTTGGAATGGAAACAACATTGCCACCATTGTCAGCAATAATGGTGCTTTTGTCAGTTACGCGCTAACCGGGACTCATAAGAATCATGATTGGGTTGACTATTGTACGACGGAATTGATTACACATTGATACAACTGGGAGCATCCCCGCATCACGTTTCCCCGATATTCGTTCCGCTTCATCGGGGTTTCCACTTCGTTTCGACACGTTTCACGGCATCCGATGGCATTCCGATCTCATACTTTCTTTCTATAGTTACAGAGGTAACAATTTTGAAACCTTGTTGACCCGTTTTATGTTTAATCATACATTAGGCCATGAGTTCACTTAAAAATCATATTCTTATCGCCATGCCGCATATGCAGGATCCGTATTTTGCAAAGACGGTCGTTTTCATTTGTGAGCATACCAGGGACGGCGCCATGGGGCTTATTATTAATCGTCCCTTTCATGAACCGGACCTCAGGAAATTGTTCTCCGAACTTTATGATGATACCCAGGATATCCTGAAGATTGTTCCCAAGGTTTACTTTGGGGGGCCGGTTTTGCTGGAACGCGGAATAGTGCTTCATTCCGCCTCTCATTCCACGACCGGTACAATAAAAATATCCGATGATTTTGCCATCACCAGCCATAAAACAATCCTGGAGAACATCAATCGGGATACCGGTCCGCAACAATACAAACTTATGTTGGGTCACGCCGGGTGGACTGCGAACCAACTGGAGCGGGAAATCGAAAACGGTGATTGGCTGCTCCAGAGCACCACCCCCGATTTCGTTTTCAATATGCCCGAGGATATGATGTGGAAACACGCCACCGGTTTGTTCGGAATTGACACTTCCCAAATATCAGGGGTGGGCGGCGTAGCATAAGCGCTAAATTTTACTTTAAAACAAGCGACCTGAGCTTGTCGTCACGCTTTGTAAAGACTTGATTGATGAACTCTGTAAAAAGCCAAGGATTAACACAGATAAAAACGGATAGTAATGTGTTTATAAAAGAATTAAACATAAGCACCGGGTTTCATTAAATAAGTTTCTGTCCGAAAACTAATAGAAAACCAGCTTTGGGGGAAATTATCTGTCGATTGATCAGTTAGTGGGGGCACACAGACAGTCATTCTGTCGATATCTAACGGTTTTTGCTTACGTTTCTCTTTTTTTTTGCCCCATTTTCATTCCTTACGGACGTACTAACC
>Ga0256830_1001494_pt1 | contig 16539 bp, 21 predicted proteins | sample 128326metaG_FD_190537 | JGI IMG/M metagenome (GOLD analysis project Ga0256830, IMG submission 190537) | Hydrothermal vent microbial communities from Lau Basin, Pacific Ocean - 128-326 | ecosystem: Environmental > Aquatic > Marine > Hydrothermal vents | place: Pacific Ocean: Lau Basin | collected... | reverse complement strand
AGAAAATTAGTATAAAATAAAAACCGGACCCGGGTATGGAGTGGATGAGGCTGCTTACCCTTATCCTGGCTGCGACTGTCCTGTTTTCTGCCTGCACAGGCGTTTCTCCGGCGGGGGAGAAGCCCGAAGCAAAGAAAGCCCGGCCAGAGAGGCCGGAGGAGGCGCCCGCGAAGCAGCCCCTGCCGGCGAAGGGGGTGTGCGGCCCCACGCTTCTCTCACTTCTCGCTGCGGCGGCGCTGGTGTGCAGGAGGCGGGTGAGGTGAAGCGTGCAATAATCCCCTCTACCGTGCTCCTGCTGCTACTGCCGGCGGCGCTCGCCCAGCAGGCGCCTGAGCTCTCTCCATACCTTCCCGGGCTGCAGCCCTGGAAGCTGGTTAAAGGCGACGAGAGCAGCGCCATGCTCGGCTCGGAGGTGCCCCGCGTGCCGGAAGAGCTGTACAGGGTGTATGTAAGCGCAAATCTGCACGGTAGCCTTGCTACTCCACTCGTAGATGAGAAAGAGGTATTTCTGGCAGACGGTATCGCAGTATATGCGCTGAATGCTGAGAATGGAAAAGAAGAGTGGGAAGCTGATGTCTACGACAATTTTAAGGGGAGATTTGTCGAAACATATGCGCTAAATGAACACCTCTACGTCGCTACCAGCAGAACTCCGGGCGGAGGAGGAAGGTCCTTCCTGCTTGCACTCAGCAAGAGCACGGGAAGAGTGGTCTGGAAGAAAGAGGTGGGTGACAAGCCAACCTCCAACATGATTATCGCCGATGGCAGACTCTGTTTTGGCACTGTGTACACCGAAGGTCTGGTACGCTGCTTTACACTTTCCGGAGAGCCAGTGTGGAGCACAAAAGTGGGAGGCAATGTGCGTGGACTTGCCGCATACGGTGATGTGCTTTATGTGAGCACCGAAGGTGGAGAACCAAGCAAAAAGCTGTATGCTTTAAATCTCAGCGATGGCAGGATTCTTTGGAGCTACAAGCACAACAGCATAGTTAAGTCACCGGCTGTGAAGAATGGCAGAATTTTCTTTGTGGACAGCACCGGCAGTGTGGTGTCACTGTCGGAGGATGGTAAACTGACGTGGGTGAAGAAGCTGGGAGCGGGCAGCGACGTTAACGGACACAGCCTGCTTGCTGTCGGAGACAGGGAACTGTATGTGGCCAGGACGCTCGGTGAGAAACCTCTCAACCTCTTCGTGCTCGACTTCAGCGGAAAGGTGATTGGAAACTTTACCCTTGATAAAGAAGAGGAGCCGGGCCGTCCTGTTGCTGCCGGTGATATTGTGCTGCTGCCGGTGAGAGGCAGGGACTACGGGAGGGTGTATTTCCTGTGGAGAGGGACCACACTGCTTCATCAGGTTACATACAGGGGTGAGGAGGTGTTCACCCCGAGGGTGAGCAGTGCGGGAGGAGCTGTTTTTGCCATATTTTCAGTGGACAGGAAAAGGCAGATGCTTGTAATTCTTGGTGACAAAAAGGTACCTGCAATAGAGAATGTGACCGTTGCTGGCAAAGTCAGGAGTAATGAAGGGGTTAAGATTCGAGCAGTGATAGGGGATAGGGAGAGTGCAATATACAGGGCCCTGCTTTTTTACAGGGTAAACGGCTCCCGGTGGAGGGCGGTGGAAATGCTGCCGGAACGCAGGTATGTGGTCGAACCTGCTGGAGGCTACGGCCTGAAGCCAGAGCCCTTCGCAGCCATCATACCCCCACAGCCCGCCGGGAGTGTGGTTGAGTACATGGTAGCAGCGATAGACAGTGTGGGCAACCACGCCCTCTCGCAGAGTCTGAGCTATTTGGTCACAGAGCCTGAGGAGGAGAAGGAGAGGGCACCTGTGCGGGTATCTGCAGCGAAGGAGGAGAGGGGCGTATGTGGCCCCACGTCCACAGCATTAATCGCACTTCTGGCGCTGGCACTTTTACGACGGCAGAATGGTCGCTGAAAAGGAGGTGATTGACGTGGAGTATGAGATATCCCACAGACCCAGTTACTCCCTGCTGAGGGTGAAGCTCTCTGAGGGTGAGAGCATCACCGCCGAGAGCGGTGCCATGGTGTACATGTCTCCCAACGTTGAGATGCACACCAGAAGCAGGGCAGGTGGAGGTATCGGAGGGCTTCTCAAGAGCCTGAAGGTCGCAGCCCTTGGTGCTGAGAGCTTCTGGGTGAACACCTTCACTGCCAGGGAGGGTGATGGCGAGGTTGCTCTCGCTCCTGCTATACCGGGAGATGTGCACGTGCTTGAGCTCAGCAACGAGGGCTATGTGGTGCAGAGCGGTGCCTACCTGGCGAGCACCTCGGAGATAGAGGTGGACACAAAGTGGCAGGGCTTCCGCGGGCTGCTGGCGGAGGGCGACCTTTTCATGCTGCACATCTCAGGCACCGGCAAGCTTTTCGTGGCTGCGCTCGGCGCGCTTGAGGAAAGAGAGCTTGTCCCCGGAGAGCGCCTCACCATAGACAACGGACACCTCGTTGCCTGGAGCGACTCAATGCGCTACAACGTCCGCCGCGTTGGCGGGCTTAAATCCCTTGTGGCAAGCGGCGAGGGCCTGGTGGTGGATGTTGAGGGTCCAGGCAGGGTGGTGCTTCAGACCAGAAATCCGGGCGCCTTCGTTAACTGGCTGCTGCCCTTCCTCTCGGGTGGTGAGAGGAGCGACAGGGGGCTTGGCCTGAGGCTGGGTATATAGCTACCGTGGAGATGTGCTATAAAATACCGGTGATAAATTGTACATAATGAACCGTCTTGAGAGGGCTCTGAAGGAGCTCCGCAGGAGGAAGATAGGTCAGGGAATGGTGCTCAAGCCCCAGAACATCTACTACCTCACCGGCTTCTATCCCACCTCTTTTGCGGTGCTGTTGCTGGGGAAGGAGACAAAGCTCCTGGTATCGCCGATGGACGAGAGACTCGCCTTCTGTTCTGAGGTGGAGGTTGAGGTGGTGAGGAATTTCAGGCGCAGACTCAGGAGGATAGAGAGCCGGAGGGTGGGTGTGGAAAAGAGCTATGCAAGCTGCGAGTTCTACGAGCGCTACCTCAGGGGCAGGCAGGTGGTCAGTCTGGGCTTCCTGGAGGAGATGCGCATGGTAAAGGACAGGGAGGAACTCAGGCGGATTAAGAGCGCTGTCAGGGTTGCGGAGGAGGTTATGGGGGGTGTTGCAGAGCGGCTGGAAGAGGCTGAGAGTGAAAGGGAGCTCGCAGCATGGGCGGAGTACCTGCTGAGGAGGAAAGCGGGGTCCGCCTTCGAGGTTATAGTGGCCTCCGGAAGAAATTCTGCGGTGCCGCACCACACACCGGGGGAGGGACTGGATACCGCATCAGTAATAATAGACCTGGGCGCGAGAGTTGAGCACTACGCAAGCGATATAACGCGCACCTTCTCGCTGAATAAGGCTGAGGGTTTCGACGAACTCTACGAAGCGGTGCTGGAAGCGCAGAAGGCAGCGATTGGGCGTTGCGTCGCAGGGGCGGCTGCGAGGGATGTGGACCTCGCAGCCAGGGAAGTGCTCAGAGAATACCGGCTGGAGGAGTACATTCTCCACTCCACCGGGCACGGCATCGGCCTCGAGGTTCATGAGGCTCCAAGGCTGAGCGGAGAGAGCGACCTCATCCTGCGCGAGGGCATGGTGGTTACCGTGGAGCCCGGGGTTTACAGGGAGATAGGGGTGAGGGTGGAGGACATGGTTTTAATAGGAAAAAGACCAAAGCTTCTCACCAGCTTCGGGAAGTGATGGTATGCTCATGGGCTTCAGAGGCTCATTGCCGAGGATAGGGAAGCGGGTGTTCGTCGCCGGGTCTGCACAGGTGATAGGCGACATTGAGATTGGTGACTTCTCCAGCGTGTGGTACAACGCTGTGCTGCGCGGAGACCGGGAGAGGATAAGAATCGGCAGGTACTCCAATATACAGGACGGTGCAGTGGTGCATGTTTCAAAGGGTTTTCCGGTGGAAATAGGCGACTTCGTGAGCATCGCCCACGGGTGTGTGGTGCACGGCTGCAGGATAGGGAGCAACTCCCTCATAGGGATGGGCGCAGTGGTGCTCAACGGCGTCGTCGTCGGGGAGAACTGCCTCGTGGGTGCGGGAGCTGTGCTCACGGAGGGAAAGCGCTTTCCGCCGGGGTCGCTTATCCTGGGGGTGCCCGCGAGCGTTGTCAGAGAGCTCAGCGACAGGGAGGTGGAGGCGATAAGGGAGAACGCCATAATCTACCACAGGCTCGCAGAAGAGCACAGGGAGGCCGGACCTTGAGGATACTGCTCATAGACCCGAGCGTCGCCGGAATAAGCGGCGACATGTTCCTGGCGGCGCTTCTCGATTTGGGTGCGCCCGCAGAGGTACTTCAGCGGGTGATTGGCTCAATTGAGAGGGAGACCGGTAAGGAGCTGGAGCTAAAAGTCGTGGAGACAGAAAGGAAGGGCATAAGGTGCACACAGGTGGAGCTGCGCGTCGAGGATGACTTCCAGAGTGCGGGTTATACAGAGCTTAAGGAGTACCTGGAGCTATTGCTGGAGAGGTGTGGGCTCAGCAGGAGAGCCTGTAACTACGCCCGGCGCTGCCTGGAGACGCTGATAGAGGGGGAGGAGCGCATCCACCGGGAGGGGCATCTACACGAGCTGGGGAGTGTTGACACCCTCTTCGACATTGCGGGTGCTGCAGCGCTGCTGGATGCTATTGATGCGTGGAAGTTAAGGGTCATCTCCACACCCGTGAATGTTGGCTCGGGTAGGGTGAGAACATCCCACGGCGAGCTTTCGGTACCTCTGCCACTGACGGCTGATATTTTAAGAGTTAAGGGCGTGCCCTTTGTTAAGAGGCACCGGGGCGAGCTCGCAACGCCTACAGGGCTGGCGCTTCTCTCAAATCTTGTGCACGAATTCTCTGAGGAGCTGCCGGTGGTCAGACTTCTGAGAACCGGACGGGGAGCCGGCACCGTTGAGCTTGATGAGGCGCCCAATCTGCTGCAGCTCCACCTGTGTGAGTCTTCAGGAATTGATAAGGAGCAGATATCGCTGCTTGAAACAAGCGTGGACGACGTTACCGGCGAGGTTCTCGGAAGCACCATAGGCGAGCTTTTGAAAGCCGGCGCCCTGGATGTGCAGGTCATACCCACGGTGACCAAGAAGAACAGACCTGGCCATGTGCTCCAGGTGCTGTGCAGACCGGGCGAGGAAGAGCGGCTGGCAGAGGTTATGATGCGCACCCTGGGCACGCTTGGGGTGAGGTACTCACGGATGAGCATGCGCTTTGCGCTGAGAAGGGAGGTGAGACGCGTGAATGTGCAGATAGGCGACTACCGGGGACATGCCAGGGTTAAGCTGGGTCTTGACAGGGAGGGAAGGGTTGTTTCCCTGAAGCCGGAGTATCAGGATGCAGCGGAAATAGCGGAGCGTCTGCGCATGCCCGTGCGCGAGGTGCTTGCAAGGATAGCATGCAGGGCAAGGGCCAGGTTTAAATTCGGGAGGGAACTTCCCTGAATTTCGCGGCGCGGTTGGCTATTAGCGCTGCAACAACGCCTGCTCCAAAGCCGTTGTCTATGTTCACCACCGCTATGCCGGGAGAGCAGCTCTGGAGCATGGCAAAGAGCGCAGTTTCCCCCCTGCCGTGTATTCCATAGCCGGTGGAGACAGGCAAACCTATTACCGGGATGTCCACAAGGCCTGCAACAACACTCGGCAGAGCACCCTCCATGCCGGCTGCTACGATAGCTACGTCCACGTCTTCTGCCACAACTCTCTTAAGCGCCGGCAGGAGACGGTGAATTCCGGCAACGCCTATGTCCCGGAAGCTCAGAACGGAGCAGCCCATTTCGCGGGCGATTACCTCCGCCTCCTCTGCTGCCGGAATGTCAGAGCTTCCTGCGCAGAGAACCGCTACCCTGCCGCCGGTGCTCTCGACCCTGAAATCCCTCCTCCGGAGCACCACCAGCCGCGCGCTGGGGTATACATCCACCTCCGCTGCTCCCTCAAATTTCTCCCTCAGTGCTTCAATCTTCTCTTCGGTGAGACGTGTGACGATGCATCTGCCGCGCTGATTCAGAAACCTCTCGGCAATCTCGATTATCTGCCCGGCGCTCTTGCCCTCCCCGAAGACCGCCTCCGGCGCACCTGTGCGCAGGTCTCTGTTTAAATCAAGGGCAGCGAATGGTGACAGCTCATCAAGACTGAAAAGCTTTATCCTCCTTTCTGCCTCCTCAAGAGTGAGCTTCCCCGCCAGAAGCTCCTGAAGGACCCTCCTGATGTGCATGAGTAGAGAGAAGGATGGAGAGAAATAAAAATTTAACTAATTTATCAGGAAGTACAGATTTCTGCCGCTCCTGGACTCCTTGCGCAGGTACTTGTACAGCATGTGATAGCGTATAAACATCTTGATATTCCCCGGGTTCACATCGTAGCCCCGCTCCCTGAGTCTTCTGACTATCTCATCGCCCTCAAGCTTTTCCCCTCTGTTGAAAACCTCAAGAATTGCCCTCACCTTCTGTGCGGTATTTGCAAACCTTCTCATTCCTGCCTCACCCTCAGTCCCAGTAATAGTCCCGGAAGGGATATAAATTTTTCCGGATAACTGTTGGATTCTGTATGGCAAAAAAGACGTTTTCTGATACTAAATTGTTTACTTTTGTTTCATTGGGTTTATTTTTTAAAAATATCGGATCGCGCTGTGTATACAATACAGTCATATTGGTTGAAATTTGTATAACTTTTCCAAACATTTTCTTGTGGCGTATTATTTATTCTTAGCAAGATATATCTTATTTCTTCTACCCACCTGAACTTTCCTGATTGCACCCCTCTTTTCAAGCTCTGAAAGTATCTTGCTGACTTTAGTCTTTGAAAATCCCGTAATTCTTACTATGTCTCTCTGATCTATTCCATCATTCTCTATTATTATCTTCATTATCTGCTGTTCGTCCTCCTTTAGAATTTCTATTTTTTCTTCCAGTCTTTTTTTCCTGTCGAGCAGCAGGCCTATTGAGATACCCCTCACTTTGAGATACTTGTAGCTGAGGAAGAGTATAACCACTCCTGCTATCATGAGCAGCGCAATATATACATAATTTCTTGCCTCAAAAAGGTTCTCATAAATAACAATAACCCTGAAGTCCTTCAGCTCCGGCGGAATCGGCTCGTGCAGCTCCCACTTCAGTATCACCCTCCTTCCGTCGGAAGTGGGCGTGCTCTCGGGACTAACACCGTTCTCCACCACTCCGTATCCCGGAGGCAGAGCCACTGTGAACTCGAATTTCTTCACATTGGCGAAGAGGGAGTGGGTAACGCTCAGGATGTATATATTTTCATGCTTTTCCACAGCATTTCTCAGAAGGTACCTGTAGGTTATCTCGTAGCTCTCCCCGTACTCCAGCGGTTCCGGCAGAGGGGTGATTACGTAGGAGCGCTCTCCCCTCTGCTCCACCTGGAACTCCAGCGTCTTTCCGTCCCCCGTCACCTCCAGCTCTTCGAGTCTGCCGAAGAGGGGGTACCTGAATTCGACAATGCTGATGTTCTGGTCGTTGAGGAGTGAGAGGGTCACCTCTCCCCGGGCAAGTCCGTCCTCTATTTCAAGACTCGCCCGGTAGTTTGTTATCTCAACCGCCTCCACCCGGGCAAGCAGTAACAGCAGCAGCAAAGCCGCCGCAAGAGGTCTCATTCCAGCATCCTCTCCAGCGCTTCTTTTCCCCTCATTCCGCGCATTACCCCCAGCGCTTCCGCCGCACTCGTAACTTCCTCTACCCTTGCACTGAGCATTTCCTTGAAGGTGTTCACCCCCCGAACCACCGCTGCCGCATCACCGAGCTTTTCCGCGACCTCTAAATTCAGATAACCGCACATCAGGTAGCCCCTTTCCGCCTTAATCAGGATAAGGGGCGCCTTTCCCAGTAAAATCCTCACTCCTATTGCAGAACCTCTTCCGAGGTCTATCTTTTCTATTTCCATTTACACCCTGCTCTAAGTATCTCCCAAAGGATATTTAACACTTCCGAAAGGGAGTTTTAATCAGGTGGTGTACTCGGCGTTTATCCTCACGTAGTCGTAGCTCAAATCGCAGCCGTACGCTTCGCCTCTTCCAGAGCCCAGGTTCAGCTCGGCGGTGATGTAAATCTCCCTGCCCGAGAATACCTCCTCCGCGGCTTTGAGCTCCTGCGTGCCCTCTATGGCGAGGGGCTTGCCCTCTTTAACCAGGCACACGCGCCTTTCATCGCCCTTCGTGCCCACGTACAGGCTCAGCTTCTCTGGCACGAGCTCCGCGCCTGAGTAGCCCAGCGCCGCCACAATGCGCCCCCAGTTGGGGTCGCCGCCAAACACGGCGCTCTTCACCAGGTTTGAGCCCGCCACAGCACGCGCCGCGAGCTCAGCCTCGGCGTCGCTCCGCGCGCCCAGCACGCGAACCTCGATGTACTTCGTGGCCCCCTCACCGTCGCGAGCTATGCTCTTCGCCAGGGTTTGAGTTACGAGGTTAAGCGCCTCCTGGAAGCCCTCGCCCTCGCAGCCTGAGCTTCCATTTGCAAGCAGCGCAACGAAGTCGTTGGTGCTGGTGTCGCCGTCTATGACAACGCGGTTGAAGCTCTGCTCCACCGCCCCTGCGAGCGCCTCCTCCAGCTCCTCCCTCTCAAGGCGCGCGTTGGTTGTGAGGAAGCACAGCATCGTCGCGTGCCTGAGCTCTGGCGCTATCATGCCCGCGCCCTTTGCGATGCCCCCAACGTGGTAGCGCTTCCCGTCTTCAAGCACAGCCTCCACAGAGCAGAGCTTGGGGAAGGTGTCTGTGGTCATTATCGCCCGCGCCGCCGCCTCGCTCGCTTGCGGTGAGCATTCAAGGCTTTGCGCCGCCCTCCTGGCTAAGCTCTCCACTCTGGCCAAGTCCAGCCTCCTGCCTATTACCCCCGTGCTGGCGACGAGGTAGTTCTCCGCGCTGCCGCCGAGAAGCTCCGCGGCGAGAGAGCACATGCTGCGCGCATCCCGCATGCCGGCCTCGCCCGTGAAGGCGTTCGCATTGCCGGAGTTGGCGATTATCCCGAAAATCTCGTTGCCCGCGTGCTCCCTCGAGACCAGCAGCGGTGCCGCCTTAACCCTATTCGAGGTCAGCATCACCGCGGCTATAGCGGGGGCTTCGCTTTTAATAAGCGCCACGCCGTACTTTCCGCTTCTTGCCCCGGCAGCCTTAAAGCCCGGGATGCAGATCCCGTGGTTGGTGACCCTCAGCTTCAAAGCTAAACCACCACCTCAGTGCCGAAATGCTCTCCACCAAGCAGCGCAGCCTCTATGCGGGCAAGGTCGCCCTTAACGACCAGGGTTCTTATGCGGTTCTCCTTAATTATCCTCACCGCCTTAGGGTCGAGAACCGTCGAGATTCCCGCCTTATGCTCACTGCCCACGAGCTTTAAAAGCTCCTCCACCGCTATGCGGTCGTACTTTTTGGCATCTGGGTTCTTCTTCGGGTCTGCGCTGTATATGCCGTCCACATTTGTGGCGTTGACCAGAAGCTCCGCTTTTAGCCTTGCAGCGAGCATCGCCGCCACCGCGTCTGTGGTGTGCCCCGGCACGGTGCCCCCCATCACCACAACCTTCTCCCACTCCTTCACCTCCTCCACGCTCTCGGGCACATGCTGGTACGCCTCTTCGCCGCCAAGCGCTGCGATTATTAGGCGGGCGTTCATCCGCGTTGCGAGTATTCCCAGCTCGTCGCAGAAGCTCTCCTCTGCGCCCAGCCTTCGCGCCGCGCCGATGTAATCCCTGGCAACTTTTCCCCCGCCCACGACCACGGCTAAGCGATGACCCTTACGGCGCAGCCTCTTCACAAGCGAGGCGAACCCGCTTATGAACTCCAGGTTTATCTCCGGCGAAGCCACGACCGAGCCACCCAGGCTGAGCACGGCGCGCAAATCTCTCACCACGTTAACTTTGCACTGCATTCACCCGATGCGTATTTAAACTTTTAGGCACCGTACTTTACGATTCTGTCAGTGGCATAACCTGATGTCCACTGTTTGATATTGTTCATCTGCTGTAAAACCTTATCAGACCCTCACAGCTCTCTCAAGCTCAGAAACTATCCTCTCAAAGAGCTTCTTTCCCTTCTCCCTCGTGGCAAGCGATGGTCTGCCGAAAACACCGCTCTCCGTCTTCCTGAGCACATCTCCCTCGTAGGCAATCTCCTCGTCTCTGGCTAATTTCATCTTCACCTTCTCCGGGTGCAGAAAGAGCATAAGCGAGGTCTCGGCTTCACATGCATGAAGCGGTTTGCTCTCCAGCAGGTCAGAGAAATCTGCCCTTGAAAAGTCCAGCAGCTGAGCTTCCACGCCCCGTGCTTCCTCTGCGGCCTCCTCGATGGCCCTCAGGTGGTCATTGCTGAAGTGGCCCGAAACGATATAAACCCGTGTGAAACCGCTCTCAGCAAAACCCTCCAGTATGCTTCGAAGATAGCTTTTCAGCTCCTCTCTCCCAACCATAACCGTACCCGCATAGCCGCGGGTAGACCTGGAGTAACCGTACCAGACCGCTGGAGCCACCACAATACCTGTGCGCCTGCTGAGCTCCCTGCAAACCGCCTCCGCTATATCTACATCGGTGGAGAGGGGCAGGTGGTAGCCGTGCTCCTCCACAGCACCAACAGGAAGAAGCACGTCCCGCCTTTTCTTCAGGTACTCCTCCGCCTCCTTCCAGGTGAGGTTCACAAGCTCCATGAATGTAGATGCAGCTCCTTAAAGTTAAGCCTTTGCGTGCGCCCTGAGCCTCACGAGCTCTGCAAACCTCTCGGGCTCACGCACTGTGAGCAGGAGCTCCCTGAAAACCCCCTGCCTCTTCCTTATCCGCACAGCACGTCCGTGCCTGCTCACAAACGCCAGCCTCCTGCCCAGAACTCTGAGCCCCCAGCCCCAGTACCAGGGTAGCTCAACCACATCAACGCCCTCAACCTCTCCGTACCCCACCCTGTACCTCACCGGAAACATCCACGCCTCCACGTGCTCACTTCCAGCCCTGAAGCGCATTCCAGCGAAGGAGGCGGCAGCGAGCCCGAGCAGGAAGGCTGCGCCTGCAAGCGGCACTGGAGGCGCCTCCAGCACCCCCGCAAGGGAGAGCAGGGTGCCCAGCAGCGCAGCCGAGACTCCGGCGAGCAGAAGGGCGACCACACCTCTGCTGAGGGGAGCCCTCTCCTCGTACTCCATCCCAGACCCCCTGGATGGGCCGGGGCGGATTCGAACCGCCGACCTCCAGTGTGTGAGACTGGCGTCATAACCACCTAGACCACCGGCCCTTGAATAAGAATTGCTCTCCGGATATTTATCTTTTTTCCGGTTAACAATGGCAAGATGTATGAAGAGCATGCAGATTATTGGCGCGGACGAAGAGGGTGTTGTCAGAAAAGCGCTTCTGGTACTTCGCGCTGGAGGTGCGGTAGTATACCCAACGGACACTCTCTACGCCCTGGGCTGCGACGCGACCAACACTGAAGCTATAAGGCGGGTGTTTGAGATCAAGCGCCGTCCTTTCGAAAAGCCCCTCCCAATAGCGGTGGCGAGCATCCAGATGATGCGCCGCTACTGTGAGCTTGAGGAAAAGGCAGAAAAGCTCGCCAGGGCTTTTTTGCCGGGAGCTCTAACCCTGCTTCTGAGAAAGAAGAACCTTCCCGACATCCTCACCTCGGGTTCACCCAAGGTGGCTGTTCGCATTCCCGCAAATGAGCTCGCCCTCAGGATTACCGCAGCGCTGGGCAAACCCGTGGTCGCCACCAGCGCCAACATATCCGGCAGACCCCCTCCCGTTTCGGCACAGGAGGCCACTGCCCAGCTCAGAGAAGTAGAGCTGGTCATAGACGCTGGCAGGCTGGCAGAGGAGCGAATACCCTCCACCATCTACGATCCTGAGGAGGACAGAATTATCAGGCAGGGCAGGATAGACAGGGCCCGGATAGAGGCCGTGCTCAGGGAATAATACCCAGCTCATAGAGCACCTGCAGCATCTCCGCTGCCGAAAAGTCTCCCTCCAGCCTGGCGAGCTTCTCGCCGGAGCTGCTCAGCACCACCACTGCAGGCGCCTGAGCCACACCGTATCGTGCCGCAACTGCTGCTTCCTCCGAGATATCCAGCCTTACAAAAACCAGCTTCCCGGCCAGCAGGCGAAATCTGATGTCCTGGAAGCCGGCTTCCAGAGCGGAGCACTGCCCGCATTGCCGAGAGTAAAAGTAGAGCAGCATGGGTTTATCCTCCGCCACAGCATCGCGTATTGCGTCGTTCAAATCTCTGCTCCAGGATATGCGCATCTCCTCCAGCCGGTGCCGCTTCACCAGCCTGTGCAGCCTCACCTCTGCGCTCAGCCTCTTGCCCGCGAGGGGATGATTTCTGTCCACCAGCACGTGCGTAGCATTTGCATCACGGTAGGTCACAAATCTCCCGCTGGCGTCGAGCACTGTGAAGTTGAGCACAGGTGTGAAAAAGTGGGCGATGTGGGTTGAGTTGACGGTGACCTCCACCATGCCGCCGGTGACGTTTAGCCTCCTGTAGATGGGCTCGCGCTCTATGGTGACATATCCACGCCCCACATTAAGGACGCGCACCCTCAGCCAGCCGCTCTCAAAGCTCAAATTTTCAGCTGGCTCGCCGAAGGCGTCGCGGAACTCCTGCATGGAGATGTTAACCACCCTGGGTATGGAGAACCATCTGGGCTCCCATCGTGCAAGGCTGGCGTTCCAGACACCGAAGGCCTCTGCGGGAGCCAGCTCCACGCGCCTGATATCACCGGGAGCCATTCCCAGGATAGTCCTTTCTATCCCGGGTAGCAACTCGCCACTTCCCAGTAGCGCGGAAAAATTTTGCCTTACGGATATACCATCGCTGAGGGAGTACTCTCCCTCAACAAAGTCACCCACCTGTGCAAATTCTCTCAGGGGGGCGCTATCCGTCTCCACCTCTGTTCGCTCTGTGACACAGCCTGTGAGGAGGAGCAGAAGCACCAGTAACAGGCGCATGATATAAGCTTGTGCTTCAAAAGTTTATATAATTGAGGCGCATATTTGCATTCCATGGAAGAGGAAGCGCATGATAAGTACCTTCTGGCAGGAAGAATTGCTGCACGGGTTATGGAACAGGCGCTGCGGAAAATAAAGCCTGGCAGAAAGCTCCTGGAGCTGGCGAATTTTGTGGAGTCGGAGATAGTGGAGCTCGGCGCAAGGCCTGCGTTTCCTGTAAACATCTCAGTAAATGAAATAGCTGCGCATTACTCGCCTACAGCGTGGGACAGCTCCGCCTTCGAGAAGGGGGACCTGGTGAAGCTGGACATCGGCGTGCACATCGATGGCTACATCGCAGACATCGCCAGGAGTGTTGTTGTGGGAGGTGGAGAGAATGAGCTAATCCGTGCCAGCGAAGAGGCACTTTGCCGCGCCATAGAGGTGATTAAGCCCGGAGTTAAGACCAGCGAGATAGGCGCAATAGTGGAGAAGACGATTCGCAGTTATGGACTCAAGCCGGTGGAGAATCTCACCGGGCACATGCTCTCTCGCTACTCGCTGCACAGTGGCATAACTGTGCCCAATGTGAGGACACGCCACGGAGATATGCTGCGCGAAGGTGATGTGCTTGCGATTGAGCCCTTTGCCACCTCGGGGGCAGGGAGGGTTGTGGATGAGAGGGAGGCGATAATCTTCCGTTATCTCAGGGACAGACCTCTCAGACTGAAGGAGTCCAGGATCATCCTGGGCTACGTTAAGGACCACTTTGGAGCGCTGCCCTTTGCGGAGCGGTGGATAGCCCACCTGGCACCGAGGCACAGGCTCCACATGGCCCTCCGCGAACTCGCATATTCGGGCGCTATTTATGCCTACAAGATACTGAGGGAGAAGCAGCGCGCACCTGTAGCTCAGGCTGAGCACACGGTGATAGTCACAAACGATGGCTGCGAGGTTACAACCCGGCGGGAAGAAATATGAGCTACGAGGCGGTGTTTGCTGAGCTTTACGAGCTGGTTAAGCGCGAGATGAGCGCAGGCGGCGCCCACGGCTTTGAGCACGTGGAGCGTGTGCTCAGGCTTGCCGGGAGAATCGCACGTGAGGAAGGCGCCGACATTGAAGTTGTGCGCTTCGCCGCACTCCTGCACGATCTGGAGCGAAGAATGGAAGACAGCGGAGAGGTAAGCTGCCATGCTGTCGCCTCGGCGGAGCGCGCAGAGAAGCTGCTCAAAGAGCGGGGTCTGAGTGAGGAGTTCATCGAGCGTGTGGCAGAGTGCATAAGAAGCCACCGCTTCAGGGGCAACGTTGCACCGGTAAGCCTCGAGGCAAAGGTGCTGAGCGATGCGGATAAGCTCGACGCAACAGGCGCCGTCGGCATCGCCAGAGCCTACCTCTTCGGCGGGAGATACGGGCAGCGAGTGTGGGAAGCTGAACCCAAGAGGGAGCGCTTTTATCCGGGCATGCGTGGCGAGGACTACTCCCCGAGAACAGAGTACGAGCTGAAACTCTCAAGACTTAAAGAGAGGATGTATACCTCCACCGGGAGGAGGATCGCCGAGAAGAGAAGCAGTTTTATGAAGCTCTTTTTTGATGAGCTGGAGAGGGAGGTGAGAGGAGAAGACTAAGAGCAGAAGTGGCAGATTGACGGCACGCTGCAGTTTATGGAAAGTATTAAATAGCTTGAGCCACTGTTGAATTCTGGTGGTTGCGGTGAGCTGCTGCTGTGAAGAGGAGAGCGTTTTTCACAAGAAGCTCAAGGTGAAGCTGAAGGAGAAGGGCAGGGAGGGCAGGATTATCTTTCTCAAGGACTACCTGGAGTACCTGCTCAAGAACGACCGCCCCCTTCCGCCGGATTTTCCAACCTTCGCCAGGGAGATTATGGGCCTGGACGACAGGGGGGGATTTATACACATCCGCATCTGGCACGAGGGGAGCGAACTCGTGGAGTTTGCCCGGGCGATGGGATACGAGTACAGGATAGACCACTATGACTGAGGAGGACTTCCTGGTCGGAGAGGCTCTGGTTGGAGAGGAGCCTGAAGTGGCACACATAGATTTGATAGTCGGCAGGAAGAGCGGCCCGGTGGGCACAGCCTTTGCAAACTCCTTCGCCCAGCCGCGAGCGGGGCATACGCCTATCCTGGGCGTAATCCGCCCCAATCTGCCCGCGAAGCCGGCGACGCTCATCGTGCCCAAGGTGACGATACGCAACCTGGAGGATGCGGAGAAGATGTTCGGCCCCGCGCAGAGCGCCGTCGCAAAGGCGGTGGCGGACGCGGTGGAGGAGGGCATAATCCCCAGGGATAAGGCGGAGGAGCTTGTGGTAATAGCCTCTGTTTTCATCCACCCCCGCGGGAGGGACTACCAGCGCATCTACCGCTACAACTACGCCGCGGCCAAGCTGGCGCTGCGCAGGGCGATGCAGCGCTTCCCGTGTATAGATAAGGTTTTAGAGGAGAAGGATAAGTCTATGCATGCCATGATAGGATTCAGAATAAACAACCTGAAGCATCCACCCTACCTGGAGGTGGCCCTGGATATACCCGACTGGCGCAGGGTTGAGGGGATAATAAGGGCGCTGCCGCGGAGCGACGCCATAATAATCGAGGCTGGCACGCCGCTTATAAAGCGCTACGGCGTGGAGGTGGTGCAGAAGATTCACCAGCTCCGCCCCGAGACGGTAGTCGTTGCCGACCTCAAGACCCTGGACACGGGCAACCTTGAGGCGCGAATGGCTGGCGACGCCACCGCCGACGTCATAGGCTTCTCTGGTTTAGCGCCGCTCAAGACCATGGAGAAGTTCATCGAGGAGTGCAGGAAGGTGGGAGCGCTCTCGCTGATGGACACCCTGAACGTTCCTGACCCTGTGGCGGTGCTGAAGAAGCTTAAGGTAAAGCCGGACATCGTGGAGCTTCACAGAGCTATAGACGTGGAGCAGACGCAGGAGAGCGAGTGGGGCAGCATCGCGGAGATAAAGCGAATTTGCGGAGAGAAAACCCTGGTTGCGGTTGCGGGAGGAATACGCGTAGAGCGAGTTAAGGAAGCACTCGCCTCAGGCGCAGATATCCTCGTAGTAGGGCGTGCGATTACCGCCGCGAAGGACGTAACCGGCGCCGCGAGGGCCTTCCTGAAGGAGATGGGCGTTACAGAGGTGGACCAGTTCAGAATAATGACAGACTTCTAAAAAAAAGCTCGGGAGCTCACCAGTAGGTCCTGAGGAGGTCGTCCTCGGTGAGCTTCCTCACCCTGCGGGGGTCGTAGACCTGCGCAGCCTCGCCTTCTCCTCCGTAACCATGGGTTCCGCAGTTGCCGGCGCACATTCCCATTTTATACTCACCCCTGGTTATTTTAACCTGTGGTTAGGAAAATAACGTTGCAAATATTTTGCAAACTCGGGGCCTTGGCTGCAATCCCTCCACCGGAGGCTGCGACACTTTTTGTTGTTATCAAACCCACTATTGCTATGCCCGGAAATCCGCCCTTCAGGCTCTACAACACGCTGACGCGCAGGAAGGAGCGCTTCGTGCCTCTTCGCGAGGGCGAGGTGAGGATGTACACCTGCGGGCCCACGGTGTACGACTACGCCCACATAGGCAACTTCCGCGCCTATGTGT
>Ga0256830_1001493_pt1 | contig 16544 bp, 21 predicted proteins | sample 128326metaG_FD_190537 | JGI IMG/M metagenome (GOLD analysis project Ga0256830, IMG submission 190537) | Hydrothermal vent microbial communities from Lau Basin, Pacific Ocean - 128-326 | ecosystem: Environmental > Aquatic > Marine > Hydrothermal vents | place: Pacific Ocean: Lau Basin | collected... | reverse complement strand
TGGGATAACTCCATTACTGCCTCTGATTCTAGGCTCATTTCCATTAAGAGCATTAATAGCAATTTTAGACACCCCGTTCATTTATTTTGCTCGGTGGGTGTATAGAGTAATATAATGATTATTTATGCTTTGATTCTTTAATTAGATCCAATATCTTATTTAGTTTTTATAAAATTGATTTAGTAAAAGTGAAGAAGATTTTTAATTCCAGCTGTCTGGCCCCATAATTTAGATGTGTTTTCTTTGGCAAGGTTTTTATATCTTTCAGAGTTATTTTAATTATGGCAGTAATATGCATTTTTGGGGAGAGTACAGCATGGGGGGCATGGGATTTGGAGAAAGGCGGATGGGCATGACATTCCTGTTCCAATTGAGCAATTTGAAAAAAACATTGAAAAATTAATTGAGCTTTCAAAAAAATTTACTGAAAAGATTATTTTTCTTGGAATAAAACCTGTTGATGAGCCAAAAACCACCCCAGTTCCATGGCATAAAACCATAAGCTACACAAATGAAAACCTGAAGAAATATGACGACAAATTACGGGCAATTGCAGATAAAAACAATGCAGATTATATTTACATAAGGGATTTGCTTGACAAGGATGATTTTCCTATTGATGACGGTCCCCATCCAAATGCAAAAGGCCATGAGAAAATTTACAGGAAAGTCAAGGATTTTTTGATTGAGAATAAGATTGTGTGAGTTTTAATCTTCCTATAAATCCGGCTATGCGACTAAATAACATAATTTTTATGCACTTAGTCATATATGCGACTAACTAACGAAATATTTATATACTTAGTATCATAAGCAAATATATGAAAATTGAGAGCCATCTGGAAAATTTAAGGGAGAGCATTGAAGAAATTGAAGCCGCAGTAACAAAAGGCATTGAAAAAAGGCAAAGAACTCTCGGATTTCATACTTCTGCAGCTGCAATTGATATGCTGGAGATTCTTTTGCATGAGAAAAATTTAATTGATCCGGGATTTATTATCAAACATGAATGGTTTAATTCTAAAAGAAAAATTGATGAAAAATTTCCCTTTGATTTTCCTGAAAAGAAAAGCATTCTTGCACTCATTATGAATATTGAAAATGTAAGAAATAAATTATGTTATGGAAGAAGACAGGATGAGTTTATTCTAGAAAAATTATTAAGAGATTTCAATTCTTTAAAAAAAATCTTCTTGGAGGAAACAAAACATGAATTATAAACTAATTGCATATGCAGAGGACTTTGTCTCTTTTTTACTTGAGAAGTTAAATAGAAATTCAGATAAGATAAGTCAAATAATTCTATTTGGCTCTGTTGCAAGGGGAGAAGCGGGAAGAAGGAGCGATATAGATTTATTTATTGATGTAACTGATGAGAAATTGGAAAAGCAGATAAATGGAATTAAAGAAAGTTTTTATGAGAGCATCAAAGTAAAAAAATACTGGAATCTTTTAGGGATTAAAAATGAAATCAGCTGTTCAGTCGGAAAATTGGATGAATGGGATGAACTGCAAAGGAGCTTAATTGCAAACGGGATTGTTCTATTTGGGAAATATGTTGGAAAAGTGGACATAGAACAATATTATCTTTTCATTATTTCCCAGGGAAAAGACAGGAATAAAAATATCTCTGTTTGGAGAACTCTTTATGGGTATACTCAAAAAGTTGGAAAAAAGAAGTATACTAAAGATGGGCTGATTAGAGAGTATGGGGGGGAAAAGATTTCAAGAGGGGTTTTTATAGTTCCAGCAGAACATGCCAGGAAAATTTCATCATACCTAAGGCAAAATAAATTTAAACAAAAAATTATTCCTTTCTGGCAGGAGAAAAAATAACCAGCAAGCTTTTTAACCTCTCTAATCTTGTTTTTCTTATGAAATCAAAAACAAACAAAACAAACGCAACTCCGGGAGATTATGTTGAAGTCCATCTGGCAAAGGTAATTTATGAAGGAACTCTTCTGGAAAGGCCTGAGAGTGAAAGAGGAGTTGTTTTATTGAAATTAGATTCTGGTTATAATATAGGGTTTAATAAAAAAGATGTTCTGAAAATTGAAGTTATTGAAAAATCCAGAGAGGAAAAAGAAGAAAAAACTGAGCTTAAGAGAGACCCTGAAAAGCCGAATATTGCGATGGTTATTACAGGAGGGACTATTGCGGCTCGCTTAAATCCCAGGAAAGGAGGGGTGGATTGGCTGACAACTCCCGAAAGCCTGTTTAAGTTTTATCCAGGAATTTTTGACAAAGTGAATGTTGTTAAAGTAGAGGTTCCGTTTATGAAAGCATCTGAAGACATGGATTTTAAGGACTGGCAGAAAATTGCAAAAATAACTGAGAAGTTTCTTAATGATTCTGCTATCTCCGGCATAATCATAACTCATGGGACTGATTTTCTGCATTATACTTCTGCTGCACTATCTCTTTTTCTTAAAAATCTGAATAAGCCTGTTGTTTTGACTTACAGCCAGAGGAGCATTGACAGGGCTTCAAGTGATGCTAATTTGAATCTCCAGTGTTCTGCATTAGCAGCAATATCAGACATTGCAGAAGTTATGCTTGTCGGACATGCCAGCTCAAATGATGATTTTTGTTATGCAATGCCCGGAACAAAAGTGAGAAAAATGCACACTTCAAGAAGAGATGCTTTTAAAGTGGTTAATGAAAAGCCTTTTGCAAAAGTATTTCCAGACAGGATTGAGAAAATTGGAGATTATCATGTAAGAGACAATAAAAAAAAGACTAAAACTGATACAAGATTTGAGGAAAAGGTTTCCTTATTGAAAGTCTATCCCGGACAGAATCCCTCAATCCTTGACTACTATCTTGAAAAAGAGTATAAGGGAATTGTTCTTGAGCTTTCAGGACTTGGTCATGCTCCTACTAAAAGAGCAAGAAATTCGTGGACAAGAAAGCTTAAGGAGATTCAGGATAAAGGAGTAATTGTCTGCGCTGCCAGCCAGACAATTTATGGAAGGCTTGACCCTTTTGTATATAGTAATGGCCGCGAGCTTTTGGAGACAGGGATTATTTATCTTGAAGACATGCTTGCTGAAACTGCTTATGTAAAATTAGGATGGGTTTTAGGGCATGAAGAATGGGCAAAAAACAAAGAGACTATTAAAGAAAAAATGCTTGAGAATTTTTCCCACGAGTTAAATGACCGGCTTGAGGAATGAATCCCTTTCACTTTTCTATAATTTTGTCAATCATAAGTGAAGAGATGTCATAGCTCTTTAAAATTCCGTCTGCAGAAAATAGAAACACCTCTATTTCTGAGGCATTATTTTCAAGTTTGCATTTGATTTTTTTTATAAACTCCTCGCACTCTTTTAGACTCTGATGCAATGAGATGATTATGTCTGTTTTGTTCCCCTCGCCTCTTGCAAAAAAAATAGCTTCTGGAAGAGATTTTATAAAATTGACTGTTTTTTTCAATTCCTGTGTTTTTGAATAATCCTTCCATCTGTAAAGAATCAGCGCCTGAACAGCAAAACCCATTTTTTCAGTATCAGGAACTGCAATATATTTTTTGATTATTCCTTTATTTTCAATTCTTTTTCTTATCTTGAAGACAGTCGGCCTTGAGGTTCTGAGCTTTTTGGATATTTCCTGGTCACTGGCTTTTGAATTTTTTAATAACTCTATGAGGACCTGCTTTTCTCTTTTTGTCAGGTTTTCCATATAATTTAATGGATACTATCAGTATTTAAAATTTATTATTAAGCTACTAAAAGTATCTAATATATTCAATATTGAGGAAAAAAACTATATAAATAGATTGCATCAATAATTTTTCATTAAATATTCTTTTTACATTAAAATGGAGATTAAGCCAATAGGTGAGAGAGTGTTGATAAAGCCAGTTAAAAGGGAAACAAAAACAAAATCAGGGATAATTTTGCCAGAATCAGAAGACAAAAACGAAGGAGAGATTGTAGCAATGGGTCTTTTTCCGAATGGAAAGAGGCTTCCTATTAAAAAAGGCGACATAGTCATTTATAAAGGATACAGTTCAGAAGAGATAGAGGCAGACAATGAAAAGTATCTCATAGTTGATTTTAAAGACATAATTGCAAAAATAGGGGGCAACAATTCAGAAGATAATTCAGAAGAAAAAACAGAAAACTCTGAAAAGAAATAAAATGTCAAAACAGATAATTTTTAACGAGAATGCAAGGCAGGCTCTTGTCAGCGGAATTGACAAAGTAGCGAATACTGTCAAAGTGACTCTGGGGCCAAAAGGAAGAAATATAATTCTTGATAGGACAACGCCTCTTATAACTAATGACGGAGTTACAATTGCAAAAGAGATTGAACTTAAAGATAAATTTGAGAATATAGGAGCAAAGCTTGTAAAAGAAGTTGCTTCACAGACTCAGGAAAAAGCAGGAGATGGGACAACAACAGCAACACTTCTTGCACAGATGATGATTAAAGAAGGCATAAAAAATATTACTTCCGGGCTTAATCCTATAGAGATTAAAAAGGGAATTGAGAAAGCTACAGAGAAAACAATAGAATTCCTTAAAAAGAAATCCATTTCTGTCAGGGACAAGGAAAAAATAGCTCAGGTTGCAACAATATCTGCAAATAATGATGAGAAAATAGGAAACCTTATTGCAGAAGCCATGGAAAAAGTAGGGCATACAGGAGTTATAACTGTTGAGGAAGCCAAAAGTATTGACACAACTCTGGAAGTTGTAGAGGGGATGCAGTTTAACGAAGGGTATGTTTCTCCTTACATGGCAACAGACCCTGAAAAAATGGAGACAAGCTTTGAGGATCCTTATATATTCATTACTGACAGGACTCTTTCAAGCATAAAGGATCTTGTTCCAGTACTTGAGATAGTGAATCAGGAAGGAAGGCCTTTAATAATAATAGCTGATGATATTGAAGGGGAGGCGCTGACAACTCTTGTTATTAATCTTATAAGAGGTTCAATAAAAGTTTGCGCTGTGAAAGCTCCTGGATTCGGAGACGAAAAAAAAGAGCTTCTTGAAGATATTGCAGTGCTTACAGGGGGAAGAGTAATTCTAAAAGAATTGGATATGAAGCTTGAAGATGTGAAGCTTGAAGATTTGGGCTCTGCAAAAAAAGTAAAAGTTTCAAAAGATGAAACAATAATTATAGAAGGTCATGGAAAAAAAGAGGAAATTGAAAAAAGAGTGAAGCAGCTGGAGTCCCAGATAGGGAATGAAGAAAGCGATTATAGAAGAGAAGATCTGAGAAAAAGGCTTGGAAAGCTAAGCGGAGGGATTGCTGTTATTAATGTTGGCGCTGCTACAGAGACAGAGCTTAAAGAAAAAAAGATGAGGATTGATGATGCGCTTCATGCCACTCAGGCAGCAGTAGAAGAAGGAGTGATTCCTGGAGGAGGGTTGATGCTCCTTCATGCAACTAAAGAGATAGATGGATTATTAGATGAGCTTGAGAAAAACAATGAGTCTTCCAGAGATGAGAAGGTTGGGATAAATATTGTTAAAAAGGCTTTAGAGTGGCCGTTAAGACAGATAGCGCTTAATGCAGGAAAAGAAGATTCAGAGATAATTGCATCTCTTAAAGGGAAGGAAGAGAATGTAGGATACAATGCAAAAACTGACCGATATGAAGATTTGTTTAATGCAGGAGTTATAGACCCTACAAAAGTTGTGCGCAATGCTCTCCAGTCAGCATCCAGCATTGCTTCAATGGTCTTGACAACTGAAGGGCTTGTAGCTGATTTTGACGAGAAAAAAGACACAAAAACAGAGGCCATAATAATCTAAAAGAGGGAAAAGGCTGAACAAAGGCAAGTTTAGCGCCTTTAAAAGAAGGTTCTTGCCATGCAAAGCAACAATCTAGACTTAAAGATTTATAAAAGAATCAGATTTTTCCGCTAATGCTATAAGGGGTTAAGATGATAGAGTATTTTAAAACAAAAAATTATGAACTTCAGCAGTTAAAAAATTTTGAAAAGGGATGCTGGATAAATGCAATATCTCCCTCTCCGGAAGAGATAGATAGCCTATGCAATAAATTTAAAATTGATAAAAATAACATTATGTCTGCACTTGATTCTGATGAAATTCCGAGAGTTGAGTTTATTGGGAAGGAAATTTATATTATCTTAAAGACAATTTCTCCAGATACAAGAAAGCTTAATTCAGTTCTTATACTTCTTTCAAGAAACTTTATTCTTACTCTTTCTCCATCACGTCCGCAGTTTGTAAAACAGATTATAAGCAGAAAGAAAGAATTTAACACCTCTAAGAAAATAAAATGCATCCTAATGATGTTTTATTTTATAAATAAGGGTTTTGAGGAATTTACTCTTAATACTGTTAAAGCAGTCAATAAAGAGAAAGCAAATATCAGAAAACTTACTGACAGGCAGATAAATAATCTGCTGGAACAGGAAAGCATTCTGAACGATCTTGTTGCATCTTATTATTATACAAATTTAGTATATGAGAAAATAATAAAAAATGCAAAATTTCCTTCAAGGGAAAAAGAAGAGATAAGAGACCTGGCAATTGAAGCGCAGCAAGGGTTTAATTTATGCAGGGCATCACTAAAAACAATCTCCAACATTAGGAATACTCTTGTAATACTTGCATCAAATAAGCTTAACAAAATAATTACCCTTCTTACAGTATTTACAATAATGATAAGCATACCTGCCGCTGTTTCAAGCATTTACGGAATGAACATTCTTCTGCCAATGCAGAACAATCCCAAAGCATTTTCCTATATAATAGCTTTCATTGTGGCCCTATGGGCTGTTTTTATTGTCTATTTGAAAAGAATATTATAGTTATTTTTTAAGAAGCCTTTCAATTCTGTTGAGCTGCTTTTTTATTTCCTGAATTTCTCTTTCTGCTTTTCTGTCTACAGCATAATCATACTGGGCTCTCAGCCGGTCTTTCTGAGCCTCTCTGTTTTGAGACATTAAGATTACCGGAGCCTGGATAGCCGCAAGGCACGATAAAGCTAAATTTAATAAGATAAATGGAAACGGGTCAAAAGGCTTCCCAAGATTCCATCTTACAACAATATAAATGTTAAATACTATCCATAGCCCTAAAAATCCCAGGAACAAAATTATAAATGTCCAGCTACCAGCCCATTTTGTCAGAGAGTCTGCTGCTCTTTGCCCAAGTGTTTTTGGAAGTTTGAAAGTAGGATGCTCCAGACCGAGAAATCCTGCCTCTTTTTTGCTGTTTTTCATGCTCTTAATTGTTTTGAGATGGTTATAAATTTTATTGCTTTAAATTTTCTGCCTGCCTAATATAGTTGTGACTTCTAAGGGGTTACATAATCGGAAGGTTTATAAATGGGAAAAGAATGTTATATGGTATGAGAAAAAAAGGAGAAGTAAGGAAATTGTATGTTAAACCCTTAACGATTGATGATGCTTTAATTAGTGAGGGGCTGGAAGCAGTCAGCACCTTAACAGACAAAGAGCCGTATTATTTGGTTGGAGGCATAGCATCCCAGTCATATCTGCCTTCTATGTGCAGGAGACCAACTTCAGACATTGATTTATCTGTTGTCAGACCTCTTAATTATAATGATTTTAAAATAATAAGCAAGCCGGTTAAAGAATACCTTTTAGATAACGGGTATAGTGTTAAAACCAAAAAAAATTCAAGGTCTTTTAACTTAGATATTGAAAATAAAGAAGGAGAGAGATTGCTCATTGAATTTTCAAGAAGAAATGAAAATAGTTTTCAGAATTCAAAAAGTAAATTGGAAAGAGAATTAGAGCACTCCAAAAGAAAAATACTGGAGAATAAACAAGTAACATATGTCGTAGCAGCACCAGAAGACATTATTATCCCAAAGCTTGCAAGAAGTGCGAATTCATTAATCAGAAATCCTGGATTTGGGAAATTTGTCCGTCAGGAGAGAGTCGGACTGACTGAAGAGAGTGTTAAAGAAAATTTAGATTGTATAGCTGATAAAAGAGAGCAGGCCATGCTAAGCCCAGGCGACTTGAATCTGGCAGAGGAGCTGAAATTTATTTCGGATTTGTATGATATCAGAATACTATCGGAATTAGCAGGAGTTAACATAAAATATTTTTGCCAAGCAGCTGAAGATTGGAAAGTATTATCTCATGCCAATGAAAAGACCAAACTTTTGTTTAAATTCATATTGCCCGATTTTCATTGTAGCGGGAATGTAAAGAATCACTAATTTAATAAACTCTTTTTCTTTTTTTTCTGTATGGAAAAAATTGATTATTCAAAAATAGGGTTAAAATGCGGGCTTGAGATCCATCAGCAGTTAGACACTAAAAAGCTGTTTTGCAACTGTCCTTCTTTGCTGAGGAGTGATGAGCCTGATTATGTAATTAAGAGGAAGCTTCATGTTGTTGCCGGAGAAAGCGGGGAGATTGACCCTGCTGCAAGACACGAGATGGAGCAGGACAGGGAATTTATTTACCAAGGCTACAGGGACAGCAACTGCCTTGTTGAACTTGATGAAGAGCCTCCCCATGAAATAAACAAAGATGCTTTAAAGATTGCATTGCAGATTTCTCTTTTGCTTAACTGCAGAATCATACCACTAACACAAATTATGAGAAAGACAGTTGTTAATGGCTCTAATACTTCTGGATTTCAAAGAACAGTAATGATTGCACACTCAGGATGGGTTGAAACAGCCTATGGCAGAGTTGGAATTGAGGGAGTTTTTCTGGAAGAGGATTCTGCGAGGCCTGTTGGAAAAGAAAAAAAAATCACTATCTACAGGCTTGACAGGCTTGGAATTCCTTTAGTTGAGATAGCGACTGCTCCAGACATAAAAACTCCTGAGCAGGCAAAAGAAGTCGCACTGCATATCGGAGATATTCTGAGAAGCTGCAGAGTTAGAAGGGGGATTGGCACAATCAGGCAAGATATTAATATATCAATTAAAGGAAGCAACAGGGTTGAGCTTAAAGGCTTTCAGGATCCGAAGACAATGGTTGAGACTCTTAACAAAGAGATAAAAAGACAGCAGGAATTTCTTAAAGAAGGCAAAAAAAATCTAAGCGAAGTCAGAAATGTTCTTCCTGATGGAAAAACAGAATTTTTAAGACCAATGCCAGGAGCAGCAAGAATGTACCCTGAAACTGACTTGCCATTGCTGAAAATTCCAAGAGATTTTATAAATGAGGCTAAAAAAAGCCTGCCTAAACTCAGAAGCGAAGTTGAGAGAGAGCTGATGAGAACAGGATTAAGCAAAGAGATGATTCGGATTCTTTTCAAGGAAAATAAGCTTGAAGAATTTAAGGAGCTTTTAAAAATTATTGATAACCCTCAGCTAATTGCAAAAGTTCTCCTGATTTTTCCAAAGGAGATTGCAAGCAAAGAAAAAATAAGCATTGTTAAGACTTATGAAATACTTGAAGATAATATCCCTTCTATTTTGAATATGCTTAAAAAAGGGAAAATTTCTGAATCACAGATTAAAGAGGTCATGGAGAGAGTTGTTAATGGCATTGAACTTAAAGATGCAGTTAAGTTTGAAAAAATTGACTTAAATGAAATTGAGGAGAAGATTATGAGGATGATTAAGGAAAAACCCGGATTAAATCCAAATGCCTATATGGGACTTGTTATGAAAGAGTTTAAAGGAAAGATATCTGGAAAAGAAGCTATGGAGATTATTAAGAAGTTTATACAATAATCTAAAAAACTTAGAGACAAAATCTGTTCTGAATTTAGTTTTTTATTGAAGAACTTTTTTCAGCCCTTTTCACATGAAATCTTCTTTGATAGCTTCTGATGCTTTTTCTTATATCCCTTATGGCCTGTTTTTTATTGAGAATCTCTGGAACCTGGCAGTGCTTCCCTTCAAGATGCTTGTATGTTTCAAAAAAATGCCTTAATTCATTAAGAGTGTGTTTTGGAATGTCGCGAACATCTTTTAATTCTTTGAATCTTGGGTCGTTTTTGTATACTCCTATAATCTTGTCGTCCTTTTCCTGTCCGTCAATCATTCTTATTACACCCACCACTCTTACCTCTGCAAGAACCATTGGAAGAGTCGGCCTGTTGGTCAGGATAATTATATCCAATGGGTCTCCATCATCCCATAGAGTCTGAGGAATAAATCCATAATCTCCGGGATAATGCACTGAAGAATACAGGAACCTGTCTAATTTTAACATTCCTGTCTCTTTATCCAGCTCATATTTTTGTTTGGAATCTTTAGGAATTTCAATTATAGCGTTAATTATTTCAGGGGCTTTTCTTCCGATTTTCACATCATGCCATGGATTTTTAGCTGTCATGCAAATTCCCATAGATTAGTCTTTTTAAAAATCTTTGCGAATTTTCAAACAATAAATTAATAAACAAACTCTTTCTTTGTTAGTTATGAAACAGCAAAAGCATCCAGATTCAAAAAACCTGTTTAAAAAAAGAATTCCTGTAAAAGATGTTTTTAAGAAGAAAAAAGCAGGAGATGTTGTTGAGATTGCAGGATGGGTTCATCTTGTAAGAGACTTAAGCAAGGTAAAGTTTATTCTCTTAAGGGATGTTTCAGGAATTATTCAGGTTACAGGAGTTCAGTCTAAGACTCCTAAGGAGATTTTTGATGATATGGAAAAAATTTCCAGAGAGAGTGTTTTGCATGTTAAAGGGAAGGTTGTTGATTCCAAGCAGGCTCCTGGGGGAAAAGAGATTAATCCAGAGGAAATTGCTGTCTTAAGCCGTGCAGAAGAGCTTCCAATTGATGTTTCTGATTATTCAAAAACAGAGCTTCCAAAAAGGCTGGATTACAGGTTTTTAGATACAAGAAGAAAAAAAATTTCTGCAATATTTAAAATAAGGTCAAATATTTACAGGCATGCTGTTGATTTCTTTAAAGACGAGAATTTTGTAATTATAAATACTCCCAAGATAACCACGATAGGGCTGGAGTCTGGAGCAGAGTCTTTTATTGTAAGTTATTTCAAGCAGAAAGCCTCTCTTGCGCAAAGCCCGCAGTTTTACAAGCAGATGTTTGTAATGGGGGGGTTTGAGAGAGTTATGGAGATAGGGCCTGTTTTCAGAGCAGAAAAATCCCATACAACAAGGCACCTGACAGAGTTTACAGGCATTGATTTTGAAATGGGATTTATCAATGATGAGAATGATGTTATGGATATTATAGAGAACATGCTTAAATACGTTCTTAAAAAAATAAATGAAGAGAATAAAGAGGAGCTGGAATTGCTTGAGGTTAAGTTAAAGATTCCTAAAAAAATTCCAAGAATATCTATGCCTGAAATAAAAAAAATTCTTTTAAAGAAAGGAAAAAAACTAACAGAAGATGATGATTTGGATGCAGAGGCCGAGAGAATGATTGGAGAGCATGTTCTTAAAAAGTTTAAAGAGGAGTTTGTTTTTGTTACTAACTATCCATGGACAGTCAGGCCTTTTTACCATATGAAGCCGGAGAATGACACCAAGGGAACAAGGAGTTTTGATTTGCTCTGGAGAGGGGTTGAGATTGCAACAGGCGCCCAGAGAGAGCACAGACTAGATGTCTTAAAAAAACAGGCAAAAGAAAAGGGGGTTAAAATTCCGGATATTTACGAGAATATTTTTAAGTATGGGGCAGTCCCGCACGGAGGTGTTGGATTCGGGCTTGACAGGCTGACTCAAAGAATGCTTGGTTTGGACAACACAAGAGAAGCGTGTTTGCTGCCGCGAGACCCAGAAAGGCTTACGCCTTAAATAAATCTTATTTTAATTAAATAAAACCATAAAGGAGGAAAAATGAATGGATGTTGCGGATGCGATCCTGTAGATAACTCTGAAGAGGAATCAAACCAGGAAGAAGCAAGTGAAGAATCCGGAGAAGGTGAAGAGTAAATGAAGGTTTTTTGTAGTAAGTTTTTTAACCTGTTTTTTGTTTGTTTTAACTATGAAAATTTTAGTTATTGGAGACCCGCATGGCTCAGAGAAAATTTGTAAATTAGAAAAAGAACTAGAAAAAGCAGACTTAGTTCTTTTAACAGGAGATGTAGGGAAAGCTGATTTGGCACGAAAATTTGCATTTGAGAATTTTGAGAGGGTAAAAAAAGGCTTAAAGAAGAAAAAGCCAACCAAGAGAGAACAAAAGTTAATTGAAAAAGAAATATATGGCTCTACTATCCATTTATTAAAATATCTGTCTAAATTTGCTCCTGTTTATACTATTCAGGGAAATGTTGGAATGGAATACTCCAAAGTAAACAAGATGAGAAATGTTCATCTTGTAAAAAACAGAGTCAGAAATATTAATGGATTAAGAGTGGGTTTTTTGGAGTATTTTGTTGATACTAATTGGGTTCAGGACTTTAGGCCAGGAGATTATATGAAAAGCTTGAAAAAAGCAAAAAGGCAAACAGACAAAGCAAAAGGGATTTTGAAAAGATTTGGAGAGGTCGATATCTTGATTTGTCATCAGCCTCCTTATAAAGTCTTAGATAAAGTTACTAATCCTGATGCTCCTAAATCTTATATTGGAAAACACGCAGGAAGCAAAGCAATACTTGATTATATTAAAAGAAAACAGCCAAAATATGTATTTTGCGGACACATTCATGAGGGAAAAGGAAGAAGGAAAATAGGCAGGACAGAGGTTTACAATGTCGGATGCTGTGGTGATTATATTATGATTGACATTCAATAACCTTAATTATCACCAAATATCTTATAAATATTCTTTTTCTGTAATTATCATGGATTTCCTGTTTCATAAAGTGTCAGAGGAAGAAAAAGAAAAAATCAAGAAAGAAGCAAAGTCTATTATGGACTCTTTTTCAGAGAAATTGACTAGGATTGAAAAAAAGCTTCCAAAAGAAGACGGAATTGAAAGGCCTGAAAGCGAAAGAGAAGAAAAAGAGCCTGCATGTTATAGCGAATGCAATAAAGATTTCAGAGATAGAATGTTTAACAATGCTCCTGAAAAAAATGAAAATTTCATAATTGCAGAGAAGAAAGGATGGTAAGGGAAGGAATTATCATTAAAAATGAAAAAAGACTGAATGAAATAAAGCGAAAAATCAGAGAAGGGGGAAAAGAGAAATTTCATGTTATTGCTGATTTTGACAGAACCCTGACAAAAGCTTTTGTAAAAGGTCAGAAAACACCGACTGTTATTGCTCAGGTTAGAAATGGCAATTATTTAACTAAAGATTATGCTTCAAGAGCTCATAAGCTTTTTGACAAATACCATCCTATTGAAATAGACCCGCATATAAGTCCTGAAGAGAAAAACGATAAAATGCGCGAGTGGTGGAGGGCTCATTTTGAATTGTTAGTTGAATGCGGATTTAATAAAAAGGTTATAGAAGAAATTGTTGCAAAAGGAGGAATTGAATTCAGGAAAGGAACTTTGGAATTTATTGATAATTTACATGAAAATAATATTCCTTTGATAATAATGTCTGCTGGTCCAGGAGATATGATTACAGAATATTTAAAGAAGGATGGCAGATTATATGGCAATGTTCATGTTATAGCTAATTTTTATGATTTTGATGATAATGGGGTAGCAATACGGGTCAGGGAGCCAATTATCCATTCTATGAACAAGCATGAAACTGAAGTTAAAGGATTGCCGATTTATGAAGAATTAATAAGAAGAAAAAATGCTTTATTATTAGGTGATGGTCTTGGGGATTTGGGAATGATTGAGGGTTTTGATTATGAAAATTTAATCAAAGTAGGATTTCTTAATTACAATGTTGAAGATTCATTGGAAAAATTCAAGGAAAACTTTGATGTTGTTTTATTAAATGACGCAAGCATGGATTATATTAATGGCTTGTTGAGAGACATAAAATGACAAAAAACAGATTTATTCTGACAGGAACAGACAATAACGGATTCAGGCACAGGTATAGCTTTAAGAAAAACGAGGAGTTTAAAAAAGCTTTTATTAAATTCATGGAAGATTTGGGATTTGAGAGGGAGCGGATTGAGGAAGAGTTTATTATAACAGAGTTTATTGATACTGAAGAAGGAGAGCAAGAGATAAAGAGGATTATCAGGATAAAAGAGATAGAGGATTTATGCAGGAATTATGAAAACAAAAAATATGATGTGGATGTTTTTTATGGAAGAGCAAGAGTAATTATTGTTGTCAGAACAAAAGAAAGAATTCCAATGGTGAGGCATCTTGAGAAAAAGGCAGGATGGATTAAGCCTTTGGAAATAAAAAAAATTAAGGAGGAGAAAGATAAAAAAGGAATTCCAAGGATTCCCTTGCAGAAGATAAAAGATGGAAATTAAAATAACTTCAACACAGGAAAAACTAAAAAAATATCTAGATAAAATAAAAAAAGAAAACAGTAAGATAAACGCTTTTCTTGAATTAAGAGATGAAAAAGAGCTTTTAAGAGAAGCAAAAGCTATTGATGAGAAAATAAAAAAAGGCACAGCTGGAAAGCTTGCAGGAAAGATAATTGCAGTCAAGGCAAATATAAATGTTAAAGGCTTGCATGCTTCATGCGCAAGCAAAACTCTTGAGAATTACAAGGCAGGTTATGATGCAACTGTTATCAGGAAGATTAAGGAAGAAGACGGCCTGATTATAGGAATTACGAATATGGACGAGTTCGCCTGCGGCAGTTCCGGAGAGACAAGTGCTTTCGGGCCGTGCAAAAATCCTGCTGCCTTAAATTCAGGAAAGGATTTAATTCCAGGAGGCTCAAGTTCAGGAAGTGCAGCAGCTGTAAGCGCAGGATTTTGCGATATGGCTCTTGGAAGTGATACAGGAGGAAGCATAAGAAATCCTGCGAGCCATTGCGGGGTTGTTGGGATTAAGCCGACTTATTCAAGTGTTTCAAGATACGGGTTAATTGATTTAAGCATGAGCTTAGACCAGATTGGGCCAATAGCTAAGAATGTTTCTGATGCTGCGCTGTTGCTGGATGTTATTCAAGGGAAGGATGAAAATGATTCTATAAGCCAGGAAAGTAAAAACCTAAATTTGAGAGATATAGACAAAATCCCAAAAAATATAACAATAGGTGTTTTGGACTTGGAAGGAATTAAAATGGAAAAAGAAATCCAAAAGCTAATTGAAGAGAGAATTAAGAATGCTTCTGAAAAATACAAATGGAAAATAAAGAAGATTGAAATTCCTCATCTGGATGTTGCAATAGCCACTTATTATCTTTTGGTTTATGTTGAGTTTTTTTCAGGGACAAGGAGGTTTGATGGAAGGCGTTATGGGAAAAAGATTGGGGATGTTGCAGGGCCAGAGGTTTTAAGGAGAATTCTTGGCGGCAGTGAGATTAGCAAAGCAGAGCATCATGGAAGATATTATCATCTGGCATTAAAAACAAAAAAATTAATTGAAGAAGAATTTTCAAAGTCTTTTCAGGATGTTGACTGCATAGTTTCTCCCACAGTTCCACGGCTTCCGCATAAAATAGGGGAAAAAATCTCTGTTGAAGAGATGTATGGATATGATGCATTGACTATACCATCAAATCTTGCAGGCAACTGCGCAATTTCAATTCCTGCAGGCAATATAAATGGAGTGCCTGTCGGGCTTCAGATAATCTGCGACAAATTTCAGGAGCAGAAAATGCTCCAGACTGCGAGAGGGTTTGAAGAAATAGAATAGATGGTGTAAAGGATAGAAATGCAAAAATTCAAAATTAAAAATGACTGAGTATATACAGGTTATAACCAGTGTTGAAAAGAGGGAAGATGCAGAGAAAATTGCAGGCATATTGCTTAAAAACAGGCTTGCAGCATGTATTCAGATTTTAGGGCCTGTAACAAGCAAGTATCTGTGGAAAGGAAAAATTGAAAATTCCAGAGAATGGCTTTGCATTATAAAGAGCAAAAAAAATCTTTATAAGAAAATCCAAAAAGAGATATTAGATGTTCACTCTTATGATATCCCTGAAATTCTGGCATTCCCTGTTGCTGATGGCAGTAAAAGCTATCTTGAATGGATAAATAAAGAGTTAAAGAGTTAAAATGGCAATATATGTAATTTCTGGAGCTCCTGGGACTGGAAAAACTGCAGTTATCAATGAATTAAAAAAACACGGGATTCTGGTTTTAGAAGAGGCGGCAAGAAAAATTGCAATGACTGATAGAAGGTTTTCAGGAAAGTCAATTAAAGAGATTAATTTATATGAATTTCACAGAGAAATATTAAATCTTCAAAAAAAGACATTTGAAATTTTTAATGCAAGAAAGAAGAAAGTTGTTTTTTCAGACAGAGGAATCATTGATACAATAGCTTATATGAAATGGAATAAGCTCAAAGTTTCAGGAGAGGCAATAAAATATGTTCATAAATTCAGATATAACAAGGTATTTGTGATGGGTTTTTTGGACTTTTATGAAACAGATGAATTGAGAAAAGAAACAGAAGAAGAGCAAAAAGAAATACATGAAGCAATAATAGAAACTTATGTTGGCTTTGGATACAATCCTGTAATTGTCCCTGCAATGCCTGTTGAAGAAAGGGCAAAGTTCATTCTTTCAAGGATTCATGATCATAACTTCCCAAAATCTTTAAAAACAAGCCCTAATTTTCTTAAGACATGAGGATAGGGAATATTGAGCTTAAGT
>Ga0256830_1001492_pt1 | contig 16552 bp, 14 predicted proteins | sample 128326metaG_FD_190537 | JGI IMG/M metagenome (GOLD analysis project Ga0256830, IMG submission 190537) | Hydrothermal vent microbial communities from Lau Basin, Pacific Ocean - 128-326 | ecosystem: Environmental > Aquatic > Marine > Hydrothermal vents | place: Pacific Ocean: Lau Basin | collected... | reverse complement strand
CGACGGGGAGACCGACCCCGACATCGTCGCCATGATCGGCGCCTCGGCGGCGCTGACCATCAGCGGCATCCCCTTCCTCGGTCCCATCGCCGCCGCCCGCGTCGGCTACATCGACGGCGAGTTCGTGCTCAACCCCTCGATCGACGCCCTCAAGGAGAGCAAGCTCGATCTGGTGGTGGCCGGGACGCGGGACGCGGTGATGATGGTGGAATCCGAGGCCCACGAGCTGGCCGAGGAGACCATGCTGTCGGCGGTGATGTTCGGCCACAACCAGTTCCAGCCGGTGATCGACCTCATCCTCGAGCTGGCCCAGGCCTGCGCCAAGGAGCCCTGGGAGCTGGAGCTGCCCGACCACGGCGATCTCTACGCCCGGCTCGAAGCGCGCTTCGCCGAGCCCCTGCGGGAGGCCTATGCGGAGCCCGTGAAGCAGCGACGTCACGACCGCATCGCCGAGATCCGCCTCGAGGCGATCGAGGAACTGGCCGGTGACGACGTGGAGCTGGCGGCGGCCGTGGTCGAGGAGTTCAAGCACCTCGAGAAGAATCTCGTGCGCGGCCAGGTGCTGGATACCGGCAAGCGCATCGACGGTCGCGACCTCGAGACGGTGCGTCCCATCTCCGCCGAGGTGGGGGTCCTGCCCCGCGTCCACGGCAGCGCCCTCTTCACCCGCGGCGAGACCCAGGCGCTCGTGGTGGTGACCCTCGGTACCGGCCAGGACGAGCAGGTGGTCGACGCGCTCGAGGGCGATCTGCGGGAGCACTATCTGCTCCACTACAATTTCCCGCCCTACTCCGTGGGCGAGGTCGGCCGCATGGGTTCCCCCGGCCGGCGGGAGATCGGTCACGGCAAGCTCGCCTGGCGGGCGACGCGGCCGCTGCTGCCCTCCAAGGACGACTTCCCCTACACCATCCGCGTGGTGTCGGAGATCACCGAGAGCAACGGCTCGAGCTCGATGGCCACGGTCTGCGGCACCTCCCTCGCCCTGATGGATGCCGGCGTGCCGCTGGCCCGGCCGGTGGCGGGCATCGCCATGGGCCTCATCAAGGAGGGCGACCGCTACGCCGTCCTTTCCGACATCCTGGGTGACGAGGACCATCTCGGCGACATGGACTTCAAGGTGGCCGGCACCGAGCACGGCGTGACCTCGCTGCAGATGGACATCAAGATCGCCGGCATCACCGAGGAGATCATGTCGGCGGCCCTCGCCCAGGCCCGCCGTGGCCGCCTCCACATCCTGGGCGAGATGGCCAAGGCCCTCGGCATGCCGCGGCCGGAGATGCGGGAGACGGTGCCCCGCATCACCACGATCCAGGTGCCCACCGACAAGATCGGCGCCGTGATCGGGCCGGGCGGCAAGACCATCCGCGAGATCACCGAGCGCACCGGCACCAAGATCGACATCCAGGACGACGGTACGGTGCGCATCGCCGCCGCCGACGCCGAGGCCGCGAAGAAGGCCGCCGACTGGATCCTCGGCCTCACCGCCACCCCCGAAGTGGGCCGGATCTACGAGGGCAAGGTGGTGCGGATCGTGGACTTCGGCGCCTTCGTCAACTTCCTCGGCAACTACGACGGTCTCGTGCACATCTCGGAGCTGACCGACGGCCGCGTCGAGAAGGTGACCGACGTCGTCAAGGAGGGCGACACCGTCAAGGTCAAGGTGCTGGCCGTCGACGATCGCGGCAAGGTCAAGCTCAGCATGCGCGCGGTGGACCAGGAGACCGGGGAAGAGCGCAAGGTGGAGCCGCGCGCGCCGCGGGGCGGCAGGCGGCGCGCGTGAACGGCGGGTGCACCTCGCGACGCCGGACGGGGCTCGGGGGGCGACGGCCCGCCATCCCGGCGCCGGCGGTCTGACGACGGGGCGGCACCGTGGCGCACGCGGGGCCGGACGAAGGAAGTGAGTGGATGAGCTTGGTGGAACCCATGGTCGTCTCGGGCCAGGAGGTGTGGCCCCTGGTGGAAGGCGGCAAGGGCGTCGCGGTCAGCAACGGCCGCACCGCGGGTGCCTGGGCGGCGGCGGGCGGCGTCGGCACCATTTCCGGCGTCAACGCCGACGTGATCGACGACAACGGCGAATACGTGCCCCTCACCTACAAGGGGCGGAACCGCCGCGAACGGCACGAGGAGCTGGTCGCCTATTCCATCCGCGGCGCCATCAGCCAGGCGCGCATCGCCCACGAGCTGCGGCGCGGCGAAGGGCGCATCCACCTCAACGTGCTGTGGGAGATGGCCGCCTGCGAGCGGATCCTGAAGGGCGTTCTCGAAGGCGCTCGCGGGCTCATCCACGGCGTCACCTGCGGCGCCGGCATGCCCTACCGCCTGTCGGAGATCTGTGCCCGTTACGAGGTCTACTACTATCCCATCGTCTCCTCCGCCCGCGCCTTCCGGGCGCTCTGGAAGCGCGCCTATCACCGCTTTTCCGACTGGCTCGGGGCGGTGGTCTACGAGGATCCCTGGCTCGCCGGCGGCCACAACGGTCTGTCCAACAGCGAGGATCCGAAGACTCCCGAATCGCCCTTTCCGCGGGTGCTCGAGATCCGCAGGTTCCTGCGCAGCATCGGTCTCGACCACATCCCCATCGTGATGGCCGGCGGGGTGTGGAACCTGAGCGAATGGAAGGACTGGATCGGCAACCGGGAACTCGGCCCCATCGCCTTCCAGTTCGGCACCCGGCCGCTCCTGACCAAGGAAAGCCCGATCCCCGAGGCCTGGAAGAAGCGGCTCCTGGAGCTCGAGCCGGGGGACGTGCTGCTGCACCGCTTCAGCCCCACCGGCTTCTATTCCTCGGCCATCTACAACGATTTCCTGCGCGAGCTCGTCGAGCGCTCGGAACGGCAGGTGCCGGTGCGGGCGGAGGCCAGCCCCGAGGAGGGGTTCACCGCCTATTTCCCCCTCGCCCGCAACAAGCGCGGCGTCTACATGCGCCCCGAGGATCACGCCCGGGTGCAGCAGTGGATCGAGGCCGGCTACAGCCAGCCCATGCGCACCCCGGACGACACCATGATCTTCGTCACCCCCGAGCGGGCGCGCCGCATCCGCCGCGACCAGGCCGACTGCATGGGCTGCCTCAGCCAGTGCAAGTTCTCGAGCTGGAAGCAGGAGGAGAACTACACCACCGGGCGCCCCCCCGACCCCCGTTCCTTCTGCATCCAGAAGACGTTGCAGGACGTCGCGCACGGGCGCGGCGATCCCCTCGACAACCAGCTCGTGTTCGCCGGCCACAACGTCTTCCGCTTCCGGCAGGATCCCTTCTACGCCAACGGCTTCGTGCCCACGGTGCGGCAGCTCGTCCAGCGCATCCTGTCGGGTGCGTGATCCGGTCGCGGTTGACGGAGACACGAACGAGAAGCATTTTAATTCAAAGAGGCTCCAGAGGGCGGAGTGGGTCCTGGAGGCTCCGGGACGAACAGTGTGCGGGGGTAGCATGAGCGGCTCCGAGATCAGCCTGGCGAGACAGCTCAAGGCCCGCGGCCTCCGGCCGACGCGCCAGCGGCTGGCCCTCGCCCACCTCCTGCTCGGCAGTGGAGCGCGGCACGTCACCGCCGAGGAGCTGTTCCACGAGGCCCGCGAAAACGGCATCCCGGTGTCGCTGGCCACCGTCTACAATACGCTGCACCAGTTCACCCGGGCCGGCCTCCTGAGCGAGGTGGTGGTGGGCAGCGGCCAGAGCTATTTCGACACCAACGTCACCTCCCACTGGCACTTCTACGACCGCACCACCGGCGAGGTGGTGGACATTCCCGACGAGGCCATCGCCTTCGCCCGGCTGCCCGATCCGCCTCCGGGCAAGGTGGTCGAGCGGGTGGACGTGGTGATCCGCGTGCGCCACGCCGACCAGCCGCAGCCGGTCTCCACCGAGGAAGAGGGCTGAAGCCGGGAGGAACCCCGACCGGGTTCAGGAACCGGCGCCCCAGATCGCCTGTCGCCGCACCCAGCCGCGATCGCCTTCGAGATCGATCAGGCACCAGTCCTGCTCGCAGCTCACGAGCTCCACGATCACCCCGGGTTCGATCCGCAGCAGGGTGCGGGCGTCGGCGCCCGGACTGCGCTTCATCTCCACCACCCCCTCGCCGACGATCAGCACCGTGTGCCGCCGCGACAGCAGGCTCGAATGGATCCACCCCCGCTCGCCGTCCGGATCCTCCACCTGCCGCCACTGGTCGCTTTCGGCGACGATCCTCACCGGCAGGCCGCGCCGCCGGTAGACCCAGCGGATGGGATACTGGGAGCCCGGGCCGGTGCGCATGTTGACCTCGTCCGAGGCCAGCGAAGCGAAACGGGGCAGCGGCAGACCGCTCTCGCCTATGCGGGGCGCCTCCTGAGCGCGCGCGACGATGCCGGCCGGGGGAAGGAGCAGCATCGCCGCCAGCAGGGCGGCGATCACGGTCCGGCGCGGGAGGCGGCCACGGTCCCGCCTCCGGACGGCATGCGGAGGAGCGGCGAAATCCTGGAGCATCGCGGGTTCCCGTGTGGTGGGCGGGCGGCGGCCCGGTCCGCGCCACGGCATTTGAGATCGATCCGCCTTTTTGCTAAGGGCGTTCGCCACGAACCACAAGTGTCCTCGAGAGGAGTGAGGGGGATGGGGCGTAACCGGCCGCTGGTGATCGTCACGCGGAGGCTGCCCGAAATCATCGAGGCGCGGATGATGGAGCTGTTCGAGACCCGTCTCAACGACACCGATCAGCCCATGTCCCGGGAGCAGCTGCGCGAGGCGATGCAGACCGCCGACGTGCTGGTGCCCACCGTCACCGACCGCATCGACGCCAAGCTTCTGGCCCATGCCGGCTCGCGCCTGCGCCTGATCGCCAACTACGGCACCGGCGTCGACAACATCGACGTGGATGCCGCCTACAAGCGGGGCATCACGGTCACCAACACCCCGGGCGTGCTGACCGAGGACACCGCCGACATGACCATGGCCCTCATCCTCGCCGTCTCGCGGCGGCTGGTGGAGGGCGAGCGCCTCGTGCGTTCCGGCAAGTGGACCGGCTGGAGCCCGACCTCGATGCTCGGCCACCGGCTGTGGGGCAAGCGTCTCGGGATCCTCGGCATGGGCCGGATCGGCACCGCCGTCGCCCGCCGCGCCCGCGGCTTCGGGCTCGCCATCCACTACCACAACCGCCGCCGCGTGCACGAGGACCTCGAGGCCGAGCTCGAGGCCACCTACTGGGAGAGCCTCGATCAGATGCTGGCCCGCATCGACATCCTCTCCGTCAACTGTCCCCACACCCCGGCAACATATCACCTGCTGTCGGCGCGCCGGCTCAAGCTGCTGCGGCCGCACGCGATCCTGGTCAACACCTCGCGCGGCGAAGTGGTGGACGAGATGGCGCTGACCCGCATGCTGCGCAACCGGGAACTCGCCGGTGCCGGGCTCGACGTGTTCGAGCACGAGCCGGCCATCAATCCCAAGCTGCGGGAGCTGCCCAACGTGGTGCTGCTGCCGCACATGGGCTCGGCCACCATCGAGGGGCGGATCGACATGGGCGAGAAGGTGATCATCAACATCAAGACCTTCGTCGACGGCCACCGCCCGCCCGACCGGGTGCTGCCGAGCATGCTCTGAGGCCGTCCTTCAGGCCTCCGCCCCGGGCGGCAACACCACCGCGGTCTCGAGGTCCGGCTCTTCGAGGACACCCAGCATCGCCCGCCGCACGGCATCGCGCAGGGCGAGCACCTGGCCGAAGTCCCGCCCCGCGGGCGGCACCGTCTCGAGGATCGTGATCTCGACCGCCCCCCGCTGCGGCAGCCACTGCCAGGCGCGGAGGATGGAGCGGGTGCCGCGGATGGTCACCGGCAACACCGGCACCCCGAGCTCCGCCGCCACCCGGAAGCCGCCCAGATGGAAGGGCAGCAGGCCCGGTGCGCGGTCGAAGGTCCCCTCCGGAAACACCACCAGCAGGCGGTCCTCGCCGAGCGCCTCGCGGATGGGGGCGAGCTCGCCCTCCAGCGCCTGCGTGCGACCGCGCCGCACGAACACCGCTCCGAGACGGGCGAGGAAGGGCCCCGCCACCGGATTGCGGGCGAGCTCCCCCTTGGCGACGAAGGCGAGACGGCGCGGCAAGGCCGCCGTCAGCACGAGCCCGTCGAGATAGCTCGCGTGGTTGGCCGCCAGCACCGCCCCTCCCCGCGGCAGCCGCTCGCCGCCCTCGACGGTGAGAGGGATCCCGACCAGGCGCAGGAACAGGCGCGCAGCACCACGGGCGATGGCGAAGCGTCCGCCGGCCCCGGGCACCAGCACCACCCCCAGCCACGCGGGCAGCGCCATCAGCAGCAGCACCATCCAGAACCAGATCCCGTAGGCGATGGCGACCGCCCGGCGGTGCGCCACACGCAGCCGTTCGCGACCGGCGGCGAGCAGGAGAGCCGCGATCTGGCGCCAGGGTGCCGCCCGCGCGCGACCGAGCCGGCCGCTCCGGTAGAGCTCGGCCGCCGCCGAACGGCGCAGCTTGCCGCTCGAGGTCTTGGGCAGCGCCCGCGGCGGCAGCAGCAGCACCTCGTCCGGCGCCTCGCCGAGAAGGGCGGTCACCCGCTCGCGGATCCGTGCCTCCAGCGCCGCCCGGCCTTCCGCCTCGCCGATCCGCGTCTCGGCGAGGACGACGAGCCGCTCCGTACCCTCCTCGCCCTCCGGCACCCCGATCACCGCCACGCAGCCGCGCCGCACCCCCTCGATGTCGCCCACCAGCTCCTCGACGTCCTGGGGATGGATGTTGCGACCGGCGCGGATCACGAGGTCCTTCTGGCGCCCGGTGACGAACAGCTCGCCGCCGGCCGTGTAGCCGAGATCCCCGGTCTCCAGCCAGTCGCCGTCGAACAGCCGCGCGGTGGCTTCGGGATTGGCGAAATAGCCGCGGCAGGCGGAGGGTCCGCGGAACTGGATCCGGCCCTGCCGGCGCTCGGCCAGCTCTCGCCCCGATCCGTCCACGATCCGGATCTCGTGACCGGGAATGGGAAAGCCGCAGCCCACGATCTCCAGCGCCTTCGGGTGCCCTTCGGCCACCGGCACGGCCTCGCCACGACGGGCGAGGAGCCCGGCGTCGACGCGGTCGATCACCGGCGACCGTCCGGGCGGCGGAAAGGCGAGCCCGACGCTGTTCTCGGCGAGACCGTAGACCGGCGCCATCGCGGTCTCGCGAAAGCCGTAGGGCGCGAAGCGGGCGACGAAACGGCGGATGGTGCTGGCCCGCACCGGTTCCGCGCCGTTGGCCGCCATCCGCAGACAGGACAGATCCAGCCCTTCGAGCTCGGCGTCCGCGATCCGTCGCAGACAGAGCTCGAAGGCGAAGTTGGGCGCCGCCGTGAGGGTCGCCCGGGCGCGGTGGATGGCCCACAGCCAGTCCGCGGGATGGGCGAGAAAGCGCTGCGGCGACATGAGCACCAGGGGGGCGGTGTAGTAGAGCGTGCCCAGCCAGGCGCCGATCAGCCCCATGTCGTGATAGAGCGGCAGCCAGCTCGCGAAGATGTCGGCCGGGCCCGCCTCCATCGCCTGCCCCATGGCGCGGATGTTGGCCAGCAGATTGGCATGGGTCAGCATCACCCCCTTGGGATCGCCGGTGCTGCCCGAGGTGTACTGCAGCAGCGCGAGGGCATCCGGCGCCGGGTCGGGGGCGCTCCAGCCCGCCTCCGCGGCGGTGAAGTCCTCGACATGGACCACCGCCTCGATCTCCGGCACCAGAGCCCGCACCAGCACCGCCGCCCGTTCCAGCTCCCGGGTCACGAACAGCAGCCGCGCCCCGGCGTTGGCGAGGATTCGCCGCTGGCGCAGCAGATGCTCGCGCAGCTCGCCGAGGCGGAAGGGCGGATAGACGGGCACCGGCACGCAGCCGGCGAGCAGGATGCCCGCAAAGGCGGTGAAGAACTGGCGACAGGTGGGCATCATGACGGCCGCCCGGTCGCCCGCACCCAGCCCCCGGCGGCGGAGCCCGGCCGCCACCCTGCGGGCCTCCTCGTAGAGCGCCCCGTAGGTCACGGTCTCGATGCCGCCCTCGTCCGCCAAGAGGCGGATGTGCACCCGATCGCCGCGCCGTTCGGCGGGCCAGCGCAGCACCTCGCTCAGGCTCTCGGCATGTTCGGGCACCGCCGTCTCTTCGAGCGGCGGCATCACCGCTGGCTGCTCCTCCTCCGCCGCCGCCTCGCGCGCGGCCCGCACCGCCGCTGCCAGGTCCCGCAGGGTCTCGGTCTCGGTCATCACGCGGACCGAAAGCCGCACCCCGAAACGGCGCTCGAGCCGGGCCACCAGTTCCACCCGGCCCAGACTGTCGATGCCGAGGTCGCGATCGATGCGGCCGTCGGGCGTCACCCGCAGGCCGCCGCGGGCGCGCGGCCGCAGCTCCAGTGCCACCTCGCGCGCGAGGCGCAGGACTTCGGCCAGGATCGGATCCCCGATCTCCTCGCCACCCCCGTTCCCGGACACCGTCTTCGCCGGCTCGGTCATGGCGCTCCCATTCCCGTCCGCCGCTTATAGGCGGGACCGGTGGGCGGCAAGAATCCGCCCTTGTCAGGCCGGCCCGACGGTCCTACCTTCGCAGCGGATCTCAACGGGGTGCCCCGGAGGGGGCTGAGAGCCGGAAGCCGGCAACCCGTCGAACCTGATCCGGATCATACCGGCGAAGGGATTTGAGATGCTGGCGCACCGCCTGACCATCGCACATCCCTCGACGGCAGCCGGTCGAGGGCACCGTGCGGACCACTCCTGAAGATTTCCCCCTCGAGCAGGCGATCGCGATCGCCGGCACGTTGCTCGCGCGCCTGCGCCGCGAGCGGCCGGCGGTGCACGTGCTCACGAGCCCCGTCGCCATGCCGCTGTCGGCCAACGTGCTGCTGGCGGCCGGTGCCGAGCCGAGCCTGACCTCGCGGCCCGAAGTGGTGGAGGAATTCGTCATCGCGAGCCGGGCGCTGGTGGTCAATCTCGGCATGCTGGACGCCGACCGGGAGACCGCCATCGAACGGGCGGTGCCGGCGGCCCTCGCCCACGGTCGTCCTTGGCTGCTCGATCCGGTCAAGGTCGACCAGGCGGGAAAGCGGCGGCGTTTCGCTCTCGATCTCCTCCACCGCCAGCCCACCGTGCTGCGTGCCAACCATGCGGAGATCGCCTGTCTCGCCGGTGCCGGACAGGAGCCGGGAGCACTCGCCCGCGCCTTCGGCACCGTGGTGCTGGCCACCGGCACCGTGGATCAGGTCACCGACGGCAGCCGCGGCTTCAGAATCGGCCTCGGCAGCCCCCTCATGCAGCGGGTGACCGCCATGGGCTGTGCCCTTTCCGCGCTGACCGGCGGTTTTCTCGCGGTGGCGGGGGATGCCTTCGAGGCGGCGATCGGCGCCATCATCACCTTCGACGTCGCCGGCGACATGGCGGCGGGCGAGGCCCGCGGTCCGGGCAGCTTCAAGATCGCGTTCCTCGACGCCCTCTACGGGCTTTCGCCGGACGAGCTCGGGAGACGGGTACGAGGGAAATGAAGCCCGTCCTCGACCTGCGCCTCTACGCCGTGCTCGATCCCGCTCTCACCGCCGGCCGCGATCCCGTGGCCTGTGCGCGGGCGGCGGTCGCGGGCGGCGCCACCCTGCTCCAGCTCCGCGACAAGCGGTACGCCGCGGGTCCCGTGATCGCCCTCGCCCGGGCCCTGCGCGAGGCGCTGGCGCCGACCCGGGTGCCGCTCGTGATCGACGACCGGGTGGACGTGGCCCTCGCCGCCGGCGCCGCCGGGGTCCATCTCGGCCGGGAGGACATGGAGCCCGCCGATGCCCGTCGGCTGCTCGGTGCCGGGGCGCTCGTCGGCGTCACCGTGCATCACGCCGCCGAGGCCGACGCGATCGATCCCGCGGTGGCCGACTACGCCGGGATCGGCCCCGCCTTTCCCACCGCCAGCAAGGACCCCGGCGATCCGCCCCTGGGCCCCGAGGGTCTGGCCCGGCTGATCCGGCGTCTGCGGCAGCGTCTGCCGGCGTTTCCGGTCTGTGCCATCGCCGGCATCACGGCCGACAACGCCGCCTCGGTGATCGAGGCGGGCGCCGAAGGCGTGGCCGTCATCTCCGCCCTCTTCGCCGCCGACGACATCGAGGCCGCGGCCCGCCGGCTGCGCGCCGTCGTCGATGAGGCCCTCGCCCGGAGGAAGACCGCGTGACCGCCATCGCCCTCACCGTCGCCGGCTCCGATTCCGGCGGTGGCGCCGGCATCCAGGCCGATCTCAAGACCTTCTCGGCACTGGGTGTCTACGGCTGCTCGGCCATCACCGCCCTGACCGCCCAGAACACCCGGGGCGTCACCGGCATCTTCCCGGTGGACGCCGCCTTCGTCGCCGCCCAGATCGACGCCGTGTTCGCCGACCTCGCCGTCGATGCGGTCAAGATCGGCATGCTCGACCGGCCCGAGGTGATCGCCGCCGTGGCCGATCGGCTGCGCCACTGGCAGCCGCGCTGGATCGTCCTCGATCCGGTGATGGTGGCCAAGAGCGGCGACCGGCTGCTGCGCGAGGAGGCGGTGGCGGCGCTCCGGGAGGAGCTCCTGCCGCTGGCCGATCTCGTCACCCCCAACCTGCCGGAGGCGGCGGTGCTGCTCGGCGAGGCGCCGGTCCGGGAACGGGCCCGGATGGGCAATCTCGCGGCCCGCATTCAGGGGCTCGGCGCCCGCAACGTGCTCCTCAAGGGCGGTCATCTCGCGGGCGAGGACAGCCCCGACCTGCTGCTTCACGGCGGCGAGCACATCTGGCTCGAGGCGCCGCGCATCGCCACCCCTAACACCCACGGCACGGGCTGCACCCTCTCCTCGGCGATCGCCGCCCTGCTCGCCCGCCGCCGCCCCCTGCCGCAGGCGGTGGCCGAGGCCAAGGAGTATCTCACCGAGGCCATCGCTGCCGCCGACCGGCTGCGGGTCGGCGGTGGTCGCGGGCCGGTCCATCATTTCTTCGCCTTCTGGTCGGAGGATCGGGATCCATGAGCGCCACCTCGCGACGCGGCCTGCTCGCCGGCATCGCCGCCGGCGGTCTCGCGGCACCGGCGGTGCTGCGCGCCCAGCCGCGCCATCGCTGGCGGATGGTCACCTCCTGGCCGCGCGATCTCCCCGGTCCGGGCGTCTCGGCACGGCGGCTCGCGGAGCGGATCGCCCGGCTCAGCGACGGACGGATCACCGTCGAGCTCTTCGCTGCCGGTGAGATCGTCCCCGCCTTCGAGGTGCTGGACGCGGTCGGCCGCGGGGTCGCCGAGCTCGGCCATACCGCCTCCATCTTCTGGATGGGCAAGATGGAGGTGGCCGCCTTCTTCACCGCCGTGCCCTTCGGGCTGCGGCCCCTCGAACACATCGCCTGGATCGAGCAGGGCGGCGGTCAGGAGCTGTGGGACGAGCTCTACGCGGGCTTCGGCGTCAAGCCCTTCATGGCCGGCAACACCGGCATGTCGATGGGTGGCTGGTTCCGCCGCGAGCTGCGCTCGGCGGCCGATCTCGAGGGCCTCAAATGGCGCATGCCCGGGCTCGGCGGCGAGATGTACCGTCCCCTCGGCGTGATCCAGGTCTCCCTGCCGCCCGGCGAGATCCTGCCCGCGCTGCAGAGCGGCGCCATCGACGCCGCCGAGTTCGCCGCACCGGCGAGCGATCTCGCCCTCGGCTTCCACAAGGTGGCCCCCTACTACTACTGGCCGGGCATCCACGAGCCCAACGGCAGCAGCGAATGCCTCGTCCATCTCGAGACCTGGAAGGCCCTCGACGAGGGGCTGCGGGCGGTGGTGGCCACCGCCTGTGCGGCCGAGAACGCCTACGCCCTCGCCGAAAGCGAACGGCGCAACGCCGCTGCGCTGCGGGCGCTGGTGCGGGACCACGGCGTTCGCCTCCGGCGCTTTCCCGACGACCTCGTCGCCCGCGCGCGCGACAGCGCCCGCGCCATCCTGCGGGGCTTCGCGGACCGCAAGGGCGTCGCCGGCGACATCGCCCGCTCCTATGCCGCCATGCTCGAGGAGCTGGACGCCTGGCCCACGGTCTCGGTACGCGGCTTCCTCGAGGCCCGGGATGGCGCATGAACCGCCGCCCGGCATCAGCGTCTCGGTGCCGCGTCTGGTGTTCGGCGGCACCCTCCTCTTCGCCGATCTCTCCTGCCGCTTCGCGGCCGGCGCCTGGACCTGCCTGCTGGGCCCTTCCGGGGTCGGCAAGACCACCCTTCTGCGCCTGATCGCCGGGCTCGTCGAGGGTGGCCGGGTGGAGGCCGACGACGGCCGCCCGCTCGCCGGTCGCATCGCCCTCATGGCCCAGCAGGATCTGCTGCTGCCCTGGCTGAACGTGCTCGACAACAGCCTGCTCGGCCATCGCCTGCGCGGCGAGGGTGCCGGCGGGCGCGCGAAGCGCGAGAGGCGGGCGCGCGAGCTTCTGGCCCGGCTCGGGCTCGGCCATCGCCTGTCGGCCCTGCCGGCGGAACTCTCGGGCGGCATGCGGCAGCGGGTGGCCCTCGCCCGCACCCTCCTCGAGGAGCGGCCGGTGGTGCTCATGGACGAGCCCTTCTCCGCCCTCGACGCCATCTCCCGCCACCGGCTGCAGGACATGGCGGCGGGTCTTCTGGACCGGCACACCGTGCTGCTGGTGACCCACAGCCCCCTCGAGGCGCTGCGGCTCGGCCACCGCATCCTGGTGATGGGCGGCCAGCCCGTGACCCTGCGCGAGATCGCGGCACCCCCCGGCCCGCCGCCGCGCCCCTTGGGCGATCCCGCTCTCCTCGCACTGGAAGCCGAGCTCCTCGAGGAACTCGCCGCCTCGGACGCCAGGATGGAGGAGGCATGGGCGTCCGCCCCCTGATCACCGCCCTCGGTCTGCTGGTCTGCTGGCAGCTCCTCGTCTGGGCCACCGGGGCGCCCCCCTACATCCTGCCGGGGCCGCTGGCGGTGGGGCGCGTGCTCCTCGCCCGCGGCGATCTCCTCCTCGAGCATGCGCTCGTCACCGCCACCGAGATCCTCCTCGGCATCCTGATCGGCAGTCTCGTCGGCGCCGCGAGCGCCATCCTGCTCACCGCCTGGGCGCCCGCCCGCCGCTGGCTGATGCCGCTTCTCGTCGTCAGCCAGGCGCTGCCGGTGTTCGCCCTCGCCCCCCTGCTGGTGCTCTGGCTGGGCTACGGCATGGCCTCCAAGATCGCCATGGCGGTGCTCATCATCTACTTTCCGGTGACCGCCGCCTTCTTCGACGGGCTGCGCCGCACCGACCCGGGCTGGCTGGAGCTCGCCCGGGTGATGAACGCCCGGCCCCTGGCCGTCCTGTGGCGCATCCGGCTGCCCGCCGCCCTGCCCGCCCTCGGCTCCGGGCTCCGGGTGGCGGCCTCGGTGGCGCCCATCGGCGCGGTGGTGGGCGAGTGGGTCGGCTCCAGCGCCGGCCTCGGCTATCTCATGCTCCACGCCAACGCCCGCATGCAGGTGGATCTCGTCTTCGCCGCCCTGTTCCTGCTCGCGCTGATGGCGCTCGCCCTCTACTTCGCCGTCGATCGCGCCGCCCGGCGGCTCGTGCCCTGGCAGCGCGAGACCCTGCCCGAGACCTGACCACGAACGGAAGGAGGAAACCCCATGCGCCGCTCGGCCGTCGCCCTCGCCGTCCTGCTGCTCCTCGCCGCGCCCGCGCGCGCCGCCGAGAAGCTGACGGTGATGCTGGACTGGTTCGTCAATCCCGATCACGGACCGCTGATCGTCGCCCGCGAGAAGGGCTTCTTCGCCGCCGAGGGGCTGGAGGTGGACCTCGTCGCTCCCGCCGATCCCAACGACCCCCCGAAGCTGGTGGCGGCCGGACGGGCCGACATCGCCGTCTCCTACCAGCCCCAGCTCCATCTCCAGGTGGCGGAGGGCCTGCCGCTCGTGCGCATCGGCACCCTGGTGGCGACGCCCCTCAACAGCCTCGTCGTGCTGGCCTCGGGTCCCATCACCAGCATCGAGGATCTGGACGGCCGCAAGGTCGGCTTCTCGGTGGGCGGCTTCGAGGACGCCCTCCTGGGCGCCATGCTGGAGCGCTACGGCCTGTCCCTCGACCGCATCACCCTGGTCAACGTCAACTTCTCCCTCTCGCCCTCGCTGATCAGCGGCCAGGTGGACGCGGTGATCGGCGCCTTCCGCAATTTCGAGCTCAACCAGATGGACCTCGTCGGGGCCCCCGGCCGCGCCTTCTATCCCGAGGAGGAGGGCGTGCCCGCCTACGACGAGCTCATCTACGTGGCCCGCGCCGACCGGCTCGACGATCCGCGCCTGCGCGCCTTCCTGACCGCGGTCGAGAAGGCGACCCTGTGGCTCGTCAACCACCCCGAGGAGGCGTGGAACATCTTCAAGGGTACCGCCGCCGAGCTCGACGACGAGCTCAACGCCCGCGCCTGGCGGGACACCCTGCCCCGCTTCGCGCTGCGACCGGCGGCCCTCGATGTCGGCCGCTACCGCCGCTTCGCCACCTTCCTCGAGGAACGGGGGTTGATCGACAATCCGCCCCCGGTCGAGACCTACGCCGTCGATCTGTTCGCCCGCTAGGCACCGTCGGGCAGCGGCAGGTGCCCGTCGAGGAGGCGCGCCGCCAGCGCCTCGATCTCGGGGCCCAGCGGGCGGTCCTCGGTGAGCGGCGGGGATCCGGTCCGCAGCCAGGCATGCACCTCCTCGAGCGCGGCGCTCGAGCGCAGCGGCCGCCGGTACTCGATCCCCTGGGCCGCGGCCAGCAGCTCGACGGCGAGGATGCGGGCGAGGTTGTCGCACATGGCGTGCAGCCGGCGCGCGGCGTAGGTCGCCATGCTGACATGGTCCTCCTGGTTGCCGGAGGTGGGGATGCTGTCGGTGGAGACCGGCCCGGCCAGATGCTTGTTTTCGGCGGCCAGCGCGGCGGCCGTCACCTGGGCCAGCATGAAGCCCGAATCGAGCCCCGGATCGGCGGCCAGGAACGGCGGCAGGTTGCTGATCGTGCCGTCCGTGAGCATCGCCACCCGCCGCTCCGAGAGGCTGCCGATCTCCGCCAGCGCGAGGGCCATGCGGTCGGCGGCGAAGGCCACCGGCTCGGCGTGGAAGTTGCCGCCCGAGAGGATTGCGCCCTCCTCGGCGAAGACGAGCGGATTGTCGGACACCCCGTTGACCTCACGCTCGAGGGTCATGGCGGCGTCGAGGAGCAGGTCCCAGGCGGCTCCCATCACCTGCGGCTGACAGCGCAGGCAGTAGGGATCCTGCACCCGGTCGCAGTCCTCGTGCGAGGCGCGGATGGCACTGCCCGCGAGGAGTTCCGCGAGCCGCGCCGCCACCTCCGCCTGCCCGGGCTGGTTGCGCACCCGCTGTAGGCGCGGATCGAAGGGCACGTCGCTGCCGAGGGCCGCATCGACGCTCATGGCCCCCGCCACCAGCGCCGCCTCGAACAGCCGCCGCGCCTTGCCCCAGGCGGTGACGGCGAGCGCCGTCGAGACCTGGGTGCCGTTGAGGAGCGCGAGCCCCTCCTTGGCCTCCAGCACCAGCGGCGCCATGCCGATGCGCGCGAGCGCCTCGCCCGCCTCCAGCACCTCCCCTCCGAGGGTCGCCCTTCCTACGCCGATCAGGACTCCGGCCAGATGGGCGAGCGGTGCCAGATCCCCGGAGGCGCCCACCGACCCGCGGGCCGGGATCACCGGCAGGCAGTCGGCGGCGAGGAGCCGGAGCAGCGCCTCCACCACCACCGGCCGCACGCCGGAGCGGCCGAGCGCCAGGCTCGCCGCCTTCAGCACCAGCACGCAGCGCACGACATCGGCCGCAAGCGGCTCGCCGACGCCGCACATGTGCGACAGCACGAGACGGCGTTGCAGCTCGCGCACCCGATCCGGCGGGATGCGCACCCGGGCGAGCTTGCCGAAACCGGTGTTGACGCCGTAGATCGGCCGATCGCCGCGCGCCCGCTCCGCCACCAGCGCCGCCGCCGCCTCCAGTCCGGGCCGGCAGCCCGGATCGAGTTCGAGACGGAGCGGACCCCGCGCCACCCAGTCGAGCAGGGTGTTCAGCCGCAGGCGCCCCGGTTCGAGCCGCGGCTCCGTCATGCCCCGCCTACCCTCCGACGCCCCGCCTTCAGCGTTTGAGCCCGTAGAGCTTCGCCAGATTGTCGAGGCCCGCCTTGTAGATGCCCTGGATGATCTCGACCGCTTCCCGGTCGCTCACCCCCTTGGCCTCGAAGCTGCTCGACCATTCCACCGTGCTCGTGCCGTCGCCGGTGTCCTTGACGCGGATCTCCGCCTCGTAGGAGCCGACGGGCAGCGGTCCCTGCTCGATCGTGTAGCGGTAGACCCGTTCGGTGGGGCTGATCTCCTCAAGCCGCTCGACGATCTCGCCACCCCCCACGAGCCGGAGACGGCGGATGGTGCCCTTCTTGCCTTCCTCGCCCTCGATGTCGGCCCGCTCGATGGCCGGATGCCAGTCGGCGATCCGGGCGAAGCCGCCGATCGCCTTCCACAGCTCGTTGGGGTCGGCGGCGAGTTCGGTGGACATGGTGACCTGCGGCATGGCGGACGCTCCCCGATCCGTTGGTCGTACCGCACCGGCCGGAATGATCGGCGCGGGATCAGGATATGGGCCGCCCCAACCCCGTGCAAGCGCGCCGCACGACCGGCCTCCG
>Ga0256830_1001491_pt1 | contig 16558 bp, 19 predicted proteins | sample 128326metaG_FD_190537 | JGI IMG/M metagenome (GOLD analysis project Ga0256830, IMG submission 190537) | Hydrothermal vent microbial communities from Lau Basin, Pacific Ocean - 128-326 | ecosystem: Environmental > Aquatic > Marine > Hydrothermal vents | place: Pacific Ocean: Lau Basin | collected... | reverse complement strand
AGCCTCATGATCGCCTTCGCCGGTGGTCTGTCGCTGCCGGTGGCCTTGGAGGAGGCCCGTCCCTTCCTCGGTGACCCCGTCGGCGGCGAGGTCGAGTCGCTGATGCGTGCCGCCCGACGCTCGGGGTTCGGCCCGGTCCTCGCCTCGCGCGGTGGCCCCCACACCTCCGAGCTGTTCCTCCGCCTCGCCGCTGCCCAGGCGTCGGGTGCGCCCCTGGCCCGGGGGGTGGAGGCGTTCCTCGAGCGGAGAAGGATCGAAGACCGGGCTCGGATGCTCACCCGGGCCCGCACCCTGCCCACACGGCTCATCGTCCCCGTCGCTCTCTTCATCTTGCCGGGCCTGGTCCTGTTGATGCTCGGTCCGCTGTTCGTGAACCGTCTGGGAGGTCTGGTGGGGCCGCTGGTCGGTGGATGAGTTCCCGCGCTTCCCCCGTGCCGGCCGGACGCCGGTTGAGTGGAAGGAGAAGGAATGCTCGCAGCCTGGACGTGGTTGCTCACCCGGGTCCACCGGGATGAGCGTGGCCAGGGGACGGTCGAGTACGTGCTGGTGATCCTCGCCGTCACCGCCGTCGCCCTCACCCTCATCTCGTGGATCAGGGGCTCGGGCGGTGGTCTGCTGGGGAGTCTCTTCAGCAGGATCATCGGGTTCGTCACCGGCCGGGCTCGGTTCTGACATGACCGGGGAGCGGGGCTCGGCCGTCGTCGAGACCGCGCTGGTCCTGCCGGTGGTGCTGTTGGTGCTGCTGGCGGGTCTGGAAGTGGTCGCCGTGGCCCGAACCCAGCTCCACCTGGTGGCGGCCGCCCGGGAGGGAGCCCGGGTGGCCGCCACCGTCGCCGACCCGTCCCGGGCGGTGGCGGCGGTTCGTGGAGCCCTCGGACCGGAAGAAGGGTCGCGGGTGGGGGTCACCGTCACCCGCGGGGGTCCCGGGTCGTCGGCGACGGTGACCGTGCGGCTCCGTCATCGGCTGGTGTCCCCGTTCCTCGGGGGCTTCGCCGTCGAGCTCAGGTCCCGGGCGGTGATGCGGGTGGAGCGGTGAGGGGTTCGATGTCGGTGCTGGGTGCGGTGGTGGCGGCGCTCCTCGCCGTCGCCGCGCTGGCGACTGCTGCGGCCGGCCGGATGCTGGCGGCCGCCGCCCAGGCCGACACGGCAGCCGACGCCGCCGCGTTGGCGGCGGCCCCGGCGACCTTCCCGGCGGTCGGCCGTCCGCTTCCGGTCGTGGAGGCACGGCGGGTGGCGGCGTCGAACGGGGCACGGCTCGTGGTGTGCCGGTGTCCGGTCGTCGACACGTTTGCGCTCCGTGTCGTCGACGTGGAAGTGGTGGTGGTCGTGGAGGCGCCGCCGTTCGGGACGGTGGAGGTCCCGGGCAGGGCCCGGGCGGCGTTCGATCCGGTCGCGTGGCTCGGTGGCCGCCGGGGTGCACGGTCGGCGCCGCTGCCACGACGGCGGAAGGGGCCCCCGGAACGGAGGCCCCTTCCGCCGTGTCGAGAGGTCTCGGTCAGAACTCGCCTTCGAAGGCGCCGCACACCGTCTCGGTGATGAGGCGGGTGACGACGTAGGGATCCATGTTGGCGTTGGGTCGACGGTCCTCGATGTACCCCTTGCCTTCTTTCGCCACCTGCCAGGGGATGCGTACCGACGCCCCCCGGTCCGACACCCCGTAGCTGAAGTGGGTCCACGGGGCGGTTTCGTGGAGTCCGGTGAGGCGGTGTTCGATCTCGGCGCCGTAGTTCTTGATGTGCAGGTCGTGGCGCTTTCCGAGGGCTTCGCAGGCGGCGATGATGGCGTCGTAGCTCTCCCGCATCTCCTTGGTGGAGAAGTTGGTGTGCGCTCCCGCTCCGTTCCAGTCGCCTTTGACCGGCTTCGGGTCGAGATGGGCGGAGATGTCGTAGTCCTCGGCGGTGCGGTAGAGCAGCCAGCGGGCCAGCCAGATCTGGTCGGCCACCTCGACCGGTCCGAGGGGCCCGATCTGGAACTCCCACTGGCCGATCATCACTTCGGCGTTGGTGCCGGAGATCGCCAGGCCTGCCTTCATGCAGTACTTGGTGTGGTCTTCGACGATGTGGCGTCCGAAGATCTCGTCGGCTCCGACACCGCAGTAGTAGCCGCCCTGCGGCGCCGGGAAGCCCGTCGCCGGGAACCCGTAGGGTCGCCCGTCTTTGAAGAACGTGTACTCCTGTTCGATCCCGAACCACGGCTCGTGCGATGCGTACTTCTCGGCGGTCTCCACACAGGCGGCCCGGGTGTTGGTCGGGTGAGGTTCCAGGTCGACGGTGAGGACTTCGGCGAGGACGAGGACGTCGTCGCCGCCCCGGATCGGGTCGGGGATGATCTTCACCGGGCGGAGCACGCAGTCCGACTCGTTGCCCGGCGCCTGGTTGGTGGACGACCCGTCGAACCCCCAGATCGGCGGCTCCTGGCCGTCGGGGACGATCTTCGTCTTCGAGCGCAGCTTCTGGGTCGGTTCCGACCCGTCGATCCAGATGTATTCGGCTCGGTACGGCACCAGTGTTCTCCTCTCGACGTCCATGACAGCCCCGAGGTGGGGCTCTTCGATCTGCCGTCACCGTGACAGCCTCCCTTTTCTCTCCGGTTGCGCGATTGTGAACATCGTGTTTCGGGGTGGGGGGAGCCGGTGCCGACGGGGCCGGTGATCTGGCACCATGGCGCGATGGCTTCCGACGTCACCCCCGCCACCCGGGAGCTGACCCGGTCCGGTGTCTCTTTCACCGCGCACCACTATCGGGTGGACGACCGACGGGACGTCTCCTACGGCGAGGCGGTGGCCGTCTCGCTGGGTGTCGACCCGGAGCGGGTGTTCAAGACGCTCGTCGCCATGGCGGACGGGGCGCCGGTCGTCGCCGTCGTCCCCGTCACCTCCACCATGTCGTTGAAGCGCCTGGCGAGGGCGGCCGGTGCGAAACGGGCGGTGATGGCCGAACCCCGTGACGCCGAACGGCTCACCGGGTATGTGGTGGGGGGCATCAGCCCGTTCGGGCGGCGGCGCCGCCTCCCGGTGTTCTGCGACCGTTCGGTGACCCGCTTCGACACGGTCTTCGTCAGCGGCGGGCGGCGGGGCATCCAGCTGGAGGTGGCGGCCGACGATCTGCTGCGCCTGACGGGGGCGGTGTTGGCCGACTTGGCGACGTGAAGCCGTCGGCTCATCGGCGCCGTCTTCCGGCGTCGGCGGACAGGATCGTGTCGAGGAGACGGACCGCACCGTCCTTGGAGAGGGGCTCGTTGAAGTTGCCGCACTTGGGTGACTGGACGCAGGAGGGGCAGCCGCTCGTACACGGGCACCGTCGGATCGCTTCGACGGCGGCTCGGAGGAGGTCGGCCCCGACGGTGAAGGCGACCGGGGAGATCCCCGCCCCGCCCGGGTAGGCCTCGTACACGAAGATCGTCGCCTGACCGGTGTCGGGGTGCCATGGGGTGGACAGCCCTCCGACGTCCCACCGGTCGCAGACGGCGGCGAGGGGGAGCATGGCGATCATGGCGTGTTCGGCGGCGTGGAGGGCGCCGGGAAGCTCCCCGTCGTCGACGGTCACCAGCCCGTCGGGGACGGTGAGCCAGAACGACTGGGTCACGAAGGCGGTGGGGGGCAGGTCGAGGGGGAAGGTGTCGAGCACTTCACCGGAGCCGATCTTCCGCTGCTGGTAGGCCACCACCCGGGATTCGACCCGTACCCGGCCGAGATGCAACGGTGCCCTGCCCACCGTCCGGTTCGCCTCTTCGTCGAGGATCTGGAGGTCCTTTTCCTGTTTCGGCTGGGTGTAGAACCCGACGTCTTCGGCCCGTACCCGCACCTCCCCGGCTCGGGTGTCGAGATGTTCCACGACGTAGGTGTCGCCCTGGTGGAGGTACACCGCACCCGGGTGGGCGTCCCGGAACGCCCGAGCTTCGTCCAATACCCCCAACGGCCGCCCGTCGGCCAGGATCGTGTACCGACGGCCGCCGGCGGTGCGGATGTCGATCGCCCGGGCAGGCCGGTGCCGTCGTGCCCAGTGCAGTTTCCCGTCCCGGAGACGAAGATCCCCACGGTTGACGAGCCGGGCCGCCGCCTCTTCCAGTTCCGGTCCGAACAGGTCACGGTCGTCGAGGCGGAGCGCCAGCTCGTAGGCGGCGCAGCCGAGGTGGGCTTCCAGCACGAAGGGGTTGGACGGGTTGACCACCACCTGTTCGGGGGGCCGGTCGAACAGTTCGTCGGGATGGCTGATGAAGTATTGGTCGAGGGCGTCTTCTCCGGCGACGAGGACGACCAGGGAGTCGTGGCGCCGCCGGCCGGCCCGTCCGGCCTGCTGGCGGAACGCCGAGATCGTCCCAGGGAACCCGGTGAGGATGGCGGCGTCGAGGTCGCCGACGTCGATGCCCAGCTCGAGGGCGTTGGTGGCGACCACTCCCTTCAGTTCGCCGGAGAACAGCCGCCGCTCCACGTCCCGTCGTTGGGCGGCGAGGTACCCGGCCCGATAGGGGGCGACGAGGTCTCGCCCCTGTGGACCGAGGCGGTCCGCCGCCCAGCGGTAGATCAGCTCGGTGGCTTTGCGGCTGCGGGTGAACACGATCGTGTGCACGCCCCGGCGGACCAGATCCACCCACAGGTCGGTGGCCATCGTCGTCGCCGACCGTCTCCGTCCTGCCTCCCGGTCGGTGAAGGGTGGCTCCCACAGAGCCACCCACTGTTCGCCCCGGGGTGAGACGTCCTCGTCCACCACTTCGACGGGACGGCCCGCCAGCGAGGCGGCCAGCTCGGCCGGGTTCCCGATCGTCGCCGACGTGAACACGAAGGTGGGGTCGGAGCCGTAGTGGGTGCAGAGGCGCCGCAGCCGCCGGAGGATGAAGGCGACGTGGGTGCCGAAGATCCCCCGCAGGGTGTGCATCTCGTCGACGACGACGTAGCGGAGCCGGTGGAGGAAGTCGGCCCATCCGCCGTGGTGGGGGAGGATGCCGACGTGGAGCATGTCGGGGTTGGTGAGGACGACGTTGGCCCGGCGGCGGATCCGTGCCCGTTCGTCGGTGGGGGTGTCCCCGTCGTAGGTGTGGGCCCGGACTTCGGGGATGGCGAAGTCCCGGAAGCTGCGGAGCTGGTCCTGGGCGAGGGCTTTCGTCGGGTAGAGGGCCAGGGCGGTGCCGTCGCCGGCGAGGACCGCCTCGACGACGGGGATCTGATAGGCGAGGGTCTTCCCCGAGGCGGTGCCAGCCACCATCACCGTGTCGGTCCCTCGCCGCAACAGGTTCACCGCCCGCACCTGATGCCGGTAGAGGCGGCGGATGCCCCGTTCGGCGAGGCGGGTGGCCAGGACGGGAGGTGGCGGCGGGTCCAGGTCGGCGTGGACGGCTCCCCGTTCGGGAAGGCAGCGGAGGTCGGCCAGCTCCCCGTCGATGTCGGGGTCGGCCTCCCATTCCCGGGGGATCTCGGCGAGGTCGGTCACGGCCGGGACGTCGCCGTCGTCATTCCGCGTCGGGTTCGTGTCGGGGAACCCCGGCGATCTCGTAGGCCTCTTCTTCCTCCAGGGTCTCTTTCTCCAGGAGGGCTTCGGCGAGGGCGTCGAGGCGGTGACGGTGCTCTTTCAGGGTCGCCACCGCCGCCGCGTAGCATTCGTCGACGATGCGGCGCACTTCGGTGTCGATGAGCTCCTGGGTGCGGGGGGAGACCTGGTTGTTCCAGGGGAAGGGGTCCCGGTCGTCGTCGGGGAGGACGCTGACCGGTCCGATCTGGTCGGACATACCCCAGCGACCCACCATCTGCCGGGCGATGTTGGTCACCTGGACGAGGTCGTTCTCGGCGCCGGTGGTGACCGTCCCGTAGACGATCTCTTCGGCGGCCCGTCCTCCGAGGGCCCCGATGATGCGTCCCCGCAGGTATTCGACGTCGTACGCGTACCGGTCGGCGTCGGGTGACTGGAGGGTGACGCCGAGGGCCCGGCCCCGGGGGATGATCGAGATCTTGCGGACCGGGTCGGCACCGGGTTGCAGCATGCCGAGGAGGGCGTGACCCGACTCGTGGTAGGCGGTCCGTTCCCGCTCTTCGGGCGACATCATGATCTGGCGTTCGGTTCCCAGCACGATCTTTTCGAGGGCGTCGAGGAAGTCTGACTGGTGGACCTGGTCGTGGTTGCGGCGGGCGGCGGTGAGGGCGGCCTCGTTGACCAGGTTGCGCAGGTCGGCGCCGACCATGCCCGGGGTGGAGGCGGCGATGGCGTCGAGGTCGACGTCGTCGGCGAGGGGCACCTCCCGGGTGTGGACTTCGAGGATCTTGCGCCGTCCCGCTCGGTCTGGGGGATTGACGAACACCTGCCGGTCGAACCGTCCCGGGCGGAGCAGGGCCGGGTCGAGGACGTCGGGGCGGTTGGTGGCGGCGATGACGATCACCCCTTCCGACCCGGTGAACCCGTCCATCTCGGTGAGGATCTGGTTGAGGGTCTGTTCCCGTTCGTCGTGTCCGCCCAGGGACATCGCCCCTCCCCGGGCCCGCCCGATGGCGTCGATCTCGTCGATGAAGATGATCGACGGAGCCACCTTCTTCGCTTCTTCGAACAGGTCCCGTACCCGGGCGGCTCCGACCCCGACCACCATTTCGATGAATTCGGAGGCGGACATGGAGAAGAAGGGGACGTTCGCCTCACCGGCGACGGCCCGGGCGAGGAGGGTCTTGCCGGTGCCGGGAGGCCCGGCGAGGAGGACCCCCCGGGGGATGGTGCCGCCCAGTCGGGTGTATTTGGTGGGGTTCTGGAGGAAATCGACCACTTCTTCGAGTTCCTGTTTGGCGTCTTCGATCCCGGCGACGTCCTCGAAGGTGGTGCGTCTGCCGCCTTCGGGTTCGTAGCGTTTGGCGCGCGAGCGGCCCAGGCCGGACAGCCCCCCGACGGCGTTGCCCATCCGCCGGAACATGACGAACAGCAGCCAGATGAGGAGGATGGAGGGGCCGAGACCGAACACGATCTGCTGCCACAGTGGCGGCGGCTGGTCGGCCGGTTCGGCGTTCACCACCACCCCGTGTTGTTGGAGCAGGGTGAGGAGGTCGTCGGTGGCGAAGGTGGGGCGTTCCGTCTCGAAGGAGGTGGCGGTGACGGTGGGGTCTTCGGGGGAGGGCACCGGGTTCTTGAACTCACCTTGGATGGTGTCGCCGGTGGCGGTGACCGAGGCGACGTTGTCGGCTTTCACCTGGGCGATGAAGGTGGTGTAGGGGACCGGGATCCGGGGTTCGGGTCGGGTGAGGACGTTGAAGATCAGCAGGTTGAAGACGAACAGCGCGGCGAGCAGCAGGAACCAGGACCAACGGTTCCCTGGGAGCCCGGGGACGGGGGGTCGGGTCCGGTCGCCATCGTCCCGGTCGGGCATGCCTTCCACCCGCCACCCGGGCGGCCGGCGGGTCGGGTCGGTCTCGGGGGAGGTGCGGGAAGTCATGGGCGGGGCGACACCGGTGCTGCCCATCCGACTCTACCGATGGGCCGCCGGTACCGGCCGCAGCGAGGGTTGGCCGGTCCCGTCGGGGAACACGACGCCGTGTTGCTCCGTGTCGTCGAAGCACGCAGCGATCCGGAGATCGGCCGGCTTCTGAACTGCAGCGAAGCCGCCGCCCGCCAACGCGTGTCACGAGGCCTGAGACGGCTCCGAGCAATCTTCGTAGCCGACGACCTTGGGGTACCGGAGCGTCATCTCGTCAGTCGGCGGGACACGATCCCTGAACCTGTTCGGCCAGCTCGATGAACGCTCTCTCGATCTCCGGTACCTCGCCGGTGGCGACGACCGGCCGTCCCTGCTCGGCCAGCCAGGCGACGGTTGGGTCGAAGGGCAGCTTGGTGACCGGACCCAGGGCTGCGGTGGTCGACCGGGCGGCGGCCGCCCGTGGGTAGAGGTCGATGTGTGTGCCACAGTCCGGGCATGTCACTCCGCTCATGTTCTCGACTACGGCGATGACGGGGATGTCGGCATCGGTGATCACGGTGAGGGTCCTTTGCAGATCCAGATGCGAGACGTCTTGGGGAGTGCCGACGAGCACCACTCCCGAGAGCCTGCAGGAACCGATGACCTCTTGATGGACGTCACCCGTCCCGGGGGGAAAGTCGATGATCAGATAGTCGAGGTCCGACCACAGGGTGTCGAATATCAGTTGCTTCACGAGCATGCGGACCCAATGCGCGGACCAGGCGATCGGCTGGCCCTCGGCGGCGATGAAACCCGCCGACATGATCTGGAGGCCCGCCACCTCTACCGGTTCGAGGCGCAGAGTGCCGACTGCCGGATTCTTCCAGACCGTCCAACTGCTCCGGGCCTGCTTCCTCGTCAGCCCGAGCATACGAGGCACGTTCGGGCCGTACACGTCGGTGTCGACGATGCCGACTCGGGCACCTCGAGCCGACAACGCGCTGGCGAGGTTGACCGCCACCGTCGACTTGCCTACGCCCCCTTTGCCGCTCATGACTCCGATCAGGTGTTTGGCGCGAGGGTGCCTGTCGGTCGGCGTCGGCTCCGTCGTCTCCATTGGCGGTTTGTCGTCGTGGTGGCATTCGAATGGCCGGTCGAGCATGCGATCCTTCTCCGTTGTGCACGTGGACAGGTGGCGGTCAGGTAGCTTCACCAGCGAGTGAGTCGATCTCGTGCAGGGTTGCCGGTCGGGTGACGAGCTTGGCGATCCCAGCCGTGAACAAGAGCGCAAGTCCGGCCACGGTGAGGACGACCTCCATGGTCACCTCGCTGGCCAGGACGCCCAACAGCACGGCTCCCACGACCTGTCCTCCTTTGATGATCGACCAACTCAGACCGATCACACGTCCCCTGATGGCTGACGGGGCCAGCTGTGGGATTCGGACGTTGGTGACCAGATTCCCAGTGCTGTACGCAGCCATACACAACAAGAATATGGCGGTCGCCCAGACGATCTGGTTCGTAGCCGACATCGCCATCAGCAGCAATCCCGCTGCGGCGCTGCCAAGGAGAAGGAAAGACGAAGAGGCCCGAGATGTTCGGGCACTGCCGGCAACGACGGAGCCCAACGTCACTCCAGCACTCGCCACCACGAGGAAGATGGCCAACATGCTGGCGGGTGCTCCCAGGTCATGTTCTACGTAGACGACCAGCAGCGGCATGATTCCGATGAACGCCATGCCGCGGAACGCCATGAACAGTGCAAGGAACCGCAGCGGCGGCGACGTCCAGATGAACCGGGCGCCTTCACCGATTCGTCCTTGTCGAGGCTCCGATCCGGCGGCGGTCCCGGCACGATGCGGGTGTCGAATGGCGGACCGGAGCGGAAACACCAGGATGCCGTACGCGAGAAACGTCATCGCGTCGACTGCGATCGCTCCACGACTCCCGATCAGTGCGACGATCAAGCCACCGAGGAGAAGGCCACCCACGTTGGTGGCTTGGACCATGACCACCCTCGCGGCCGAAGCTTTGGCCAGGAGGTCGTCGCCGCTGATCTCGGGGAGAGCCGCTTGGACGGCGGTGGTGCGAAGCACCTGCATGACGGATGTGACGAGCAGACCGCCGAAGAGAGCCCACTCGCTCTGGGCCGACAGTATGACGACGAGCGCGGCGGACTCTACGGCCGCCGACCACACCATCAGGGCGATTCGGTGATGCCTGTCGGCGAAGGCACCGGCTGCACCCGAGACCAGGACCCAAGGGAGTTGGAGTACCGCGAAGGATGTCCCGAGGGCGAGGGGGCTTCCCGTTAGTTCGAAGATGAGTATCGGAATACCTACTCGTGAGAGGGCGTCGCCGACCGAAGAGACCGTCTCGGCGACAAAGAGCCGCCGGAAAGGCCCTCGGCGGAACAACGTCCGATAGGTAGGCGAGGGCCGAACCCCATCGGGAAGAGGCATCGGCGCTGGAGGCTACCCAGTCATGTCGAGAAGCGGTCGACTGCCGTCCCGGGCCTCCTCGTCGATCATCCTGAGGGCCCGTTTCACCAGCGGTCCGAACACGTCGAACGTTCGGCGCTCTTCTCGCTCGTAGACTTCGATGGCGAGAGCCAGCTGTTGTTCCGACAGGATGGCTCTTCCTTTGCGTCCGTACTCGAACAGCAACATTTCGTGCTGTTCGAAGAGTCTGGCGTGTCGACGGAGGAGTCGTGCGATCTCATCCATGTGGTGGTCGTCGAAATCCCAATCTCTGATGTCCAGTTCCTCTCTGATCGCCGCGAACTCCAGACGAATATGGAGTGCCCGCTCGTGGTACTCGGCGCACAGGTCCAGGATCGCGAGGATCTGGTCGGGTTCGAGTCCCACTTCTCGGTGATTCATCAGCAACCGGGTGAAGATCGAGTCCGGGGCGATCGAACTCATCGAGAAATCGAACGCGTAGGACGGGTTCGTCCCCTTCGTATGGTCGACGATGCACATGCACGGCTCCTTTTGCGTGTCGTGGTGTGTGGCGGAATGCCTCGACTCTCCACGTCGGATGAGTCGTTCGACGGGTCCCATCGGGCGATGGTGGGTGGTGCTTCCCTGTTGTCGCCGCCTTCCCAAAGGGGATACTCCGTTCCGCCTGTCCGTGTGACATTGGATGAGCAGTAGGGGGATGTGGCGATCGGCGCTGAACCCGTCCCAGGGTCGACTGGAAGGCTTGGCGGGGCCGGCGGCACCTACACGGATCGGGTGTCTCCACGAGGGTCCTCCCGTCTGGACGGCGTCGAACACCGCCAGACCGGCAGGGCCCCTGTCGTCCGCCGCGGATCGTCACCTCGCGCCGCGCGGGCTTTGATGTATACTGCGCTGTATGTCCAGACGGACTCAGATCTATCTGACCGACGAGCAACGAAGGCGCATCGACGAGATCGCCGCATCTGAAGGCATAACGATGGCCGAAGTCATCCGCCGCGCCATCGACGACTACCTCAGTGACCAGCCCGACCCGCGGGCTGCGCTCGCAGCCACCTTCGGCGCGGCGCCGGATGCCACTGTCCCCTCGAGAGACGAGTGGGATCGTGGCTGACTTCCTGGTCGATACGGATGTCTTCATCGACCATCTGAGAGGAGCCGTCGAGTTCGACCCGAGAAACCACCGCATCCACTATTCGGTCGTCACCCGAGCCGAGCTGTTCGCCGGGAACACCGCCACGGAGCTGATCAACATCCTCCTGGCTCCTTTCCGTGAGATCGCGATCGGGCGAGCCGTTGTCGAGCGGGCTGGGCGTATTCGCAGAGACACGGGCATCCGGCTCCCTGATGCCTTGATCGCCGCCACCGCGGTCGAACACAGACTCAGCCTGTTCACTCGCAACCGCACCCACTTCGACAGGGTCCCTGGGCTGAGGGTCCGAGCCATCCGGTAAGGGACAGAGTCGGTTTGCCGGCTCTACGCGACCAACGCGGGACTGCGGGTTCCTGCTTTGGCGGTGGAGGCGTTTCCCATGTCACGCCGCTCTGGAGCTACGGCCTGAGCCGATAGTTCTCCCAGTTGCAGAATCCGTGTCTGACACTTCGGACCTTCTCGGCGAGGAGGTTTACGGGCTCGCAGATGGCGTCGGACATGCCGGTGCGCTGGTAGGCGACGATCTCGGCTTCCCAGACCTCGACGGTGCGGGCCAGGCCGCCCACCCAGGGACGGCCACCTCTTCCGCCCGGGTGGAGAACGATTCGAGGGCCCGCCGGTACCGGGCGTGGGGAGGGTTGGCTGGTCCTGTCGGGCGTGACGGAAGGTTCGGCCGGCACGGCAGAACCGTGAGACATTTCCGAGACACCCCGATGGCAGGGTGGCCGGTGGCGCGGGTTGGGGACGCGACGCCGACGAAAGGGGGTCGGGGTGCACGAGCGGGATCGGTCCGAGGTCTCGGACCGGGAGCTTCTCGTCCGGGTCGCCGACGGCGACGTCGTCGCCTTCGATGTGTTGTTCGAACGGTGGCAGATGCGGCTGGGAGCCTTTTTCCGGAGTCGGGGGGTGTTGGCCGCCGACGTCGAGGATCTGGTGGGTGAGTGCCTGGAGGCGGTGTGGAGACGTCGGGCCGGGTTCGTGTCCAGTTCGGCGCCGGGGTCGGCGTGGATCTTCGGGATCGCCCGCCGGGTGGTGGCTCGCTACTGGAGGGATCGGATATCCGAGGTCCGGGGAACTCCACGTCTGGAGGTGGTGATCGACCTCACCGACGATGGCGGGTTCGAAGCGGTGGAGCACCGTGTGGACGCCGAATTGTCGGCGAGTCGGCTTTGGGAGGCGATACGGGCGCTTCCTGTCGGGGAACACGACGCCGTGTTGCTCCGTGTCGTCGAAGCACGCAGCTATCCGGAGATCGCCCGGCTTTTGAACTGCAGCGAAGCCGCCGCCCGCCAACGCGTGTCACGAGGTCTGAGACGCCTCCGTGACGCCCTGGCTGCCGACGGCTGCTGAACGGCTCCGGGGTCGGTCCAGCGACCGCGTGTCACACGAGCAGGGGGAAGTGGAGTATCCCTTCCGAAAGGAGGCGATCATGCCGGATACGCTCAGACGACGTGGAGAAGGACTGTGGCTGGTCATGGTGGCGGTGGCGTTGATCGTCATCGCCGGGCCTGCCTTCGGTCACAGTTGCACACAGACCGCATGGCAGCCGGACCTGCACGGGAACGGGTCGGAGATCGCCGCGCACGGCCACACGGACTGCACCGGTGAGAACGGCAACGACCGCCACGAGGTGCGCCTCTACCGGGTCATCAGTCTGCTTCCGGACGATCTGTGGGGCTCGGCCGTCGACACTCCCGGTGGGGGTCACGGCTTCGGCAGGTACACGGGTTGGGTCGAAACCTGCGAGGATCCCAACGCCAACAACGTGATGCAGACGTGGGTCAAGTTCACCGGGAACCACACCCTCACAGCCAAGAACAACTCGGAAGGTCCCATGTCCTGTTCGTGAAGGAGCGGTAGCCTCAACGGCCATGGAGGCAGCACCGGGGTTTTGCCTCGACGGGGTCTCGTTTCGGTATCGGCGTGTGGGGGTACTGGAAGGCTTCGACCTGTCCTACGACGAGGTTGGGGTGGTCGGCCTCCTCGGGCCGAACGGAGCGGGAAAGACGACGATCCTGCGTCTGCTGGCGACGGTGGCCTGGCCGGTGGCGGGCACGATGTCGCTGCTGGGTCTCGACCCGAACGTCGTCGCCGATCTGCGGGAGATCCGACGTCGACTCGGGTACCTTCCCCAAGGGTCCAGCCTGCTGAAGGGGGTAACGGTGTCGGCCTACCTCCAGTACGTGGCGTGGTTGAAGTGCGTTCCCCGTCACCGGATCCCTGCGGCGGTCGCCGAAGTGGCGGAGATGATGGACATCGCCGGGTTGATGTCGCGGAGGACGACGCAGCTGTCCGGTGGTCAACGCCGCCGAGTCGAGATCGCCCAGGCCCTGCTCGACCGGCCTCGACTCCTCCTCCTCGACGAACCGACCGCCGGGCTCGACCCCGACCAGAGGGTCGAGTTCCGTGCCGTCGTACGGGGTCTCGCCGCCGACGCCACCGTCGTGGTCGCAACCCATCTGGTCGAAGACGTCGTAGCCATGTGCGACCGGGTGGTGGTCGTCGACGGTGGCCGGATCCTGTTCGACGGCTCGCCGGCCGATCTGGAGACCGTCGGTGACGCCGAACCCGGCATGTCGAGGGCCGAGGCCGGATACCGTTCCGTGATCCGGGGTTCGGCGGCGCGATGACCGTCCGGCTCTTCACGAGGTGGCAGAGGACACTGCTCGTCGTCGCTCCGGTGGGCGCCACCGCCTATCTGTACACGACGACGGTCGGTTTCGGGGACCCGGTGCTGTGGGTTCGGTGGGGCTACGCGATCCAATACACGGTGCTGGTGGTCGGCCCGCTGGTCGCGGGGCTGGCCGCATGGAAGTCGGCCCAGGTCGGGAGAGGCGACCTGGAAGCCGTCGTCACATCGACTCCCCGGCCGGCGCTTCGCCACCTCGTCCAGTTGGCGGCAGAGCCGACGCTGTGGACGTGGGTCGGTTACGCGGCGACGGGGGCCGTGCTCGCCGCGGTCGTCGGGTTGCGGGCCACCTGGGGCGGTCCGGACCTCGAGATGATGGTTTCGACCTTCGCCGCGGTGGCTTTGGGTAGCTGCTTCGGTACTGCCGTCGGGTACGGCACCGGGCGGGTGGTGGCTTCCCCGGTGGCAGCCCTGGCGAGTTGGACGTTCGTGGCCCTGGTCGTCGACTCTGCATTCGACGACCTCGCCCCCTCCGGCATCTCCCTTCCCGACGCGTTCACCGTTTTCCACCCGGGCATGGACCTCGGCAGGGCCCTGTGGTATCTGGCAGCGGGGATGGCGTTGCTGTCTGCGGCGGCGTTGACGAAGAACATGGGGCAGCCCTCTCCCGGGGAGCGTCGCACGGTGTGGGCGTCTACTGCGGTGACGGCGCTTCTGGGTGTGGTCCTGGTGGCGGCGCCGGTCTCGCGTTCGATACAGGTCGAACCCGAACGGTATCTGTGTGTTGGAGATCCGGTGGAGGTGTGTCTGCATCCGGCGTGGGAACGGGTGGCTCCGGCGGCGGCGGAGACGGTGAACCGGGTCGTGGCCCCCGTCGTCGGTCTTCTCGACGGACCGCACCGGCTCACCCAGGTTCCCCGCAGAACCGACGACAGCCTGGACGATCTGACCTTCCGGTATTCGACCGGCCGCAGGGGCTTTTCCCGGAAACGGCTGGCGGCGATCGTGGCCCGTCGGCTCACGGTGGACGGATGCGAGACTCCGGTCGAGGACGATCCCACCCTGGCGGTGACCGGCTGGCTGTTGCGGGCCGCAGGCTTCGAATCGGACTTCTTCAGGGAGATGGAGGTGTCACCGGTCCCCGAAGAGGTGGCCGAAGCGTATCTGCTCCGCCTCTGGGGGTCGGGAACCCCGGACTGTTCCGTCGTCGGAGACCTTCCGCCGATTCGACCGGCGGCCTGATCGGTGTTGTGGACGTTCCAGAGATCCCGAAGGCTGGTGTCTGGAGTGATCTCTCTCGTCGTCTTCGCCGCCGCCGGTGTGGTCGGGGCGTGGCTGTCGTCGGGCGAATCCACCGTCGTTCGTCTGGTCGCGCTCCATCCGGTGGTGGTGGGAGCCGTCGCCGGGTTGGCCTCGGTCTCCGATGTCGCCGAGATCGAAGGGTCGAGCCCGCGACCGATCGAGGCGATCTCGGCGGCGGTGGTGGTGGCGTTGATCTTCCTCGGGTCCGCCGTCTCCCTGGCCGCGGTCGCGACCGTCGTCTCCATCGTCCCGGCAGGTCTCCCGTTCAGTCCAGCCTGGGCCTTTTGGATGTCGGTCGGTGCGGGCGGTCTTGGGATCCTCGGCGCGCGGCTGTTCGGCCGGAGCCTGGCTTGGGTCGTCCCAGCCGGCCTGTATGTCCCGATGCTGGTGACCGGCGTCCTTCGCCCGGTTGCCGAAGCCGAAACCCTCGGCTTCGAAGGCACCGCCGTCCGTTTCGACGCCATTCCCGCCGTGGTGGCCGGTGCGGTGGCGCTGCTGGTACTGGGGGTTGCGTCCCGGTGGGGAGGTCGGCGATGGCGCCGAGGCGAGCCAACATCGAGGTCTGGACCGTGGTGATGCCGGAGGGGTCGGCGCGACCGTCCCGATACCCCACCCGTGGTGGATGGGAACGATGTCGGGCACGAAGACGTGGAAGGCTTGGGGGTATTCGGGTGGGGTGATCGATACGGTCGGCACGTATGCTTTCTGTTGGGGGAACTGACCGGTGAGTGGTCGATGAGTGGGCAGGTGGCCGTTGTCAGACCGAGCCGGCTGCGGCGGGTCGGTGCGGCGGTGGTGTTCGGTCTGGTGGTGGCCGCCTGCACCTCTGGTGGGCCGTCCGGTTTCGGTCCGGTCGATTCGCCGTCGAGTACGGTGCCGGCCGACCCTGGCGCCACGACCGTTGTGGACCCTGTCGCCACGACTGTTGCGGGTCCCATCACTACGACCGTCGCCGATCCTGCCGTGAGCATCCCTCCGATCACCGGGTATGGCGACTTCTCGTCTTCGTCGTATCTGGAGTTCGACGAAGTGATGGTGATGGAGCTGATCGCTCAGTGCATCACCGATCAGGGGTTCCCCATGACGTTCGATCCGATCGAAGGGAACAAGCTGGCCGGCGAGGTCCCCCCTGAGCAGTCTGCCCGACTTCGGGCGGTGCTCGTCGCGTGTTCGGACGGGATTCAGCTTCCCGACCGTCCGATGACCGAGGAGGAACTCGCCGACTACTACGAGTTCTTCTTGGCGTCTGCGGAGTGTCTGCGTGGTGCCGGCTACGACATCCCTCCCGCCCCCTCTTTCGACCGCTGGGCCGAGACCTACACCGCCGCCGTCGACGACCCTTTGACGTACACGTACTGGCAGCCTGTCGACTATCTCCCCGACTTGGCGATCGGGCGGGGTATCGAAGCCTTCGGTTGCCCCCTCCGTTACCGGGTCGGATGGCGCACCATGATCCCACCCGCCGGATGAGGTCCGGACGTCGCCACACATGAACCGGCCAGACTCATCGGCCTGGGTGCCGACCGGACGGCCGGCCCGAATCGGTCTCGGTGTTCCCCGCCGGGAACCAGCGTTTGGTCAGGGTGGGTGGTGGGTGGTGTGGGTCCAGTGGAGGGGGCTGGTCCAGGTGATGGTTCTGTTGGGGTGGGTGGT
>Ga0256830_1001490_pt1 | contig 16566 bp, 18 predicted proteins | sample 128326metaG_FD_190537 | JGI IMG/M metagenome (GOLD analysis project Ga0256830, IMG submission 190537) | Hydrothermal vent microbial communities from Lau Basin, Pacific Ocean - 128-326 | ecosystem: Environmental > Aquatic > Marine > Hydrothermal vents | place: Pacific Ocean: Lau Basin | collected... | reverse complement strand
AGCCCCAGTTTCCCGGGGTTATCCCCGACCCGAGGGTAGATTACCCACGTGTTACTGAGCCGTCCGCCCCTGACTTCCCTCCCGGAGGAGGGAAGCCCGGTCGACTCGCATGGCTTAGGCGGACCCCGATAGCAGTGGCCTCCGGCAGGATCAACCGGAATCAGGATTGGCGGGGTACCCTGCTCGTTCTGAGGTTCTCAGAAGGCACCACCGTCCAGGTATCACCACTGCCGAACCTGCATCAGACCCAAGCATGAGCTTGAGCCCTCACCGTTGTCATCGGCTCCTGCGAGCCTCCAGGATGTTGCGCAGCATGGAACACACCGCCCCACATCCCTGGCGTTGCACCATCTTCGGGGCGTGTGCCGGTTGCTGCGCCTGTTCTCTGTCTGTGTATATACAGGTTAACAACCTGTAACCATTACTGAGGCTGGAGCGCCTCAGGTGGGGATATTAAGACACCTGCCGAGATAAAACAATACTGCACTGAGGATGCGCTTCACGTCGCTATCCGAGGTGCTACTCCATCGCCTCCAGCACCAGCTCCGCTATGTCCTTCACCTGGTAGCTCCTGCCCTCGTGCCTCTCCGCCGCCCCCTTTATCACCCTCTTGCACTGCTGGCATGCCGTCGCTATGGCATCAACCCCCGCCTCATCCGCCTCATGGATTATCTGCATGGACACCTTCTCGGTTATAGCAGGGTTGTGAATCTCCACATCTCCCCCGCCACCGCAGCACAGCGCCATCTCCCTGGAGCTCGGGAACTCCCTCAGCTCCACACCGGGAATAGCCCTCAGCACCCTTCTCGGCTCCTCAAACACCCTTGAATTCCTGCCCAGGTCGCAGGGGTCATGGTAAGCCACCTTGAGCTCAAGGGGCTTCTTCAGCCTTATCCTGCCCTCCTCAATCAGCCTGGCGATAAACTGGGAGTGGTGCATCAGCTCCACCCCCTCAATCTCCGGGTACTCATGGGCAAAGGTATGGTAGCAGCTCGGGCACGAGAACACCACCGTTTTAGCGCCCTTCGCCTTTATCGCCTCAATGTTGTGCCTCACCAGCTCCTCCACCTCCTCCCTGAGCCCCAGTATCATGAGCGGGTACCCGCAGCAGTGCTCCTGCTCCCCCAGAATCGTGAAGTCCACCCCCGCCTTCTCCATGAGCTGCACGAAGGCTGCTGGAATATCCTGCACCTGCGGGGAGAAGCTGCCAACGCACCCCACGAAGTACACCACCTCAGCCCTCTCCTTCTGGTAGTAGTGCTCCGGGGGCTCAGGTATGAAGAAGTCAATCCACATAGCCCTGTCCGTATTCGGGAAGTTCGCCACATTCTTCTCCTGCAGCACCGCATCCTTGGCGAGGTTGAACTTCTTCGGCATCAGCCCGCGGTGGTACAGGCTGGCTCTTACAGCTATGCCCAGCTCCCTGGTGTTTATAAACACGGGACATACCTCGGCACACCTGGCGCAGAGCAGGCAGTTGTATATCTCCTCATCCCCCTCGTACCCCCCCTTCCTGAGCCCGTGCTTCACCCTTGAGTTTATGGCAGCGTAGCTGAGGTAGGTATCCATCTCCGGCTCATCCTTAGTAGCCAGGTACACCTGGCAGTTCTGGGTGCAGAGCTGGCACTTCACGCACCCGTCAAACTGTATGAGCTGGCGGGAGGTAAAGTCCAGCTCCGCCTGCCTGCGCTCAATCCCGCGGTAGTCGTAGGGTATCGCATTTATCAGCATAACAAAGGGAGAGACGAAGATGTGCCACAGCTTGGGATTGAAGGGGATGCTGGCAAACAGAGACGCCAGGAGCAGGGAGGACAGCACCCACAGAGCCTCATTCGCCCCTCCCAGGAAGGGCATCGCCTTGCTCAGCCCGTAGGCGATGAACCAGTTCCTGGCTATCTCATCGGGCACCCTGTAAGCCTGAATCGCCGCAGCCTCCGCCAGGAAGCGGAAGACAAACCACCCGCCCAGGTTTATAACCGCCAGCCTGTCCAGCAGGGTGGTCTCCATCGGGAAAGCCCTGGCGATGAACCGCCTGTATATGGCTATGAACTCCCCCAGCAGCACCATCCCCCCGAATATCTCGTTGAGCAGGGCGTAGGTGGCATCAATGCCGGTGAAGCTACCCGGAGAGACGGTGGCGAGGTAGTAGTAGTCAACAAAGGGCGCAAAGAAGAACACCAGCACCTCCGGCATGCCGTGAAGCTGCTCAACCCTGGTGGAGGCTTTTATGTGGTTCACCAAGATAATCCCCACGTATCCCCATATTATCAGCACCTTCATCAGCCAGCGCAGCTTATCCTGCCTGAACAGCCTGCGCTGCAGGAAGACCTCCATCACAAGCCTCTCAAGAAGCTGGGGGAAGCTGGTGAACACGCCACGAGCCGCCCAGGAGAGGCTTCCCAGCTTGCAGTGCCTGCCCCTGAGCCAGAAGGCAACGTTGAGCGCCACTCCAGCCATGAGCACGGCTGTGGACACGATGAACAGAACCACAAACAGGGGGAGTCCGCCGACCATTATCATGGCAACCACCTGCAGCTCTTCCCCCTACTGCCAGGTGTAACCTTTATAATTAATTATGACAAATCCCCGGGAAAAAGAGGGAGCAGGAAGTGCGAGCCATCAGTCGCACTTCAGGACTTCCTTCTTCTTGTACTCCTCAATCTCCTTATCCATCCACGCCTTTATTCCATCCTCACCGTGTGGCAGGTCCTTGAGGTCCTCCTCAAGGTTATCCGGCTTTACCTTCACTATCCACGCCTCGTACGGCGCCTCGTTGATCTTTGAGGGGTTGCTCACGACCTCCTGGTTGATCTCCACTATCTCTCCCGCCACCGGCGCCCTCATGGGGCCTATAAACTTACCGCTCTCCAGGTTTCCGAACGCCTGGTCCTTGCGCACCTTTCTCCCCTTCGGAAAGGTGCGGAGATGCTGGATTTTGCCCGCCGCGTATGCGCCAAAGGCGTCCAGGCCGAGAACCACCACATCCCCCTCAACCCTCGCCCATATATGGTCCTTCGGATGGTAATAGAGCTCATCCGGCAGCTCCCAGTTGCACTCCTCCTTGGTACCCACACTGATCCTGACCATAACAGCAACCTCCTTAGCTTTGGTAATCTGTATCATGCCTTATAAAATTTCCTTTGAGGTGCCGCCCTGCGGCAACCTCAGCTCCAGCGAGCGCTGCAGGTGCGGAGGCCTCAGGCTTTATATAGCCCCCGTGAGCATTAAATCACATGGGAGTGCAGCTCGGCGAGCTGGTTAAGGCTGAAGCCATTGAGCTCCGCGCCCTCTCCGGAAGGCGTGTGGCTGTGGACGCCTTCAACACCCTGTACCAGTTTATAACCACCATACGCCAGCGCGGAGGAGAACCCCTGCGGGACTCAAAGGGCAGGATAACCAGCCACCTCTCCGGGCTGCTGTACCGCAACTCAAATCTGATAGAGATGGGCATCCTCCCAGCCTACGTGTTTGACGGCGCCCCACCCGAGCAGAAGAGAGCCACCGTGGCTGAGCGTGAGGAGCGCAGGAGCCAGGCTCAGCTCGCCTGGGAGCAGGCGCTGGAGGAGGGGCGCCTGGATGAGGCGAAGACCAAGGCGATGCAGGCGGCGAGGCTGAGCGAGCAGCTCATAGAGGACGCCAAGAAGCTTCTCACCCTCCTGGGCATACCCTGGGTTAACGCCCCTGCTGAGGGCGAGGCGCAGGCCGCCCACATGGCGGCAAAGGGGGACGTTTACGCCGCTGCAAGCCAGGACTACGACTCCCTGCTCTTCGGCTCCCCGCGGCTGGTTCGCAACCTCACCCTCTCCGGAAAGCGCAAGCTACCCGGCAGAAGGGAGTACGCCGAGGTTGTGCCCGAGCTGATTCACTTAGACAGGGTCCTGAGGGAGCTGGGCATCACCAAGGAGCAGCTGGTGGACGTTGCGATACTCTGCGGCACCGACTACAACCCCGGCGGGGTTCCCGGGGTTGGTCCAAAGAAGGCGCTGGCGCTGGTAAAGAAGCACGGCAGCGCAGACAGAGCCATTGAAGCGGAGGGTCTGAAAGCGGAGTTCAGCGTTGAGGAGCTCAGGGAGCTGTTCCTGCACCACAGGGTTACGGATGAGTACACCCTGAGGTGGCGTCCCCCCGACAGAGCTGGAGTGATTCGCTTCCTGTGCGACGAGCACGACTTCTCGCAGGAGAGGGTGGAGAAGGCGCTGGAGAAGATGGAGAAGAAGCTCAGCTCAACCCAGCGAAGCCTTGACACCTGGTTTTAGCCCAGCAGGCGCAGGTACTCCCGCTCCGTCCGCCTGGCAACCCTCCTCCAGGTAAACTCCCGCAGCACCCGCTCACGAGCACGCCTGCCCAGCTCGGTGCGCAGGGACTCATCCTCCAGCAGGGTCAGCAGGGCCCTCGCCAGCCCCTCATGGTCCCCCGCCTCAACCAGCACCCCCTCCCTCTCCGAGAGCACCTCAGGTATTCCCCCCACCCTGGTGGCAACCACGGGCTTCTGCATGGCCATACCCTCAAGCACGAAGAGGCTGGTCGCCTCTATAATGCTTGGCACCGCCACCACGTCCGCCATGGCGAGGTATCCCGGGAGCTCCTCATGCGGAACCGCGCCCAGGAACCTGAAGCTCCCGTGCACCCCCAGCTCCCTCGCCATGCGCTCAAGGGCACCCCTCTCAGGCCCATCTCCAGCCACAACGAAGAGGCACTCCCTCTCCTCCAGCACCCTCACCGCAGCCCTCAGGAGCACGTCCACCCCCGTCTTCCTGACCAGCCGCCTGGCGGTGAACACCACAGGAAGCTCGTGTGCCTCGGCTGGCTCAACCTCCGGAGAGAAAACCTCGGGGTCAACCCCGTTGGGTATGACGCACACCTTCTCTTCCGGCACCCCCCAGCGCAGGAGCTGCTCAGCGAAGTAGGTGGCGGTGTGTATCTGCACCCCGCAGAGCCTGGCAAGAGCGGGAGCCACCACTCGTTCCCCTGCCCTGTATGCGGCTGCCACGTGTGGGGGCGCAATCCTGTGCCACACGGGGTAGTAGGAGCCGTGAACGGTGTTCACCGCCACACCGCCACTGAGCTTTGCCAGCATGAGCGCCACAAATCCGGAGGAGTAAACGTGCCCGTGGTAAACATCATACTCCCCCCCGCAGCACCTCAGCGCCGCGGGTATGAAGCCCAGCTGGCGCAGCAGGCTCAGGGAGGTGCGGCGGTAGGTTCTCGCCATCACCCCCGCAAACTCGGCGGGTATTAGCCTGACCCCCCCGTAAGCTCCAGCACCATCACCCCCCCAGGAGCCCGTGAGCACCTCAACCCTGTGCCCCAAGCGGTGCAGCTCCCTGGCGAGGCTCAGCACCGCCAGCTCCACACCGCCCGCGGGCTCAGGGGAAACGAGCTCAAAAACCTGAAGCACCCTAAGCTTCAGATTTCTCCTCCCTCCTGAACACCTCCTGGAACACCACCTCCTCAACCTCGGGGAGAAGGCTGAGAATCTCCCTGGCGGCGAGCAGCTTTGAAACCACGCTGCCCTGGGCGTACTTTACCGTATCGCTAAGGGTCACCAGCACCCTTCCATCCTGGCAGGCAACCTCGTGCTCGTTGGGCTCCGCATACGGGAAGTGGCGCTCCAGCAGCAGCCTGACCTTCTCCTCAAGCTTGTTCACCTTCTCCTCCACGTTCACCTCGTAAACCAGGGTCTCCCCCGCGAGCTCTGAGTTGAAGTCCACCAGCACCCTTCCCCCCGATACCGCCTTGACCAGCCCCGGCTTGCCGTCAATCTCCACCCTCATGCCGGGGTAGGGCCTGAGCTTCTGCTTCCTGAACTCCCGCAGGGGGATGGGCTTTATCTTGCTCTTGTCCCGCATCCCGAAGCCCTTCTCCGGGGGAACCTCCACCACCCTGGTCTCGCCGACCTCCATGCCCACCAGCGCCTCATCCAGCCCCGGGATAACGTGCCCCGCGCCCACGACCACCGCCTGGGGCTTGAACTTCACCCTGGGGTCGTAGATCTCCTCCTTCCTTGCAACCTCCTCGTAGGTGGTATCAAACACCTTCCCGCTGCTCTTGAGCCTGCCCGTGTAATTTATCCTCACAAAGTCACCCTTCTGCAGCGCCATAGCTCTACTCTCCCTTTCTGAGATACGCTCCTCTATCCTGCAGGTTGACGACGAAAACATCTCCTGAGCCCACCCTGCCTATGGCGATGGGGTCACCCCTGGGGCTCAGGATGATGCACCTGTCACCCTCCCCCACCTCTCCAGCCTCAACCACCGAGCTCATGAAAACGTCCCTCCCGTAGAGCACCAGCTGCTCCGCCTTCTCGTTGACCCGCACGTACTTCCTGGCTCTCCCGGCTATCAGCCAGGCACCCTCCAGCCCCAGCTCAAACCTCCTGCCCCTCATCCGCCCCACCTCAAGACCCGCAGAGACACAGGCGCCACCCAGACGCTCAAGCACCTCCCAGGCGCGGGGGGAGCAGATGCTCACCCTTCCAGCCCTGTCAACCACCAGCACCCCCTTAGAGAGCAGCGCCTCCGGCTCGGCACCGTACTCAAGGAGCTCCCGGGCAACAGCCCTCTCAACCGCCGGGTTAGCCCTCCGTATCATGCAGCACCTCCCTGACCGCCTTCTCCGAGATTATGGCGCTGCACCCCGTGGGGTCCGAGATTATCAGGGTCACCTTCTCCTTACCATCAATAATCCTGCGCACCCTCTCCATCAGCTCCTCGGCACGCCTTCGCCTGGGCTCGTCCTCAGCCCACCGCAGGCAGCTCTCAAGCACCTCCAGCACCCTGTGAAGCACGCCCTCAACGTTGGTTATGAACCCCTGAGCCTCAGCGGCAGGCTCTATCGCAACCCCCAGCTCTGGAAGCTCCACTCTGCCCCTGCTTGAGCGCACCACCCTTGCGTTGAGCTCCTCCGGGCTCTCCACCCTCAGGGTGTACTTAGCCGGCTCACGCTGCTCAAGGCTTATTACGTCCGCATGCCTGTACCCGCAATCCTCGCATACAAGAAGGCTCTGCATCACCCCGCCGAAGTGGGGTATCTCAAGCTGCCTGAAGCTCACCCTTGCCTTCCCACCGCACACGGCGCAGGTGGTGGCGAGCGTCGCCTCGGAGCTATCGCTCTCCCGCACCCCTCTTCCTCACCCTCTCCAAGGACTCCTCAAACTCCGAGCGTGCGGGACTGCGCTCCACCCGCATGTGCGGTGGTGTTAGAACCAGCAGGTAGTCGGTGAGCCCCACGATGTCGCCGCCCATCCCTGAAACCGTCTCCTTTATCTCATCAACCGCATGCTTGAGCTCGTTCATGCTTCTCTCCGCGAGGGGCTTTATGTCCAGGATGACCACGTTCCCCCTGCTCAGCTCCCTCGCCGAGATGTCAACGTCAGCGAAGCCGTAGAGCTTGCACACCTTAACGTAGCGCGTGGCTGCTGCATCCGGCATGCTGTCCTGAACCTCTATTTCAACGTAATCGCTCATATTGGTGAAGCTCTGCCCTGTGCCCGTCTGTATCCTGCCGAATATATCTCTCAGCCCCATAACTATCCTCCTCCATAATACTTGAGCCGGTGGATATATAAGGGTTGCGACGGCACAGAGGGGGAGGACGTGGAAAAATAATAAATACCCCCTCAGACTATTACCGGATAGGAGGTGGCAGGTATGGCAGAGGACGTGGTTTACGTGGGAAACAAGCCTGCGATGAATTATGTGCTTGCAGTCAGCACCCAGTTTACCAGGAACGCCAAGGAGGTTGTGATAAAGGCGAGGGGCAAGGCGATAAGCAGAGCCGTGGACGTGGCAGAGATAGTCAGAAACCGCTTCATGCCGGAGGCAAAGGTCAAGGACGTCAAGATAGGCACCGAGGAGGTGACCACCGAGGACGGCAAGACCATACGCCTCTCGGCGATTGAAATCGTGCTGGAGAAGTGAGATGGAGCTCTCCCCCTTTCTTGATTTTATCTGCAGGGAGAAGGTAAAGCTGAAGGTGCTGCTTGGAGAAGCTGAAGTTCTTGAAATCAGAGCCAAGGAGGGGGGTGACAGGGAGGTGGAGGTCTCAATTTCAGACGTGAAGGCTCTGAGGGAGCTCCTCAGGGGGATGAGGGGTTGAGCATAGGCAGGCTCAGGGAGCTCGCCGAGGAGCTGGAGGCGGCAGGGTACACCGTGGAGGTGGTTTACAGGGAGAGGGTGGTGCTCAGAGCCGGCAGGCATGCGAGGGGCTCCCTGCTCGGCAGGGTGATGCCGGTTGAGGTTAAGGACGTTAAAGCCCTGCTCACCCTGCTGCTTTGACCATGAGCCAGCACAAGCAGAAGCCCAGGGTGAGTTTTGAGGAGCTCAAGCGCCTGCTCAGGGAGAAGCTTGGCGGGGATGCGGAGCTGCTGCGGGGCGGCTGGGAGCTCATAGGAGACGTGCTGGTGCTGCAGCTTCCCGGGGAGCTTTACAGGCACAGGTACGTGATAGGGGAGACGGCGCTTCACCTCCACCCGAGAGCCAGGAGCGTGGTGGTGAGGAGGGGCATCTCCCACGAGCTTCGCTACCCGGTGGCAGAGGTGGTGGCGGGGGAGAGGAGCACCCTGACCCTCCACCGGGAGAACAGGTGCGTGTTCAGGGTTGACCCCTGCAGGGTGATGTTCTCCTGCGGCAACCAGGGGGAGAGGATGAGGATGGCGAGGCTTGAGCTCAGGGGTGAGAGGGTGCTGGACATGTTCGCTGGAATCGGGCAGTTCACCATCCCCATGGCGAGGCACGCCTCCCCCGAGAAGGTGGTGGCGATAGAGAAGCGCCCGGACACCTTTGAGCTGCTGTGCGAGAACGTGCGCCTGAACAGGGTTGAGGGGGTGGTGGAGCCCCTGCTGGGGGACTGCAGGGAGGTTGCTCCCTCCGGGTTCGCCGACAGGGTGGTGATGGGGTACTTCTTCTCCCCGGAGAGGTTCCTGAGAACCGCCCTGGAGGCTCTCAGGAGCGGCGGGGTGGTGCACTACCACACCCTCGCTGGCAAGAGGGAGCTTGATGCAGAGGGTGAAAGGGTGCTCGGGCTCGTGAAGGAGCTGGGGTACAGGGGGAGGGTCGCAGAAAGGAGGGTGGTGAAGTCCTACGCTCCTGGACGGTGGCACGTGGTGTACGACCTTGAGGTGGGGTGAGATGCCAAATCTCAGGCGAATGTTATTCTTTTGATATAGGTGCCAATGACACTGATTCAGGAAGCCAGAAGGGGTACCGCTGAGAAGGAGCTGGCAGAGGTGGCGCAGGCGGAAGGGGTCACCCCAGAAGCCCTGCTCAGGCGCATAGCCGCGGGCAGGGTGGTGGTGCCCCGGAACGAGCGCCGCAGGGAGATGAGGCTGGTCGCCATAGGGGAGGGGCTCAGGGTGAAGGTCAACGCCAACGTTGGCACCTCCCCAGCCTGCAGCTCCGCGGAGGAGGAGGTGGAGAAGGCACGCATCGCCCTGAAGTACGGCGCCCACACCCTGATGGACCTGAGCACCGGGGGTGAGCTCAGGGAGATAAGGAGGAGGCTGCTTGAGCTTCCCGCACCCCTGGGCACGGTGCCCATCTACGAGGCAGGGGTGCGTGCCGAGAGGAGGGGTAGCATAGTTGACATGGAGGAGGACGAGCTCTTCTCGGTGATTGAGGAGCACGCAAAAGAAGTGGACTTCATGACCATCCACGCGGGGCTCACCCTTGAGAGCCTTGAGGCGGTGGAGAGGAGCGGCAGGATAACGGGGATAGTCAGCAGGGGCGGAAGCTTCTTGGCTCTGTGGATGAGGCATCACAGGCAGGAGAACCCCCTGTACCGGGAGTTTGACTACCTGCTGGAAATCGCCAGGGAGAATGATGTCACCCTGAGCTTGGGAGATGCCCTCCGCCCCGGGTGCGTGGCTGACGCGGGCGACGAGGCGCAGATGGCTGAGCTCCTCACCCTGGCGAGGCTGGTGCGGAGGTGCAGGGAGGCTGGAGTGCAGTGCATGGTTGAGGGCCCGGGGCATGTGCCCCTGAACCAGATTGAGGCGCAGGTGGTGACGCAGAAGCGCCTGTGCGACGGGGCACCCTTCTACGTGCTCGGACCCTTAGTTACGGACATAGCCCCCGGCTACGACCACATCACGGGCGCCATCGGGGGCGCCATAGCCGCGCTGGCGGGTGCCGACTTCCTGTGCTACGTAACACCGGCGGAGCACCTGAGCCTTCCCAGCAGGGAGGACGTGCGCCTCGGGGTGGTGGCTGCCAGGATAGCCGCCCACGCCGCGGACCTGGCGAGGGGCGTGGATGCCGAGGTGGATGCGGAGCTTTCAAGGGCGAGGGTGGCGCTTGACTGGGAGAGGCAGCTTGAGCTGTGCCTTGACCCCGAGAGAGCCAGGGAGTACAGGAGAACCCTCAGGAGGGGGGAGACCTGCAGCATGTGCGGAAGCTTCTGCGCCATGAAGCTGTCCAGCACGAAGTAGCGCCCCGAAGCCCGGGAGAAGCTTTAACTCTGAAGCCGCAAACTAAGGTACCATGCGGGAGCTGGTGGAGGTGCTACGGCCCCTCAACTGCCTCATGGCAGGTGGAGCCGTGGCGCTCGGATACGCGGTGGCGGGTGCGGAAGCGGATGCGGGCAGGCTGCTCCCGGGCTTCCTGGCAGCCTTCCTGATATGCGGCGCCGGCAACACCATAAACGACTTCTACGACTACCCCATAGACCGGCGCCAGAAGCCCTGGCGGGTTCTGCCCAGGGGCGCCATGAGCCTCCACGGGGCGAGAAGGTACGCCCACCTGCTCTTCCTCAGCGGCATTGGGATGTCCCTCCCTCTGGGCACCCTTCCAGTTCTCCTCGCCCTCTTCAACTCGGTGCTGCTCTACCTCTACGCGGCCAGACTCAAGCGCGCCTGGGGGCTGGTCAAGAACCTGTGCGTGAGCTACCTCACCGCCTCCCCGCTGCTCTACGGGGGTGCCATCGCAGGCGATGCTGCCGCCACCCTGCCCCTGGTGCTCTTAGCCCTGCTGGCGAACACCTCCAGGGAGATAGTCAAGGACATAGAGGACATGGAGGGGGACGCCCAGAGCTGCAGCACCCTTCCCCTTCGCATAGGCGCCGGGAGGAGCGCCCTTCTCGCGGGCGGCGTTATTCTGCTCGCGGTCCTCCTGAGCCCCCTGCCCTACCTCCTGGGAATCCTGAGCCGCTGGTACCTGCCCGTGGTTGCGCTCGCCGACGCCCTCTTCCTGGCAGCCACGTGGGTGCTCCTGAGGGGCGACCCCCCAAGGAGCTCAAGGCTGATGAAGGCGGGCATGCTCCTCGCCCTGCTCTCCTTCCTGGCAGGGCTCAGAGCTCCCTGAGCATGCCCAAGCATGTGCCGTCCAGCAGGTAAACCATCGCCCCACCCAGCTCAAACCTCCGCAGCACCGCCCCGGGAAGCTCCTCCCTGTTCACCCTCACCCCCGGGCTCAGCTCCCCGAAGGCAGGCATCAGGGTCACCCCCGGGCTTTCCTCCCCGGGGCTTACCTCAACCCACACCTTCTCCCTCACCCTGCCCCCCGCACCATCCTCAAACTCCACCACGGGGTGAGCGTGAGCCAAGAGCAGGTGGGTGAACCCCTCCCAGGGGTGAAGCGCATGCCCGTGGAGCATCAGCACCCCGGCGTCGGCAAAGGCTCTGCACACCTCTGCACCCCGCACCAGCCTCTCAATGCCCCCGTCGTGGTTGCCCTTCACCAGCACCACCTCCTGCACCAGGGTGCCCAGCTCCTCAACCAGCGCCCCCACCTCCCGCCTCTCACGCCTCTCCGGCAGGGGTATGCTGTGCCTGAGGTCGCCCAGCACCACGAGCCTCCGTGGCTTCACCCTGCGCACCAGCTCCTCCAGTTTGAGGAGAAGCCGCTCCCTCTGGGAGGGCACCCTTACCCCTGCCCTCCTGAGCTCCGCCTCCACCCCCAGGTGGAGATCCGCCACCACTAAGCTGCTGCCAGCCAGGCAGGCTTCCCTTCCAAAAACCCTGAGCACCCTCATGGTTGGAGTGGGGGAATGGGGCTGTCCAGATTTGAACTGGAGTCCACGGCTCCCGAAGCCGCGAGGATGACCAGGCTACCCTACAGCCCCACTTTCTCTCTGCTCCCACAACCCTAACAATATAAAACCGTCGTTAACCTGCCCTCCGGATATATGCCCAGGCGCTCCGAGCTCACCTGCCCAGGGTGCGGGAAGTCAGCCGAGCAGGCGGCGGTTGTTGGCAGGACCACCGCCGTCAAGCGGGGTGTGCGCAGGATATACCAGGTGCTCAGGTGCCCCTGCGGCAGGATATACAGGGGGTACCTCATGGAGGAGAAGGAGCTTCCCGCACGAGCAAACGGGTGAGCTCGGTGGCGCACTCCCTCGCCTGACGCACGCAGTCGTTTACCCCCACACCCCTGTAGGCGCTCCCGGTGAGCATTAGCCCGGGGAAGCGCTCCAGCAGCCTGTCAATCCTCCTGAGCCTCTCCTGGTGGCCCAGGTTGTACTGGGCGATGGCTTTCCTGTACCTGTATATCCTGACGAGCTCGGGCTCACCCTCTATGCCCATGATGTGCTTCAGGTCGCTCCTGCACGCCTCCACCAGCCTGGTATCCTCAAGCTCCGCCAGGCTCTCGGCTCTTGCGCCCCCGACCATCATCCTGAGCAGCGCCTTCCCCTCGGGTGCCCTGTGCTCAAACATGCTTGAATCCCAGAGGCACCCCAGTATGGTCCTGCCCTCCTCGTGGGGCACTAAGAATCCGAAGCCGTCCAGCTCCTGACCCAGCTCGCTCTTGTCGTACCCGAAGGCTACGACCGCCAGCTTGGTGTAGTGTATGCTCCCCAGCTCCTCCGCCAGGGTTCTGCTGAGCCCCCACACCAGCTTTCCGGCAGCGTACGCAGGGCAGGCGAGCACCACCGCATCGCAGGCTATGCTGCCCCTGCTCCCCAGGTCAACCACGTACTCCCTGCCCCTGCGCTCCACCGACTCCGCCTTCCTGCGGGTCAGCACGCTGCTCCCCAGCACCTCCGCGAGCTTCCGGGGGAGGTACTCCATGCCCTCGGGGAAGCTGGTGAGCACCCCTCCGGGACCAAAGGGTCCTCCGCTGCCCCTCTTCCGCCTCCTGAGCATGCCCCTTATGAGGCTCCCGCCCCCCAGCCTCTCAAGCTCCGCCATGACAGGGAAGGTGCTCCTGAGGCTGAGCTTGTAGGCATCGCCGGCAAACACTCCGCTGACCATGGGGGCGATGAGCCTGCGCAGCGCCTCCTCCCCCAGGTGCCGCTGGGCAAAGCTGGCTATGGTCTCGTCCTCAGCGTCCGCGGGCGGGGTGAAGACCTCCAGCATCATCCGCAGCTTGGCACGCCAGCTCACCACATCGCTGTATATGAACTCCCGCAGGCTGGTGGGGAGCTCCCTGAGCTTTCCGTCAGCGTATATGAAGCGCCTGGCAGAGGACTCGTTGGCACGCATCAGCTCCTGAGACACCCCAAGGTGCTCGCAGAGCTCAAGAATGTGGGGCTTGCTGTCAAGGAATCCGTTGCATCCGGCTTCAATGAGGTACCCGTTCACCCGCTCGCTTCTTATCTTGCCCCCCACCCTGTCCGAAGCCTCCACAACCGTGACCCCAGCCTCGGGGAGGAGCCTTCTCAGGTAATAGGCGGTGCTGAGACCGGAGATGCCAGCACCCACGACCACTATGTCCATGGGAGATAATGGGGGGCTGGTATATTTAAATTAAGCGCCGCTACTGCGCTCACGCCTCCTCCCCAGCATGCTGGCGAGACGCCTGCCTCCACCGTACCGATGCCATCCCTCCCAGGTTTCGTGGCTTTGTAATCCAGATGTCCCGTGGAGGAAAATAGCAGGAATGAATCGTATGGGAAGCCATTCAGCGGAAAATTTCAAAACTAAAAGAGCAGATTGAGAAAATTACGAAAAAAGGATAGCGCTAAGCCATGTCCTGCTCGGCGATGGCGGAGCTCACGCACCATATCCGCAAACCCCAATCCTCGGCGAATTCAATATCCTGTACTTTGCATAGCTTCTGCACTTTTTTGCATGTTTTTTGCAAAGCCAGGCATACCTCCCCTCAGTACAGAGATATTCTGCCCTTCTCCCGCACACGTCACACACAATCTCCGGAAGCTCATTCCTTGCAACCACGAAAATTTTGTCGGAGTCGGTGTTGAAAGGATGCAGGAGTTCGATTTCCAATACAGTTGAAGAACCGTAATCGTACACATATCTGCATTTATTTTCTGATTCAAAGGCCTCCCTCACGGGAGTGTCCATGCTCCTCTCAATTGCATGTATTCCGAGAATTTCTTTCAGAAAGCCCCCTAACTGCTCTTCTTTCTTATCCGAAAAATTAGATACGTAGTGGATGTGTTCAAACTCAAAGCAACTCAAATGTTCACAACACTCCAGCCATATATTCCTCAGGAATTTGTCAATATCTCTAAGTTTTGCACCTTCTTCTACGCCAATATAAAGCCAGAAAAATGGGATATCAGAAAGGACTCTTAACAGATAATATCTCCTATTTCCCTGCAGTTTCTGGACGCAGCTTTTTAGATGTCTGGACATCCCTCTTTTACTGAAGCTTCCTCCGCAAATGTAACACTTCCCCCGGCTCTCTACTGCCACCACGCCCATGGGCATCATTTTCGTGTGGTACCACCTTTAAATTTTTTAGCTCCTGGACCTGCCCAGATAACATCCCATGAGCCGCTGAAGCCATTCATGCTGGGAAAGTTTATGAGCTGAGAAGGGGGCACCATGAAACAAAAACAATTTGCACGCAGCACAGTCTGATAAAACCGACAGCAATATTTAAATACCTGTCTGACAAATCCGACAGCATGGAACTTCTCTCCTATATAAGGCGCAACATTGCAACGGCGCCATCTCTCAGCCGGCTCTACACCCAGAGAGATGGGGTGGACCTGCCCAAGAGAAGATTTTACTTTGCTCTTGAAAAGAGGTGCAGGCGGTTTATTGAAGGAGACATGATGAGCAAGAGCGTGGTTCTCCCGGGGCTGAGGGGCACCGGGAAAACCACCGCTCTGCTTCAGCTCTATAGATATCTGACGGAGAACCTGAAGATACCGCGGGAGAGGGTTTTGTACATAAACCTGGAAGAAGTCGCCCAGATGCTCGGCAGTTCGCTTTACGAAGTGGTGGAGGTATATCTGCAGGAGATTCTTGAGAGCTACCCAGAAAACCTCAAAGAGCATGTTTTTCTGCTTGTGGATGAGGCGCATTTTGATAAGAAGTGGCAGGTGGGTGTGAAGCTTCTTCATGACAGAAGTCAAAAAACATTCATCGCAGTCACAGGTTCAAGCAGCATAGCTCTGGAGATTACTCCCGATCTTGTGAGAAGGGTGGTAAGGGAAAACGTGTATCCGCTGAGTTTTTCTGAGTACGTGCTTCTCAAACATGAGATTTACAAGCCCAGGGATACCTGCCAAATTCTCAGAGATGCAATATTTAGAGGCAGATTTGACGGGCTTAACACCCTCTACAATAGACTGTTGCTCAGGCTCTCTGAAAAACTTCCCACAAGCCCGGAGGTAGAGTTTAAAAAATATCTCCGCATTGGCGGCTTCGCCTTTGGGCTGGAAACCGAAGATGAGAAAGAAGTCCACCGAAGAGTTATGGAAATGGTGGAAAAGATAATCAGAGTTGACATGCCAACGGTTGTGAACATGACAACGGAGACAATACCATACGTCTTTAAAATTATCATTTTTATGGCACTTCAGAGTCCTGGGGGAATCTCAATAAGAAAAATTGAGGATAGATTGAACATAAAGAAGGACACTGCCGCAAAGATTCTGGACGCTCTGGAAAAAACCCGGCTTATATTCAAAGTAATACCTCTTAATGGAGCCGGTGCTCAGATGAGAAAACCCTGGAAGTTCTACTTCGCCACACCCACTTTAAACTATGCCATCATAGACTTCCTGGGAAAATATGAAAGTCCCGAGCTCACGGGCACTGTGCTGGAGACCCTGGTTGCAGGTTACCTCAGGAGAACCGTGGATGTGCTCCGGCTGCCCTACGGCATCTTTTACGAGTATACAAAAAAGGCAGTTGACCTGATAATAGAAGATGCAGCTTCTGGCGAAAGAATTCCGGTTGAGGTTACCGCATCCATAAGAGGAGAAGATATCCGCAGGGTAAGAAGAGCTATGCAGACTTACAGCTCTCCGCATGGAATTATTGTAACCATGAAGGGAGAACTGCAGATAAAGGAAAGGATTGCCGTCTTGCCTGCGATGCTCTTCTCATTTTTGTGATTTAGTTGTCCACAAGCGAAGCTCCCGGCGTACTTCACGTCATCGTATACTCGCACCCCCGCAAACTCTCAACCAAGAGCTGGCGGGGGGTACAAGGGGGAAGGCATGCGTTTTTCTTCAGCATGCTTCAAGCTATGCAGACGACTGAGCTCAACCCTCACCTTCCGCACCCCCCTTTAGTTTCACCACTCCGCATCAGGAATATCCTGTTAATCGCCGACACCATCGCCTCCACGCTCGCATTCACTATATCCTCCCTCGCCGCCTTTCCGCTCGCCACGTTTCCCCTGCTATCCTCCAGCTTCACCACCACCTCCG
>Ga0256830_1001489_pt1 | contig 16574 bp, 16 predicted proteins | sample 128326metaG_FD_190537 | JGI IMG/M metagenome (GOLD analysis project Ga0256830, IMG submission 190537) | Hydrothermal vent microbial communities from Lau Basin, Pacific Ocean - 128-326 | ecosystem: Environmental > Aquatic > Marine > Hydrothermal vents | place: Pacific Ocean: Lau Basin | collected... | reverse complement strand
AACTGCTGGTAGCAATATATATGCCGATCATCCATTGCGTATTACGCTTCCCGATTATTACCATTGTATTATGCATACTTACAGTTATGTCCATAATTTACCCACTTTCTCGATTAGGATCAGAGTTCATGCCAGAACTGGATGAAGGTGATTTATTGTATATGCCAACAACATTTACCGGCATATCGATTGGTAAAGCGGGTGAATTATTACAACTAACAGACAAGCTTATTCGCACCATCCCAGAGGTTGCTACGGTATTTGGAAAAGTTGGACGCGCTGAAACAGCAACAGACCCTGCGCCACTGACAATGATCGAAACAACCATTCAGCTGCGTCCAAAAAGTGAATGGCGTCAAGGTATGACAATGGAGAAACTCAAACAGGAACTGCAAAAAACTGTTTCAATCCCAGGGTTAACCAATTCATGGGTAATGCCAATCAAAACACGTATCGATATGATTTCTACGGGTGTCAAAACGCCGCTGGGTATAAAGGTGTCGGGGCCAGACCTGATGGAAATACAAAAAATTGGTCAAGAAATAGAAAACGTTATTAAAGACGTGCCAGGAACATTATCTGTATTTTCAGAGCGCGTAGCAGGCGCTCGTTATATTGATATTAATATCAATCGTCGCGCTGCTGCCCGCTTTGGGCTCAATATCGCTGATATTCAAGAGGTCATCAGCAAAGCTGTAGGGGGTGCAAATGTAACCCAAACCGTTGAAGGGCTGGAACGTTATCCTGTCAATGTGCGCTATCCACGAGGCGTACGTGACTCGATTGCCAAACTTCGACAATTGCCAATAGTCACCCCAAGCAAAGCTCAGATTCCTTTGCATGAAGTGGCAGAAGTAAAAATTGTGGATGGCCCGGGGATGATTAAGAGTGAAAATGCCCGACGAATTGGTTGGGTATACGTCGATATAAAAGGCCGGGACCTGGGGGGATATGTACTGGATGCGCAAAAGCAAGTTGCAGAGAAAATTGATTTGCCCGCAGGCTATTCAGTGGGATGGTCTGGACAATATGAATATATGTTGCGGGCAAAAGAAAAATTGACCTATGTCGTGCCTTTGACATTAGTAATTATATTTTTATTGCTTTATTTAAACTTCCGTAATTTTACAGAATGCTTCATGGTAATGGGCACAGTGCCACTGGCACTGGTGGGTGGCGTTTGGATAATCTATGTGCTGGATTACAACCTCTCAGTCGCCGTTGGTGTCGGTTTTATTGCATTGGCAGGTGTAGCAGCTGAATTTGGTGTCATCATGCTGGTCTATCTTGATCAGGCAATGAAAGAACACAAACCCAGTAACAGACAGGAACTGCGCGCAGCGATTATTGATGGTGCAGTTTTGCGAGTCAGACCAAAAGCCATGTCGGCTGCCGTTGTGATTGCAGGTTTAATACCGATTATGATGGGCTCAGGAACCGGTTCAGAAGTCATGCAGCGTATTGCAGCCCCCATGTTGGGTGGCATGATTACAGCACCTTTGGTTTCTATGATATTAATTCCTGTTTTATACATGCTATGGAAAAACCGGCAAATCAAAGCACCCGTATAGAAAATGTATGCTCACCACGTTAAAAACTATGATTTAGGAATGGAGAACAGTGATGGCAAGTTTGAAAGAGAGTCTTAAAAAAACCCGTAAACTCGACGGGTTCATCGGTGCTTGTATCGTTGATAGTAACAGTGGCCTGATGCTCGACTCTGAAAAAGGTGACACGAAACTCAATCTCAATTTAGCTGCCGTTGGCAACACTGAAATAGTACGTGCAAAACGTACGACGATGCGAAACCTGGGGTTGAAGGATAGCCTTGAAGATATTTTGATTACCCTCGGTACACAATACCACCTGATTCGGCTTTTACCCCAAAAGGATGGACTCTTCGTCTACCTTATACTCGACAAGACTAGTGGCAATTTAGCAATGGCCCGCTACATATTGTCTGAAATCAGTAACGAATTGGAAATTTGACGTCATCAGAGCCACACAGCGACTGCGGCCAAGAGGCTTAACTGGGCGCTTACGGGCCGTGAAACAATCAATCGCCGCATGAGTCATTCAACAGGCAACCCGATACAAATCTACATCTCTACCGAAAATTTATCTGCAAGCGCTGCATTGCCACCAGCTCATCATCAGTATACAGGCCTGCTCGCACTTCACTTGACAGCCCCTTCACCGGTAGCAGCAATAACTCTACCAAATCACGCTGTTCTTTATTACTGCGATCAGTAGCCGCCTGCCCCATCGCAATTAACGTTGCCGAATAGCTATAACCGGCTTGTGTAAAAACCTTGTTCAAGAACTCCTTGCGCCCTTTAGGTGGCATGGCCTGCGGCTGTACAGGGTATTTCTCGCTAACCTTACGGTAAGCTGCTGCCAATTCCTCTAACACAGCATGGTCCCCTGAGGGCGCTACCCGTTGTTTTTTCTCGTCACAGGCCGTTAAGCTCAAGATAGCCAGCAACATCACCCCCAAATAAACCGTTCTTTTAATTAAGTTTTGCATAGTGCAGCATAATACCGAACACTGTACCAATAAAGCCAGCAAGAATACTGGCCGCTATCCTTTATCAATAAATATAGATTTTCACGCATGGACCTCAGCGCACAATACCAGCACGCTTTGCATAATGAGCATTTTAAGCCTGATCCGGCCCAACTCGCGGCGCTGAAATATTTTCAAATATTATCCACACGCCTACAACAGCCCGAGCAAAAAGGATGGGCAACGCAGTTATGCAAAAAATTTGCTAAGCGTAACGTAATACCGTGCGGATTATACCTATGGGGTGATGTCGGCCGGGGGAAAACCTGGCTCATGGACATGTTTTTCAATACCCTGCCCTTTGATCAAAAACTACGCCTGCACTTTCGTCATTTCATGCAGGAAATTCATGATGAGCTTACGCAATTAGCAGGGCAGCGTGACCCTCTGCTCATCGTTGCCAGACACTTTGCACAACGAGCACGCGTATTGTGTCTCGATGAGTTTTATGTGGAGGACATCACTGATGCGATGATTCTTTATCGCCTGCTCGGCGCATTCAGTGACCAGGGTATAACACTGGTATTCACCTCTAACCTTGCACCGATAGAATTGTATAAAAATGGCCTGCAACGCGAGCATTTCCTGCCCGCCATCAAACTCATTGAAACGAATGCTGAAGTCATTGAGTTGACCGGCAACACGGACCACCGTCTGCGCAAACTCAAACAGACTCATACCTGGTTTTCACCGCTCAACACCGCCAGTGAACGTGCTATTGAACAGCGCTTTAACGAACTTGCCCCTGGTACAGCATTGATTGATATCCCATTACACATCAATCACCGCCAAATTACCTGCCATCGTCATACTGACGATGTTGCCTGGTTTGATTTTTATCAGCTCTGTCATGGTCCTCGCGCCAGTGCTGACTATATTGAGCTCGCCCGACAATTTCATACCATACTTGTTTCCAGCGTGCCTGACATGGGTGAAAATGAAGAAGAGTGGGCTCATCGGTTTATCAACATGGTGGATGAGTTTTATGACCGGCGCGTCAAACTGCTGATCACCGCCGATAACGAGCCCACACACCTCTATCACGGTCGTCGCCATACCTTTGATTTTCAACGCACGGTAAGTCGATTGCTGGAAATGCGCAGCAATGATTATCTTGCGCAGGCACATCGGCCATAGTTCAGATGAAATCTTGCTCGTTAGCGAGTATTCACTAACCCACCATAACCAAATAAAGCCATCAATGCCGACCAGCAGCAACACACTGGCAATCTGACTAAAATGAGTATGTGCAGGAAGCCGGGCAACACCAATTCGCCCCCCATCATCACAGGAAGCGTTTTGTTTCTGTGCTTTATGTTATTTCTGTTTGTATAAGCTCAATCGCTATCCACCATCTTCATCTCGAACCTATTCCACTCCATATAAAGATTCTGCATATCCACTAACGTATATTTTTAAATGAGGGGGCGTGTCTTTCATTTTTTTCAAAAAATAATTTATCCATTAAATTATTTACTATTGAAAATATCCTTAATACTATTTCATCCTTATTAACCGGCATGCTGTCCGGAAAATACTTTAAGACCAACAACCCCAATAACAATCAGTGTTATACATAATATTCTTGCTATTTCTCTGGATTCTCCAAATAGCGCCATACCCAAAATAGCAACCCCCACTGTTCCAATACCCGTCCATATTGCGTAAGCCGTACCCACAGGAATTGTTTTCATAGCCATGGATAAAAACTGGAAACTCACAATCATTGCAACTATTGTGAAGACGGAAGGCCAAATTTTTGTAAAACCATCCGTATATTTCAAGCCTATTGCCCATCCACACTCAAACAGGGCAGCAATGATCAAATAAACCCATGCCACTGTATATTTCTCCATTTTATTACTCAGTTTCATAATTTACAGTGATACTGCCCCGACCCCCGGTCTATTACAAATATGTATAATTTTGTAATCTGGACGGTACCGTGATCATCGGTATATTACCCTGCGATGAGTATGTGCAACGCTTCAATTGACACATCCCTTAAATGCCCAGGTTTTTTGATCCTGCTCCCCTCTGCTTCTAACAACACAGCAATCACAATAGAAAACAAAATACCATGCAACCATGCCCTCATTGCCAGCCCAGATAAATGTTCAATGTTTTCAATATATTGGAGTATTTCATTTTATTCTGACAACATCTAGTCAAATTGTTTTTTTGCCCATCTCTCTGATAATCATCCCACCATTTATATCAAAAACCGATACTCCCACCACCCTTTATCGTAAATTTATATTGCAAATGGCACGCTATCACTAAAGTTTTCGCATTTTTACCCGATGCCGCTTCTGAAAGAAATGGTGGGTATTACGCTTAATATGAGTGATGGACGTGGAGCCTGGGTAGAGACATAAAAACAGCGCCTCACATATCCTGTTTTATAAATCGCATTCGGCTGCGCAACAAACAACAAACAACAAACAGGGGGTAGCAAAGCTCGTGAAAACAGAAGTACACTCACCTATAAAAGTTATTCTAGTCGGCATGGATGAACGGTCTATTTCCAGGATGGGCACCATTTTTAAAATTATCTTCAAAGGGCGTTGCGAGTTTGCGCAAAATGAGGACGCACATCTGGGTATTGTTGATCTGGATGGCGAGGCCAATGCTTGGGAAAAATATCAACAACAACATCCTGATCTACCCGCTATTGTCATGTCAGAATCCCCCATAAAAATCAAGGGGGCTACTTATGTCGCCAAACCTGCCAAGCTGGATTTATTGTGGGAATCTATTTTTGACCTGGTAACAGGATTACCGCCAACCACAGAAATCATCAGCAATACTGATTCAGCAAACCCTCCAGCCTCTGATGATAATTCAGAAACATCAACAAAACTGGATACCAATACAACAGGAATTAACGCGGCAGCCCACTCACTGAATACACAGCTCAAGACAACAAGTATTAACTTGAAATCGATACAACAAACCGGTATACAGAGTGAGTCTGAACTTTATTATAATCCGGATAATTATCTCTTGGGACGTATTCTCTCCAGCCTTAAAAAAAGTGTTGGGCAACAATGTATTCTCTACGTGCAATGTTGGAGAAATCGCCGACTTATCCTGTTGCCCGACCAGGATCGTGCTTATAGTGATTTAACTGACAGTCAGCTAAAAAACCTGGGCGTGGCAACATTGAGCGAAGAATTTACAATAGAGATCAATCGTGTTTGCAATACAGGCAAAAAAGAATTACCCGCAGATGAAACCGACGACCTGAGATCCATGTCCATTAATTACCTGATATGGGATCTGACTTTGCGTACAGCACGCGGTCGCGTGCCGGAAGGTACTGATTTATCTGCACCGTATTATTTGCAATCCTGGCCCAATTTTCCTCGTCTTCCACATACACCATACGGCATGCGTATTGCCTCTTTATGGGCAGGAAATCCACGCACATTGGATAACATCGCCCAAAGCCTGGATATTGATCAAGCCCATGTGTATTCATTTTATAGTGCAGCAATAACAACAGGTTTAACAGGGTCTGCAACACGCCGGGCAGACTCACTAATTGCCCCCAAAGAAGTCATGAAAGACAAACCCACAAGACGCGGATTATTAGCCTCTATTTTACGCCGTATCAGCAAATAACAGTAACTCGATGATAACCTGAAAAACAGGAATTAATTATGATTGGTCAGTACAAAATTATTTTTACCGGCCCCGTAGGTGCAGGCAAAACAACCGCAATTACCGCAATTAGTGATATTGCACCATTTTCCACAGAACAGACTGCAACAGATGAAACAAAAGACAAAAAAGAATTGACCACAGTGGCAATGGATTACGGTAGTATGCGTCTGGATAATGGAGAGACACTGCATCTTTATGGTACACCCGGACAAGAGCGTTTCAATTTTATGTGGGACTTGCTCACCGATGGCAGCCTTGGTGTAATTATTATGCTGGACGATGCCAATCCCGATCCACTGGATGACTTAAAGGCCTTTATCAGCGCCTTTAAAGAGTTTATTCAAAATAATGCTGTGGCCATTGGCATTACAAGAATGGAATTGCGCAAAGGATTAAAGCTTGAGGACTACCAGGCAACCCTGACAAAACTGGATCTGAATGTGCCTGTGTTCGAGGTGGATGCCCGTCAACATGATGATGTCATGATGCTGGTTCAGGCTCTGCTTTATTCTCTGGACCCTGGTCTGAATGGAGAAGCCGCGTGAGCGAATCAATTCTATCTTTGCGAGAGTATGGTGTCGCTTTTGGTGACAAAATTATTCTTAACGGTATCGACCTGGATATTCCCGAGCAGGGAATGACCGTATTGCTAGGCCCAGCCGGTACTGGAAAATCCACCCTGCTACGAACACTTTCTGGCCTTAACAATGCCAATCCTTCTCTACGCACTTGGGGCAAGGCCGAATATGTTGGTATGCCTTTGGGAAAGTCTGAGTCACCTGCACTGGTGGCACAGAAAACCAAGCTCATCATGGCCAGCATCCGTGAGAATATTGTTAATGATATGCCCGAACGCCATACACTGGATATCTCCCAGCAACGGGATGTGGCACAACGCCTGTTGAGCAAGGCAGGCCTGACTGAATTAGTTGACCGGCTGAATGACAATGCCTCAGATTTTCCACTGGCGGTGCAACGCCACCTGGCAATTGCCCGTACTGTAGCGGCTAACCCCAAATTAATTTTTGTAGACGAACCCACTGCCGGGCTGGATGAAGCAGAAACCCATCGCCTGTTGGATTATCTGCTCATGGAAGCCGAACGCCGCGCTGTGGTGGTCGTTGTACATAACCAGAAACAAGCTATCAAACTGGGTGGACAAACCGCATTATTGGCCGGTGGCTGGGTTCATGAAACACAACCCACCGCCGATTTTTTTGCAGCACCTCAATCACAAGCGGCCAGAGATTTTGTGCGCAGTGGCTCCTGTTGTGTTTCTGCCCCAGACACACCCGACGAACATCTGAATGACCCCGTAACAGAAGCCATAGATACGCCAGCTGCACCGCTTAAAACGGTTCGCCCCAAAATACCCGAGGAGGCTCGGAAATACAAAAGTGATGCATTTGGGCCTCGTAATTTTCTTTGGCTTAGAAAAGGTGACCTGGCCGGCACGCCACGTCCCGGATTATTAATCGAACTGGATTATGATCTCGCTGCGCTACAGCGAGTGGGAATCAGCGTGCTGGTTTCCCTGACAACTCAACCCATTGACCCGGTTATACTTGCCGAATACGACATCAAGGGAATTGCGTTTCCAATTAAGGATATGGGAGTGCCTACCATTGAAGCTGCTCTCAAGCTTTGCGAACAGGTGGGTGAATTGACCGAACAGGGCGAAGCTATTGCCATGCATTGCAAAGCCGGCATGGGTCGTACCGGCACTATGCTGGTTGCGCAGTTGATCTGGGAAGGTGAAACTGCTCTGGATGCTCTGGAGGCCGCACGTAGCATTGAGCCTCGCTGGGTGCAATCAGATGTTCAAGTAGAATTTTTGGAGGAATTTGCGTTGGCGGTAGCAAATTCCGGCATAAGCAACGGACGACATATTGCGTCGTCATAAACCGCATATCATTTACTATCAAGGAGAAAAAAATGTCATTAGATAAAGCCCTACAAACAGCCATCGCATCCATTCCGGAATGTGTCGCCGCAGGTTTCGTGGACCTCAGCACCGGTATGCTACTAAGCGCCAAGACTGTGGACTCACACCCGGCTGAAGTGCTGGAGGTTGTTGCCGCTGCAACCGCAGACCTTTTTCAGGGAACCAATGTGTCCCTGATTGAAAGTATGTTCAAAAAGGCCCGTGGAGTGGAAAATGATAACCACCATTATTTTCAGGAAATCATTATTAACAGTGATAATTTGTTACACGTATTTTTACGTTCCAAAAGCAATGAAGAACATGTAGCGACTTTTGTTTGTCGAAAATCAGCCAACCTCGGTATGGTTCTGACGAAATCGCGTTCGTCTATGCCGTCTATTGAAGCGGCTATTTAGGTAAAATCTGAAAATATAAAGATTATATGCCAGTGAGTTTGTTCTTGGTTATGCAACAAATTCACTGGCATCTTATTGTAGAACCCTGTCAGTAGCAGATAGTGCCAAGTGATAACATATACCTGAACCTCAATCGCCACGGGTATATAAATAAGTTTTTATCGATTAATTGAATAGTTATCCCGAAAAACTACGGGGGGTAAAATGGATAACTGCAAAAAAACATACCTTGTAAATTGTGATGAAGGGCAGCGTATGGGCTGTGCAACCTTTTGTTGTCGAAAACTGGTACGTTTGCAGCCTGATGAAATGGAGCCCGCGAATGGCAACACTCCACCCAAAGGTTTCGTCGATAAAGATTCGGAAGGTTACTGCATCCACTTTGATCGTAACAATAGCCGCTGCACCAACTGGAAAAAGCGGCCAAAAGTATGTCGTGAGTATGATTGCAACTCTGATTTTCTACTACAAATCGTGCTGCGCAAAGGCTTTAAAAATATTGCCGACCTTGCCAAAACGGCCGTTAATATCCATATCCTAAAAGAAAATTATATAAAAATCCCTGTTATACACAGCCACTCTGAAAAATATGATGCCAATCAAAAAAAACATGAATAAAATTTACTTCCAAGGAAAAAGTTACCAGTGCCGTGAAAACGAAACCATTTTACAGGTTTTTATGCGCCACGGGATAACCGTTCCTTTTTCGTGCGGGAATGGCATCTGTCATGTTTGTTTACAGCGCTGTGAAAATGGACTTATACCGCCAAAATCTCAAAAAGGATTACGGGAAACACTAAAAGAAAAAGATTATTTTCTAATCTGCAAATGTATGCCCGAAAACGACATGGAAATCTCCCTGCCACGGGATACTGATTTATTTAACCGGGCAGTTGTTTACAAAAAAGAATTACTGGCACCTGATGTATGTCGCTTATTACTGGAGCCCGCTACACAACTTTATTATCACCCCGGACAGTTTATTAATATCCGCAACCAACAAGGTGAGATGCGAAGCTACTCATTATCCAGTGTGCCGCGGGAAGATTATTTTCTGGAGATTCATGTCAAGCGTGTATCCAATGGTGTAATGAGTAACTGGATATTTGATGAACTGTCAGAAAATGATGAACTTGAGTTTCAGGGAGCCGTAGGCAGCAATTATTATGTACCCGGTGAGCAACACCAGCCATTACTATTAATCGGTACCGGAACAGGTTTATCTCCATTGCTGGGAATTGTACGTGATGCACTTTCCAGCGGACATACCGGCCCCATTCATTTGTATCATGGTAGCCGATACCCACACGGTTTATATTTACAACCCATTTTGAAGCAACTGTCTGAACAGCATGATAATTTTCATCCTGTTTCGTGTGTTTCAGGGCAAGCAGTCCCTGGAAGTTATCGGGTCGGACGCGCTAATGATATTGCCTTGGCAGACCATACAGACCTGAAAGGATGGCGGGTTTATTTATGCGGCCACCCAAAGATGGTGGAAGACATGCAACAAGCCACTCAGGCGGCAGGTGCTAACCCGCAGGAAATTCACGCCGACCCATTCTGGGACTGGGCTAGTGTTAATGACGCCAGCCAGAATGATACAGATGCCGACACAGCAGAACGCATTCGCTGTGCAGAACTCCGCAACTATCCTGATCCAGACCTTGAGCTTTGGAAAGGACTCGATGAAGGTCGTCTTTTGTCAAAAGTATTGATCGATTTTTATGACCATGTCTACGATGATCCATTGCTGTCTCCTTTTTTTGAAGGCGCTACTAAACAACGCCTGATTGAGAAACAATATAATTTTATGTGTCAGGTGCTAACAGGTGAAGATGTTTATTTTGGTGAACGCCCACGCAGCGCCCATCATTGGATGGTAATTTCTGATGAGCTGCTTGACCATCGTGAAGCATTAATGGAATCAAGCCTGAGACGCTTTGGCGTACCGGAATATTTAGTAAGACGCTTCCGTGCGATAGAAGAAATATACCGAAAAGATATCGTCAAAGATAAACCCTGGAAAAAAATAGTGTTTGGCAAAGAGCTGCCGGTTGAAGGTTTTGATGAGATGACCATGGATGACGCAACGCTTTGTGACAGCTGCCAGCAGGAAATACTAGTGGGCGAACGTGTGCAATATCATGTTCGACTGGGTAAGGTTTATTGCAAGGAATGTCGGCAGGATTCTACTGACTGAAAAATATCCAAAATAATTATCGCTTTTTCGGCCGACCTTTTCTTGAGGATTTTGCCCGCGCAGGCTTTGTTTTTATCGCCTTAGGGTTTTTCGGCAACCCCGTATGTTGGGTACGCACTGTCTTTCCTGCCCTCTGCCCTCCAACATCATCACCGGTTCCTCTCGGCTGCCATACCGGAATCAAGTGCCGTTTACCATTGCCAATCAAGTCTGCACGCCCCATGCGCTTTAATGCCTTGCGTAACAACGGCCAATTATTGGCATCATGATAACGCAAAAAAGCTTTGTGTAAACGCCGGGCATTAGCACCTTTTGCTACTGGCACCACATCACTGCGTGAACCTACTTTATGCAGAGGGTCTTTACCAGAATGATACATGGCCGTGGCTGTAGCCATAGGTGAAGGCAGGAAATTTTGTACCTGGTCTGCACGAAAACCATTAGCCTTTAACCAAATGGCAAGGTTCATCATATCTTCGTCCGTGGTACCGGGGTGAGCCGAAATAAAATAGGGGATGAGGTATTGCTCCTTACCCGCAGCCTTGCTGTATTTATCGAACATTCTTTTGAAACGATCATAAGTCCCCATGCCGGGTTTCATCATTTTTGATAACGGGCCAGTTTCAGTATGCTCCGGGGCTATCTTTAAATAGCCACCCACATGATGCGTCACCAGCTCCTTAACATATTCGGGCGATTCCACGGCGAGGTCATAACGTAACCCGGAGGCAACCAGCACTTTTTTAATCCCCGACAACTTTCGCGCACGTCGATAGAGCTGGATCAGTGGCTGATGATTGGTACCAAGGTTTTTACAAATCCCCGGATGTACACAGGATGGACGCCGACAACTGGCTTCAATTTTTGGATCATTGCAAGTGAGCCGATACATATTTGCGGTGGGGCCACCAAGATCGGAAATCACACCGGTAAAACCCGGTACGCTGTCACGAATGGCCTCCACTTCACGAATAATGGAATCTTCGGAACGGCTCTGGATAATGCGCCCTTCGTGCTCGGTAATGGAGCAGAAGGTACAGCCACCAAAACAGCCGCGCATTATGTTCACAGAAAAACGGATCATTTCGTAGGCAGGGATATTAGCCTTGCCATAGGCAGTGTGCGGTTTGCGTGTATACGGCAACTCAAACACTTGATCCAGCTCTTCGGTTTGCAAGGGAATCGGTGGTGGGTTCATCCATACGCCGCGAGTACCGTGCGACTGATAAACCGCGCGCGCATTGCCGGGATTGGTTTCTTTGTGGAACACCCGTGAGGCATGTGCATACAACACCCGGTCCTCTCGCACATGATGATAGTCAGGCAGACAGACCAGGGTTTTATCTGCGGCTGGACGTTTGTTGGTTGCGGCAGGCGCGGGCGTGATTGTCACCACTACGCTCTTATTTTTTTCATCCGTTTGTTCCCCTCCACTTACGCAGGGCGCGCCCTGTTCCGCTATCACCCCGGTTGCAAGATAAGGATCAATTGGCGCTTCAACGATGCCGGGTTTATCCAGCTCGGTGGAATCAAGCACTGCCCAATCTTTTGGTAAGCATTCAGGGCGGCCGTTGCTGTCGCGACAGGCAAACACTGTGCCACGTACATCGGTGATATTTTCAACGGCCTCCCGTTGCGACAAACGATGTGCAATTTCCACGATCTGTCGTTCGGCATTACCGTACACCAACAAATCCGCCTTGGCATCCAGCAACACTGAACGTCGTACTTTTTCCGACCAATAATCAAAGTGCGCGATGCGCCGCAGGCTGGCCTCGATGCCGCCGATAATAATGGGCACCCCTTTGTATGCTTCACGCGCGCGTTGACTGTAAACCACCACGCAACGGTCAGGCCGCTTGCCGCCTTCGCCATTAGCGGTATAAGCATCGTTGGAACGTTTTTTACGGTCCGAAGTATAACGATTCACCATGGAATCCATATTGCCGCCAGTGATACCAAAAAACAGATTGGGTCGGCCCAACCTTTGAAAATCATTGGCACTGGTCCAATCCGGCTGGGCAATAATACCGACACGAAAACCCTGCGCTTCCAGCACTCGACCGATCACGGCCATACCAAAGCTGGGATGATCCACATAAGCATCCCCCGTCACCAGAATCACATCACATGAATCCCAGCCCAGCGCGTCCATCTCTTCACGAGACATAGGCAATTGCGGTGCCGGGCCAAAACGTTGGGCCCAGAACTTGCGGTAGGAAAAAATATCAGGAGCAGACTGCATAGGATGCACAGGGTGGTTAGTTGCCAAAGGGGTTGCCGCCAATGGTGTCAGTTTATGAAACTGCACATGACAGCGGTTATGTGGGGCGGGAATTATAACCTGATTTTGTATAAAAAGAGAGCAGATTTGTGTCGCAGTGATTTGCAAACACGGACTAACCGCTCAATAAAAAAGGTCATTCAGGAACAGGGGCGTTTGTCTGGTTCATCCGATTCCAGTGTATCCACGGGTGTTTCAGCAACAGGCTGTGCAACGGTATCGACAACCAGCTCAGCATCATCACGGGATGGCCACGGAGCAAAGGGAAAGGGCTTGTCCTCGCTGTTATAAGTCACAAACAATAATGCCCGATAAACATACATTGCCAGACTCGCACCAAACTCACGCAAATTAGCATTGCATTGCCCGGTAAATACCGTAAACAAAAACTGGATCACCACCACCGCACCTGTCACTACTCGTGCCACCACCAATAAAAAAACAAACAACAACATAAACAGTCCGCGCATCCAGGTTTCAGAAGCTGTCATATTTTGCCTGAGTTTATCATCCATATTATTTATCCTGTAAATAAGTTGTGAACGTTTGTTTAAGCAGCGTTTTGTTCATAAAGAGAAACTCAAACTGCCAGTCACCTTCAACCATTTCAAAATCTTCATTGATGCTATAACCAACCTGGTCTTCCACCATGCCGTTATTAAGCTTTAAATGTACGTTATAGCGATAGCCCGAGGAAATGGAGCCATCAGACTTTTTCATTTCCGGGTGTACAACAACCAGCTCCAAGGGAATAACACCAATATTTCTATCGATCCCGGAGATATGAAAACGAAAGCCAAACAAGCGCCCTATTTCCAAAGGAATACGCTGCGTATCTTTCACCAACTCGGCTTCGCCACGTTTCACATAACCTGAAGAAATCAACGGCGATGCCAGACGCTCGGTCTCATCGATAAAGTTATAATAACCACGTTCAACAACTTTCGCCTGTGGTGCAGCCTGTACTGTAACCATAACTGCTGACAAAAAAACAAAGCCCAACACACGAAAATATGTATTTTTCATTTCAAAATCCTGTTTGTTACCTGCTTAAACAAATATGTCCCACGAAAAAGTTTTCATTATCCACTTCCTGGGCAACGATACCTTGAGCATTCTACGCAAAAAACAGCATCATTTCCGCTCAATCGTACTGCGGTCAGTTGATTACCCCACAGGCAGCCTGTATCCAGCGAGATAATATTAGGCTCCTGGCGTAAACCCAGCGTGGACCAATGCCCAAAAACAATACGCAAATTTTCGCTACGCCGCCCAGGTATTTCAAACCACGGCAGATAACCTTCAGGCTGTGTACCCGGCTCACCCTTGGCTTTAAAATCAAAATGCCCTGTGGTGTCGCAATAACGCAGCCGTGTAAAACTGTTGGTAATAAAACGCAATCGGTCCCAGCCTTCCAGGTCATCACGCCACACATCGGGCTGGTTGCCGTACATGTGCTGAAAAAATGCCGTGTAATAATCACTACGCAAAACGATTTCCACTTCTTTTGTGCAAGCTTGCGCCATGGCCAGATCCCATTGCGGCGGCAGCCCCGCATGAACCAGAACGACATTCAGTGCCGGATCGTGATGCATCAACGGTTGTTGGCGTAACCATACCAGTAATTCATCACGATCCGGGGCAGAAAGAATATCACCCAGCGTATCATCTTTGTGAGGAGATCTGCTGCCTTCAGCCACAGCCAATAGATGCAAGTCATGATTACCCAATACCGTTATCGCACTGTTGCCCAGCTCCCGCACCGTACGCAGCACCTGTAACGATGCCGGGCCACGATTGACCAAATCGCCAGTAAACCATACCTGATCATCTGCCGGATCAAAATGAATCAACTCTAACAAGCTCATCAGCTCGTCGTAACAACCCTGGATATCACCTATTGCGTAAATCGCCATTTTTCAACCTGTGGAGCCCATTAAGCAAATATTCCTGCGTAGAATAACACGCAAGACACACAGTTCAGGTAAACTCCAGCCATGGATAAAACCCTGATTGTTCACCCGCCCAAAAAACCAAATCACTGGCTATCAATGAGCGCATTGTTGTTTGTCAGCTTTTTTGTTATCGGTCTGGCTGCCATGGTCCTGCTTAATGGAGGCATGGTCAATCACATGCTGTTCCCCATCGGGGCCGACATCGCCATGTTCCAACTCATCTGGCAGGAGCAACCATTCAGCGCACTGGAATTTATTGTTACCAAATCGCTGTTTGTGTTTATCCATCAGGATCCACGTAGCGGGTTGAATTTATGGACACTGCAATACGACAGCATTACTCTCCTGGTTTACCTGTTTGCTGCCCTGCTCGGTGGGCAACTGATCAATCGTGCCCGACAAACTGCGCAACACAATACCGGCCTGTTGCGCGGACTGTTGGGGGTTGTGCTGCTGGTAACCGCTTTCACCTACATGACGGCCATCGAACACTGCTCCGGTGCTACCTGGGTAGGTTTTGTGGCCTTTTATGGACTGGGCTTTAGTGACTTTGAATTTTACCCTTACTACCAGGGCACATTGTCTTTGCTGGGCTTGGGTTTGCTGACATGGGGACTGGTTAAACAGGCTCAGGCAAACAGATAAATCAGCAGCCCCCCCAGCAATAAACGATAAATCACAAAAGGTAACATGCCGATGCGTTCCAGCAGTTTCAAAAAAAAGTGTATACACAAATAGGCGGTAATCGCCGAGGTCATCACTCCGATAACCATAGCCCGCCAATCCACCTGACCGGGATCCTGGATCAAATCCAGTGTCAGCAATCCCCCGGCCAGGGTAATCACCGGAATCGACAGCAGAAATGAAAAGCGTGCCGCCGCCTCACGCGACAACCCCAGCATCAATCCCGCCGTCATTGTCGCACCGGAACGTGAAGTCCCCGGAATCAACGCCAATGCCTGAGCAACACCAATAATAGCAATATCACTGATACGCAGGCTGTATTCATCACGCTGACCCCGGCCTTTGCTATCCGCCCACCACAGCACTAGAGCAAAGCCTATGGTTGCTGCAGCAATGACCAACTCCGAACGCAAGTTATTTTCAATAAAACCTTTTAACAGCAGGCCTGCCAGCCCTACGGGAACGGTACCCCATAATACCGCCCAGGCCAGCCGACTATTTGCAGTTTGTTTGCGAGTAAGCACTGACTGCACCCAGTCCTGCGTCATGGGCACCAGCTCGCGACGAAAATACAATACCACCGCGCTCAGCGTGCCAACGTGTACAGCGACATCAAAGGCCAACCCCTGATCCGGCCAGCCCAGCAAACGCGGCAATAAAATAAGATGTGCGGAACTGGAAACGGGAAGGAATTCAGAAAAACCCTGTACCAGAGCAAGAAAAACAGCGTGTAATGCATCCATAGCGGTTTATTTTTTCTCCGCGACAAGGCGCGCCATGCGCCCTTCCTTCAGCAGTGTTTTTTCCAATACGCGGAAGCCAGTGTTTTCCAGCATGAAGGCCAGGTCATCAACACTGAACCGATTGTGTTCA
>Ga0256830_1001488_pt1 | contig 16580 bp, 20 predicted proteins | sample 128326metaG_FD_190537 | JGI IMG/M metagenome (GOLD analysis project Ga0256830, IMG submission 190537) | Hydrothermal vent microbial communities from Lau Basin, Pacific Ocean - 128-326 | ecosystem: Environmental > Aquatic > Marine > Hydrothermal vents | place: Pacific Ocean: Lau Basin | collected... | reverse complement strand
CAACCGCTGCGGAGCCGACTCGCATGTGCGACATCGCTCTGCTATACAGAAACGGATCGGTTTCGTCACTGTATGCAGCATCACTTGCCGCTTCGTGCGCACGTCGGAGCCAGTCCTGGCGTTGGGGTTGAGGACGTGGTGCGTGTTGTGCCTTGTACCGCCTTCGCTGATCGAACCATTCGTACAACGAAAGCTGGCTCTTGGAGAACTTTGTCTCCTTGCCGTCAATTATCCTCGGCATCATCTTCTTTCTCCCATTCTAGGTCTACGGCTCTGACGGGAAGATCGTACTCTGAGTTGGGAAATGCAATCATTATCCAACCTTCCTGGCGAAAAGCACTGATCTTCCCTTTGAACACAGGACCGTCAGGACAAAGCTGAACAAGAACTGCTCGACCTATGTCCTTCTCTGTTGGATTGATCATCGAGGCAAGCTCCTTGACCAGAAGCCCTTGACAAGCTCCGCAACCTCCGACAACTGGGCGTTGTTGAACACGCCGAGGTCATACATCTGCTTACCATTATCATTGATAACGGTCAGCGTGTGTTCACCAGCGTTGCGACGGAGGATGATGCGGGGATGTGTGTCGATACGACGGCGTGCACTCTTAGTCATCTTCGTAGTCATTTGCTTGCTCCTTTCTGTGCTTTCTCAGCAAGATGCTTGAGAAGTTCTACGCGACTTAAGCAATCTTCTTGTAACTCGGGGTTGTCTTGATGTGCTGTGCGCCAATGCATAAGAGCTTCGGGTACACGAAACCACCGACAACCCGCTTTGATCATTGTTTCTTGGTTAGGGCCATAACCAAGAACAGCAATAAATCGGTACCCACGATGGTCGCTGCCTGCATCAATGACGCCCTTCGTGTGTACGAATTGCATCGCACCAATCGCAGCATCCTTCAGTTTGACGCCACGTAGGTTGGCGTAAGTAAGCTCTACATCGTTGAAACTGGCACTGGTCAGGTTGGCACCGGTGAAGTCGGCAGTGCTCAAGTCTACTTCGTTCCAGAAGGTGGATACCAGCTCTGCACGAAAGAAGCGTGCTTCCTTGAACGCGCATGCCTCGTATCGTGCAAAGTAAGTACTTGCGTATGAGAAGTCCATGAAGTATCCTTTTACTTCATCGAACAAAGCATCGGCTATTAGTGCCTCTTGAAATGAGGCATGATGCATTGATGATTTGTAGAATAGTGTGTCAGTCCCTTCTGCTCGCCAAAACACTGCGTGATCTAACACGCATATTTTGAACCTCGTGTCTTTAATCTTCGCTCCTTCAAACCTTGCGGATGTTAGGTTGCAATCAAAGAAACCGGCGTCTCGCAGATTGCAGCCGTTGAAATTAGCCCGGCGCAGATCACAGCCAGCAAACTCTGCTCCTATTAAATCTTGGCCCTGAAACTGCATGTCATGAAGGTTTTGTCTTACATACGTATTAGACATTGGCTCGCTCCTTTCTCTCAGCTTCACGTGCTCTTTCATGCTTCAAACGCGCTTCACGTATTTGGTCATCAAGCAGCTTGTCAGGGTGAAGTAGGCGTAGGGCTTCCTGTTGTTCTCCCCAGTTCAAATCAGCAAACAATGCTGAGCAGTGCTTGCATGTACGTACGTATTCACGCACTGCTTTCTTGTTAATTGGATAACGACGATGTGCGATCTTCGGCTTTGATGGCATGTTCACCCCTCCTAGACACAGAAAGCTGTCCCAGCTATATGCTAGGACAGCTTTCTGTATGTTGTGTTGACTAGGCTCTACGAGCGAGCTTCGACGCAATACGCAATCTGAACAGTTCCTGTTCGTAGTCAGACGGGAACAGGAAGAACCGAGCGTATTGTCGGTTCATCACAGCACATTGGCAGTGTGCGTACGAGGCCTTCAAGCCTCGGATACGAGCACCGATCAGGTTGATCTTGCGCCGCTTCGCTCTGTGCGCTTCACGATTGGTCATTAGTTTGCTCCTTTCTCTACCTTCAACAAACTTACGAGCATTTGCACCCGCGCTTGACAATCATGCCGAAGCTCAGGGTCTTCAGTATGAGCAGCGTCCCAATGCTCAATGGCCTTTTCGACAGTGAACCAGCGACAGCCAGCCTTAATCATGTCTGGGGTGTCTGTGCCTCCCTTGATTGCAAGAAACTGGTAGCCACGTCGATCACAACCTGCATCAATGATGCCTTGTGCTTCGACAAAAAATACCCCATCAATGATAGTGTCCTGAATATGTGCTTCATACAGACTTGCGCCATCAAGACGTACAGATGAAAAGCGTGCGCTGTTTAAGTCAGCCTGCCTCAAATTGGCGTACTCAAAGCGACTCTTCGACCACAAGGAGTAGCTGAGGCCGGCTTCCTTGAAGTCAGACGAGTTTATTTCACAGTAGATAAATGTCGCAGAAGGAAGTTGAGCCATTGAGAAATCAGCTCGGCGACCTCGTACGTGCCGGAACAGGCTTTGCCTTAGATGGGCTGCATAGAAACTGCATCCTGTTATTTGTACATGCTCGAAGGCCGCACCTTCTCCCTTCACATGCATGAATGAGGCGTGGTTGAGATTACACGACGAAAACTTTGTATCTCCCAGCCACGCACTTTGAAACTCTGCGTTAGTGAGTGTACAGTTCTCGAACACAGCCCGGTTTAACTGTGCGGCGCTGAAGTCCACTCCTTCCATATGGGACTCGATGAACTTCGTGTCCGTCAGATCAGCGTGGCTGAGGTCGGCAGCGAAGAGGTTACAGTTTATGTAGGTCTCTCCGCTGAGATCGGTTCCTCGCAAGTTCTCACGAGAGAAGTCTTCGTTCTCATATGTTTTGGGCATGGACGTGCTCCTTTCTGTGCTAAGCGATGTACAGCAGAAGCTGTTCGGCTCCGTACACGGCTGGCAGGCCACATGCATCACACAGCACGTTCTCAGCATCAGGCTCGATCTCGGCTTCAGCACCGCATTCAGTGCAGAAACCTACATTGTCGGTACCAAACATGGAACGTTCAGCACCTTCAATGATCTGGTCCAGGTTCAGTTTCTTCCTGAAGTTCTTGCTTAGCATCTTAGTTGCTCCTTTCTTTCTTTCTTTCTTCGTGTATTCCCTCTCCCTTAGGTATGTGAACATAGTACCATAAAAACATGCCTATGTCAATGGCAATACGTAGGACCGTGCACCTATACTGCCTATGCATGGAAGGAAGTCGTGCTGGATTGTGCTTATATATCAATAGCTTACACATGCATTGACTTCATTCCTTCCTTCCATGTAATACGTGCGTACACTGTCAAGCTGTGTTTCTATGCCACGTTCGTTTGTGTTTAGTTTGCGTAGCGAACGCATTTCTGTAATTCTATGCAGCCTCGGAGCCGACGGCTGGTTTTCTATGCTGCCTTGTGCATGCACACGCACAAGCGATTGCGTGTTTGTTAGCTTGCTTGTTAGCTTGGTCCGCTTAGCTAAGTATAAGCTAGCTTGTTCAAGACAAAAGAAAAGCCCCGAGCAATAAAGCTCGGGGCTTGTTGTAGTTACGCACGCTTAGTCACTTCACGCCGGCGACCTTGTCGATCTGGTCGCCCTTAAGCCGCTTGTTCTCGTTGTACGGCCGCACGGCCTCGTCGTAGATGCCGAGTGCCTTCTTCTCGGCCTCCGTCAGCTTACCGCCGGCCATCGACTTGATCTCGCCGCTCTTGACGAGATCGACGAACTGGGCGTAGCCAATGTTCATGTCCTTGGCCATGTCAGTCGCCGCGAAATACTCGGCCTGCAAACGCCGAAGCTGGCCGAGAAGGACGCCGACATCGTTCCAGGCCGGTGCGGGAATCTCGTGGAAACGCAATCCGCTCTTGTCCTTCTTGTTGATGAGAAGGATCAGCTTGGAAACGGCCGACTGGAAGGGCGTGGCGTGCCGATCACGAGGCAGAAGCGCCACCCGTGCGGCCTTTCGAAGGTCGGAGTAGTTGACGCCCTGAGGCGTGATCTCCGGATCGGCCTGCATGCTCGTCGGAAGTGCCTTCGTGCGAACGTACGCGCTCTTCGTTTGAGCGCGAACGTATTGCTCGACTTTCCGGCCGTCCTTGTTGACCTTCACAATCGGCGCGAAGGCGTCGTACTTCACGGTGAAGTGCACGACGATGGCACAGTCTCGAAGCGAAGCTCGCCAGCTTTGAGGCGCGTTTTGCCACGTGGTTTCGGCCTCGCTGAAGAGGATTGCTGCAGCACCCTTCGCCCATGCCAGCATCGCCTTGTTGCTGTAGTCGTTTGTCTCGGCCAGTTGAAGGTGACCGGACTTGACCAACTTATGCAGCGCGACGACGAGGCGAATGCGAGAGAGCATCATGCTGCCCTCGTGCTTCTCGATGCTCTTCAGCATGTCCACGGCGTGACGGACTTCGATGGCCGCAATCTCTGCGTCCTTCGTGATGTCGGCTTCGATCTTGGCTTCGAGCGCAGTCTTCTCATTCTTGCTGGGCATTTCATTCTCCATTTGCAAGAATAGGCGACATAAGTCTCCGCGCTTCACTTCCTCGTCGCCCGTAAAGGGAAGTGAAACGTTCGATCTATTCACAATGTCAAACAGCAAATCAGCTACTATCTGAAGTATAGCTAATGGCAATGCTTGTGTCAATGGCAAACGCAAAGCTTCATACGCACATACTATATGTAGTATGTAACACCGTGAACAAACGTAGACCCCATACTACATCTATGAAGGCTTACAAGAAAAGTCTGAAATGAGCACCTTCCTACGAGAAGCAGATTACGGCTTGCTACGGGAAGCGTGATGAAGCGCATTGAAGCATGCCGAAGCAGCAGGAACACGAGGCAAGAAGGCCGAACCGCCCACACTTAAGTAACCACGCAAATACTTCCAGCCATAAGCACGAAAACTACTTCAACTATACTTCCCCAAACGCAAGTAATACATCATGTACACGCATGAATACATGTTTGCTTTCTTCTAGATACATACCGCCACCCGCATGCTTTGTTTAAGCCCCCCGCGCCCCCCGCCATTTCCAAAACGGGGTTCGTAGGTAAGGGGAGGGTACGCGCTTCGATCTCTATCCCTCCATATATACATGCTTCGCGATTCGCTTTGTACTGCCGCTATTTGTGCATGTACTCCTATCTGTTACTTGCATGTAGGATGCACTTCATATGTACATAAGTACAATGCACACAGCACATGCACACATGCATGCATGCAAACACTGTTTGTGTTAGTTCACGTATGTGTATGTGAGTGAAGGTGTGCACCCGGCCCTCTGTCGAGTGCCGGGGATGCAGCTTGTTTGTGCTTATGAAGCTTGCTTAGGTAAGAAGCTAATAGATGCGTTCGTTAATACAAACGCCAGAGCTAGTGCTAACGCTAACGCTAATGCTTATATAACACAAATGCAGACCGGCTGTTTAAACCGACCTGCTGACTTCAGAACAAACAAAGCGTTATATTAATAACACAAACTAATCCGCACCGCTTCGCACTGCTCCCCTCTTTACAACATACTGCCAATGGCGGAGCCATGCGTCCCCCCTCTGTATGTACTTGAAATACCATATTTTTGAGCTTGTGTCAAGAGGAAAAATGCGGTATCATACGTGCTATGGACGTGAAATAGGAATAGGTGCCTCATGGGTGCGTGGTCTGGTCTATGGGATGACATTGGCGGTAGCCCTTATGCCATTCTTGTTAACACAAAAACTTCAAACGCGAACTTCCGACGGTCTTCGATTGACAGAAAGCTGGCTCGGCTTATCAGAAAGCAGGGAGCTAAGCGTCTTCGTGGTGTGATGGCTGCTGTCAATGGTGTAGTTGCTGGTGCTGATGTTGATGTTGATCACTATAGAGTAACAGCACAAGCTAATCCAGGAAGTGGTCCAATCGGTGGCGGTGTTGTTCCAATCGAACAGAACGAGCTAATTGCTGACGCTACTGTTACTCATGCTGAGGATGTTACTCAGCTTGACACCATCCTTGCCCTGTCACAAACTGCTGCCGTAGTTGCTGATAGTGGTGGAAATGGTGGTGGAGGCTCGTTAACCAAAGCGTATCCAGTAGGTTGACAATGCCAATACCTGTGGCAACTCAAGTAGCAGGTCGTACTACTGTACCTCCACCTGCTACTTCTGATCCATCTATGGTTCAAATTCGCCAAGCTGCAATCAATCAGCTAGTAGCTTCTGGTCTTCCTGCTACTCAGGAAAACCTAAACAGGATGATTGAACAGCTTGGTGCTGATCCATCAGGCATAAACCGCAGTCCTAGTGTAATTGATGAACTTGGTTACACTGGTACAGCATCAGTGCCTATTCCCCAAGAAAAACCCATTCAACCAGGCAACCCTGAACCATTTGACAGGAGTGTTGAGACACAAAGCCTGCTTGATGACATCGCACGCAGGAACTTAGCTGTTGAAACTCCACGAGCAGGTGCACAACCAAACACTCCTGTAGCTTCAGCGCCACAAACCGTGCCTGCACCGCAAGCAGATGAGTTCGTTTCTGCTACGGAAGCCGTTCCTAACGCTGGAGTTGATCCACTTAGCATTGCTTCTGCTATTTTAGGCAGTGGAATGGCTGCTGGTGGTGCTGCTGCATACGCTAATGCACAACGAACGCCAGAGAAGCCTGCTGGGGCTGCCGAAGCACTAGCGAAGCAGCGTAAACTTCCTAAATCAAGATTCAGTGCTGAATCATCCCCAGTTCCGGTACCAGAGTCTCGGACTGCTGAGCGAAACGCTCGATTAGGCCCACGTTCAGGAGGCAGAGCCACTAAACAAGCTGCTAAGGTTGCCAACCCTGTAAAAGTACCAGTACCTCAGACGGAGGATATGAACCCTCGGCTTCTCCAAGCGATAATGCGCATACTGAAGCTGCTATGAACGTTCGTGAGGCTGCTGTTACACTAAGAAGGCTGCCCCCAGCAAAGAAACTACCCTTCATTAGCAAACTTCGTGAACGCTATGGAGAGAAATTCGCCGAAGATGTCCAAACCTACAAATGGGAGCCAACTCCCCACATCTCTACCAGACGCGAACGCTCCCCTCACACTTACGGACGGTGAAGTTCTCGAACCGATTCCTCCTGCTAACAATGACGGAACGGTTGAGATTCTGTCCAACAGTGCTGCTCAGCAAGCTGTAACAAGCATAAGAAAGAAGCTCGCTACCGATCTTCCAATTCCAGGCAAACAGATGAGTGCTATCGGTGTGGTAGTTGCTTATTCTCTGTTCGGCCTGGATACGTTTGAGATAGCTACAGCACTTGGTATTACGGAAGACCAAGTGAACCGTCTAATGATGTCTGAAGCGTACACTGAAATGTACGGTGAGTGCATACAGGCTATCTTGGATAGAGAAACAGGTGATGTACGAGCACTGTTTCAACAAACCGCCCGTGATGCTGCTCGTGCCATCCGCATGCAGCTTGAAAGTCCCGATCCGAAGGTAAAACTAGTAGCTGCTAAGGACATCTTGGACAGAGCAGGACACCGACCACAAGATGTCATTGACCAGCGAAATGCTATGGGCGATCAACTTGTGATCGAAGTGATAAAGCGAGATGAAAATGAGCACATCCCTGAAGTAGAGACCGACTTCGGATAGAACGGAACAGGAGGTTACCATGAGTGCTGGTGTGTATGATGCATCACTAAACAATCCATATCCAATCGCTACCCGTGCAGGTTCGCGTGAGTTTGCCTCAAAGGGTGGATTCGCAATCACTCCTGACGACAACGCTGATCTCACACACCCTGTGCGAGCCATCTATGTAGGTAGCGATGCTGGAAACGTCCGTGTTGTTACCGTCAGCGATGACACTCTGACGTTCATCGGCGTTCCTATTGGCACAATCATCCCCATTGCTGCAAAGCGTGTGAAGTCTACCGGCACAACCTCCACAAATCTCGTTGGACTTGCGTAATGTTCAACTGGTTCTTCAAGCTGTTTCGTTCCAAACCTGCACCGAGCTATCTATGCGGCGTACCTGAAGCTCAGTTCGATGCAAAGCCTCTATACGTCAACCTTCCTCCCAAAGACTTCCGTTCGACAATGCGGCACCTGAGCAGGTTGATTACTTGCCAGGAAGTGTTAGACAAGCACAGCGAATGGGACGAAGAACGCCGCACTCCGTACAAGGACGAGATAGCCGCACGCACCAAAGCACTACTCGATGCTGAGATCACCATCCCTCAATCCATTACAAATCAGCGTAAGATGCTCAAAGAAATGACGGAGAAAGCTGATGGCTAACTGGAACCTGTACGACAAGTTCCGTGAAGGTAACTTCGATGGAAATGCCATCAACTTTGAGACTCCAGGCGGGAATGGGCTAAAGATCGCACTTGTAACAAGCACGTACACACCAGATCAGAATCTGCATGATTTCTTTGATGATATTACCAATGAAGTATCAGGCACAAACTACACGGCAGGTGGAAACGTTTGTGCTAATGGTGCAGCTACTGTAGACGGCTCCGGCAATGTAAAGGTAGATGCTGACGATCCTGCTACATGGTCACAGAGCGGAACCGGGTTCTCCAATGCACGGAGAGCTATTCTATATCACGACACAGGCACTGCAGCTACCAGCCGCCTAATTGCATACAGCGATGCATTTTCTGCCGACAAAGGCAATGTTGATGGGGACTTTACCATAACGCTTGACTCGGCAGGTATCTTTACAAGTGCGAGATAGTTTCAGTGTCTATAACATCTAGTATTATAGCACGCGACGATATTCAAGCTGATGGATCGCGGCACATCCGCGAGGAACATACTGATCATCTTGGCCGCGTACATGTCGTTAACTATACGGCTGCCGCTGGACAGAATGTGTCCGCATTGATGTCGGCTCGGGTGTCTCAAATTGAGGCACAGCTTGCTGAAGCTGAAATCGAACAATTCGTTGCCAATATTGACACAGGAATGGATTTCGTTTCCATTGCTCCGAACTACACAACAAAGGAGAAAGTTTGGAAACGATTGATGCAGGAATATCGACGTGGGCGTGCGCGGCAAGCAATCAACCTATTGCCGCTGCTAAAGTACTTGAACACGACATACACAGACACGCAAATCAGAAACGCGCTCAGCATTTCGCAAGCAAAGCTGGATGCGGTGCGGAGCCGCGCTGTTGGGCTGGAAAACCTGAAAACCGCCATTGAAACTGATGATGCGTTGATTGAGGTCGAGTAATGGCAAACTGGTATCTCGACAGTAATCATCCTCGTGGCACTCCCAACACCGGAACTTCAAGCACAGTTTGGGCGGCTTCAATTGCATATGCTGTCGGCGATCGGGTAATTCGGCTGACCGGTGATGCAGGTTTGGTCTATGAGTGCACGACTGGTGGAACAAGTGGAGCATCCGAACCAACTTGGGATACCGATCCAGTAACTCCGGGAACAACTACGGATAATACGGTAGTTTGGACAACGCGTAACCCGCAGAGTTGGGCGAACGCGCACCCTAAATTAACTTTTGTTGACGGGTTGTGTTCGGCAGGAGATAATGTTTTTCTTCAAAATAGTTCAAGTGGGGGGTATTCATATGGTGAAAGTCAACTAGCTATTCTTGATTTTAATGGCACAATGGGTAATCCGGTAAGGGTATTTGCTTGCAAAACTGGAACGTCTGCTGAACCTCCTACAAACAGTGATCTAGTAACTAATCGAGATCACTCAGATAGAGCACAAATAAACTCGACATATAGTGGTGGAGGGGCAATAACGTTTCAAGGCTGTACCTACTATTACGGTATCTATTTTAATGCCAGCTATGTGTTTAATCTGCTTTATAATCGCGCAGTATCTAGCTGGGTTGTACTCGAAGAATGTGTTTTGAAATGGAAAGACGGGAAAAATCTTTTTGTAGGAAAAAACAGTACAAGCGCAACTGTCGTTCGTTCTCATCCTGCAACATTGATAAACTGCCGTATTGAAATTGCCGGTGCTAATCAAGATATCATAGTTTATGACTACGGTTCTTTTGTGTGGCGTGGTGGAGAGCTTAGTGCTCCTGTAACTCCACCGACCAATTTGTTTGATGGCACAGGCGATGGTCATATTTACATAGAAGGTGTTGATCTCTCAGATTTGGGAGCAAATTCTATCTATAATACCAACAACTTAGGCCTACGGGATTTGACAATTGCAAACTGTTTGATTGATGCAAACACATCCCTTATTAGCGGGACGCCTGCTGATATAGGTTCTGTATTTAGAATGCATAAGTGCAAAGCCGGTACAGCAATAACAACCCCAATCCCTGACTTCATCGAGGAAACCTACGAAGGCACTGTTCAGGACGAAACTGCGATTTACCGTACATCTGGTGCGTCGGATGGTTCCAATAACATCTCAATGAAGATGACGCCACGTACGGCCAGCACAACGAAGAAAGTATACCAACCTCTCTACAGTCCATGGCTTTTGGCTAAGGTCGATACCACAGACGCCAGCATCACAGTTCATTTGAACATAGACCGTGCCGCTGCTATTCAAGACGACGAATGTTGGATCGAAGTCATGATCCCGGAAGGTTCTGCTGGTTCAGGAGGTTCAGCCCAATTCACGAGATACTCAAGCCGTGTTTCGTTACTTGGCGCTCCCGCCAATCTGACCGCTGATACAGAAGCGTGGACAGGAACTGGTGGCTGGGCAAATGAACAGAAGCGAAAGATTACTTACACATTCCCAGCCAACATGCCAGAGTTCAAAGGTGTAGCAAGGGTTAGAATAGCTTGGGCTCCTGAAAGTACTGATCCGCTTTATGTTGATGCAATGGCGGTGTTGGCATAATGGCGGCTGAACAATATTTGATCGAAAGTGGCGGCTTCATTGCAGAAGAAGCGGAAAGCGAAGAGTTCCTGCTTGAGGGAATTGGGTTCTACCAAGAACCGACGGCAAGTGGTGCTTTTACTTTTACGCCCCTAGCTGCTTCATTTGCCTTTACACCCCAAACAGCTTTAGGAAATGAAAGCATACAAACAGCAGCTTCCTCATTCTCTTGGACCGCTCAGGCTCTGTCAGTAGTTTCAAATGCCGTCCTCGGCTCCACAGTGTTCAAGTTTACTGCTAAAACCCTAACCCTGCCTATTATAGAATCCATAACGAAAACCACATTCTCTTTCGCAGCAAAGACCATCTCCTTAGCTTATTCAGCAATACTAGTCGTAACCAGCTTCAAGTTCTCTGCCAAAACGTTATCAATTACAGTAACTGGCTCAGGCGGAAACCGCTGGACTAAAATCGGCGTGCAGCTAATGAGGAAGATGGGACTATGATCCCAAGGTTCAAGGTAGAGGAAGGAGGACTTGCCTATCGCTTCTCCCTGAGCAGGAAGAAAATCCAGGTGTATGCTGGTGGGTTCGCCAATGGCAAGACGGCTAGTGCTGTTGTGTTAAAAGGCTTAACTGTAGCACTAAACTACCCTGGTGCCAACATCCTTGTCGCACGTTCTACGTATCCAAAGCTGAATGATACCATTCGCAAGGAGTGGTTCAAATGGATGCCTACAAGCTGGAAGAAGTCATGGAGTAAGCACGATAACACCCTTGTACTCAAAAACGGCACGACGATAAACTTTCGATACATCGCTCAGCAAGGTAAACAAGCACAAGAAGCTACCACTTCCAACCTGCTATCAGCAACCTACGATCTGATAATCGTTGACCAGATTGAAGACCCTGAGATAATTGAAAAGGACTTTGACGATCTGCTTGGACGTTTACGTGGTATGGCCAGATACGAAGGTAATGACCCAACCATGCCGAAAACAGGCCCACGCTGGCTCGTCGTTACATGCAATCCAACAAGAAACTGGTTCTATCGCTCCATCATTCGTCCGCTCCACGTATATCAGGAAACAGGAAGGAAGTTAGCAGAACTCATTGTCGATACGAAAACAGGTGAACCAATCATTGATCTATTTGAGGGATCGACGTATGAGAACGCTTCAAATCTTGAGCCTGATTTCATCGAGACGCTGGAAGCTAAGTACCGTGGACAAATGCGATCGCGCTTTCTGCTTGGAGAATGGGCTGCGTATGAAGGACTCGTGTACCCACAGTTCGATGATAATGTTCACGTCGTACCCCACGACCAGATGCTGGCTTATTACGAAGAACTGCAACTCATGCAGTACAGACCAGTGCTGCTCGAAGGATTCGATTATGGACTTGCTGTTCCATCATGCTACCTGATAGCGTTTGTAGATTCACACTGCAATGTTTGCATCGTAGATGGGTTCTATGGAGAAGAACTGTCTATTGATGCAATGTCAAAGAAGATCAAGCAGCTCAGACGGCTGTATGGATCGACACTAAGGCGTGAAGGGGGTACTTCATTCGGATATCCGTTCAAACCTGTATTTGCTGATCCAGCAATCTTCCGTCGTTCCGTTGGTGATAAACAGACTGTGGGACAATCCATTGCTGCACTCTTTAAAGACGAAGGGATTAACATGCAGCGTGGGAACAACGACATCATCAATGGAATAACTAAGATACAAGGCTACTTGAACCAAATCCCTAATCACAGAAACCCGTTCACTGGTGGGTTTGATGGTCCGCATCTGTACGTAAGTGAAGACCTTCCATTTCTCATTAATGAGTTTACTGACTACTACTGGCAGCGTAACACTCAGGGTGAGGTTGTTGATAAGCCTCAGGACAGAAACGATCACGGCATGGATACTGTAAAGTACATGCTCAGTCTGCAACCTGAGATTGGAGACAAAGTGCCATCAATGTTCCCAGGCGCTCCAACATGGGCACGCTGGCATGAAGTCGAGAACACAGTGAACCCACGTATACACAGATACGTTCGTTAGGATAGAGCAACATGGCTGAGCCTGAAGGAAGCATCCCTGAGGTTGACAACGCCATTGATGAGATGGTTGGAAGCAAGCCTAAGAAGAAAGGCAAGTTCGAGCCGTCGTATCGTGTCGTTGGCGAGAGTAAGATTCCTGTATCTAAGCACCATGGTCCTGTGTGGAAGGGACGCAGGGATGCAGGAAGAAAAGCACTTGATTGGCTTGTTCCAGCGTGGAATGAAGCCATTCGTTACTACCAGCATGACCAGATGGGCTATCGGCAGGAGGATGCTGGTAATCAGAGTGGTAACAGAAGGCCAGCGAAGCAGATTACGGATGAGTGGTCTGAAACAGAGAATGTTGTCTTCGCGAACACCACCACACTTCTACCTGGTCTGTATGCTCAGAATCCTTCAGTTGAGATCACACTGAACAACCCTGAGCTTGTCAACATCCCTGCGGCACTAGAACGCCTTGCTGAAGCCTTGCTTAACAAGAAAACACCCCCAGGGCTGAATGCAAAGGCAAAGATTCGTAAGTGCATACTACTCACACTGCTCACCAACTGCGGATGGGCTGAGATCGGCTGGACGTTCAAGGATCAATCAAACGAACGTGTGTTTGAAGACTTGCAGCGGTTGGCTGAAGAACTGACAAAGACGAAGAATACAAAGCGGCTGCTTGAGATCGAAGGTGAGATTCAAGCGATCGAAAAGCACTTTGACATCCTACGTCCAGAAGGACCGTTTCTGCGTCACCGCTCTCCATTTGACATAATTGTCGATCCCGAGAGCGAGGATCGTGACGCAATGGATGCTAAGTGGATAATGAGTAGAGACTATCTATCTACTGAGTATCTAAACGCTCGCTTCGGCAAGAAGAACCCCGATGGTACAGTGTCTTCTGTGTACAAGGCTACACACATCATTTCATCCGGCGGGAACGACACAGTTGACCAAGAAGTGGAACAGTTCTCCTTGTTCTCATCCGAAAACGCTGCTGAGCAGCGGAAGAACTTCGACACCGATGAAGCATACAACTCCGCTCTACGTACCTGTGTGTGGTTTGTGTGGGACAAGACGACAAAGCGTGTACTTCTGTTCGCAGATGACAATTGGGCATGGCCTATTTGGGTCTGGGATGATCCTCTGCGGCTTGACAGGTTCTTTCCTTTCTACCGTTTAGCATTTCACGATGACCCGACGCATCCTGTGGCACTCGGGGAGGTTACTTACTACTTAGATCAGCAAGATGCAATCAACGACCTCAACTCTGAGCGTAAACGTGCGATGGATTGGTCCAGGAAGAACCTATTCTTCGACGTTAACGTGATTGGCAAGGATGAGGTTGAGAAGATACTGACTGGCAATGGATTGCAGGCGTATGGGCTTGATATACCGGATGGGAAGAAAGCATCTGATTCATTCGGTGCAATCCTGCCTCCTTCAGCAAACTTCACGCAGCTATTCGATAAAGAGGACTTGTATAAGGCCATTGATCGCATTAGCAGTGTGCGTGATGTGGAACGTGGTGCGCAGTTTAAGACAAACACTACGAACAAGGCCATTGATGAATACACCCGTTCAGGTCAGGTGCGTTCGGATGAGAAGATTGATCTGATCGAAGACTGGATGGGTGACATCATTTGGGGTATTCTGCAACTATGTTTGCAGTTTATGGATCAGGAAGCTGTCACTACGCTCGTGGGCTCTGAGATAGGCTCGCAGTGGCAGCAAATGGGTCCAGAAGACATAGCTGCTACGTTCTCCATGCGTGTTATCGGAGGTAGCAGTAAAAAGCCAACATCTAGAGCTAAGAAAGAAGAAGCCCTGCAAATGGGACAAGTCCTTGGTCAGTTCGCTGGTGCCGTTCCTATGGCAGTTGAAGTAATGCTTAAGGTAATGGAACAGGCGTTCGATGAGATTGTGATCAAGGAAGAAGACTGGCAGGCACTTAGAGAAAGCATCACAATGCAGGCTAACAAAGCAGGTGCTGGACCTGGTGCCGCCGTACCTCCTGGTGCAAATGGAAGCTCCCAAATGCAACCAGGACAAATGAGCCAAATTGCCGCAGCGGCGAAAGAGGCTACAGCACAGGGAGTGCCTTTAGACATAGCTCTACAAGGCATACTCTCTAGAACCCAATAAGGAACTCTACAATGGAAGATGAACTCGACTTCATCAGCAGCCAACTGGACCTGAAGTCTGATGATACCACTGAAACTCCGACAGACGTCGATGCACAAGTTACTGAACAGGAAGCAGGTACGGAAGATATCACCGACCCTACTCCGAGTGGAGAAGGCAGTCAGAAAGACAAGAGTGATAAACCCACCGACCAGCCCACAGACGCCGCGAAGACTCGTGGTCCCCAAGATTTAACACTTCCCGATGGACAGATTGTTAAATCAGGAGCACAGAGACGTGTCTATGAGAAGCAAGCATACGAAGCGTACCGTGCCCGGCCGCAGCTTGAAGGAAAGATTAGAGAGCTAGAAGGTCAGGTTCAATCTTTCCAGGCGGCATTTCAGGCACAGAGCGAACTCGGGTTAACGCCCGATGAGGCTGTTCTTGGTAGCAAGCTCATTGCAGGTTGGAAACGTGATCCTGTTGGGACGGCGAAATACCTCTTGACAGAGTTGCAAGCAATGGGCCATACTATCGAAGGCGTAGGAGTAGGTACTGACGTTGATGCTCTATCGAAGCTGATCGACCAGAAACTTGCTCCTATCACGTCACGGTTCGAGGAACAAACACAGCAGGCTGATGCTGTACAACAAGCACAACAAGAGTGGCAAGCCTTTACGGCACAGAATCCACTTGCATTGGTCCACGAACCTGAAATTACCCAGCTATTGGAACGTTCCGATCTTTCTCTCCAAGCTGCGTATCTGTATGTTGAAAACTGGTACCTGAAGAACGGGCTGGATTTCAACAAACCTCTTGCTGAGCAGCAGAGGACTAACGGCCAAACAGGCCAGCAGGACGCAACAAGAACCACATTGCCAAGTGGTCGTGGTACAGCAAGTGGTGCAGGAGCCGTTGCTGAGGAAACCATTGAGTACGCTGGCATTGATGATGACTACGCAACCATCGTCAAGCGTGCTATGAAGAACCAAGGCTTGGCAGTGCCCGATTAGCGAAAGAGAGAAACATCAGGAGTGACCAATGACAATTGCCACTGTCCTCCATGCGACGTTGACGCAATCGCGAAAGAAGCTGATCATGGCTTCTATCAAGTCAAACGCTCTCATGGCCTGGGCGTTCGCAACGAAGCGGGTCGAGTTTGAGCCTGGGGGTTATAACATTACTAACCCCTTGACGCTCGGACGGAACCCGAACGTTTCGACGTATGAATACTACGATACCCTGCCAGTTGCGCAGACTGATGAGTTCGATACTGTCGAATACTCGTGGTCTCGTGTTGCTGGTACGGTAATCATCTCCGATCAGGAGGAAGATGAGAATCGTGGACCGCAGGCGATCTTCAAGCTCTCCACTGCAAAGATGGATGTGCTTGAGGAAAGCATTAAGGAGAAGTTCGCTTCATATCTGTATGGCTCTGGTGCTGGCTCTGATCCGAATGGGCTTGGTAACCTGGTTCCGGCTGATCCTACTACGGGAACGCTTGGAACGATCAACAGAGCTACTGAGACGCAGTGGCGAACGTCGTCCTATGACTTCAATGGCAACCTTGATGAAACGAACATTGAGGAAGCCTGCGATGACATCATCCTCGATCTCACTGTGAAGGGGAACAAGCCTGATCTTATTCTGTT
>Ga0256830_1001487_pt1 | contig 16583 bp, 11 predicted proteins | sample 128326metaG_FD_190537 | JGI IMG/M metagenome (GOLD analysis project Ga0256830, IMG submission 190537) | Hydrothermal vent microbial communities from Lau Basin, Pacific Ocean - 128-326 | ecosystem: Environmental > Aquatic > Marine > Hydrothermal vents | place: Pacific Ocean: Lau Basin | collected... | reverse complement strand
GTGTCCATATCTTCCGCGATGCTGAAGGTGTACACCTCTTCCAGGGGCGTGCCTTCCGACCAGCTCACCCCGATGCTGAAGGAAAACAGCCGGGTATCCGTCCCCAGGGAAATTTCCCTGACCAGGTGCTCGCCACGGCCGAGCCCTACCGGAAAGGAAATATCGTGATCCTTCATGGAGGGCGATTGCCAGGCAAAGCGCCCGTCGTTGCGCAGCGCCTGGGCATAGAGCCCCGAATCGGGCGTAAAGAAGCGCGGGATGGGCAGGGCGTTCATGAGATGCACTTCCCCCTTGATATCGGGCTCCATGACGGCCACCAGGGCATAGGCATAGCCCTGCAGCCTTTCCTGCAGCGCCGCCTCGGCGCTGTTGCGGTAGGCCTGGTCGAGAATCACGCCGGTGAGCCCGAAGAAACCCGCCAGCACGATACTGGCCGCGATGAGAATGCGCAGGTGCAGGGACAGCATCAGTCACATGCCAGAACAAAGCGGTAACCGCGCCCGCGCAGGGTCTCGATGGGTTTGATCGTATTGCCGGGATCCAGCTTGCGCCTCAGGCGCCCGATAAAGACTTCGATGACATTGCTGTCGCGGTCGTAGTCCTGGTCATAAAGATGTTCGGTGAGGTCCGTCTTGGAGATGACCTCCCCGCGGTGCAGCATGAGATATTCAAGCGCCTTGTACTCGTAGGCCGTGAGATCCACGGCCTTGCCTTCCACGCTCACCTGCTGCGCCGCCGTATCCAGGGTGATGGGGCCGCAGTGGATCACCGGCTGGGCCCAACCAGCAGCGCGGCGCATGAGGGCATTGAGGCGCGCCATCAGCTCCTCCATGTGGAACGGCTTGACCAGATAGTCGTCAGCCCCCGCCTCCAGCCCCTCCACCTTGTCCTGCCAGCGTCCACGGGCCGTGAGAATCAGAATGGGATAGGTCAGCCCCTGCTGGCGCAGGCGCTGTATCACCTCGATGCCCGACAGCCTGGGCAGGCCGAGGTCCACCACCGCCACGTCGAAGGGATATTCGCTGCCGAGATAGGCGCCTTCCTCGCCATCCTCCGCGGCATCCACGGCATAACCGTGCTGCTGCAGATGGCTGACCAGCCGTTCGCGCAGGGATGCTTCGTCCTCTATCACCAGAACCCTCATGACGGCTTATACCGTAACCCATCCATTGCAAAAAATGTAGCTTGGTCCTGAAAAGCAAAGCGGTCACGGCCGCGCGTAGCCCGTCATCTCCAGATAGCCGCGCGCGGAGACGGGCTTGCCCAAATGCCTGCCCGTGGCCTCCACGGCGCCTTCCCAGTAGCGGACGGAGGCATCCAGTTCCTGGTCGCGCAGCAAAGGCCGGATTTCGGCCTCCAGTCCCGCGCCGGGAATCTCCATGCGCCAGACCACGGGATAGCGCCCTCCCAGCGGGCTCTCCCAGGTGTCCAGCGCCACCAGGCTGACATCCTCGCGGCCCAGCGGCGTGACCCTTCCCTCGGGATCCACCAGGCTGCCGCTGCTGAAGGGCTCGACTGTGCCATCCTTGCGCCGCAACTGGTAGTACATCAGGTCGTAGCCGTTATCCAGTTGCAGAGAGAACCAGTCCCATCCAACTTGCTCCTCGTTCAATGCGCTGCTGCTCCACTCCCGGTCCAGCCAGGAGAGGCCCTGAACCGCGAATTGCTCCCCGGCCACGGTAATGCTCCCCTCGCTGGCCAGGCGCGTGAGGGAGTAATAGTAGGAGGCATTGCCGGGCTCCGGCCCCTTGCGGCTCAGGCCGCGGTCGCCCTGCAGGACGACGGGCTTGAGGGGGGCCAGGGACAGGGAAATGGCCATGTCGCCTTCAGCCGCCCGCAGGGTCCATCGGTTGCCCTCTTCCGCGGTAGAGCCAACCTGCCAGTCCTCCAGCCAGACGCGGAACGGCGCCGCCTCTACCCCGGCCAGGCCCGCGGCATTGCGCGCATAGCGTTCGTAATAGCGAAATTTCCGCGCATCCACGTCCGTCAATGCCAGGTGGGCCATGTAGATCTGGTTGGTCCCCCAGCGGGATGAGCGCCCGGCCTTGTCCGGCGTCAGGGCGAAACGAAAAATCACCAGTTGATAACCGAAACGGCGCCCCTCCCCTGTCGCGAGGTTGCCGGTGAAATACCACCACTCCGAGCGGTAGGCGGGATGGGCGCCATGGTCATCCGGAAAGCGGAATTCCCGTATCCCCTCGGCGCGCGCAAAGCCTTCGGGAAGCGCCTCCCCCTGCCCCAGCAAGGATGCCAGGGCATCCTCCGGGGGCGTTTCCACGGAACGGCCGCAGCCTGCCAGCAGGGTCATTGCCGCCAGGGCGGCGATTGTACAGATCAGCAGGCGCGTCAAGATGAATCCAGCAATCCCCAGGGAGATGTTTCAACCCATTCTATCAGCTCCGGGACGGGAAGTGGACGGCTCAGGTAATAGCCTTGCGCTTCGTCACAACCCAGGGCGGCCAGTTCATCATAGGTTTCACGGTCCTCCACCCCCTCCGCAATGACCCTGAGCCCCATGTTATGGGCCAGGTCGATGGTGGATTTCACGATCACGGCATTGCTCTTGTCCGACCTCATATCCGTCACAAAAGAACGGTCTATTTTGATGTCGTCAACAGGCAGTGATTTCAGATAGGACAAGGAGGAATAACCCGTGCCAAAGTCGTCAATGGCGAGCCTGACGCCCATTGCGCTCAATTGCTTCAGTATGCCCAGCGCCTGTGCCTGATCGGACATAATGGCGCTCTCCGTAATTTCCAGCTTCAGGTGCTGGGGCGGAATCCCCGTTTGCCGCAGTGTCTCCGCCACCCGCCGGGCAAGATCCGGGCTCTGAAGGTCTTTTGCCGACAGGTTCACCGCCACCACCATCGCGGAACTCAAGCCCCGGCAGCCCGCGCAGACGGTCAGGGTCTTCTTCAACACCACCAGCCCCAGTTTCTGAATCAGCCCCCCGCGCTCGGCGAGGGGAATAAAACTGTCGGGGTACATCAGGCCATGCTTTTCATGGGGCCAGCGCACCAGGGCCTCCGCCCCCACGCATCTTCCCGAGGCCAGGTTGACAATGGGCTGGAAATGTATCTCCAGGGCCTCGTTCTCGATTGCCGAGCGCAGTTCCCCCATCAACACCAGATTGCGCACATTGTAGTGATCCAGGGCCATGTCATAGACCGCGATGCCATCGTCTCTCTCCTTGGCCACGTACATGGCGACATCCGCATGCTGAATCAATGTGGATACATCCGTCCCATGCCCGGGGTAGAGGACGATGCCGATGCTCCCCTCAAGATGCAGCGAATGTTCATCAATTTGAATGGCCTCGTCGAAGACGCCGCGCACCTTGCGCGCGATCTTGATGGCGCCCGCCTCGTCGACACCCGGCAGCAGAATGGCAAATTCGTCTCCACCCAGGCGGGCCAGGGTATCCGATTCCCTCAGCACGCCATGCACGCTGGACGCGACGTGCTGCAATACCTTGTCTCCGAAATGATGGCCCAGGGTATCGTTGATTTCCTTGAACCGGTCGAGATCCATGTACAGGATGGCGACCGTGGCATTCGCACGCCTTGCAGCCGAGATCGCCTGCTCGATGCGGTCTTCCAGCAGGGTCCGGTTGGGCAGCCCGGTCAGCGCATCATGGAGCGCTTGATGACGCAGCGCCTCGATGCGCTTCTTCTTGACGGTGATGTCGCGGATGATTCCCAGGAAATACCGCCGGTCCCCGATCCACATCTCGCTGGTGGACATCTCGATGGGAAACGTTGTTCCATCCTTGCGGCAACCGATTTCCTCCCGGAGCCTGCCGATCACATTGCCCTTGCCACTCCTGATATAGTTGCGGATGTACTCATCGTGCTTTTCACGCGTCGGGAAGGGAATGATAACCTTGACACTCTGGCCGACCAGCTCGCCGGGGCCGTACCCGAACATGCGTTCCATGGCCGGATTGGCGGACTCGATCATGCCGTTTTCGTCGACGACCACCATGCCATCGAAGCTTTGTTCCATGATGGCCTTCAGGCGCTCTTCCCTGCTGAGCAGGCTGCGCCGCATTTTCCTGAAGAGTCTGGCCAGCCGGCCCAGTTCATCGGCACGTTCTTCCGGCAACAGGATATTTTCCTCACCGGCACTGATCTGCTGCATGGCGGTGGACATCATGTCGACCGGACGCAGAACGGACAGGCGCAGCATGAGCCACAGCACAAGCCCCAGAAAGAGGGCGGCACCCATGGCCAGAAACCAGAGTTTGAGCCGCAGCGCCGTGAGATCCTCAACCACCCCGCCCGTGCTGACCGAAAGCCGCAAGACACCCCGCAAGGGAGCGCTTTCGTAGCCATGGCAAGGGAGGCATTCCTGTCGGGTCTGGATGGGCATCCAGATGGAGACTTTCTCGGGAGCGTCCGACAAGTCCAGGGCCGTCTCGCCGTTCAAGGCGCGGGAAAAATGATCGCCGCGGGCAACACCGGAATGCCGGGGAGGAACCTCCTGCCGCTCAAAAATGACGGAGCGGCGGAACCTGTTGACGGCTTCCACAGTCGTCAGATCGGTAAATGCTTCCTTTCCGTCCCGGCGCAGGATTTCTATTTCCAGGATATCCTCGACATCCTGCATGCGGTCCAGCCAGTCACGGGCGAGTATGCCCTGTCCGTTGAGCATGAGGGTATGCAGGCTGGAGAGAATGGTTTTCGCCTGGGTTTCCGCCTGGCGGGCAGCCTCCTGATCTACCAGTACGCGCACCTGGTGCTCGATCCAGAAACCGGCAATGGCCATGACCACGAACAAGCTGGCAGCCAGAATCAAGGCAAATCGCGCCCCCAGGCTCTTCATGCCCAAAGCATCCCATGGACTCTCAAATGGCTGCCTGTTCGAGGAATGTCCCTTCTCCTTTCGTCAAATTCCTACAAATACTAAACAAATTCCCACCACCGAGACAATCATCGGCCTGAAAGAGCAGAACTGTAGCAGGCAAGCGGGAAGACTATTCCTCCCGCAACGCCAAGGCCGGCGCGGTATGAGTCATCCTCCAACTGGGATAGACGGCCGCCAGCAATGCAGCCACCACCGCAAGGACGATGGCCGCGGCCAGCTCATTGAAATGAATCAGTGACTCCATGCTCCAGCCAAAGGAGCGCTTGTTGATGACATGAATCAGCACCTGGGACAGCACCAGGCCGGTGGGGATGGCCATCAGGCCCGCGAGCAGGCCCATGGCGCCGGTCTGGATGGTGATGATGCGCGCCACCTCACCCGGCGTGACCCCCGTGGCGCGCAACACGGCGATCTCCTTGGCCCGTTCCAGTTGCAGGGCCATGAGGGCGGTGAGTATGCCGATGAAGGCCACCAGGATGGCCAGCAGGCGCAGGACATGGGTGATGGCGAAGGTACGGTCGAAGACTTCCAGGGTATAGGCGCGGATCTCGCGATTGGAGCGGACGCGGATCTGCTGACCGGCATCTTTTGCCAGGGCACGGACATTTTCAATCACGGCACCGGGATCGGCGCCGGCCCGGATATACAGCCCCAGGCCACCGACGCCGCGGTCCCGGAAATGGCGGTTGTAGAGACTGCGCGCCATGAGCACCTTGCCTTGATCCGAGCCGTAGTCATAGTAGACGCCGGCGATGGGAAAGCGCCGCGGGCCATGATCGGTGCGCAGCTCGATGGTGTCGCCGGCGCGCAGCCCGCGATGATAGGCCAGCGGTTCCGAGACCAGCACGGCCTCTCCCCGCCGGTAGGCGGGCCATACTTCGCCGGGATCCCCCTCCTTGAGCTGAAACCCCGGCTTCGCGCTCTCAGCCAGTTTCAGGGCAAACAGTCGGGTGAGCTGCCCTTCGGATTCGATGGTCACCTGGCGGCCTTGCGACATGCCGGTGACTTCCGGCAGCGCCCCGATGGCCTGGATCAGGCCGTTGTCGAGAGCCGACAGGGAGCGCCCCGATCCCAGGCCGGGGGCCGAGAGAAAGATGTCCGCGCGCATGGTGGCCTCCAGCCAGGTGGTGACGCTGGAGCGGAAACTGTCGATCATGACGCTGACCCCGATGGTGGTGGCCACGGCCAGCATCAGGGCGGCAATGGCCGTGCCCGTGCGGCTCAGGGCATCGGCGATGCCGCGTATGGCCAGGCGCGTGGTCACGCCGAGGCGGCCGGCGCCCCAGCGGTTGCTGAGGGCGACGCAGCGCATGACCAGCCACGGGACCATAAAGGTCATGCCCAGCACCAGCAGGAACAGCGAGGCGAATCCCAGCATGAGCGCCTTGCTGGGAATCGCCAGCAACAGCAGGCCAGCGGCAAACAGCACCAGCCCCGCCATGGACAGGCGGGTGACGAACACATGGGTATGGGCCTCCAGCATGGAACGCCGCAGGGCCGCGTGGGGACTGGTCATGGCGGCCTCCAGGGTGGGAATGAAGGCGGCTGCGAGCGTGCCCCCGATGCCCAGCAGCGCCGCCTTGGCGATGGGCGCCAGGGTCAGTTGCAGGTCGGTCACGGTGACGACGAAATAGAGATCGTTGATGGTGCGCGTCACCAGGTGGACCAGCCCCATGCCCAGCAGCACCCCGATCGCCAGCCCGGCGATGGTGGCGATCACGCCGATCAACAAGGCCTCGCCCAGAACGACGCGAAACAGCTCTCCCCGGCTGACGCCCAGCATTCTCAGGGTGGCCAGCAGGTGGCGGCGCTGGATGACCATGAAGGTCATGGTGTTGTAGACCAGGAACATGCCCACGATGAGGGCCATCAGCCCCATGGCCATGAGATTGGTGCGAAAGGCGCGGCTCATCTGCGCCATGGCGTTGGCGCGCGAGGCCGCGGGCACCAGTTCGGCATCGGGCGGCAGGATTGCCCTGATCCGCTCCAACACTCCGCTGCCCTCGTCGTCTTCGATAACGAGGTCGATCCAGCTCAGGCGTCCCACATAGCCGGTGATCTCCTGCGCCGTGCTGATATCCGTCAACAGCAATCCCTCGATGGCGGCCTCGGGCTGGTCACGGGGCTCCAGCAGCCCGATGAGTCGCAGGCGTTGGAGGCGCCCACCCAGCTCGATCTCGAAGGTGTCGCCCACCGCCAGCTCCATGCGCCGCGCCGTGGGCGCCGCCAGCAGGGCCGTATTGGGCACGGCGATGAGGTCTTCCATGGCGCCGTCCTCCAGTTCACCGAAGCGCGCCGCCTGCCCCAGGTTGGCAATGGGATCGAAGCCGATCAGATGCAGGGTTTCCGCGCCGCTGACGCCATAGGCCTCCACCAGCGGAGCGCTGTCGCGCACGCCCAGTTCGATGCGCAGGCGGGTATAGACCTGTTCATCGAGGCCGGAGGGTCCGCCCACGATCTGGTGCGTGGCCTTGCCATTGATATTCTCCATGGAGATCTGAAAAGCGCGGGTGGCGCTCTCATTGGCCAGGTCCACCGCCACGATGATGGCGATGCCCAGGGCAATGCCGATGATGGTGAGGGCCAGTTGCCAGGGATGCTGCAGGAGGTAGCGGGAACTGGCCAGGCGCAGGGTGCGCTGCCCGCTTGGGGGCACCATCCCGGTCACCATGCGAAGGCGTCTACGTCCTGGGTGAAGCGGCCATCCACCAGGGCCAGGACGCGGTCGGCGCGCTCCGCCACGGCGCGGGAATGGGTGGCCAGCACCAGGGTCTTGCCGGCCTCCCTCACCAGGCGGTCGAGCATCTCCAGGATGCGCTGTCCGGTCTGCAGGTCCAGGTTCCCGGTGGGCTCGTCGGCAAGCACCAGGCGGGGGTCGTGCACCAGCGCGCGGGCAATGGCCACGCGCTGTTGCTCCCCGCCCGAGAGACGGTCGGGATAGGCGGCGGCGCGGCCGGACAAGGCCACGGCGTCCAGCAGTTCATCGGCGCGTTGGGGTGGCAGGCCGTTGAGTTCCAGGGGGAGCAACAGATTCTCCCTGACGGTGAGGGTGGGCAGCAGGTTGAAAAACTGGTAAATGAAACCGATATGACGGCGCCTGAACAGGGTGCGGTCGCGCTCGTCCAGGCTTGAGAGAACCCGGCCGTCCATGCGAATCACACCGCCGCGGGGCCGGTCGATACCGCTGATGAGATTGAACAGCGTGGACTTGCCCGAGCCGCTGCGTCCGAGAATGGCCACGAATTCCCCCTCGGCAATCTCCAGGTCCACGTGATCCAGCACCCGCCGGGTGCGTTCACCTTCACGGTAATCGTGACAAAGTCCCTGCAGGGTCAACAAGGGCGGTTGCGCGGCGGGTGTGGACAGAGTCACCGATTGACTGTCCTCCTGGCGGGAAGAAGCTTCAATCCTCCGCCCTGAGCCCACAAAATCGTTGCAGATAGTGGCCAAACGGCGCCCGCAGATCGGGATGCCGCAGGGCATACTCCACCGTCGCCTTCAGATAACCCAGCTTGCTGCCGCAGTCGTAACGGATACCATCGAAGCGGTAGGCCATGATGGGCTCCTCCTCCAGCAGCCGGGCAATGGCATCCGTCAACTGGATCTCTCCGCCCGCGCCCTTCTCCTGGTTCTCCAGGTAATCGAAGATACCCGGCGTGAGAATATAACGCCCGACCACGGCCTGCGTGGAAGGCGCCTGCGAAGGGGATGGTTTCTCGACGATGCCGTCGATGCTCGTCAGCCGGTCGTCGATGCGCTCGTCGGGGCTGACGATGCCGTACTTGTCCGTCTCCCCGGCTTCGATCTCCTCCGTGCCCAATATGCTGCAGCGGTGGCGCATGAAAAGCTCGACCATCTGGTGCAGGCAGCCGCGCCCATCCCCGTTGATGAGATCGTCGGCGAGAATCACGGCAAAGGGCTCGTCCCCCACCACGGGCCGGGCACATAGAACGGCATGCCCCAATCCCAGGGCCTGTGGCTGACGCACGTAGATATAGGAAACGTCGTCATGCACCACATCCTGGACGATTTTCAGCAGGGCCTGCTTCTCCTGTTTCTGGAGCTGAGACTCCAGCTCATGATTACGGTCGAAATGGTTCTCTATGGCCCGCTTGCTGCCACTGGTCACGAAGACCAGCTCCGTAATGCCCGCCGCCAGCGCCTCCTCCACGGCATACTGGATCAAAGGCTTGTCGACAATGGGCAGCATCTCCTTGGGAGTCGCCTTGGTGGCGGGAAGAAACCGGGTGCCCATGCCGGCTACCGGGAAGACTGCTTTGGTTATTCTCATGAAACTCCTATCACCCCTGATTTTTATTATTGATCAAAATATCCATTAGTCAAAGTCTTGCCCCTGAATGTGCAAATACGATGCAAATGTCTGACCAGGCTTGGGAAATCACCCTGGGAGGCACAGGAGCACTGGTTAAGGAACCGGAATTGACAGTCCCAAGGCAGCAGACACGGGACCTTGTCTGAGTTGAGACAATGAAGGGATTACCGGCGACCATCCTGGTCAGATTATACTCCACAAGGGGTTTGTCAACTGGAATTTCCGCGAAGGGGCATCAATAGGCGTTCTTGTGCACAAACCCTTTGAACAAGGTAAGAAAGATAATTTTCAGGTCAAACCATAGTGACCAGTTCTCAATGTAGTACATATCGTACTCGATACGCTTGTTCAGATCCGTGTCGCCGCGCCAGCCATTGACCTGAGCCCACCCAGTGATGCCAGCCTTGACCATGTGCTTCATCATATAATCAGGGATCTCGTCCTTGAACTTGTCCACGAGCACCGGCCGCTCAGGCCGCGGACCGACAACCGACATCTGTCCCATAAGCACGTTGAAGAACTGAGGCAGTTCATCAAGACTCGTCCGGCGCAGGAAACGCCCGAAAGGCGTGGCACGATCCTCGTCTTTCCTGGCCCAGACGGCGCCCGTCTTCTGCTCGGCATCCACGGGCATGGAACGAAACTTGAGCATGGTAAAAGGCCTGCCATTCCAGCTGACACGTTTCTGACGATAGAAAACCGGGCCAGGAGAACTCAATTTTACGCCGATCGCGATCACCAGCAGCAAAGGGCTGACCAGAATCAAAATAATGGCTGCCAGGATGCGGTCTTCCAGGGCCTTGATCAGCTTGTTCATGCCCGTCATGGGCGTCGCCGTCAAATCGAGTACCGGGACGCCCGCCACCTCAGAAACCGAGTGATTCAACAGCCTGAAGCCAAATATATCCGGGACAAACCTGACGGAAACAGGGCTATGCCGCAAATTATAGAGGATATCCTTGATTCGTTTCTCCGCTCCCAGCGGCATGGCCAGCCAGACTTCATCCAATGTATAGCGTTGTAGCACACGGGCAAGCCGCGTAGTATTTCCCTTGACCTTGATCCCTTCAATCACTTTTCCGTGAAGTTCAGGATTGTCATCATAAAAAGCCACGATTTTGATACCCGTCCAAGGCGCATTTTGTATCTGTCTCGCAACCTGGCGGCCCAGATCGCCTGCCCCAACCAAGACGATCCTACGGATATTAAATCCTTGCTCGCGGATCCAGCGCAGGAAAATTCTCAACAGGGAATGAAAGGCAATCAGTAAAATCCAGGCGGACAGGAACCAGACACCTAACCAGACACGTGAAAAATTGATGCTGGTTTTGGTCAAGGAACCCATAACGATCAGGATCAGAATAACCGATCCCCATGCCAGTGCAAGACGGCGAAGTTCAACTGTCAGGCCACCACCGCGCCATGGCTGGTAGATCCCGAAAACGGGGAAAATTAATAATGCAAGAATTGCCGCCAGATAGATGGCAATCTGGTAATGGGGTGGCATGGGCCACTCATCGAGATACCAAATATAGACAGCGATGCCACTGACTAAAATGAGCAGAATATCCAGCACTCTGATGACGGCAGCCAGTGCGCTGGAGTGCTCCCTAAGTAATCCTTGAGTCATCATAAGCGCGCAAATTTTTTTATTTTTTCAAAATTTTTTTGATTCCAAATATTTCAATATGCTGACGCTTTTTTATGGATACTGGGTTCCCGAGGCAATTTTCTTATCAATAACGATACCCAATATGCCTTGAATGCCCCGAATCATACACACACAAATAGCCAAGAACAATTTCAATCGCTCTTTACCTAACAATAATTATCAATAATATTAATTATTTGTTTGATATTAAAGTATTTTTCAATATGATAGCCTGCCCTTCTCTGTATTTGATCACGCGTAAGATCTTCGTTTGAATCAATTAATTGATTGATTTCTCCAATCAAGTATTCAATATTCCATGAATGCGCCACAATACCTGTACCAGTATTTCTTATAACCTCGGACAATTCGCTCCTTTCATCGCAAATCGCAAAAATAGGAACTCCCGCAGCAATAATATTCGGCAGTTTCGACGGGAAAGCCCCCATACTGGTCCCTGGAGCCTGAGGAATCACCTGTATATCGGATCTCTTAAAAAGCTCACCTAGAAATTGCTCGGGTACGAGCGCATGTAACTGGACTCTTGTTTCATCTAAATCCTTTTGGGCGACTTTAATAGATTCATAAATTGGGCCAGCAGAAAAGATATGGCACATTACATCTTTTCTCTTGCGGCATAGTGCCATGAAAAAATTTACTAATTCTGCTGGCCGTTGCTTTTCACCCAGCGCTCCTGCATAAACGATATGCTTGTATCCAGGGGGGAATTTATCAACCAGATATTCTGATTCATTTTCATTGCCTGAGAAGTCATAGGTCACAAATGGGTACTGAACATCACACTTTACTCCCCTGACACCATACACATCCTGTATTGCGCACTTCATGGATTCTGACAGGCATATTATCCTGTCACATCGACCGAGAGCCAAGGTTTCAATCTTGCGTAATATCCAGGCGATAACCATTCTGATAATACCTGGAGATGAAACCGCCATGATCCCTTGGAGATCATGAACGATTCCAATCACTTTTACGCGCTTGGAAAAAAGAATGGGGATAAGCAGGAGAAATGATACTGGGGGCAAAACAGCAAGAACCACATCGGGGTTTAACCTGTTTTTTAGAATTGACTTTACGCAATGAAAAGCAAACCAAAATTCCAGCACCATTCTCCTTAGAATTACGGACTTTGGGTATCTGACATTCAATCCACCACGGTATATGGATATCTTGGGCAGTGACTTGTTTGTGCTTTTGGGGAGCCAATCAGGATAAAGCGGATAAGAACATACGACAGATATCGTATGCCCTGAGGCCAGTAATGCATCTACCAGTCTGGAATTATATTTTCCTGTGGAAATCGCTTCTGGATAAAAGAAAGGCGACAAAAAAAGAAGATTTTTCCTGTCCAGGTTTTCATGCATTTTCTACGTCTGGCCTTGCAAAGAGGAAGTCTCCCTGGATCGCACAGCCATCACGATCATAAGTCATGTTGTAAACCCCCTTTAGAACATAGTCTTTATTCTGCAAGAACAAAATAACCTCATCTGCCAGTCCCTGGCCCGCATATAACTCTACAAAGGAGCATTCGACATAGACATATGCAAACAGGTCTAGTAATTCCGCACATCCATGAAGCACCTGCATCTCATAGCCCTGAACGTCTATTTTCAGTAGAGCGGGGTTAGCAATTTCACGAACGGTAAGTGTCTGGGTTAACGGCCCTACTTGCACGAATTGAGTGCTGACTTCTTCAGTACCTGGAAAAATCTTTGATTGCAAAGGTGAGATGTTCATCAAAGACGACGAGTCATCTCTCGCTGAGATATGGATCTTTTCAAAACCTGAATGCGGGCTTATTGCCATCTCATTTAGTAACACTCGCGAATCATTTTCGAAGAGACGACGGAACTGCATTGCTGGCCCAGTTAAGGGTTCATAGGCATATATATTCGCCGCTGGATAACATTCTCGTGAAACGAGTGAAAATTGACCACGGTTTGCTCCTATATCTACGACAGTACGACAATCAATTGATCTGAGTACAGGCTCATGTTCCACGGCAGCAGCCACTCCATACCTCAGCCCTGTTATATAACGCGGTGTACGAAAGATAGTTGCCAACTTTTTCGCTCGCTTCAGAAATTCCATTTTTCAAAATCACCATTGATATATGAGCAATACCGTTGTATCACACACTAGAATTACTGTAAGATTTTTGATAATGCAAGCGCTGTCTTCTCTTCTGGGACAGGTTCTATTTCCATGGCATATCTTAATAGCTTTCTTCTAAAACCTGATTGCTTGGAGTAAGCGTTATAATCAATATTACGTCAATCGTAACCCTCCTCCCAGACCCGATCCGGTCCAATATGACGCATAGTCCTGATTATATAGGCTGGGGCATATGTATTCTCTTTTACATAGGTCGAATCAATTCAGAGGTTCCTCAACTGTATAATTTAGTCGTAGCCTTGGCTTTTCCGTATTCTGCTGCTCCTTTACCTCATTTAACACTCCTAGCATCTCAATAAATCTATCATAGCTGGCATTGACCATTAGCTGCTCATACGTTTCTTTTGTTACACCATGTACCGATAGAGTTATCTCATCTAGACCATGCATGACCAATTTTTTGATATTCTGCTTCTTTAGTAATTGTTCGTTTGAAATAAGAGATACATAGGGGACCGGATACCGTATGGCAAGGGCAACGATACTTCCAAAACCCTTCTTCATCACTGAAATAGCACATTTTGCAACGCAAGTTATAACTGGAAACAGGATCTGAACGGATAATCGTGTGCCGCAATCCGAACAGATCAGCAATATAGATCAAGAAGAATTATAATCGATTGCTGCATATGCCCCGATTTAGCCTTAGTAAGCCCTCTGTTCTATACGTTACGTATTTGGCCCCTATATTTTGGAAGCCATGAAACTTCATTATTCAAAATGCAGATATTCTGGACGCGGTCATATCACTCATATGGCATAAGCTGGTGACAGTGCTACTCAGAGACCGCATTCAACGCCCCAATATCTTTAAATATCTTCTCTTCCTCATCACACCATCTATAACGCGAGCGAACCGCTTGAAACCCATTCTCTGAGAATTTCTTGCGTGTTTCAAGATCCAGTATGAGTTCCTTGAGCCTGCATGCAACAGCATCGACTTGTTCCTCTACCGAGACACCACAATGTTCACGCTCCAGGATTCGCATAACAGGATTGATCTGGGTTGATAAAATCGGCAACCCTACATACATATAATCAAACAATTTGTTTGGAACGGTAAATTGTGTTAATTCACAGACCTTGTGCAGTATAAGCCCAATATCGCCCTCCGCCATAATTTCATATTTCTGGGTTGCTGACACCCAACCTTTGAATAACACCTTTTTCTCCAGGCCATGAATCTTTACCAGCTTTTCAAGCTCCTCTCTATAGAATCCATCACCATATATTTTCATTTGAACATTCACAAGATCATGCGCGACGATGGAAAATGCGTTGATTGCCAGTTCAAGACCTCGGATATTGTCGATTACACCAAGAAAGAGTATTGTGACTGGTTTTCCTGAGTCAGAATAGACTGTTGGTTCTACTTTATATTTTACGTTATTGGAAATATGCATCGGGTAATTATTTATCACACTAATATTTGATGAATACTTATTAAGCCGTTCCTTATTCTCATCAACTACAACCCACACATGGTCAGCCATGCGAACTGATAATGCCTCTAACCACGTAATCAAGCTGTGATTACGAATGATGTGGTGGATTATTCTTTGCTTTCCCGATACCACCATCATTCCAGGATAATGCTCACCAAGATCAAGAATAGCTTTAATCCCACAGGCACGTGCAGCTAGAAAGACAGGAATTGCAAGTCTGAGATCTCGAACTATAACGATTCTCAGTCGGTATTTTCGGAATTGCCTGGCAAGCCACCACGCCCAGACGGGATTAATTGGCAATGGGCTGAATATGAATCTGCCAATCAGGTTGCTCTTACCAAGGATTGGATTAATGACATGGCAAAGATTAAAGTCATGAATTTTTCGCTGCTCACCGTTATTTGGACAGAAAACATAGAATTTATGGCCCTTATTTTGAAAGGTTTCAGCGAACTTGGTTACTCGTATTTCTTGAGCAGTTGGATAACTATGTCTTGTGATACAGCCGATTCTCATTGGATCGTGACAATCATTCAATTTCTATCCTGCGTTCCTTGCCTTCGAGAACCCTCGAATCAAGATGGCAATCCAGGGCAGATTATTCAAAATCGCTACAATTGCAAACGCGATTACCAGAGAATTTACTCCAGTAATGGTTTGAACAGGCACATAAAACAGGGCGCCCAGAAGAAGAAAAGTATTATTCCATATATATAACACCTCAAAGAGATTTCTAAACGCTTCCTTGATTGTGCGTGATCCAAGAATACCTTGATACCCTTTCTTCTCGTCCTTTGACACGCGGATCCAACCAAAATAATCCCGGTATTCCAGCCATAGCAGTCTTCCAAGTGCTGTTGCAGCATAAAGGACGAACCCATAAATTTCCTGCGTGTAGTTATACATTCCGTACGCAATGCATAAGCCAAAAATATTTGAGGGACGGGAGGACCATGTGTCAATGAATTGCTCCAGTAAAGGGCCTGTTTTGGAAAAGCGCCTTGTATATCTGGCAAGATCACCATCCACGTGATCCAGAACTTCAAAAATATAAAAAAGTCCTACGGCCCATAAGAGACTTACTGGATCGCCTTGCGAAAAGAAATAAAGAGAGGCAATCACAACGAACATGCGGCTGTATGTTACTTGATTGGGCGTTATGGATGTCCTGGCCAATACACGCACGATCAAGGTTGACAGGAATCTGAAAATCACTTGAACGCCATTGTCTGGAGGCGTGATATAGTTAAACTTGTATGATGTAGACATAAAATTGAAAGAGCGCTTCTAATGATAACGTAATGAGAGTGTACGCTTTACCGACCCCTCAAAGTTGAGAGGGACCGTTAATTTTTCTGGTTCGCTTCTATATGTCAGCAACTCGAAAATTCCCGAGAACCTGTAGGAGTAGAGCAAAACACGATCAATAAATCTGAATAACTCATGCATCCTTCCGAATTTCGCGCCGTAGGCCGCTCTCACCATGCGTGCCTCATGTATCATTTTATCATTGTCTTTTACGCACTTGGCATCTGCGTGAACTCTCTCCGCCGCCACAAGAAAATTGATGTGCCTGAATTTGAATCTCAAACTATGAGCTCTAAGCCAGTATTCCAGATCAAGAGCATAGACCAGATCCTCGCGAACTGGCATGGCTTCAATTACACGACGCGTTAGAAAAGTAGCAGGTTGTGAAATGTAGCCAATCCTAAGGAGCCTCTTATATGAATAACCAGGCCGCCTGTGAAACTTCAGGACTCGATCCTCGGCATCAATCTCGATGAAATTACCGTAGACTATATCACACCCATCAGACTGGAACGTGGAGACAATCTTGCTGATTGCTCTTTTGTCTGGATAGATATCATCAGAATTCAGCCATGTAACGATATTACCCCGGGACATCTCAAATCCTTTGTTTATTGCATTGGATTGTCCATGGTCTTTTTCTGAAATATACCTGATCTGGTCTCGATACCGTTCCAATATATCAAGGGTTTCATCACATGACTGGGCGTCACAAACAATTATCTCCAGGTTTTTGTAGTCCTGTTTGAGGATTGATTGGATCGTAGACTCAATGAAC
>Ga0256830_1001486_pt1 | contig 16596 bp, 17 predicted proteins | sample 128326metaG_FD_190537 | JGI IMG/M metagenome (GOLD analysis project Ga0256830, IMG submission 190537) | Hydrothermal vent microbial communities from Lau Basin, Pacific Ocean - 128-326 | ecosystem: Environmental > Aquatic > Marine > Hydrothermal vents | place: Pacific Ocean: Lau Basin | collected... | reverse complement strand
TCTCGACCAGCGCATTACCGGCGTCGATATCGACACCTGCATCGCGGTAGCTAAGAGAGGTGGCTGTTGCGGTTTTCGTCGGGTCTGAGTTCACTGGGTCAACTAACTTTGGCTATGAATGGGTGGATTTACGGGAGCATCGCCCCGGGCGCTATTCTAACGCAAATTTATCTGCCATGCTCGTGGCCGTGCGGCAGAATTTCCAGCGGCGCAATCGCTGGGGCAGCGCTCGATTGACTGATACAATAAGCGCCTATGAATGATATTTCTAGTAGCGCCATCCGTCGTGCCGTGTTTCCCGTCTGGATGAAGAACCCGTCCTTGCTGGTAACAGCCGCCAACTGGCCACAAAGGTGGCTGCTTTACGGGCTTTTCCTGGTACTGGTTTTTCCGCTGGCCGCTTCTGCCGCAGAAGTGCGTGGTCTCTACGAAACTGAGGTGGTGGTGACGAGCCAGGGGCGGGATGAACGCCATGCTGCGATCCGAGTGGCGCTGGATGAGGTGCTGGTGCGGATCAGCGGCGACCGCAACACCCCGCGACTAGCGGCGTTACAGGGGTTATATAAGCGCTCATTGCAGCTGGTGCAGCAATACCGTTACCGCACATTACCTCGGGTGGAAGGGGCGGGTGGTGATCAGGCTGGTGGATTGGGGCAGGTGCTGTGGGTCAGCTTCGACGCCGCAGCGATTGAGCAGGCGCTGCGCCGGGCGGGTGTGCCGTTGTGGGGGCAGGTGCGTCCCGCCACGCTGGTATGGGTTGTGGTCGATGATGGTGGCGTACGCTCCCTGATGGGGGCCGACACATTGCCGCAGCTAAAAAAGGTGATGCAGCAGCAGGCAGAGCGCCGGGGGATACCGCTTTTTGTACCGCTATGGGATCTTGAAGATCAGATGGCGCTGCGCTTTACCGATGTGTGGGGGAATTTCCAGGACGCAATTTTGAAGGCGTCGGCACGTTACGCCACCGAGGCGATTCTGGTCGGACGGCTCTATCGCCAGCGCGGTGGACTCTGGGAGTCGCGCTGGACACTTTATCAGGGGGGTGAAAGTGTGCACTGGCAGGCGAGTTCACCACTACAGGCCGAAGTGTTATCAGCGGGTGTTGATGGCGTAGCCGACCACCTTGGTCAGCGCTTTGCCAAGGTCTTTGATGAGTCGCAGAGCGGTCGAGTCAACGTCATTATCAACGATGTGACCACCCTGGAAGATTACGCACGTAGCGCGCAGTTTTTACAGTCACTGGATCTGGTGACCGCGATGCAGGTTGTCGCTGTGGCCGCCTCATCCGTCACCTTTGAGTTGCAGATAAGAGGGGATCGTGAGGGGCTGGCGCAGATTATCAGTTTTGGTCGCACGCTGCTTGAGATTCCGGCAGTCGTGAATGTTGACCATCGTGAGCCTCTGCTGCCGTCGAGAGCGATGCCCGGCGAGGCGTATGATCAGTTGTGGTTTCGCCTCCTGCCATGAATTTAAGTAGCCTCCCCAATGCGATCACCATTTTGCGGATCATCCTGGTTTTGCCGGTGGTGGTGGCACTGTTGAATGAGCACTACGGCATCGCGCTACTGCTGTTTGGTGTTGCAGGCGTCTCGGATGGACTGGATGGCTATATCGCAAAACATTACCACTGCACCAGTCGCCTCGGTTCGATTTTAGACCCACTGGCAGACAAGCTGTTGCTGGTGAGTACCTATCTTTCGCTGGCGTGGTTGGGGCTGTTGCCGTGGTGGCTGGTGCTGATTGTGATGGCGCGTGATCTGATGATTGTGGCTGGCGGTTTTGCATATCATCGCGTGATTGGCGAATATGAGATGAGCCCATCTTATATCAGCAAACTAAACACGGCCGCTCAGATTCTGCTCGGCTTTTTAGTGGTGTTGTCGATGAGCCTGTTGCCACTCTCTGAACAGTGGATCGATGGCCTGATCTATTTTGTCCTGGCCACCACACTGCTGAGTGGTGCCGATTATCTCTGGACCTGGGGGCGGCGTGCTATAAGCGCGCGTGCAGTTAACACTCAAAACAGAAACGATTAATTATGGTTGAAGCGCAGAAGTGGTGGATATTGATGTTGGTGGCGGCGTGCGGTTTTCTGCTCTATCTGCTCGCGCCTGTCCTGACCCCTTTTCTGGTGGCCGCGCTGCTGGCATATATCGGGCATCCATTTGTTGTGCGCCTTGAGCGGCGAGGGATCTCTCGCAACAGCTCAACACTGCTGGTCTTTACACTGATCTCACTTGTGGCGCTGCTGCTGCCGGTTGTGATCATTCCGCTGATGGAGCGTCAGGTTGGTGTGTTTGTGAATAACTGGCCCGCTTATGTGGACTGGGTTCAGCGCGTTGCACTGCCGTGGCTGCAGGAACATGTCGGTTTTGGTGAGCACACCCTGAATCTTGATCTACTCAAACAGGCCTTTGTAGACCACTGGCGGCAGGTGGGTGGCACAGCGGTTAGTCTGATGGCTGTTGTCTCAAAATCGGGTCTGGCGCTGCTGGAGTGGGTCGGTAATCTGGTGCTGATTCCAGTGGTGACCTTTTATCTGCTGCGTGACTGGGGTGACCTGGTGACCTATCTGCGTGAACTACTGCCGCGCACATCGGAACCGCTGGTGACGCGTCTGGTGAGTGAGTGTGATGAGGTGCTCGGTACTTTTATGCGGGGTCAGCTCTCAGTGATGCTGGCGTTGAGTATTATCTATACCGCGGGGCTGTGGATGGTGGGGCTTGACCTGGCATTTCTAATTGGGATACTCGCGGGGGTGGTCAGTTTTGTCCCGTACCTCGGTCTGATAGTTGGCGTTGTGGTTGCCGGTATCGCATCGATAGTGCAGGTACATGACTTTTCGTTGCTGCTACTGGTGATTGCCGTGTTCGGAGTTGGTCAGCTGCTGGAAGGCTTTGTCCTGACGCCGTGGCTGGTGGGCGAGCGGATCGGTCTTCATCCGGTGATGGTCATCTTTTCAGTCATGGCAGGCGGGCAGTTATTTGGCTTTTTCGGTATTCTGCTGGCGCTGCCGGTCTCCGCAGTGCTGGTTGTGCTGCTACGCCACGCCCATGACCGTTATCTGGATAGTGGTATTTATGGCGCGGATGTTGAGACAGCACCAGAAGCGGAAGAGAAGAGGGTTTCTGATCCCCCCTCAGGCAAGCGCGAATAGTACCTCTGTCACATGGCTAAGCAGTTACCGTTGAGTATTCGGTTGCGAGATCACGCAACCTTCGATAACTTTTTTATTGCAGATAACCGCCAGCTGGTGACGACGCTGCAGCAGGCGGCCGCGCTTGAAGGGGGCGATACCGCAGCACTCTACATCTGGGGTGGCGTAGGTAGTGGCAAATCACATCTGTTGCAGGCGGCCTGTCATCGCGCCACCGTTGCTGATGAATTTGCCGGCTATCTGCCGTTGCGTGATCACGAGATGTTTACCCCAGAACTGCTGGAGGGGATGGAGTCACTGGCGCTTGTTTGCCTTGATGATATCGAGGCGATTGCGGGTCAGCGAGAATGGGAAGAGGCGATCTTCCACCTCTATAATCGAATGCAGAGCAACGGCGCACAGTTGATTGTCGCTGCCAATGCAGCCCCGCAGGGGGTGGCGTTGTCACTGGCGGATCTGGTGACACGCCTGGGATGGGGGCTAGTTTTTCAGCTCAATGAGTTAAATGACGAGCAGAAGCTGCTGGCGCTACAGGCGAGAGCAGAGGCGATCGGGATGCAGATGAGCGACGATGTTGCGCGTTATCTGTTTAGCCGTGCGCGGCGCGACATGCACTCCCTGTTTTCGCTACTTGAAGCGCTTGACCACGCGACGCTGGTCGCGCAGCGCCGTTTAACGATCCCTTTTTTAAAGGCATTTCTGGCGCGTGATCAAGTCACCTCTGATGAATGGTCATGATGAGGCGTGAAGCGACAAAGTGATCGCTTAACTCAGCAGTTCATTTCGCCTCGAGATTGCCGCCCTGGAGTATCTGGAGTTCCAGTTCGTCACACGCTGCTCGCAATGAGAGACAAGGCGATTAATCAGAGACTCCCAAACCTGGCCATTCTGAAATTTAGCCACCCTGGCGCGCTCTTAACTCTTTAGTTTAAGCGCACTCTGCGCGAGCCTTCTGCCCAGTGCGCGACAGAGCCGCTTCTCCTCTTCTGTGATGGGGTACTTTCCATCGTTACCCGCCAGGTGGCTTGCGCCGTATGGGGTGCCGCCACTGCGGGTGTTAAGTAGATCGGTTTCGCTAAACGGGATGCCGCATATCAGCATGCCGTGGTGTAGCAGCGGTAACATCATCGAAAGCAGCGTACTCTCCTGCCCCCCATGCATGGAAGCTGTTGAGGTGAAAAGGGCCGCTGGTTTACCACTCAAGGTACCGCTAAGCCACTGGCTACCGGTGGTGTCGAGAAAATATTTAAGTGGTGCCGCCATGTTGCCAAAGCGGGTCGGGCTGCCGAGCAGTAGCCCATCGCACTGTTTGAGGTCGTCATGTGTGGCGTAGGGCGCGCCCTCGTCGGGAATGGTCGCGGCGGTCGCCTCACATACCGTCGAGACTGCGGGAACGGTACGGATGCGAGCCGTGGCGCCGGCGACCTCTTCGACACCCCTGGCCACCAGTTGAGCCATCCTGGCGACACTGCCATTGCGACTGTAATAGAGCACTAGAATTTCAGCCATCTCAGATGATCTCCAGCACATTCTCGGGCGGACGCCCGATCGCAGCTTTATGGTCAGTGGTTACGATCGGCCTCTCGATTAAAATCGGATGGGCAACCATAGCGCTGATAAGCTCACTGCGAGAGAGTTCAGGATCGTCGAGGCGGTTCTCTTTAAAGGCAGCCTCTTTTTTGCGCATCAGCTCAAGCGGCGTCATGTTGAGTCGTGTGAGAATCTTATCCAGCGTCTGCTCAGAAGGGGGGCTCTGCAGGTATTCAATGACCATCGGTTCGATGTTGTTGTCTTTGAGCAGCTGCAGTGTCTGGCGTGATTTAGAGCAGCGTGGATTGTGATAAATCGTTATGTTCATAAGAAAACTTTCCTGCATTTAGCGTAGTTAAGGGCAGTTATTCTAACCTGCCTTTCCTTGACAGCTTACAGGACGAGGGTGATAATTTCACTCAGTTGTCACCAGGTTAATGTCGGGTTTAGCGGGTTTTTTCAGCTCCGACAGTGTGTTATGAGCAGTTGCTATGGCGGTGTTTTTTGAGAAAAACAGATTATCTATTGGTGCTTGGGATGGTGTTGCTGGCTGGCTGTGCGAGTGCCCCAACGCAGGAGATGAGCGACGCAAGGCAGGCTGTCAGTGCCGCGCATGACATAGGTGCCGCAGAGCACGCGAGTGATAGTGTGAAGCATGCCGAAGCGCTGCTCAACAAAGCGGAGCGCGAGCTGGCGCAAGGTGATTATAGTGAAGCGCGAAATGATGCTGAGGCTGCGCGGGTTGAGGCGATCAAGGCGCAGGATATTGCTCAGGCGATGAGTGCGACCAAGCAGGTGTTGCAGGAGGCCGCTGAACGCGGTGTACTATCGGTGGGTGCCACAGGCCTGTATGAGCAGGCGCTGAGCGCAGTGGAAGAAGGGCGCGTGCATGAGGCGATCCGCCTCGCGAATGAAGCGCGTCATCAGGCAGAGCAGGATCTTAATCTTAAATAACTCCCGTTATCACATCACTCTTGAAAAATAGCCCTGATCGAGCGCGAGCCGCATCTCTTTTTTTACGTTATGTTGCCAGCCGTTTTATTGAGGATAACTGCGCGCGCACGGCTGCAGCGTTAAGCTATACCACGTTGCTATCGCTAGTGCCGCTGCTCGCAGTGGTCTTCTCAATCCTGGCTTTTTTTCCGCTCTTTGCTTCGTTAATTGATGATATTCAGCGCTACATCTTTAGTAACTTTGTACCCGCCTCGAGCGAGCAGCTACAGCGCCATTTTCAGCAGTTTGTTGAGACCGCTGCAAGTAGTGGTGGCATTGGCTTGCTGTTTCTGATGCTGACTGCATTGATGTTGATGAATACCATTAACGTCGCACTGAATGATATCTGGCAGGTAAAGCCCAGGCGCAACCTCTTTTCAGCGTTGCTGCTCTATGGGGTAGTGCTGCTGTTCGGCTCAATTCTTTTTGCCGCCAGTATTCTATTAACGTCATATATCGTTTCGTTGCCTTTCATTGCCGAAGGGGGGGAGGCGGTGACCGGGATCAGGAATCTGCTGCTGACGATCGCGCCGATTGCAGTAACGGTGGTGGCGTTGCTGCTATTTTATGTGGTGGTGCCAAACTGTAAAGTGCCCTGGGGTGCAGGTACGGTAGCGGCTGTGACCGCCGCGCTGTTATTTGAGTTAGCAAAAAAAGGGTTTGCCTGGTATGTGCTTGCATTTCCTACCTATACGGTGATTTATGGTGCGTTGGCGGCGATCCCGGTGTTTCTTGTCTGGATTTATCTCTCCTGGCTTGTGTTACTGCTAGGGGCAGAGATCGCCCGTTGTCTGGCCACTTTTGAATATGAGCAGCGGAAGGGTGACACAGAGTGAAAAAGGGTGATTTCCACTCAGGATGAGCTTAAAGTGTGCTGAAGATCTGTGTGCCGCGTACTGTTTTCAGGGGCAATAGAAGGTGTTAGAGGGGGAGATAGATCTGAATCAGCGCGCCGCCCAGCGGTGACCGTTTAATCTTTAACTCACCATCATAGAGATTCACAATATCACTGACGAGCGCAAGCCCTAGTCCGTGGCCGGTAATCGCCTCTTCGCTGCGTCGCCACCCTCGTTGCACCACCTTGTCCTGGAGCTGCTGTGAAATGCCGGGGCCATCGTCGGCAACTTCTATCAGGAGGCGTGTTGTTCGGTGGGCATGATGGGGGTTCTGCTCAAGTGATAGCGTAATTTCAACACGCCGCTCACACCATTTGTAGGCGTTATCGACCAGGTTGCCGAGTAGCTCCATCAGGTCGCCTTCTTCGATATGGAGTTCGTGTGTGGTGTTGACATTGAGGTTTCCCTCGACCTTTTTGTCAGCGTAAACCTTGTTGAGTGCGTTGAACACCTTGCTGGCGACACGTTCGGGGTTTATGGGCGCCGTGAGCGCGGTGCGCCCGGAGGTCGCCGCGCGCTGTAGCTGGTACTGCACGATCTGATCCATACGCTGGATCTGCTCTTCGATAGTTTTGCGCAATGTTTCAATGGAGCTGTCACTCGCTTCAACCGCGCCACGCAACACGGCCAGTGGTGTTTTCAGGCTGTGAGCCAGGTCGCCGAGGCTGGCGGTGTAACGTGATTCATGTTCGCTGTTGGTCCGAATCAGTGCGTTGATGTTGTTGGTGAGGCCGCTAAGCTCCCTGGGGTACTCCCCTTCAATCTCTCGATGCTTGCCTGCTTCAATCTCACCGATCTCTCTGGCAGCTCTACGCAGCGGTGTGAGACCCCAGCGCAGAATCAGCGTCAGCATGATTAACAGTACCACCGTTAAGCCGCCTAACGATATCCAGAGGTTATGGCGGAAGTGTTTGACCTGTTGCTCGATACGCTCCAGGTCTTCGATGACAACGAAGGTGTAGCCTTCATTGGTACTGTCATGCTCCCCCCATGTTAGCCCGATGCTGAGAGAGAGTAGCGGCTTACCTGAGGCTGAAAAGATATGTTCAAACTGCTGATCGCCACGCGAAAAACCGTCGAGCGATGCGATCTCCATGCCGAGCATGGAGGGTGAAGACCATAGAATGTCACCGTTGTTTCTGATGATTTTGGCGTAGAGCCCTGAGCCGGGTGTGAAGAAGCGCGGTTCAGGCAGCGCATAGATCATGTGAATGTTACCCTGTTCATCCTGGTCAAGTGAGGCGATCAGGACACTCAGGTGAATCATCATTCGCTCTTTTAACGCATCCTCAGCACTGATGCGGTAGGTGCGCTCCAGTATGATGCCGGTGATGCTGAGAAAACCTGCCAGAATAAAACCGGCAGCGATTAACATGCGGCTGTTGATTGAGGGTGGGGTCATTCTTTGATCAGGTTGAAGCGATAGCCTCGCCCACGCAGGGTTTCGATCGGTTTTATCTCATTGCAGGGGTCGAGTTTTCGGCGTAGGCGGCCTATAAACACTTCAATCACATTACTGTCCCGATCATAGTCCTGCGCGTAAATGTGCTCGGTGAGTACCGTCTTTGAAATAACCTGTCCGGCATTGAGCATCAGGTATTCCAGCACTTTAAATTCGTAGGCGGTCAGGTCGAGCAGTGTGCCGTCGAGTGTCACTTCCTGAGTGGTGATATTAAGCGTGATAGGGCCGGAGGTGATGGTGGATTGCGACACCCCCGCAGCTCGTCGCAACAGCGCCTTGAGGCGCGCCTCAAGCTCTTCCATATGAAACGGTTTCACCAGGTAGTCATCAGCACCCGCTTCAAGCCCTTCAACCTTATCCTGCCAGCGTCCTCGGGCAGTGAGGATCAATATCGGAAAGTCTTTGCCCAGTTCGCGTAGTTTACGGATCATGTCGATACCAGACATATTTGGCAGGCCAATGTCTACGACAGCAACATCAATCGGAAACTCTTTACCGATATATTTACCCTCTTCGCCATTTTCAGCCACATCGACTGCATAACCGCTGCCGACCAGTCGGTGGTGTAGCTGCTGGCGCAGCTCTTCTTCATCTTCAACAATTAAAACTCGCACAATCGATCTCAACCATTATAGAGTGGGAGAGGTAAGCATACCCGGATTGACGTAGAGAGAGTAGCGCTAGCGGGAACAGATGAGAGGTAAAAAAACCCGGCCTAAGGGGGGTGGGGGGAAGGCCGGGATAAAGGAACAGCGTAATTGCTATCCTTTTGCTTACTTATAGACCGAGGATGAAGTCGGCCAGTGCTTCGATGTTTGCATCAGAAACACGTGGTGAGTATGGAGGCATCGGAACGCCGCCAGTTACAGCTGTCCAGTTACCTTTACCGCCTTTTGAGATGGTAGCAATAATGCGAGCACGATCAGCGCCACTGGCAGCAACATCTTTCCATGCTGGTCCAACAACTTTTTTATCAACACTATGACATGCCAGGCAGCCACTCTTCTTGGCTAGATCAAGATCAGCCATTGCAGGTGCGGCAACGAATGCAGATGCCAGGACCGCAGCAGAAATAATTTTTTTCATAGTTTTCTCCTCAGTTATAAGATATAGGTTTTGTAACTAATCAGGCGGTAATTAACGGTAATTAAGAAACGCCTCAATTCGACCCTGCCCCCAAGGTCGAAATATCCTTTCTCTAAGGTTGAAGATAGCTGAATGAAACTGAATAAACCCTGAACGAAAAACAGTGCTATTCCATCAGAAAAAAGTGGTTAATACTATCTTTTCGTTGCGTTCAACAGTGATTACCTGAAGTTGTGCTATTTTAATCCAAGCGGATCGTTGGGATCGATATGTGGCTGGAAAGGTTTATTGCGGTTAATGTTGGTGAGCTGATAAACCTTACCGATCCAGTTGTTGAGTACCGCTTCAGCGGTGTCGTGCCAGGTGTTATCGAGCGACTCCGTGATCAACGCTTCGGGAAACGGTGGTGGGTTGTCATTATCCGCCATTGCTGCGATCACCCGCTCTCTATGCTCTTCCAGAATCGCTGCGCTCTGTTGTGTAAAGTAGTTATCGGGCACGGGTGGATAGTCACTGCGCGCACACGCTATAAAACGCGCCACTTCACGCTTATACTCTTTTAACAGGCTGATGATGTCATACTCAGGGTGGCCCTGAAAAAAGACGATGCGAAACAGATCTTCACTGACGGCGAGATGCACGCCGGCCTCCGCGCTTTCCACCAGTACCTTTAATCTGGCAGTCTCAAACTGTTCGCGGCTAATATTGTTATAGCGTGAATGGGGCACATCAAAGCGGGTGTTCACTCCCGCCACAAGTGGGTGTTCACGGTCAACCAGATAATGGGGGTAGACCCCCCAGCGCTTAGCCCCCATGTGCTGTCGTTTCTGCCCGTAACGCGCCTGCATCACCGCGTGAGTCGCGAGACAGGAACATAGTGTTGATGTGACATTCTCATAGGCCCACTCGATGATCTCATCCAGTGGTTCCCAGAAAGGCTCCATCGCAAGGTCAGGCTGGGTGACATTGGCACCGGTTATGATCAGCGCATCTAGCCCCTGCTGCTTGATCGTCTCAAAAGTTTCGTAATACTGCTCGACGTGGGCGAGGCCTGCATCGCCTCGTGGCAACTCTGGCAGTGTGAAGGGGTGCATATAGAACTGTGCGATCTGGTTCGATTCGCCCACCAGGCGGAAGAACTGCCGCTCGGTGGCCGAGAGAGCCGAGTCCGGCATCATATTGAGCAGCCCGATATGTAGTTCACGGATATCCTGGTGGATCGCGTTGTCACCTGGAATGATCGTTTCACCAATCGCTTCAAGGCGTTTAAAAGTGGGCAGGTTACTATTGGCAACTAACGGCATGTCGGTCGTTATCTCTGGAGCGCTTTTTCAATCAGCGCAATGAAGTCCTGTTCGCACCGTACCTGGGCGAGATCGGTGGTGGTGATGGTGTAGCCATACTCCTCAGCGATCGCCTCATAACGTGGAATGCGTGAATAGAAGAGGCGAGGAAAGACCCAGCGCACAAAATCATCGGGGTCGATCTGTGCCACATACTCCAGCGAGCGCTCCGCCATATAAGCAGCCAGCTGATCGTCGAGAAATGCCTCGCGATAGTAGAGCGGTTTGGGGTCTAATTCGGCGCGGCGAATCAGCGCCTTCTCATCCTGCTCGGTCGCCTTGATGTAGATGATCAAGGTGTTTTCGCTGAGCATCTTCAGCGTCTTCTCATCATCCAGCTCACATACACTACCGCCGGCATCGTTGATGAAATGGTTATAGCCGTAGATCTCCTGCGCCTTGTTGATGAATTCCGGCACATCGCGCATCGCCAGCACTTCTGCTTTGTGGTGCAGCGCCTGACGGCGTTTGAACTTTGGTAGCGCCAGCCCCCCCAGCTCAGGATTGCCCAGCTTGCCCAGGAAACTTGCGACCGGTTTGAGATTATCGACCGAGAGGTTATTGGCGATATAGATAGAATCGGTGCGCAGCAGATCCCGTAAAAACTCAACCTGCATCGCCTGCTGTTTGATATTGTCGAGGATTGGCTCATCCAGATAACGGGTGCCGATGCGGTAGTCACCTGAATAGTGAAACCAGTTATCACGTAGCATCGTTGAGAGGCGTGTTTTACCAACTCCTGACATTCCCAGCAGGGTGATGCTTTTGTGTTCCCAGTCTCTGAATTCTGCGGTGGTGAGTTTCACAAACAGGCACTCCAAATCGATTAAGGCTAACTAAAACCTCTATTGTAGAGTAGCTGTGAAAAAGTTTCAGGTGTTTGGCTGGTGTGGGATGTTGTGACTGAAGTGACTAACAGCTGTTAAGTACTGGCTGTAATGCGAGATGTGAAGCTTCATCCCATTGTCTCGCTTGATAAGCGAGACAATGGGGCCAGGTATCAGGCTGGGGTTCGAACGAACTTTACCCCAATACGGTATTTCCCCTGGCTTTTTCTGACCCATTTAACCACGCTGTTCAGTGGTTTTGTTGCGCCGCCAACACCTTCAAGACGGACAAGGTCGTCGGGGCGGTGTGGCTGGTCAACCAGCAGACCTGCGCCGCTTTTGCTGAGATCGGTAACAGTACCAATCAGCTGATTTGCTGCGGCGTCAGCCCCACTGCTAGATTCATCCATTGAATAGTTGATTTCAAGTGCCGTATTGATACGGGGATATTTTCTAAGCTCAGCCGCCATTTCGCTTCCTCCACGGGTACCAAAAGTTATTTTGAGAGACTCCCCTCTAAACTCAGGATATATATTATTCTTAGTTTTGTCTGGTTCGCTAAGGAAACATTATACACAGGACGCGACGGGTTCGCCATAAAATTGACAGGCAACTGCGCGGCAGAATAGAGTAGATGCAGATATAGCGCGGGTCAGAAACGGTATTCCAAGCCTGTTTTATAGCTAATATCGGTAGGTTTAACTGACTGAGGAGGCTCACTGTCGTGAGTGATCTCGATAGAGAGCTTTAGATCCAGCTGGTTTGCGAGCCTGACCCTGAGGTTTCCCTCTTCGAGGATGCGATAGTCGTTGCCATTCGCGAGTGCAGGTTGATAGTAAGTGGTGCTGGTAGCATGCATCTGCTCATTAATCTGATAGCGTAGTGCGAGATAGAAGTTGCCGCGCCAGAACTTCTCAGTGCCATCATCAGTGAGAGTGGGGCGCGGCTCTAATGTTTCGCTGAGATAAAAAACAGCCGTACCGAGATATATGGCGTCGCTACGATTTTTTAGCAGGGTGATACGTGCGCCGCCACCTACCAGCGCACGCAGTGAAAGGCGCGAGAACTCATTACGTGTCGTCTGGGTAAAGAGCTCAAATGCGATGTTGGCTGTTTGCTGGCTGATGTGCCGGAGATGAATAAAGCCTTTATTAGTGTTGCGGTTACGACTATTTTCACCGTAGCTGTAGCTAGTTGCAATTAGGCGAGTGACATGGGCCTGTTGCCAGAAGAGCTGGCCACTGGCGGTAAAGTCTGAGCGCTCTGTATTACCCGCATCACCGCTGATGGCGAGAGTCACATTGCCTCGCCAGCCATCTTCCTGCTGAGGGGGGCGCATCTCTTCAATATTGACGATAGCGTTTGCAGGGGAGATGAAAAAGGCGCTGAGCAGAATGCTCAGCGCCCTGGGCGCACTTTGTGGCAACACTTAAGAGGCAGCGAGGGTCTGACGCAACACATATGAGAGGATCCCGCCATGGCGAAAATATTCGATCTCATTGGCAGTGTCGATACGTGTTACCGCTGAAAATGAGCGTGTCGTGCCATCAGCCGCGGTGGCGACAACCTCGATGATCTGCCCCGGGGTTAGCTCATCGAGTCCTGCAATCGCAAAGGTCTCTTCGCCACTTAGCCCCAGGCTTGCGGCGCTCTCACCCTCTTTGAACTGTAGTGGCAGAATGCCCATGCCGACCAGATTAGAACGGTGAATGCGTTCAAAACTCTCTGCAATCACCGCATTGATACCGAGCAGTTTGGGCCCTTTGGCCGCCCAGTCACGCGATGAGCCGGTACCGTACTCCTTGCCGGCGATGACAATCAGCTGTGTTCCCTCAGACTGGTATCTGGCTGAGGCGTCGTAGATCGACATTTCAGTCCCCTCGGGTAGCAGGCGTGTTACTCCCCCCTCGGTGCCTGGGGCCAGCAGATTGCGCAGGCGAATGTTGGCAAAGGTGCCGCGCATCATCACTTCATGATTGCCTCGGCGTGAACCGTAGGAGTTGAAATCCTTCTGTTCGACACCCTGCTCAATCAGGTATTTTGCCGCAGGGCTGTTCTCTGCGATCGAACCTGCCGGTGAGATGTGGTCGGTGGTGACCGAATCACCGAGCATCGCCAATACGCGCGCGCCGCTAATATCGCTTAGTGGTGCGGGGGTGGGGGAGAGCTCTGCAAAGAATGGAGGTTCCTTAATATAGGTGGAGTCTTCCTGCCATTGGAAGAGATCGCCTTCTGGTACGTCGAGCGCATTCCACCCCTCGTCGCCCTTGAAGATATCTGCATAGCTGCGCTTAAACTGTTCGGCACCGACGTACTGTTTAACCACTTCGGTGATCTCTTGCTGAGTCGGCCAGATATCCTTGAGGTAGACATATTCGCCGTTGGGGTCCACGCCGAGAGGGTCGCGTGCCAGATCGATATTCAGATTACCCGCCAGTGCGTAGGCGATGACCAGTGGTGGTGAGGCGAGGTAGTTCGCACGCACATGTGCGTTAACGCGCCCTTCGAAGTTACGGTTGCCCGATAGCACCGCGCCAACCGAGAGATCACCGGTCTTCACCGCCTCGGTGATATGTTCCGGCAGCGGGCCGCTGTTGCCGATGCAGGTTGCACAGCCGTAGCCGACGAGGTGAAAGTTCAGCCCTTCGAGGTAGGGGGTCAGACCGGCATCGGTGAGGTAGTCGGTCACTACGCGTGAGCCGGGGGCCAGGCTGGTTTTTACCCACGGCTTACTGCGCAGGCCGCGCTGGATGGCGTTACGTGCCAGGAGTCCAGCGGCCATCATCACAGCCGGATTTGAGGTGTTGGTACAGCTGGTGATTGATGCGATGACCACGGAGCCGTGACAGAGGTTATAGGCGACACCGTCGTTCTGACGTACGGGGACACATTTTTCAAACTCATCCAGCGCTTCATTCGCCTCAACCTGCGCCAGCTCCGGTGCGGTCATCATCGGCTGTCCCCCTTCGCCAAGCCAGTCATTGATCGCCTCCTGTTCGATGGTGCTATCTTTCTGCTGTAGCTGTTTGATCAGCGCCTTGCGGAAGGACATCCGCACCTCTGAAAGCAGCACTCGATCCTGCGGACGGCTTGGCCCGGCAAGGCAGGCCTCTACGCTGCCGAGGTCAAACTCTAGCACGGCCGAGTAGTCGGGTGTCGCCTGTTCGGGCGAATACCACATCCGCTGCGCCCTGTAATAGGCCTCAACCAGCGGTGCTGACGCGCCCCGACCAGAGAGCTCAAGGAATTCAGTGGTCTTTTCATCGACCGGAAAGAGGCCGCAGGTTGCGCCGTATTCGGGTGCCATGTTGGCGATGGTGGCGCGATCAGCGAGAGTGAGATGGGCGAGTCCCGGACCAAAAAATTCGACAAACTTGCCGACCACGCCGTACGCCCGCAGTTTCTGGGTGATGGTCAGCACAATATCGGTTGAGGTAACGCCTGCAGCAGGGGTGCCGTTCAGGCGGAAGCCAACCACCTGCGGGATCAGCAGCGAACAGGGCTGCCCAAGCAGCGCCGCTTCGGCCTCAATGCCGCCAACACCCCACCCCAGAACGCCAAGCCCGTTGATCATGGTGCTGTGAGAGTCGGTGCCGATCAGTGTGTCGGGATAGACCCAGGTTGTGCCATCGCGTTCGCTTGTCATCGCGACTGATGCGAGATGCTCCAGATTGATCTGATGAACAATGCCGTTATCGGGTGGCACAACACGGAAGTTATTTAATGCGTTCTGCCCCCAGCGCAGGAATTTGTAACGCTCGCGGTTGCGTTCCAGTTCGCGGATCGCATTGACGCGAAACGCCTCGCTGCTGCCGTAGCGATCGATCTGCACTGAGTGGTCAATCACCAGGTCAGCCGGGGTAAAGGGGTTGATTTTCTGTGGGTCACCACCGAGGCGCTTGACCGCCGTACGCATCGCCGCAAGATCGGCAACCGCAGGTACGCCGGTAAAGTCCTGCAGCAAAACACGAGCAGGCATAAAGAATATCTCTTTGTCCGGGGTCGCTTTAGCGTCCCAGTTGACCAGTGCTTCGATATCGCCCTTGCTGACGGCGACCCCATCTTCCTGACGCAGCAGATTTTCCAGCAGTATGCGTAGTGAAAAAGGGAGGCGGTCGACATCGCCAATATTGGCATTCTGCAACTCAGCGAGTGAGTGGTAGCGGTACGTTTTGCCGTTGACGGTGAGGGATGATTCGGTGTTGAAGCTATTGGTTTGTGTCATATTGTCTCAGCTCGTAAAACCGCATGAAATACGGTCGGTTACATTCAATTGGCCGCCGATTATAACCGAAATTGAGTGAGAGCCGAAATTCAGGCTAAGAAATTCGGGTTAATTCAAAGATGCGCTCATCGGTTTTCCTCGCCGGATGCACGTGCCAGTACCCAGTCGAGCGCGCGAAATGGCAAGATGCGGCGCAGGGTGGCGAACAGATAGGTTGGGAGAGTGACGTAATAGCGAACCTGCGGGCGAGGGCTCTCCAGCGCGTGGATCACCTTATTTAATACCGCCTCCGGCGGTAGTGTAAATGGTGCCGCAGGGCCCGGTTTGGTGAGGCGCGAGATCATGCCGTGGTAGGCGTCGCGGAACGGGCTGTTGTCAGCATCGATCGTATGCTGGAATTTCTCATAAGAGTTGGCACGAAAACGGCTCGTGATGGGGCCAGGTTCGATGAGTGAGACATGGATGTTGGTGTTGCGTAGCTCCAGTCGCAGGGTGTCGGTCAGCCCCTCCAGGGCAAACTTGCTGGCGTTGTAGGCGCCGCGAAACGGCAGGGCAGCAAGCCCCAGCACAGAGCTATTTTGAATGATTCGGCCGTGGCCCTGTCTGCGCATCACCGGGATGATCAGGCAGGTCAGCTCATGGGTGCCAAACAGGTTGGTCTCAAATTGCGCGCGCAGCACCTCTCGGCTCAGGTCTTCTACCGCGCCGGGCTGACCATAGGCGGCGTTGTTGAAGAGCGCGTCGAGTTTGCCGCCGGTCTCCTGTAGCACCTCGGCAACGGCATGCTGAATTGAGTCGCTGTCGTCGAGGTTAAGCTGCAGCGCCGTTAAGCCAGCCCGCTTCAGTCGCTCGACATCGACTGGTTGGCGCGCAGTGGCGAAGACCTGATGGCCGCGTCGCTGTAAAGCTTCCGCAACACAGAGGCCAATACCGCTGGAGCAGCCAGTGATCAGAATAGTCTGTCTCTTTACCGTTTTCATAAGGGCTAGAATATTACGCGAGAAGTGCGGCGACAATGCCTGTTAGAAAGATGCCATCAAAAGTACCCGCGCCACCAATCGATGCGACCGGCACCCC